>JAABUP010004726.1_pt1 | contig 21833 bp, 23 predicted proteins | sample 5559201 | NCBI WGS metagenome assembly JAABUP01 (sample SAMN10711887, study PRJNA513373) | rock metagenome | isolation source: Antarctica rocks | place: Antarctica | reverse complement strand
CCGGATCCGGTCGGCCCACCAGTGCAGGTCCCTCTCGGAGTACGAGCCACTGTAGAGGTGGTGGTGATCGGGGCCATGCAGCCGCAGATACACGAACGGCGCGGTGGCGCGCAGTAGACAGGGAAGGTCCGCGCCGCTCATCACGCAGTAGGCGACTTGACGGCGTTCCAGGATCTCGAAGACAGCGTTCTGGTGCCAGCTCGGGTGCCGTAGCTCCACCGCTACCCGCATCCAGTCGGGTAGGCAGGAGAGGAAGTACTCCAGCCTGGCATCGTCGCGGGCGTGCCCTGGGCCGAGCTGGACCAGCAGGACACCACGTCGCGGGCCGAGCTCGTGCCAGCAGCGCGCCATCCGGTCAACCCATGCCTCGGGCGCGTACAACCGTTTAGCGTGGGTCAGGCCGCGAGGCGCCTTGACCGACAGCTGGAAGCCCTCTGGCAGGCGGCGTTTCCAGCCGGCGAAGGTCCGGTCCACCGGCCATCGGTAGAAGCTGGCGTTCAGCTCGACCGTCGAGAACCTGCGGGTGTAGAGGGCCAACCGTGCGGCGGGCGGCGTCGACGGGGGATACAACACGTTCTCCCAGTGGCCGTAGCTCCACCCCGACGTCCCGACGTGAATCGCCATGAGCCCTCCGTGAATGTCCATTCCGGTGCCACCCGTCTGCCGGCAAGAGACTTCCATCCCCCGGGACAGTCAAAAGTGGTGGACCCACCCGATCACAGCGCGAGCCACGTCGACGCAGTCATTCGCGGTGTCCGATCAACGCACCCCGCGGGGCCGGAACTGGATCGAGATGCGCGGTCCGACGTCCTTGGCCGTCTTGGGGATCGCGTGGTCCCAGGTCCGCTGGCAGGTACCCCCCATGACGACGAGGTCGCCATGCCCGAGCGACAGTCGCATGGTGGCGCCGCCACCGCCGCGGGGCCGCAGCATCAGCGGCCGCGGCGTGCCGACCGAGAGGATGGCGACCATCGTGTCCTGGTCCTTCGCCCGACCGATCCGGTCGCCGTGCCAGGCCACGCTGTCCCGGCCGTCGCGGTAGAGACACAGGCCCGCGGTCCGGAACCGCTCACCGAGCTCGCCCTCGTAGTGGTCGCTGAGCATCTCCCGCGCGTGGACCAGGATGGGATGGGGGAGCACCTCGTCCTCGCCGTAGAACTTCAGCAGGCGTGGCACGTCAACGACGTTGTCGTACATCGTGCGCCGCTCGGCGTGCCATGGGACATCGCGGGAGAGGATGTCGAACAGCTCGCCGGCGCCGGCCAGCCAGCCGGGCCGAAGGTCGACCCACGCGCCTGCCGTCAGGGGAGTCCGGCTCAGGCCGGACACCAGCGGGTGGAGCACCATCGTCTCGGCCAGGTCCAGGAGAGATCCCTGCAACGTGAAGGACATGCCCAAACCATACCGCCAACTAGCACACACGTTCGAGTAAGGCGGAGCGGTTCGTGACCGGCTCGGGGAATGTGTGCGCCGGGTGGGTGGGTTTGCGCCGGTGTAGGCGGCGCCACGTCCCGGATCTTTCGGAGGCATGGGCGAGAATGGGCGCATGCCCCTCTACCGAGACGAGGCGGTCGTGCTACGCACCCACAAGCTGGGGGAGGCCGACCGCATCATCACCCTCTTGACCCGGGGCCGCGGCCGGGTGCGGACGGTGGCCAAGGGCGTGCGTCGCACGACGTCCCGCTTCGGTGCCCGGCTCGAGCCGTTCATGGTCGTCGACGTCCAGTGCTACGAGGGCCGCAACCTCGACACCGTCACCCAGGCCGAGACCCTCGCGCCCTACGGGGACGTCATCTGCCGCGACTACTCGGCATACACGGCGGCGACGGTGATGGTCGAGACGGCCGAGCAGCTCACCGAGGAGCAGGAGCCCGCCACCCAGCAGTACCTTCTCCTCGCGGGCGCCCTGCGCTCGCTCGGCGGCGCGGAGCACGACCCGGGCCTCGTCCTGGACGCCTACCTCCTGCGCACGCTCGCCATCGCGGGCTGGGCCCCGAGCTTCCACGACTGCGCGAAGTGCGGTGCACCGGGGCCGCACCGCGCGTTCAACGTCGCGGCCGGCGGGACGGTCTGCACCGTATGCCGTCCGCCCGGCTCCGCGGCGCCCGCGCCCGAGACGCTGGTCCTCCTCGCCTCACTGCTGAGCGGCGACTGGGCCGTCGCCGACGCCTCCGCCGAGCGCGACCAGCGCGAGGGCAGCGGCCTCGTCGCGGCCTTCCTCCAGTGGCACCTGGAGCGAGGCCTGCGGTCGCTTCGGCACCTCGACCGGGTCCGGACGGTTCGCCCGCTCCCCGCGCTGCTGCCCGTGCCCGACCAACCCTCCCTGCTGGAGGAGCGCCTGGAGCACGCGGAGGAGCTGGGCCTCGACGAGCTGCGGGCCATGGACGAACGCCACCCCGCGCTCGACCGGCACCTGGTCAAGGAGGTCGGTTGAGCACGACATACGCGGCGCCGTTTCGCCACCCGAGCGGGGTGACCCCTCCGGCGATCCCCGCCAAGCTGCTCCCTCGGCACGTCGCCATCGTCATGGACGGCAACGGCCGGTGGGCTAACGCTCGCAGCCTGCCGCGCACGAAGGGGCACGAGGCCGGTGAGTCCTCGCTGCTCGACGTCGTCGCGGGCGCAATCGAGGTGGGGGTCACCCACCTGTCCGCCTACGCCTTCTCCACGGAGAACTGGCGGCGCTCTCCCGACGAGGTCCGCTTCCTGATGGGCTTCAACCGAGATGTCATCCGCCGACGCAGGGACCAGCTCGACGAGTGGGGGGTGCGGATGCGGTGGGTCGGGCGGCGACCCCGGCTCTGGCGTTCGGTGATCCACGAGCTCGAGGCCGCTCAGGAGCTGACCCGCGACAACACCGGGCTGACCCTCTACTTCTGCGTCAACTACGGGGGGCGTGCCGAAGTCGCCGACGCCGTGGTGCGGATCGCCGAGGACGTCAAGGCCGGGCGACTCAAACCGAGCTCGATCGACGAGAAGACGGTGGGGCGCTACCTCGACGAGCCGACCATGCCGGACGTCGACCTGTTCGTCCGGTCCTCGGGCGAGCAGCGCACCTCGAACTTCCTGCTCTGGCAGTCGGCCTACGCCGAGATGGTCTTCCTCGACACCTTGTGGCCGGACTTCGACCGGCGCCACCTCTGGCAGGCCATCGAGACCTACGCCGACCGCGACCGCCGCTACGGGGGCGCCGTCGACCAGGCCACCTCGCGACTGCGACCGCGCGCGACGTGAGCGGCCGGACGGCATACTTGCCGTCATGGCCGACACCGAGCAGGACACCTGGGACGTTCTCGTCATCGGCGCGGGGCCGGCGGGTGAGAACGCCGCCGACTATGCCATCCGCGGAAGCGGGCGCACCGCCGCGCTCATCGAGCCGGAGCTCATCGGGGGCGAGTGCTCGTACTGGGCCTGCATGCCGAGCAAGGCGCTGCTGCGGCCCGTCGAGGTCCTCGAGACGGCCCGCCACCTCCCCGGGCTCGCCGGACGCATCGACGCCGCCGGCCTCGACGTCAAGGCCGTCCTCGAGCGCCGGGACGATTTCATCTCCCACCTCGACGACAGCAGCCAGGAGCAGTGGGCCAAGGGAGCCGGGATCGACGTCGTCCGCGGCGCCGGACGGCTGCACGGAGCCCGGACCGTGGAGGTGACGACGCCCGACGGACCGACCCGCACCCTGCACGCCCGAGAGGCCGTCGTCCTCGCGACCGGCACGGGCGCCGCCATCCCGGACATCCCCGGTCTTGCCGCGGCGCTGCCGTGGACCTCTCGAGACGTGACCAACCTGCACCAGGTGCCCCGTCGGGTCGCGATCCTCGGTGGCGGCGTCGTGGCCTGCGAGGCTGCGACGTGGCTGCTCGGCCTCGGGGTCGAGGAGCTGACCGTCATCGACGTCGGCCAACGCCTCCTTCCCCGCTCCGAGCCGTTCGCCGGCGAGATCGTCTTGGCCTCCCTGCGGTCGCACGGTGCGAGGATCCTCACCGGCCGCAAGACCGAGCGGGTCACCCGGGAGTCCCCCGAGGACAACGGGATTGGCCACATCAGCGGTGGGCCGGTGACCCTCGAGCTGGACGATGGCACGACGATCGTCGCGGACGAGCTCGTCGTCGCCACCGGGAGGACTCCGCTCAGTGACGACATCGGGCTGGAGACGGTGGGCATCGCCGACGCCGTCGCGGCGGCGCATGGCTACGTCAAGGTCAACGACCATCTCCAGGTGGAGGGCGTCAGCGGCGGCTGGCTGTATGCCGTCGGCGACGTCAACGGGCGGGCTCTGCTCACCCACATGGGCAAGTATCAGGCGCGGATCGCGGGTGCCGTGATCGGGGCACGCGCAGATGGAAAGTCGTTGGAGGGCAAGGAGTTTCGTGATGTCGCGAGCGATCGGGTCGTTCCCTCGGTGACGTTCACCTCTCCTGAGGTCTCGAGCGCCGGGCTCACGGAGAGCGCCGCTCGGGAGGCGGGCATCGACGTGGAGACGGTGGAGTACGACGTTGCCCTGGTCGCCGGGGCGTCATTGCTGCAGGACGACTACACCGGCCGCGCCAAGCTCGTCATCGACCGCGCGAAGGACACCCTCGTGGGCGCCACCTTTGTCGGTGCCGGGACGGTGGAGCTGGTCCACTCGGCGACGGTGGCGATCATCGGCGGTGTCACCCTGGCCGACCTCTGGCACGCGGTGCCGTCCTACCCGACGGTCAGCGAGGTGTGGCTGCGCCTCCTCGAGGCGCGCCGCGGCTGAGCGCGTCGGCGCTGAGCCGCTGGCCGCCCGCACCTGCTTGGCCGTCGGCGAGCTGCCCTCCGGTGCCCGGGTCGAGATTTAGCCGGCACAGTCGGCGCAGGTGCCGAAGATCTCCAGCGTGTGTCGCACGTCCCGGAAGCCGTGCTCGGCGCTGACCTTGTCGGCCCAGCGCTCCACCGTCGGCCCCTCCACCTCCACCGCTCGCCCGCAGGAACGGCATACGAGGTGGTGGTGGTGGCCGGTGCTGCACTGGCGGTAGACCGCCTCGCCCTCGTCCGTCCGCAGGACGTCCACGTCACCGTCGCTCGCCAGGGTCTGCAGTGTCCGGTAGACCGTCGCCAAGCCGATCGGGTTGCCAGCAGAGCGAAGTCGCGCATGCAGCTCCTGTGCGGACGTGAAGTCGCCGCTCTCGTGGAGCAGCTCGGCAACCGCGGCCTGTCGCTTGGTGAGCCGCTTCGGGGCCGCGACCATCAGTGCTTCGCCTCCTGCTGCGTGACCAGCGGGTCGTGCTCGTCGTAGTGGCCCTCGTGCGGCGCGTGCCGGTGGCCGTCGTGGATGTAGTCGAGGTGGTCACCGTGGGGGAGTGTGGAGTGCCCGCACGCCGGGCCGTGCTCGTGCGCGTGCACCTCGGCCCTGGCGTGGCGGCGGGCACGCACGCGAGTGGCGACCGCGCTGACCACCGTGGCCGTGAGGAAGAAGCCGATGGCGAGGACGACGATCGTGCCACCGGACGGCGTGTCCGCGGTGTAGGAGACCACCACGCCACCGACGGCAGAAAGCAGGCCGATGAGCACGGCCCACCGCATCGCGGTGCGGAAGCTGCCGCCGAGCAGCTGCGCCGCAGCGTTGGGCACGATCATCAGCGCACTGATGAGCAGCAGGCCGACGATCCGCATGGAGACGACCACCGTCACCGCGGTGAGGATGGCCAGGACGATGTTGATCCGGAGCACCGGCATCCCCGTGGCTCGGGCGTACTCCTCGTCGTTGGCTACGGCGAAGAGCCACGGGCGCAGCACCCACGTCGTCACGATGACGATGAGGCCGAGGACCGCGAAGATCCAGAGATCGCTCTCCTTGACCGTCGTGATCGCACCGAACAGGTATGCCGTGAGGTTGGCCGGGGTGCCCTGCGCGGACTTGCTGATGATGACGACGCCAGCGGCGATGCCGCCGTAGAAGATGATCGCCAGGGCAACGTCGCCCTGGGTCTTGCCGGAGGCGCGGATCAGCTCGATGACCAGGGCAGCGATGACGGCCGCCACGAGGGCGGTCCAGACCGGAGCGACGTTCATCACCAGGCCGATGGCCACCCCGGCGAGGGCGACGTGTCCCATGCCGTCACCGATGAGCGAGAGCCGCCGCTGGACGAGGAAGACACCGACGAGCGGGGCGACGACGCCGACCATCACCGCGGCGAGCAGGGCGCGCTGCATGAAGTCGTAGGAGAGGAGGTCACCCATGGCGGCCTGCCCGGGGGTCGAGCGGCCCCGACCGCGGAGCGCCCGGGAGCCTGCCGCGGTCGGTGTGGAGCTCGTCGTCGTGGTGGTGGTTGTGGTGCTCGTGCAGCACCTCGCGTCCGCGGTCGAGGAAGGACCCACGGCTGCCGTCGAACGAGACGGCGCCGTTGTCGATGACGAGCACCCGGCTCACGAGGCTCGAGAACGCCCCCATCTCGTGGGTGACGATGAGCATCGTGACGCCGTCCGCGGCCAGCCGCTCGAGGACCTCCGCCAGGACGTGCTGGCTCGCCGTGTCGACGCCCGCGGTCGGCTCGTCCATGAGGAGGATGTCCGGCTCGGAAACGAGGGCCCGGGCGATGAGCACGCGTCGCTGCTGCCCACCGGAGAGGGTGCTGACGTCGATGTCGGCGCGGTCGGCCAGTCCGACCACCTCGAGGACGCGCGCGATGACCTGACGGTCGCGCGCGGACTGCCGCGCCAGCCATGACTGGCGCACGAGCCGGCCGGTGGCCACGATCTCGGCCACCGTGGCGCGCACCGACCCCGACAGGGTGTGCCGCTGCGGGACGTAACCGACCCTGGCGTGGTCGCGGAAGCGGTCTCGCGGCACGCCGAACAGGTCGACCTCGCCGCAGACCTGGTCGTTCAAACCAAGGAGTCCCCTGACGAGGGTGGACTTGCCGGAGCCATTCGGTCCGAGGACGGCCACGACCTCTCCCGGCATCACGTCGAGGGTGACGTCGGAGATCGCCGGGCGCTCGTCGTAGCCGAAGCTCGCCGCGCGCAGGGAGATGATCGGGCCGGTGGCGTCCGGATCCCCTTCGCGCACCGTCCGGGTCAGGAACACTGCTGTCCGGCCCTCAGCGTGGCCAGGTTGGAGCGCATGACCTCAAGGTAGTCCGTGCCGGCCGATGCCGGCGTCAGCCCCTCGATCGGGTCGAGCGTTGCCACCTTGGCACCGGTGTTCTTCGCGATGGTGTCGGCGAAGGCCGGCTCGACGAGCGTCTCGGCGTAGATCGTCGTGATGTGGTGCGCCTTGACGTAGTCGGCGACCTCGGCCAGCTTGGCTGCCGAGGGCTCGACGTCGGGGGACAGCCCGGTGATCGGCACCTGGGTGAAGCCGTAGCGCTCGCCGAGGTAGCCGAAGGCGGCGTGGCTGGTCACCAGCTCCTTGATCGTGCACGTGGCCGTGCCCGCCGTGAAGTCGGAGTCGAGCTGTGCAAGCTTGCCCGTGAAGCTTGTTGCGTTGGCGCGGTAGTCGGCCGCGTGCGCCGGGTCAGCCGTCGCGAGCCGCCCGGCGATCGCCGTCGCGACCTCGGCATAGCGCTGCGGGTCGAGCCAGAAGTGCGGGTCCTTGGCGCCGGCCTCTGGCGGCTGGTCCCCCTCGGGCGGCGCGGCTCGGTCCAGGTGGGCGACGGGGCCGACGTCGAGGGCGTGGTCCTGCGCCTGCTGGTCGACGGCGGTGTCGACCGCGGGCTGGAACCCCTTGGCGTAGACCACGAGCGACGACGTGCTCAGCCCGGCGACGTCCTTCGGGCTGAGCTCGATGTCGTGCGGCTCGGCGCCCGGCTTCGTCAGGCTCGTCACGCTGACGTGCGTCCCACCGACCTGCTTCACCGCGAACTTGATCGGGTAGAACGACGCGGTCACGGCCACGGTGCCCGCCGCGCTGGAAGCGCTCGACCCGCCCGACCCGCCCGACCCCGACGAGCAGGCCGTCAACGTGAGGGCGCCCGAGAGGGCGACGGCGGTCAAGGCGAGGGGCCGAAGTCGCGAGGTCATGTCCTCAGTTCTACGCAAACTGAGAATGATTGTCAAACTCGCGCGGCTCCAGCCGGACGTGAGGGGGGTCAGCTGCGGGGGAAGGCCTGCACGGCCGTCAGCGCCAGAACCAGGAAGAGGACCGCCAGGCGCAGAAGCTTCTCGGGGGTGCTGAGGCGGGGCCAGGTGTAGTAGACCAGGAAGGTCACGAGAGCCGCCACGAGCAGGGTGGCGACGAAGCCGACGTGGGGCACGAGCATCCCGGCCAGGATGAGGGCGAGGACGACGAGGAATGGAACCACCCGCGGCAGCGCGTTCAGCCGCTCCATGAAGCGGAAGGTCGAGTGCTCGACACGGGAGCGGAAAGGCAGGTTCACGTCGCCAAGGCTACGGCGAGCGGAGCAGCCGGCCGGACGGCATACCGGCGCCCTGGACCGGGCTGGGTGCCCGCCGACCGTCGGGGCTTCGACTCGCGCGCGACCGATACCCTGGGCCCATGGCCAAGGAGACCTCCACCGTCGACAGCGTCGTCAGCCTCTGCAAGCGCAGGGGTTTCGTCTACCCGAGCGGTGAGATCTACGGCGGGACGAAGTCGGCGTGGGACTACGGCCCGCTCGGCGTGGAGCTGAAGGAGAACATCAAGCGGCAGTGGTGGAAGGCCATGGTCACCCAGCGTGAAGATGTCGTCGGCCTCGACTCCTCGATCATCCTGCCTCTTCAGACCTGGGTCTCCTCGGGCCACGTCGCGACGTTCAGTGACCCTCTCGTCGAGTGCCTGTCGTGCCACAAGCGGTTCCGGGCCGACCACCTGCAGGAGGCCGTTGCCGAGAAGCGCAGCGCCAAGGGCGACGACGTCGACCCCGACTCGATCCCGCTCACCGAGGTCGCCTGCACCAACTGCGGCACCCGGGGACGGTGGACCGAGCCGCGCCAGTTCTCCGGCCTGCTCAAGACGTATCTCGGCGTCGTGGAGGACGAGTCCGGGCTGCACTACCTGCGCCCCGAGACGGCCCAGGGCATCTTCCTGAACTTCCTCAACGTCATGAACAGCTCGCGCAAGAAGCCGCCGTTCGGCATCGGCCAGATCGGCAAGTCGTTCCGCAACGAGATCACGCCGGGCAACTTCATCTTCCGGACCCGCGAGTTCGAGCAGATGGAGATGGAGTTCTTCGTCAAGCCCGGCGAGGACGAGGCGTGGCACCAGAAGTGGATCGACGAGCGCACCGCCTGGTACGTCGACCTCGGCATCGAGCCCGAGAACCTGCGCCACTTCGAGCACCCCAAGGAGAAGCTGTCCCACTACTCGAAGCGGACCGTCGACATCGAGTACCGGTTCAGGTTCCCGGGTTCTGAGTGGGGCGAGCTCGAGGGCATCGCCAACCGCACTGACTTCGACCTCAAGACGCACTCGGAGCACTCCGGCACCGACCTGCTCTACTTCGACCAGACGACCGGCGAGAAGTACACCCCCTACGTCATCGAGCCGGCGGCCGGTCTGTCGCGCTCGCTGATGACGTTCCTCGTCGACGCCTACACCGAGGACGAGGCGCCCAACACCAAGGGCGGCGTGGACAAGCGCGTCAGCCTGCGGCTTGACCCGCGGCTCGCGCCGGTCAAGGCCGCCGTGCTTCCGCTGTCCCGCAACGCTGACCTCAGTCCGAAGGCCCGCGACCTCGCCACGCAGCTGCGCAAACACTGGAACGTCGACTTCGACGACGCGGGCGCCATCGGGAAGCGCTACCGCCGCCAGGACGAGATCGGCACGCCCTTCTGCATCACGGTGGACTTCGACACGCTCGAGGACCAGGCGGTGACGATCCGCCAGCGCGACTCCATGGCTCAGGAGCGGATCGCCCTCGACCAGGTCGAGGGCTACCTCGCCCAGCGCCTGCTCGGCTGCTGACTCCGGTATGCCGTCCGGCTGCGTCCGAGGGGTCGGTCGCCAGAGCCGCCGACGTGCCGGACGCCCGCCGTGAGCCAGATCCCGGAGGACGTCCTCGCCGCCACTCCGGGGGAGCGCGCTCGGGCTGCCGCCGACGCGTTGGGTGACTTGGAGCTGACGCGGTGGTGCGCCGACGTCATCGTCGGCCGCACGGCATACGGGGACCCGGGTCTGCCTGACCCGGGTTGGCTTGCCGGGCGCGCCGTCTCGAGCTGGGGTGCCCCTGACTGCCTCGATGCTGCGACGGGCTACTGGGCGCGCGTCTGGGCCACGCGGACGTTGCTCTATGTCTCGGACGAGTCGGTCACCCCGGATGTCGTTGCCGGCCTTGAGGATCCGGCATGGCGGTGCGCGAGATGTGCGCCAAGGTATGTGCCCGCTGGCAGGTGGCGGCGGCTGCCGACTGGTGTCTGAGACTGCTCGGCGACGAGGTCCCACGCGTGCGGGCCGGTGCGCTCCGGGTCCTTGCCGCCGTGGGTGAGGGCGAGCACACCGGCGCCGTGCAGCGTGCGCTCGGGGACCCCGAGCCGGCTGTCGTGGCGGCCGCGGAGCGGGCGGTCAAGGTTCTGGCGGATCGCCTCGACCGGTCGCTGACCTGAGCGTCCCTATGACAAGCGTCAGGACGGAGTCATGACGCCTGACTGACCGGTGGGGTGGCCGTCGGCGGGAGGGTGGGGTCATGACAACCACAGCAAGCGCTCCGGGGCACGGGCCGGCCGGTGGGATGGAGCCGGCCATCTCGATCACGGGGCTGCGCAAGGACTTCGGGAGCGTGCAGGCCGTCCGGGGCATCGACCTCGAGGTCAAGCATGGCGAGATCGTCGCCTTCCTCGGCCCGAACGGCGCCGGCAAGACCACCACCATCGACATGATCCTCGGGCTCTCCTTACCCACGTCCGGCGAGGTGTCGGTCTTCGGCCGGCAGCCTCGCAGCGCCATCGCCCACGGGCTCGTCGCCGCGGTGATGCAGACGGCCGGGCTGCTCAAGGACATCACCGTGAGGGAGACCCTCCAGCTCACGGGCTCGCTCTTCACCCACACGACGTCGGTCGAGAGCGTGCTGCATCGTGCCGGCATCACCGAGATCGCCGACCGCCGGGTCGACAAGTGCTCCGGGGGTGAGCAGCAGCGGCTCCGGTTCGCGATGGCACTGCTCTGCGACCCGGACCTGCTCATCCTCGACGAGCCGACGACGGGCATGGATGTCGAAGGGCGCCGGGACTTCTGGGCGGCGATCCGGCAGGATGCCGGCCGCGGGCGGACCATCCTCTTCGCGACGCACTACCTCGAAGAGGCCGATGCCTATGCGGACCGGATCATCCTGGTGCGCCGGGGTGAGATCGTCGCCGACGGCACCGCCGCGCAGATCAAGTCGATGGCCTCTGGCCGCACGGTCCGCGCGACACTGCCCGGCGCGACGGCGCAGCTGCTCGAGGCCGTGCCCAGCGCGGACTCCGTCGAGATCCGTGGCGAGAGCGTGCTGATCCACTCGCGAGACACCGACTCGGTGGCCCGCCACCTGCTGACCCGGACCGAGGCCCACGACCTCGAGATCGAGGCCCGTGGCATCGAGGACGCCTTTCTGGCCCTGACCTCAGCCGCTTCGGAAGGAAGCACGCCATGACCACCACCGCCGGATCCACGGCTTCACCGATCGACCGAGCCGCGCGCCGCGTCCCGCCGATGGGCGGGCTGAACCGGACGCTGCTCGCGGTCGAGCTCAAGCGCGTCCTGCGCAACCGCCGCACCATGATCTTCACGCTGATCATGCCGGCGGTGTTCTTCCTCATCTTCGGGGTGGGGCAGGACTACGGCACCCAGAGCGCCGGCCACGGCAACGTCGTCGCCTACGTCATGATCTCCATGGCGGCCTACGGCGCGATGATCGCGGCCACGGGCGGCGGTGCGATGGTCGCCGCCGAACGAGCCCAGGGCTGGAGCCGGCAGCTGCGGCTGACACCGCTGTCGCCCATGGTCTACATCGCCGTGAAGATCCTCGTCGCGATGGTCCTCGGCCTCATCGCCGTCGTCGTCGTGTTTCTCTTCGGCGGCGCGACCAAGGCGCGGCTGGACTCGCCCGCCCTCTGGGTCGAGGCCGGCCTCATCGCCTGGCTGGGGTCCGTCGTCTTCGCGGCGTTCGGTCTGTTCATGGGCTACCTGCTGCCGAGTGAGAACGCCATGCAGGTCATCGGCCCTGGCCTGGCCGTGCTCGCCTTCGGCGGCGGTCTCTTCGTCCCGCTGCAGAGCGGCAGCACCATCCAGCAGGTCGCCCAGCTCACCCCGATGTACGGCATCTCCCAGCTGGCGCACGCCCCCCTGACCGGCGACGCGTTCCAGTGGACGTGGGTCCTCAACGCCCTCGTCTGGCTGGGCATCTTCGCGGGAGGCGCGATCTGGCGCTTCCGCAAGGACACTGACCGCGTCTGAGCGGGCCGGATCGGGTCCCACCACGGAGTAGCGTCATGACCATGCCTGACCCTCTCGCCACCTACGAGCGGAAGTTCAGCCGGTATGCCGTGCTGGGCGCCGTGGTGTGGCTGGTCTTCCTCGCTCCCGCCGTCCAGCAAGGATGGCGGGAGCGAGGTTTCGTCATCGGGTGGGTTGGGCTCGTCTCGGTGTTCGGCTTCGCCGGCGTCTACGTGTGGTCCTTTGTCTGGGGCCGGGAGAAGCGGCGCAGCGGCGAGCTCTGGCGCCGGGTCGACCGAGGGGCCGCGACGTTCTTCCTCGTCCTGCTGGCGCTGGCCGTGGTCATGGTCCTCACCCTCCACTCGTCGGCGCTCGGCAGCGTGGTCTACGTCGCCGTGGTGGGCATCACGCTCTTCCCCGTGCGCTTCGCCGTGCTGCTGGCCGTCGGGCTCGGTGCCGGCGCCGAGCTGCTGGCCCGCAAGGTGCCCGGCTGGGAGGGAGCCGACGGGGTGGCCCTGTCCGTCGGCCTGGCGACGTTCGCCGTCTGGGGCATCTCGCAGGCGACGCGCCGCAGCATGGACCTCGCGCTGGCGCGAGAGGAGAACGAGCAGCTCGCCATCGGCCAGGAGCGCGCCCGGATGGCCCGGGACGTGCACGACATCCTCGGCCACTCGCTCACCGTCATCGCCGTCAAGGCGGAGCTGGCGGGCAGGCTGCTCACCGCGAACCCGGACCGCGTGCGATCCGAGGTCGCCGACATCGAGCGGCTCTCGCGGGACGCGCTTGCCGATGTGCGCCGGACGGTGGAGGGCTACCGCGAGCTCAGCCTGCCGATTGAGATCACCCGGGCCCGAGCGGCCCTCGAGGCGGCCGAGATCCACGCCGACCTGCCCGGGTCCACCGATGACGTCCCTTCCCAGTGGCGGGAGCTCTTCGCCTGGACCATCCGTGAGGGCGTGACGAACGTCGTGCGCCACAGTGGCGCCCGGCAGTGCACGGTCAGCCTCGGTGCGGACCGCGTCCGGATCACCGACGACGGCCGGGGCTGCAGCCAGGTGGCAGTCCACGGTGGCAACGGCCTTGGTGGCCTGCGCGAGCGGGCGGATGGCGTCGGGGCACGGATCGTCACGGAGACGCCTTCGGAGGGTGGTTTCTGCCTGACGGTCATCGCCGCGGACCCGGCGACGTCGGCGCGGGCGAGCTCGAGGGGGCCCCGGGAGGCGGCTCAGCCGCCCACCCGGCAGCCGGCCGACCGTTCCACCGCCGCGGCTGGACCGCCTGCTGACCGAAGAGCCTGGGAGGGCGCGCGGTGACGATCCGGCTCCTCCTCGCTGATGACCAGGCGCTCGTCCGGGGCGCCCTGGCCACGTTGCTCGACCTCGAGCCCGACATGACGGTCGTCGCGGAGGTCGGTCGCGGCGACGAGCTCCTGGCGGCCGCGCGGGAGCACCGTCCCGATGTGGCCCTCGTCGACGTCGAGATGCCGGGACTGGACGGCATCGATGCCACCAAGGAGCTGCGCGGCGCTCTTCCCCGCGTCAAGGTGCTCATCGTCACGACCTTCGGACGGCCGGGTTACCTGCGCCGGGCACTGCTTGCGGGCGCGAGCGGGTTCGTCGTCAAGGACACGCCGGCGCGGCAGCTGGCCGACGCGGTCCGCCGGGTGCACTCCGGTCTCAGGGTCGTCGACCCCGCCCTGGCCGCGGACAGCCTCGCTGTCGGGGAGTCGCCGCTGACGGCCCGCGAGACCGAGGTGCTGCGCGCGACGCGCGACGGTGGCAGCGTCGCCGACATCGCTCGACGTGTCTTCCTCTCCGAGGGGACGGTCCGCAACCACCTCTCGTCAGCCATCGGCAAGACCGAGGCCCGCAACCGGGCCGACGCCGTGCGGGTCGCCGACGAGAACGGCTGGCTCTGATTCGGCCGTGACACCGCGCACCCGCATCGTCCTCGTCCACGGCTCACGTCTGGGGCACACCCAGTGGGCGCCGCAGGTGCCCCTGCTCGAGGGGGAGTTCGACCTCGTGCTCCCGGACCTGCCGGGCCACGGTTCCCGCATGCGTGAGCCGTTCACGCTGGAGCGCGCCATCGGGGCCATCGCCGACTCGATCGACGGGCCGAGCCGCAGCACGCCGCAGGGGCGGGTGGTCCTCGTCGGGCACTCGCTGGGCGGCTACGCCGCCATGGCGTATGCCGGGTCGTTTCCGAAGCGGCTGGACGGCCTGGTCCTGATCGGCAGCGCCGCTGTCCCCGTCGGTGTCGGGGCGGCGATCTACCGGGGCATCGCGTCGGCCACGGAGCGGGCCGGGCCCGACCGGATGACCCGGGTCAACGACCGGGTGCTGCGCCGGCTCTATCCGACGGATCTCATCGACCCGGTCATCGCGGGGGGCTACTTCTTCGACCCGACGCCCGCTGCCTGGCGTGAGGTCATGAGCCGGTGCCGGCCGGCGATGCTCCGTCAGGTCCAGTGCCCGGTCCTGGTCACCGGCGGTCAGTTCGACCAGCTCGTCGTGCAGGCGCGGCTCTTCGCCCGCGCCGCTCCTCGGGGCAGGGTCGAGCTGGTGCCCCGAGCCGGGCACCTCGTGGGGTTCGACCAGCCCGTCCGCCTCGCGGAGCTGCTGCGCTCCTTCGTACGTTCGGTCGAGGATCCCCAGGATGGGAGAATGGCCGTGCCATGACTACAGTCACCGACCGGACCCCGCTTGCGCCGACCCCGGCGTCCGCGGGGGTGCGCGACGCCGAGCTGCCAGCTCGGCCGGCGACACCCGTCCTGCCCCCGCTGCGGATCGGGCGGCACGTCATCGAGTCACCCGTCGTCCTGGCGCCGATGGCCGGGATCACCAACCGCGCGTTCCGGCGCCTGTGCCGCGAGTCCGGCAGGAGCGGCTCGCAGCTCGGAGGCGCATCCGGGGCGACCTCCCTCTACGTCAGCGAGATGATCACCTCGCGAGCGCTCGTCGAGCGGACGCCCGAGTCGATGCGGCTCATCGAGCACGACCCCGACGAGCACCCGAGGTCGATCCAGCTCTACAGCGTGGACCCGGCGACGGCCCGCGCCGCTGCCCGCATGCTCGTGACCGAGGACCGGGCCGACCACATCGACCTCAACTTCGGCTGCCCCGTGCCCAAGGTCACCCGCAAGGGGGGCGGTTCGGCCCTGCCGTGGAAGCGTGAGCTCTTCCGCTCCATCGTCGGCGCCGTCGTCGAGGAGGCCGGCCGGTTCGACGTCCCGGTGACGGTCAAGATGCGTAAGGGCATCGACGACGTCCACCTCACCTATCTCGACGCGGGTCTCGCCGCGCAGCAGGAGGGAGCTCGGGCCGTGGCCCTGCACGCGCGGACCGCTGCGCAGGCCTACTCCGGCACCGCGGACTGGGCGGCGATCAAGCTGCTCAAGGAGACGGTCACCCAGGTGCCCGTCCTCGGCAACGGGGACATCTGGTCGGCCGACGACGCGCTGCGGATGGTGGTGGAGACCGGCTGCGACGGGGTCGTGGTCGGTCGTGGCTGTCTCGGCCGTCCGTGGCTGTTCACCGACCTCGCCGCCGCCTTCGCCGGCTCCTCTGTGCGGGTGCGCCCGACCCTCGGCGAGGTGGCCGACACGCTGTGCCGGCACACGGCATACCTCGCGGAGTTCTATGGCGACGAGTCGCGCGCCTGCCGCGACATCCGCAAGCACATTGCCTGGTACCTCAAGGGATTCCCGGCCGGCTCGTCGATGCGGCACAACCTCGCACTCGTCGAGTCGTTGGCGGCGCTCGACCGCCTGCTCGCTGACCTCGACCCCACCGCGCCGTGGCCAGGCGAGGCCGCCGAGGGTCAGCGCGGGCGGGCCGGCACCTCGCGCCGCGTGATCCTGCCCGAGCACTGGCTCGAGTCGCGCGAGCTGAGCCCCGAGCACGCAGCCCTGGTGGCCGAGGCCGAGCAGTCGGTGTCGGGCGGCTGACATGGGGACGCACGAGGGGGGCACGGTGGAGCGGCCGGCGCTGTTCTTCGACACCCCGGAGGACTTCCGGGCCTGGCTCGAGGAGCACCACGAGAGCGCCGACGAGCTGTGGATGGGCCTGAACAAGAAGCACGTCGCCGACCGCGGGCTGACCTGGGAGCAGGCCGTCCCCGAGGCGCTGTGCTTCGGCTGGATCGACTCGAAGGCGCAACGCATCGACGAGGACGCCGTCCGCCAGCGTTGGACCCCACGCAGGTCGTCGAGCGTCTGGAGCACCGTCAACCTCGCGCTTGTCGAGGAGCTCACTGCGGCCGGCCGGATGCGACCGATGGGCATCGCCGCGTGGGAGAAGCGGCGGCCCGAGCGGTCGGGCATCTACGCCTACGAGAGCGGCACCAAGGAGCTGTCGCCCGAGTATGCCGCGCTGCTGGTGGCGGACTCGGCCGCCTCGGCGTTCTGGGCGCAGGCCACGGCGAGCTACCGCCAGGGAGCCATCAGCTGGGTGACGTCGGCCAAGCAGGCTGCGACCGCAGACAAGCGGATGACCCAGCTCGTCGACGACTGCGCCGCGGGCCGGCTCATCCCGCCGCAGCGCTACGGCAAGCGGCCCGCATGGGTGGACCGAGCGGCTGCTGCGGCTCGCGCGGCTGGCGGCCGCCGCTGAGCCGGAGCAACGGTTCGAGTGCGTCGGCGAGTTGGGGGTTGGCGATGAGAAGGAGGTCAACCCTGACGTGCCGCCGTGAACGCCACGGACGTCGGCTCCCGCTCGTGCTGTGATTCGAGTCGCCTCGGCGTAGTCCCAAATCGGGAAACTTTCGTTGAAAGTGGGCGTGGTGCGTCCCTCCACAGATCTCAAGCGCAGCAGACCCAGACCACCCGGATGGTGCGGACCCGTGGCGTCAGGATGGAGATGTCCTGGATGACGTGGTCGCGTTTTGCGAGATCTGCGGGAATCTCGGTGGACACGAGAGCTCTCCAGGAGCACCTTCTCGTTGACCTGCAGGGGCGCGTCGTTCATGTGAGCTGGGTGGCCGGCGGCGGCGGTGTACTCCGCCGAAAAGCGCTGGGGCCTAGACGCAGCCCGCAACGGAGGTGCGCCTGCCGTTTTGCTGCTGGACCGTCGCGGCGATGGAGACCGCGTAGTAAGGAGATCCGTACAGGTAGTTTACCGTGCCGTCGAGCGAGTCGACCATCCAGGCGATCCCGCTCGTTCCCTTGATGTTTTCACCGCTCTTCTCGAGGACGCCGTCATGCGGTCATGCGGCAGTCAGCCTGTCGCGGATGAGCGCTTCGACGCCGTGTCAGCTTGGGTGACGACGCCTATCGGGCGCAACTTCGTTGCTTGAATGCTGACTCCGGCGCTTCGCATGGTCGCCGCCAGCGCACCGGCTTCGGCTGCCACCGTGCGCGCGAGGTCACGCACTCCAGGGATCGTTGTTCGGCAACGTGCTCTGGCTCCCTTCACTGGTCTTCTGTTCGGGTGTCGCGGACACGTCCATGGGGTCACGCTGGCCCGAGGGTGGGCCGCATTGGTGCGGCGCTTGAACCGGACCGTCCGACGTTCGCTGGAATCCGCCTTGCCTCGACCAACGCTCCAAAGTTGAGAAGATAGCTGCCCTTGTTCTTGGCTGCGTCCCATGATCTGACGTGGTGCCACGGCATGGCTTCCCACCATGGGCCGTTCCAGTCGGCGCTGAACCTGAAGAGCGTGTACCAGCGGGCGACGAAGGAGGCGGGAGGTGAGATGGGCAGACCGGCGATGAACTCTCCGACCTCGTCCGACAGTCGGTTGTCTTCACGCAGCTCGAAGCTGGCGAGTCCGAGGTGCGCCGCGAACTGGTAGTCCTGGACGTTCGGGGCGTGGCTGTCCTCGTGCGGCTCGTGGATCGGCTCCAGAGCCTGTTTCACGGCCCCCGCGATACGGTCGAGTTCTTCGTTCGGCCCGGCCCCGTCTGCGGCGAGGTTGATGTCGTACTCGAAGGTGCCGTGTACCGTCCGGCGGATTCCCTGGTTGTAGACGGGCGTTGGTGCCACCTTGGCGAACACAGAGTCGAGAAGGTTGACGAGCTCGGGCTCGTCGATAGACGACTGCAGGTTTCCGATCAGGGTGGCGTGCGGAGCGAAGGCCGCCGCAGCTGTGAGGCCGAACTGCTGACGCAAGGCTAAGGTGATCTGGGTGATGGCCCAGCAGGTTGCGGGGTCGGGTCGCAGGAATACTCCATAGCGGGTGCTGGTCACGGGGAGCCTTTCGTCGTTGTCAGCCGCGGAGTGCGCCGTTGGTGAGGCCGGCGACGTAGTAGCGCTGCAGGAGGAGATAGAGGGCAAGCACGGGAACGATCGCGACGACGACGCCGGCTTGGAGGGCGCCGTAGTCGACCTCGCCGTACTGGCCGCTGCTGAGGTTGACGAGCATGATGGGCAACGTGTACGAGTTCTCGCCGTTGAGGAATACGAGCGGGGCGAGGAACTCATTCCAGGATGCGATGAAGCCGAACAGCGCAACGGTGACAACTCCGGGGACCGCCAGGGGTAGGGAGATCTGACGGAAGGCCTGGAAGGTGCTGCAGCCGTCGACGAATGCGGCTTCTTCGAGCTCTTTCGGGATGGCCTCGAAGCTGTTGCGCATCAGGAAGACGCCGAAGGGTAGGTGGAACATGATCTGCACTAGGGCGAGCCCGATGAGCGTGTTGCTGAGCTGCAGCCAGTTCACGACGAGGAACAGCGGGATGAGGATGGTGGCGTAGGGCACCATGAGGATGAGCAGTGTGGCGCCGAAGAGTAGCTTAATGCCGCGGAACTGGTACCGGGCAAAGCTGTAGCCCGCGAGGGCGGAAACGAAGACTGTGCCAGCGACCACAATCAGGGTGAGGACAATGCTGTTGGTCAGGTACACGCCCAGGCCGTTGCCATAGGTTGCAAGCTTCTCGTAGTTGTCCAGGGACCAGGTCTGTGGAAACCACGTTGGTGGGCTTTGGTTGGCCTCGTGCGTGCTCTTGAACGAGTTTAACGTCGCCCAAAGGATCGGGATGAGGAAGATGGCTGCGAGGACTCCACTGAATAGGTGGTAGGCCGCAGCCGGGCCAGCCTTGCGTGTGCGGCGTCTTGACCAGGCTACGGCGACCCGCGAGCCGGGGAGGACGGTCATGCGTCTTCTCCTTTGCGGAGGAACAGGAACTGAATTCCATTGAGGGCGATGAGGGCGATGAGGAGGACAATGGAGAGCGCTGCCGCCTGCCCGAGGCTGAATTGGCGGAACGCGGTGTTGTAGACGGCCATGACGAGCGTGATCGTGGAGTTGTCGGGGCCGCCGTGGGTCAGGACCTGGAACTGGTCGAAGGCGAGGAGGGACCCGGTGACGGAGAGGATGAGGAGTAGCCCGAGCGTTGGGCGCAGGAACGGGAGGGTGATGTAGCGCAGGCGTTGGCTCGTGTTGGCACCGTCCATCCGGGCGGCTTCGTAGAGTTCGGTGGGTACGGACTGCAGGCCTACGAGTAGGACGATCACCTGGAAGCCGATGAACTTCCACACCACGAGGGTCAAGGTGGTGAATAGGGCCTTCTGGCTGGTCTCGAGGAAGCCCCAGGGGCCGTCACTGAGTCCAAGGCTCTCGAGGATGGTGTTGGCGACGCCGTTAGTGTCGTTGACTGCGGCGAGCCAGATCAGGGCCGCAGAGGCGGTGCCGACGACGTAAGGCAGGAAGAACGCGGTGCGGTAGAACTTTGCGCCGCGCCGGTTCGAGTTGGAGATGGCGACCAGTACGAACGAGACCCCGAAGATGAGAGCCGTGGCCAGTAGGGTGTAGAGCAGCGTGAAGCCGACGGCGCCGATGAACAGCTCGTTGGTGGGGATGGCGGCGAAATTCGAGAGGCCGCTCGAGGTGGGCCGGCCGAGCAGGGGCCAGTTCTGGGTGGACATGAAGAACAAGATTCCGAGTGGGACCAGGAACAGCACCACAACGATGACAGCGAGCGGGGCGACGAACAGCTGACCGGCCCATCCTGCGGTCCTGAGGGTGGTTCCTCTTCTCGCTGGCACAGTAGCGGAGGGTACGGCGGTCATCGGCCTACTTTCCGTGGGGTGATTTGTGTCCACGTGATGGGCAGGGCCCCAGCCGCAAGGGGTTTCGACACCTTCCAGCCGGCGCGGGCGGCCCTGCTACTGCGCGGAGCTGAGTGCGGTTTGGATCGCTTGCTGACCGGTGGTGATCGCGTTGCTGTCGCCGTTGAAGACGTAATCGCGGACCATCTTCAGCCACGGACCGTTGGGGTTGTTGATCGCGTTCCCGTACCCGGTGGTGGAGGGCGTGTAGCCGGTAGCCTCCCCCTTGATGGCCTGGACGACTCGCTTGTCTGCGGCGCTGTACTTGTTCTCGGCGAGGTCGATGCGGGAGGGCAGGCTGCCGCTCTTGGCGATGACCTCGACCTGGTTGTCCTCCTCAAGGGTCCAGGAAAGGAACTGCCAGGCGGCGTCGACGTTTTTCGAGGAGCTGCTGATGCCGGCTACGTCACCGCCGATAAAGGCGGACGTCTTCGACCCGTCGGGGGCGGGCAGGCCGGCCACCCCCCAGTCGAACGTGGCGTTCTTGAGGTTGGCGTAGTTGCCGGTCCCGCGGGGCAGAATGCCGATCTTGCCTTCATTGAAGAGGGTGTTCCAGTTCGTACCGGTCTCGGCTTTCGCACCGGGGGCGACGGCGCCGGAGTCCCAAAGCTGCTTATACAGGTCGAGAGTCGCCTTCATCGCAGGCGTGTCGAAGTTGGCGACCGTGCCGTCCTTAGTGAACGGTGCCTGGTCTGCAGCGGCGAGGTTCGCGAACATGGTGTACGCGTTGCAGCCGAAGCAGTTCCCACCAAAGTAGAACCCGTACGTGTCACCGCCAATCTTGTCCCGGATGGCCTTCGCGTCAGCCAAGATCTCGGCGTAGCTGCTGGGGCCCTTCTCGGGGTCGAGTCCCGCCTTCTTGAACAGGTCCTTGTTGTAGAGGATGATCGAGCTGTCCACGATGAACGGGACACCGTAGAGTTTCCCGTCCCGGCTCGCGGCATTGATGTGCGCCTTCGCAAGGTTGGAGTAGAAGGGCAGTTGCTGGACTCGGGCGGTAATGTCTTGATAGAGGCCCTGCTTCACGTAGTTCGGCGAGTAGACGACATCCGAGGCGAGAATGTCAGGCAGTCCACCTGATGCGGCGGCCGCCGAAACCTTGGTCTGGTAGCTGTCGCTCGGCACGATCGTCAGGTCGACCTGGCTCTTGTGAGTCGCGTTGTACCGCGTGACGACGTCCTTGGCGAGGTTGTTGCTCGTGTTGCGCGCCCACAAGGTGACCCTGACGCCTCCGTCTGGGGTGCCTTGCGAGCCTCCGGACGATGAGGAGCTGCACGCCGCTAGCAGCGTGAAAGCGGACACAACTGCGGTTGCCGCGAGCGCGTGACCTAGGCGAGGCCTCTTCATAACGGGCTCTTCACAGTTGACGGTGTAGTGGTCCCTGGCGCGTCGGTGGCGGGGTAGGCGTCGAGGTCTTCCGATGATGGAAGTTCTGACACCACCCATCTGGAAGACCTCGACATGTCTGACGCT
>JAABUP010004723.1_pt1 | contig 21842 bp, 22 predicted proteins | sample 5559201 | NCBI WGS metagenome assembly JAABUP01 (sample SAMN10711887, study PRJNA513373) | rock metagenome | isolation source: Antarctica rocks | place: Antarctica | reverse complement strand
GTTGGTCATCACGAGAGCCGCCAGCAGCAGCGCATACGCGCCGGCAACCAGCCGAACGACCGCCGTGCCACGCTGGGGACGCGCCCGCGTCCCGCTATCGCGAGTCGAGGCGTCAGAGCCCGGGCCGTCAGCCCGCGGATGCTCGTCCGTCCCCGAGGTGACGGCTCCCACCCTCGGCATTCACGAGCCCCTCCCTCGGTGACCCTCGACGTGCATCCTGCCCCGGAAGCTCAGGGGTACGGGCCAAGGACATCGGCGACCGCCCACCAGATGCCGGCTCCTCCTCACTGCCATGGGCCGGCCATGCCGCTGACTCTGCTTGCGCTTGCTCTTATCAGCGGCGCCTGCAGAGGGTTGACGTCGGCAGGGCCCGTCGCCAGGCGGTAGTCATTCGGCGTCGACAGCGGCGAGGTGGGGACGGCAGGGCAGACCTCAAGACTCTCACCTTTAAACGCGGCTTGGACCGGTGCGGTGACGCACCGGGCGGGATGCGGCCGATCATGCGCCGGAGGATTCCGGTTCGCTCAGATCGAGCTGACGGTGATGCTCGACGAGATGGCTGAGTCGGTGGGCTGAAGCCTCGAAGGCGTCTGATGAGGTTTGATGGCGGCGCTGCTGCTGTCGGTGATGGGGCCGTTCGCCGAGTTCGAGCGGTCACTGATCCGGGAGCGCCAGCGCGAGGGCATCGCCCTGGCCCGACAGCGCGGCGCCTACCGCGGCCGCGCCCGGGCGCTGAACGGCGAGCAGGTCGCGCAGCTGCGACAGCGGGTCGCCGACGGCACCCCAAAGGCGACATTGGCCCGCGAGTTCGGGTCAGCCGCGAAACCGTCTACCAGTACCTCCGTGCCCGCCCCGGGCCCCAGCAGACCGGCTGACTACAGAGGTGCCGCCCCGGACCAAGGTGGGTCAACGGGTCCGGCACGAGACGCACCTGTGCAGCGGCACGATCAGCGTCGTGGGCGAAACCGCGTGGGACCGCTCGAGCTTGTGGGTCTGCGACCTGTGCGGCCAACAGGCTCGCCGCAATCGCGTTTGAACCGGGTCCTGACCGCCGCCAGACGAGCGCCGCTCGGGTAGTGCGTGCTGACGGGCGGCGCTCTTCAGCGCCACATCAGCACGCTCCGGTGGTCGGGCTCGCTGGCTTCGTCGCTGCGTCCCAAGCACTTACGCTTATCCCCGACACAGCCACCGCCTGGAGCCGCACATGCCCACCGAAAATTCGCCCACACCGGATCAGGGAGCATCGCAGCTTGCCCCTGGCAACTACTACGGGACATGCGGTGGCAAGCCCGCGTTGGCGCGTGAAATCAGCGTCGGCAGCTGGCAGGTCAAGGTCTTCGACCCCACCAACCGCCTTGCCCTACATGACGGCTGGTTGCTGGTCGGCACCGGCTGGGCAACCCTCGCCGATGCGTGCGCCGCTACCGGACTGTCATAGACGGCACCGTTGTAGTGCTGGCTACCGTCAACGCCGAGCAGCATGCACTAGCCGAGATCGTTTTCGCCGTGGCAGAAGTCGGCGTGCTGGCCGCGCTCCGCATGCCGAGTTTCGAACCTACTTGTGAGACGGGAGCGATGCCGCCCGTCCTGGGAGAACGGGTCGACGCGGTGTCTCACGTCGAGGCGTCTCAATACCAAGACCGAGACCTCGATCTTGTTTCGTATGACGCCCCGGTCCGGGACTCCCGAAGCCGACGGTCCACCGGGGCGTAGGTCGTTCACCTGCCCACAAGCCGCCGCGTAGGCCGTTCGGCTGAGCAGGGCGCTGCTGCGGTCCGGCCGTCGGCCCTTCGGCTGATGCCTTGCGGGTCGGCTCTACCGCACTGTCGACCCATGTCGACAGGCGCCCTAAAGGTCAACCCAGCCCCGTCCCCCGTTGCAGCACCGGTGCTGCAGGGCCTGGCCCTGTGCAAGGCCTACGGCGCCACCGTCGCCTTGGACGGCGTGGACCTGAGCATCGGCCCGGGTGAGTCCTTGGCGATCACCGGTCCGTCCGGGTCGGGCAAGACGACGCTGCTGCACGTGCTGGCGGGCATCCTGCGCCCGGACAGCGGGGCGGTGCGGCTGCACGGCCGGGACGTGCACGACCTGTCGGAGGACGCGCGCAGCGCGCTGCGACGCACCGAGTACGGGTTCGTGTTCCAGTCCGGCCAGCTGCTGTCGGAGCTCACGGCTGTCGAGAACGCGGCGCTGCCCCTGATGCTGGCCGGTGTCCGCCGCTGCGACGCGATCACGCGGGCGCGGCGCTGGTTCGGCCCCCTCGGCCTGGACGGCCGGGAGGAGCAGCGGCCTGGTGAGCTGTCGGGCGGCCAGGCGCAGCGGGTGGCGATCGCCCGCGCTCTGGTGGCCCAGCCGAGCATCGTGTTCGCCGACGAGCCGACCGGCGCGCTGGACCAGGTCACCGGCGCGCAGGTGATGGAGCTGCTGTCCCGGACGCACCGCGACAGCGGCGCGGCGCTGGTGGTCGTCACCCACGACCCGCAGGTTGCCCGCTGGTGCGACCGCACGGTGCAGGTGCGTGACGGCAAGCTCACGGCAGGTGCGCGATGACGGCCGCGGCCGGCACGCTGGCTCTGGCTTGGCGGCTGCTTCGAGGCGGCGGGCGCCGCGACGCCACCACCCAGGCGCTCGGGGTGCTGGCGTTCGCGGTAGCGACCGGCCTGCTGCCGCTGACTGTGGGGGTCAACGCCGGGTTCGGGGCCCGCTCGGACCGGCAGGCCTGGACGGTGCCGGTCGCCGCCGACGCGGCGGCGACCGCGAGCGCACTGATGGCGACCCGCACCCAGTTCTACGGCGCCCGTCCGGTCACGGTCGTGACCTTGGCCGCCTTGGCCCCGAACACGCCGGTACCGCCCGGCCTGGCCGCGTTCCCCGCACCAGGGCAGGTGTGGCTCTCCCCCGCCCTGGCCGACCTGGTCCAGGCCAGACCCGCCGACCTGGGCGGGCGGTGGCCCGGACTTCTGGCAGGCCAGGTCGGCGCACGAGGGCTGGCCGGCCCCGACCAGCTTCTGGTCATGGTAGGCGCCGCACCGGACGCCCTTCAGGCGATACCGCCGGTGACCGACGTGCGCAGCCCCGGCACCGGCACCGGCCCGACCGCGGTCACCCGGTTCGCCGACCGCGCCGGAGCAGGCACCGACCGGACCTACGCCGACCTGACGCTCATCGCCTCGGTGCTGCTCGTCGTCCCGCTGTTGACTCTGGGCGGCGCCGCCGCGCGGCTCGGGTTGGCGCGGCACGACCAGCGGCTGGCAGCGCTGCGACTGGCCGGTGCCAGCAGCCGGCAGATCCTCATGCTCGTGGCCGTCGAGGCTGCTGCGGTGGCCCTGGTCGGCGCGGCGCTTGGCGCGCTGCCCTACGCCGCGCTGCTCCCGCTGGTCAGCCGCGTGCCGTTCGGCGGCGGCCGCTGGTATCCCGGCGACCTGTGGCTGGGCGGCCCGCTGCTCGCGGCGGTGCTGCTGGCGGTGACCGCCGGCGGCGTGCTGAGCGCGCTCGTAACGCTGCGCCGGGTCGTGGTCAGCCCGCTCGGGGTGACGCAGCGGCACCGCCGGACGAGCCGGCAGTTGTGGCGGGCGCTGGTGTTCCTGGCTGCGGTCCTCGGCTACCTGCGCCTTTCCCGCAGCAGCGACCCGTCGCTGACCACCCTGGTGGTCGCGTTCGGGATCGTCTTCCTGGCCCTGAGCCTGCTCGGGCCCGCGGTACTGGCGCTGCTCGGCCGCACGATGGTCGCCGGCGCCCGCCGGCCCGCCCGGCTGCTCGCCGGCCGGCGGCTGCTGGACGACCCGCAGGCCGCCTGGCGCACCGTCGGGGGCCTGGCGCTGACTGGCTTCGTCGCCGGGTTCCTCGCGCTGTTCCCCAGCTCCTCGACGCAGATCACCTGGGGCAGCGCCGACACCCTGCAGGTCGCCGTGCCGTCCATATCCGCCGCCGCGGAACGGGGCGCGGCGCAGGCCGCTCTGCGGGACGCGGGGCTGCCCGGGCAGGTCACCGCCGGCCCGGACGGCGGCGCCCTGGTGTTCACCCGCCTGCCCGCCACCGGGGGCGGTACCGCGTACCTGTCGGTGCCGGTCACGCCAATTGACCGGGAACAGGCCCGGACCGTGCTGCACCGGGCGTTGCCTGGCTTGCCGGTCGCCGGCGGCCCGGACCTCGCCGCGCAGGACAACCTGTTCGTCGACGACGTGCACCGCGCCTCGACGGCGATCCTGCTCGCCTCGTTCCTGGTCGCGATTGCCTCCGCCGGCATCACCGCCTGCGCGGCTGTGCTGGACCGGCGCCAGACCTACCGGCAGCTCTACCTCGCGGGCGTGCCGATGAGCCTGCTCGACAAGGCCCGCCGCACCGAGACCACCGCCCCGCTGCTCCTGCTGGTCCTGGGGTCCCTCGCGACAGGGCTGCTCTGCGGCGCCCCGGTCACCAAGCTCGGCCTCGGCAGCAGCGGCCTGAACACCCCGGGGCTCGTGCTGCTTGCCGGCACGGTCCTGACCGGGCTGCTGGGAGTCCGCGCGGCGTCAGCGGCCAGCCGTCCCCTGCTGCGCGCGGTCGCCACGACCCCGACGTAACCGCTTCCGGCTGAGGCACCAAGCCCACCGCCCGTGCCGAACCGTCGTCGACCGGCACCACACCCACACGAAGGACAGTCATGATCGGAAAGGTCCTCACCGGAGCCGTCACCCTCACGGTGCTGCTCGCAGTCCCCATCGGCGCAGAGGTCTACGCCGGGCGCCAGATCCAGGGCGAGGCCCGGCTCGCAGCCGCGCGTCTGGCGCCCGGTGCGAGCGTCGTCCGCGTCGAGCCGCACGGCCGGCCGTTCCTGGCCGCGCTGCTGGGCGACGAGATCAGCTCCGCGTACGTCGACGTCCGCACGCCCGACGGCACCACCCAGCTGATCTTGCAGCGCCTGCACCGCCATACCGGCCGGATCAACACCGTCCTGTGGTTCCCCCGGCTGCCGCAGCCGGTCCCGCTGACACCGGACCTCACCCCCGGCGGCGCCTACACCCCCAGCGGCAGCACCGAACTGCAGGGCCACCAGCTGCACGTCACCTACACCGCCACCATCCACGACGCCGAGGTTCGGGTGCGCCCGAGCAGCGTCACCGTCGACGGCCAGGCCACCGACCTCGCTGCCCTGCCTCGCCGCACTGACGCCCCCGCCGCTGGCGATGCCCGTACCTGCCGGCACCGACCTCGCGGTACGTGCCGTGTCCGTCGGCGAGAACTACGTCACCGTCGAGCTGCGCCAGCGCGACGCGACCACCCGCCCAGCCGACACGGCTCCCCCTGCGGCAGTCCCTGTTGCCTAGCCTTCGCTGGTGACGCCGACGGTCGCGGCCCGCAGCGGCCTGGCTCTGGTCCTGACGCTGGCCGGCCTGCTGGACCTGCTCGCCGTCAGCAGTCCCGCCGCGCAGGCCGCGGCGGCTTGCTCGCTGCTGCTCGGTGCGTTCGCCCTGGCCCTGGTGCACCGCCGGAACCGGCTGCCGGCCCGCCGACTCGGGCAGCTGACCGCGGCGTGCGCACTGCTGTCGCTCACCGGCACGCTGGCGCTGCGCCTGACTGCACCCGCGACGCCGACAGGCACGTGGGGGCTGTTCGAGACGACGAGCCTGCTGGTGCTGCTGGGTGTGCTCGCCCGACGCGCCGCCGGAAGGACCGAGGCCTGGTGTCTGCTGCTGGCCGCGCTCGCGGTCGTATCGGCGCCGCAGCGGCTGTCCGGCCCGGACGCGGTCACGTTCAGCCTGCTCGTCGCGCTCGCGGCCGCTTTCGTCGTCGCGGTCGGTCTGCTGCGGCGCGCCGACGACCACCGGGCCGCTGACGCTCTGCGGCAGGTCGTCGCGGACGAGCGCCGCGACATCGCCCGGGACCTGCACGACGACATCGCCCACCACGTGACCGGCATGATCGTCACCGCGCAGGCCGCCGCCTACGCCCCGAACCCGGATTCGTCCGCACAGCAAGCCGCCTTCCGGGCGATCGAGCGCGCCGGCATCGACGCCCTGCAAGCGATGCGCGGGCTGGTCGGCGTGTTGCGGGAACCCGCCGACGGCTACTCGGCGACCCGCGACCAGCCGGCCAGCGCCGCGCTCTGGCCCGCCGACCTGACCGAGATCGTCGACCGGTTCAGCAGCACCAGCGGACTGACAGCCACCCTGTCGATCACCGGGGCGCCAGTGACCGGAGCCCAGCGGCACGCGACGCGCAGGGTCGTGCAGGAAGCGCTCACCAACACCTTCCGGCACGCCACCGACGCCACCTGCGTCGCCGTGCACATCGAGCACGAACCGTCGCAACTGCACATCAGGGTCACCGACGACGGGCAGGTCAGCGCCCGCACCGGGCACACCGCGCCAGGACGGACCGGCGGCTACGGGCTCCTCGGAGTCCATGAGCGGGCCGTCGCGCTCGGCGGCTCCGCTGCGGCAGGACCGCGCGCCGCAGGCGGCTGGCAGGTCGAGGTGACACTCCCCAAGCCAGCACCGGCAGACCCGAGCCGCCAAGCATGACCGTCACCGTCCTGATCGCCGACGACCAGGAAATGGTCCGCACCGGCTTCGCGATGATCCTCGACGCACAGCCCGACCTGCAGGTGGTTGCCACCTGCGCGGACGGGGCCGAAGCCGTCGAGACCGCCCGACGATTGCGCCCCGACGTGGTCCTGGTCGACATCCGCATGCCAAAACTCGACGGCCTGGAAGTCACCCGCGCTCTGGCCGGCCCCGGCGTCACCTCACCAATGCGGGTCGTGGTGGTCACGACCTTCGACGACGACGCCTACGTCGACGCCGCGCTCGACAACGGCGCCCTGGGTTTCCTGCTCAAGGACGCCGGGCCGGCCCTGCTCGTGGAGGCGGTGCGCGCAGCCGCCGACGGCGGAACCCTCATCAGCCCGAGCCTGACCGTCCGGCTCCTGCAGCGACGCACGCCCAGCGCCGCTCGCCCGTCAGGCACCAACACCGAGCCCGGACCCCTCAGCGACCGCGAACTCCAGGTCGTCCGCCTGGTCGCCACCGGCCGCACGAACGCCGAGATCTGCCGGCAGCTGTTCCTGTCACTGGGCACCGTCAAGTCGCACCTGTCCAACGTGCAGACCAAGCTCGGCCTCACCAACCGCGTGCAGGTCGCAGCCTGGGCCTGGAGACACGGCCACCTCCCTTGAGCCGACTCCAGGTCGATCCGCCCGCGCCCAGCAGCCTGGCCGTGTCAGGGCGGATTCCACCGACCATCGCAACAGGCGTCTCGTCTGGAGGTCGTGATGGCAGGTTCGGGTCGTCCTGGGGTGGAGCCGCTGTCGGAGCAGCGGGCGTGGTTCGTCCGGCTGATCGCGCAGGGGGTGAGCAACACCGAGGCGTGCCGGACGGTGGGTGTCAACCGTCGGACGGGGACACGGTGGCGGTTCGGGCGCAGCGTCCCGACCGCGGCAGGCTCCGTCCGCGAGTATGCGCCGGTGATCACCAAGCCGGTTGTGGTGCTGTCGCCAAGGTTCCTGTCCGCCGACGAGCGGCGCGGTCATCGCCCACGAGCACGATCGGGGCAGGACGGTGCGGGCCACCGCGGCGCTGCTGGGGCGCAGCCCGTCGACGGTGAGCCGGGAGCTGCGGCGCAACACCGACCCGGCCGGGGTGTACCGGCCGGCCCTCGCGCACCGGCTCGCCCGGGACAGGCGCCGCCGGCACCGGCGACGGCGCCTTGCCTGCGACGGGGTGCTGCGGGAGTTCGTCCAGCAGCGTCTGGACGTGCGGTGGAGCCCGGAACAGATCGCGGCCTCCCTGCGGGTCGACTTCCCGGACAACCCGGCCCGGCAACTGTCCACGGAGAGCCTGTACCAGGCGCTGTATGCCCGCGACGGCGTTCTGGTCCGCAGCCCTGCGTACCGGCCGCCACCAGCGCAGACCCCACCCCCGGGGCGACAGCAGACGCCCCCGCGGGCTGCCGCAGCCGATGCGTTCGATCGAGCAGCGGCCGGCCCACGTCGCGGACCGGGTCGAAGCCGGGCATTGGGAGGGCGACTGCATCATGGGCACGTCGAACCGGACGGCGATCGCGACGCTGGTGGAACGCACCAGCCGCAGCGTCATCCTCGTCCACCTCGGCGCCAAGCGCACTTCGGCTGGGTTGTGCGGCTCCCTCGTCGACGTGTTCGGCGCGATGCCGCCGGGGCTGGCCCAGTCGCTGACCTGGGATCAGGGCAAGGAGATGAGCTGTCACTTCGACCTGAGCGGCGCGACGGGAATGCCGGTGTACTTCTGCCGACGGTCCAGCCCCTGGCAGCGCGGCAGCGTGGCAGTAACGAGAACATGAACGGGCTGCTGCGTCAGTACTTCCCGAAAGGCAGCGACCTGTCCGTGCACTCCGTCGAGCACCTCGCCCAGGTTGCCGCCGAGCTCAACGCACGGCCTCGCAAGACCCTCGGCTGGCGGACCCCCGCCGACGTCCTGGCCGACCTCGTCAGCCGGGCCGGCACGGGCGCCGCCGACTCTCCGTGGAGAGCCGTCGAACCCATCCCGCCATGCGCGTGGGACAGTGACTAATCGTCGTCCCTGTTGCGACGTCGACTGGAATCCGCCGTTTGTAAGGAGTGTATGAGCGTTCGGTCCTGAAGGGGTCTTGCATGGTTGGGCGGTTCCCCGGCGGCGCCGGACGCGCGGGGCTCGGCCTGGCGGTGCTCTCAGCGGCGACCTTCGGCACCTCCGGCGCCTTCGGCACCAGCCTGCTCCGGGCCGGCTGGACGCCGGGCGCAGCGGTCACGGTGCGGGTAGTGATCGCGGCGCTGGTGCTGACCGTGCCCGCGCTGCTGATGCTGCGCGGCCGCCTCGGACAGTTGCGCCGCGGAGCCGGCACCATCGCCGTATACGGCATCGCGGCGGTCGCCGGAGCACAGTTGTGCTATTTCAACGCCGTTGTGCACCTGTCCGTCGCCGTGGCGCTGCTGCTTGAGTACTCGGCGGCACTGCTCGTCGTGGGCTGGCTCTGGGTCCGGCACGGCCACCGGCCGCATCGTCTGACTGTAGTCGGGGCAGCGGTCGCAGTCGCGGGGCTCGTCTTGGTGCTCGACCTGGTCGGCAACACCAACCTCGATCTTGTTGGTGTCCTGTGGGGGATCGGTGCCGCAGTCGGTCTGGCGACCTTCTTCCTGCTGTCCGCCGAGACGCACGACGCGCTGCCACCACTTCTCGTCGCCTGGGGCGGACTCGGCGTAGGCGGCGCTGTCCTCGCGGCCGCGGGAGGCCTCGGCGTGCTTCCATTCGCCGCACCCCGAACCGACGTCACACTGCTGCACGCCACAGTGAGCTGGCTGGTGCCGGTGCTCGGGCTATCGCTTGTCGCCGCCGTCGTCGCCTACGTGGCCGGAATCTTCGGCGTGCGGCTGCTCGGGGCGAAGGTCGCCGCCTTCGTCGGCCTGACCGAGGTGCTCTTCGCCGCGCTGTTCGCGTGGCTCCTGCTCGGCCAGGTACTCACCCCGGTGCAGCTAGCCGGCGGCGTACTGGTGCTCGCGGGCATCGCCCTGGTCCGGCTCGACGAGCTGCGGACGCCGGAGCCGGCGGCGCTGGTGCCATCCCAGGCTCAGGGCGTCCTCGCAGCCGACACGTTCCTCGGCTAAGTACCAGCTGCACTCGTCTCGGCCCTCAAGCCGCACCGGGCGAGAGGGCCCGACGAAAGGAAGGTCCGGTAGGTCAAGCCACTGTCGTTGCAGATTTCGGACCTCGAGTCCGAGCCGAGTCACGGTAGCTCCGCCGAGATCGGGCTGCCGGCGGCGGCGCAACGGATCGCGTCGAGGACGAGCGCATGCTGATCGAGGTATGTCGCAGCCTCATCTGCGCCTCTCGGCCCCCATGGCGGCGTCGTGCCGGAAGGCCACCGCGGCCAGCGCTCAACGCCCCAGTGCTCCGCGCGGGCGGCGGTCCCGCAAGTCGATCGTCGACCGGCACGCCGCCCTGCTCGAACTCGTCGACGGTCGGCAGTGACCTCGTGCTTAAGGAAGCGCCCGTCGAGGTCGTGCTCGACGAGCGCTCGTCGCCGTCGCCCGGCACGTACCGCTGACCGGCCATGCTGTCAGGTGGTTGTCCAGGAGTTGGCTACCAGGACGACTCGGAAGCCCTCGGGGTCAGCGACGCTGACTCCGACTCGGTCCCAGTACGGGTTGGCGCTGGGGACCGTCTCGACGCCCAGCCGCGTGAGCACGCTGTTGACCCCCGCGCAGTCGCCCAGGTAGAGCACGAGCAGATCTTCGACGTGCGCTGCGGGCGGCGCCACGTGCTCGGTGGCTGTGAACTCCAGGTGGACGCCGGTACCCGGAATACCGAGCACCACCCCGTCGTAGCCGTCATGATCCTCAAAGCGCGCGATCTCCGGCAGGCCGAGGCCATCGCAGTAGAAAGCGACGACCTCGGTCAACCGCCCACTTTGACGGGCCACTCTCACCTGCACCAACCGACGGTAGCCTCGCCCGTTCCAGGACCGGCTGCGAGGTCGAACGTGTTGCCCGGTGCCGTCGCGATGGACGATCCTCGACCGGGCCGGGTTGGATGATGGTGAGGTGGCTTTGCCGATCTCTCACATCGCCGAGTTCAACCCGGGTGCCGCTCGGAGTGGTTTGGACGTGGAGTACCGCAGCGGGGATCTCTCCGACGTGGAGGCCGTCACCGCACTCGTGCACGCCGTCTATCACGGGCAGCTCCAGGCCTGGCGGCAGCGGATGCACGAGGCCCTCAGCCGCTCGGACTACTGCCTGGTGCTGGCGTTCACCGGGGGCGAGCCGGTTGGCTACGGCAAAGCCAACTGGTGCGAACCGCGAGGCGAGGACGACCAGGCGCCGGCCGGGATGTATCTCACCGGGCTGGTGGTGGCCTCGGCATGGCGCCGTCACGGCATCGGCGAGGAGCTCACCCGACGACGCCTGACCTGGGTGTGGCAGCGCGAGCAGGCAGCGTGGTTCTTCACCAACGCCCGCAACCGCGCCTCCCTCGCATTGCACTGCCGTCTCGGCTTCATCGAGATAGGACGAGCGGCCAGCTACCTGGGCGAACCCTTCGACGGTGGGGTCGGCGTCCTGATGCGCGCGGACCCGCCAGCCAGCGGCGAGCCAATGCAGTAGCCCGTCAGCTGGCGCGCTGGATCACGCCGGTGTCCGTCCCTAACACTGGGCCGGTGAAGGCTTCGACTGCTGCGCTGGCCGACGCGGCCGCTGCAGCCCTGGTGCCGGTTCTCGGTTCGGTCGTGGTGGTGCCGGGTGAGCGGCTGCCGAGCAGTGACCGCGCAGTGGTGCTCCGGGCCGTCGCGAGGGACCGGGCGGGGTGGGACCACCCCGTTGTGCTGAAGGCCCCGGTCGGCAGCGGGCTGGGGAGCGCGCGGGAGGAGGCCGCTCTCCGGCTCGTGGCCGCCGCGCAGGTGCCGGGAGTGGTCCGACTGCTCGCCGCCTCGACCGATCCGGCGCTGCTGGTCCTCGCTGATGTGGGCGACGGCCCGACACTGGCCGACCGGCTGCTCGCCGATGACCCGGCCGCCGCCGAGACGGCCGTCCTGGACTGGGCAGCCCGGCTCGGGGGCCTGCAGGCGGCGACCACTGGGGCGCGGGAGGAGTTCGCGTCCCGCCTGGCGGGGCTGTCCCCGCTCGGAGCTCCTCCGGTCGACACCTCGCGCGACGCCGTCGCCGAGGCCGGAGCGGTGCTGGCACGCGACCTGCCGCGCCTGGGGGTGCCGCTGACCGCCGGCGCGCTCGCCGAGCTGTGGGAGCTGCCCGTGGCGCTCGACGTGACAGCACCGGGGGCGCCCGGCGCCCTGGTACCCGGCGACACGTGCCCCAGCAACGCCGTCGACAGCGACCAGGGCCTGGTGCTGCTCGACTTCGAGGGAGCCGAGTACCGCCACCTGGCGTGGGAGGCCGCCTACCTCAGGGTGCCCTGGCCGTCCTGCTGGTGCAGCTGACGGCTGCCGGACCTTGTCGCCGCCCGGGCGCTGACCAGGTGGCAGCAGGCCGTGGCCCCGGCATGCCCCGCAGTCACCGCTGCGGCGTTCCACGACGACCTCGTACGGGCCACGTTCGGCTGGGTCTTCATCTCCGCCGGCTGGTTCCTGTCCGCTGCGTTGGACGGAGATCCTCCCCCTCCCGATCCTGCCCGGCGGCACATGATCCCAACGCGGCGCGCGTTGCTGCAGCACCGCCTGCGCCTGGCCGCCCAGCAGGAGACCGCCCTGCTGCCCGCGCTGCGCGAGCTCGCGGCCCAGACCCTGGCGGCCACGCTGCAGGAGTGGGGACCTCATCCCCTGCCCCTAGCGCGAGCCTTCCGCTGAGCGCCCCAAAGGACCGATCCACATGCACCTGATCGGCGAGTACGCGCGGCACGACGGCCACGGGGACCTGCTGCGGCAGAGCCTCGACGGCGTCGAAAGCCGCTGACGCCGCAAGCTGCTCAGGAGGCATCCGTGAGCCATGAACGGGCAGATTGTGGCCCGTAGGGTGATTGGGTGCTCTTGCTGTCGGACCCGTCGGTGGCCACCGTTCCGGTCCGGGAGTGCGGCGAGGCAGTGGTGGATCTGCACGAGCGTGGCCTGCTCGTGGATGCTCACAAGTGGCATGACAGCGCTGGGGCATGGGCGCAGCTGCGAATCGGGGTGCTCAACCGCCTGCTGGAGGCCGACGCCGCCCTACCGGCGGGGGTACGGCTGCTGCTCATCGAGGGCTACCGGCCACCTGCGCTGCAGCAGCGCTACTTCTCCGAGTACCGGCAGCGGCTGCAGACGGCGCAGCCCGGCTGGACGGACCGCCAGCTTGACGTCGAGGCCAGCAAATACGTCTCCCCGCCAGCAGTAGCCCCGCACTGCTGCGGAGCAGCGATCGACCTGACCTTGTGGGCCGAAGGCGCCGAGCTGGACCTCGGGACCCCGGTCAACGCCAGCCCGCTGGACAGCGCCAACGCCTGTTTCACCGCAGCCGACAACATCTCCTCCAAGGCCCGGGAACGGCGCAACCTGCTCATCGATGCGCTGTCGTACGTCAAGTTGGTCAACTACCCGTCGGAGTGGTGGCACTGGTCCTACGGCGATCGATACTGGGCCGTTGCCACCGGAACACCCGCTGCCGTCTACGGCCCGCTGTAGGCGCTGCGGCCTGACCGCAGCCGATCCTGTAGCGGGACGGTCTCAGGTGAGGGTGGCCCGGACAACGCCTCCTTGGTCCGGTCCGGTGCGGGCGACGGCAAGGCCTTCCGCCGAGTAGATGGCCGACACTCCTGCCGTCTCCGTGAAGACGTCTCCCGTCGGGCCGGCGAAGCTGGCGAAGACGACGAACGCCCGGCAGGCGCGGGCGATGACGACGGCCCGGGCCTCCTGCTCCGGGAGCTCCTGCGGCCGGTGTACCAGCCCTGCGAGGTAGGCGTCGACGTTCAGTGCCGCGGTGCCAGCCACATGCTGAGCGACGCCAGTGTCCTTGCAGATCCCCAGCCCGAGCCGCCACCCGTCTATCTCCAGCACCGTCGGGCCGTCACCGGGGTGGAACTGCGTCGGCTCGTTGCCGCCCAGCCACGTCTTCCGGTACGCGGGCCGGGCACCCGCCCCGTCCACGGCCAGCATTGCGATGAAGCGCCGTCCCTGCTCCTCGACGGGGGCGCCCACAAGGGCGAGCGAGCCGGTCGCTGCGCAGGCGTCGATGATCGGGATCAGCACGTCGTGATCGCAGGCAACAGGAGCGGCATCCAGCTCGTACCCGGTCAGCGACAGTTCCGGAAAGACGACAACGCGCGCCTGCGTCGCCCGCACGACATGCGCGTGCGTCTCGGCGTTGCCGGCAACGTCTCGCGCACGGCAGGCCGGTTGAGCCGCAGCGACCGTCAGCGAGGGTGCACGCACCCCGACATCATCCATGCGCCCACCTGTGCGGCGGTGAGCGCCGCCCTTAAGCCGAACCTTGACCGGGACACCCCAGCAGGTAACGGCGCGAACCCAGCTGGCGCGGCTTCGCGTTCTAGAGCTACGTGGCGTGTTCGGGGTCGGCTGCTGGCGATGCCAGTCTCAGCGGTGGGACTTCCTCCGCGAGGGCGGCGTTCATGGTGGCGTGCAGGTTGTCGAGGAAGATGTTGACCTGGCTGAGTTGGTCTGGTGTGTGGTGAGCGAGCATTGCGTCCAGGTGTCGGCCCAGGGTCTCGAAGAACTGGATGGCTGGCCCTTGGATGTCGGTGCTGGTGCGCAGTGTGACGACGCGCCGGTCGGTGTGTTCGCGGCTGCGCACCACGTGGCCGGCCCTCTCGAGCCGGTTCAGCAGGGTGGTCGTGGCCCCCGAGGTGAGTCCGATCCGTTCGGACAGTTTGACCGGTGACAGCGGCGTGTCGGTATCCTCGGCGTAGAGGATCTCCACCAGGGCCGCGGCGTCGGTGGCATGCAGGCCCAGCCAGGTGGCGAAGCCCCGAGTGAAGTTCGCGTAGTCACAGCAAGAAGCTCCCTGGCAGTGGCTTGGCAGCTGCCTGTTGTGCATGAGGGCGTCACAGTAGAACTTTCAGGTAGTCCGGTTTGGCTTTCCTGATGAGAACTGTGGTGTGGATGGGGTGGGGTTGTTGGCCAGTGCGCGTGAGATCCGGGCCGCGGTACGAGCACAGCATGCTCAGCAAGTCAGAGGCCGTCAGGATGCGGCGCTAGCGGTAGCCGCAGCCTGGGACAAGGTCGGGAAAGCCCGCGAGCACCTGAGGGCCGCCGAACGCCAGGCTGGTGCCGTCGTCACAGCTGCGACGGCGCAGCTGCCGCTGCCAGACCTTGCAGCGCTCGCCGGGATACCCATCACCGATCTACGTCGACTGGTACGCACCGGCAAGGACGCGGCGCGGCCCGAACAGTCTGGGGAAGGTCCCGGACCGAGCTGAGCCTCCCGCCGGTCCCTCGTGGCTGCGGGTGATCGTGCCGAGCCCGCGACGGGAGAAGACCTAGCGTTGCGTCGCGGTCATGCCGCTGGCAAGTCTGCTGGTGTCCTGCGTCCGGTGCGGGCCGGGGGGCGCGCTCGCGGTGGCGTCGGCTGGTGACCCTGAACGCGACGGCAGCGAGTGCGAGTGCCTGCTCGCCGAGCTCGACCGCGCCGCGACACAACGGCGGCCTGAGATGGGTGCACGACGGTGCCTGCATCCCCGGCCACGGCCCTGGGCAGTCCCGGCAAGTCCCATCCCGGCAAGTCCCATCCGGCAAGGGGGATCGTGATGAGCAGAATAGGCCGCGAGCTACCAGCCATCGAGGTCCTACCCGACCCGGAGCATGAGCCGGTGCCTGCCACACCCGCGTCGCAGCCGGCACCGGCAGCACGACCGGCACCGGCGGCCCCCGTTCCTTCGCCTGCACCGGAGCCCGTTCCGGCGTGACCGCCCGGCTCCCTGGTTCGATCCGGGTGGTCCGCACCTTCCGGGTCACCCTCGACGGCCAGCTGCTGGCTGTGACCGGCGCCGGGGCGGACCCGGCTACGCTGGCCGCCGGCTCCGGCTACGCCTGGACCGACGGGCAGAACCACGCCCGCTGCCGCCGGGTCGACCACGCCGGTCCGGTGCCCGGCCAGGACTGCACCTGCGGCTTCTACGGCTTCGCCAGCGACGGCACCCTGCGCCGCTCGATCACCGAAGGAGCGCACGACCTGGTCGCGGTGATCGCCGTGTCCGGCCGGGTCATCCCCGCCCGCCGCGGGGTGCGTGCCCAGCACGCCGAGATCCAGGCACTGTGGCTATCGCCCCGGGCCGGAGCCGACCTCGCCGCCCGGGTCGCTGCCCGCTACCCCAGCGTCGCAGTGTTCCGGGACCGGCAGCGATGCTCGGCGAGTTCCCGCCGCTGCCACTGCCGCCAGCTCCACGCCTTCCAGCCCTGCCCCGCCTGGTACGACGGCCGCCGTGTGCTGCTGCCGGCAGCCGCCGGCGCCGGCGTGGTCATCGCGCTGCGCCGCAGCTGGCGCTACTGGACCGGCTCGCTCGCGCTGCCCGCTGTGCTGCTCGCCGCCGGGTTCATCGCCCCTGGCCTGGCCGGCGAGGCGGTGGCAGGCGCTGCGGTGGCCGGCAACCTGGCCGGGGTGGCGGGCGAGCTGTGCCTGTTCGCGGTCACCTACTGCCGCCTGGGCCGCGGGCTGCGAGTCGTGGACCCGCACCGCCGGGTCACCTCGAGCTGGCGGGCGCGCGCTGACACGCGCCCCGCCGGGCTCCGGCTGCTGGTCTTGTTCGCGGTAGACCTGCTGACCGCCGGCGCAGCCCGCGGCGGCCCTACCCGCCTACGCCCGAGTGTGCTGTGCGCCGCAGCGGTAGTGACAGTTCTGCTCACAGCGGTACTTGCCCGCCGGGAGGCCTACCGGCAGCACCGGCTAGGCCTTGCTGCTGCCTCCGCCGGGCTGCTGCTCGGCAAGCTCGCGAGCGCCTTCACCTCCACGGGCACCCCTACAGCGGCGTCCCAGGCGATCGGCAGCGCAGCCATGCTGCTTCTCCTCGCCGGGGTTGCCCTGTACTGGGTCGAACCCACCTGGGGCGGGCGCAGCACCCGTTAGCCCCCCAACCCCTGCGCCAGCCTCCCGGCGATGAGCGCCCCACACACCTTCGGCGGCACTGGCCCCGCTTCGGGCGGGCCTGTCCAAGCTCATGCACCGGGCTACGGACCCGACCGTAGAACGACCCTGGATCCTCACCTGAAGGCCGCACGGCGACCAGGACGGGGGCTGCTGAGATTGTCGGGCTCCTCGCCGGTCGGGATGTCCGTGACATGCTGGCGATGTGGAAACCGTCCTCGATCGTTCTCTGGACCTGGAGGACCTGCTTGCCAGCCCGGACGACGGCAACCGTTATGAGGTACTTGACGGGGCTCTGGTCATGACGCCGCCGCCCGGGACTCGCCATCATCGCGTCGTCCTGGAGCTGGCGGTGTTGCTGCGCGACGCGGCACGTCCACTCGGTTTGCAGACCTTCGTCGCGCCGGTGGCCTGGCGGATCGGCCCGAGCCAGGTGCCCGAGCCCGACCTGCTGGTCACCGCACCCGAAGCGGTCACCGACCGGGCTGTCGTCGCTGCCCCGCTGCTGGTGGTCGAGGTGCTGTCGGCAACCGGGCGCAACCGAGACCTGTCCGAGAAGCGGCGCATCTACGCCGACGGCGGCGCCCCCTGGTACTGGCTGGTCGACCCCGCCGTGTCGAGCCTGACCGTCCTTCGCCTTTCTGGCCACAGCTATGCCGAACATGCCGTGGTCGAGGGCAGCGCGATCTACACCACCCAGGACCCGTTCCCCATCGAGGTCGTCCCAGCCGACCTGATGACCTGAAACGCCTAGAGCCCCAACGGCCCGGCGCCCAACGGCCCCGCACCCCTCCTCGATCCTCGACTGGCTGGCGTAGCGCGGGGATCGCGCGGCCGCGGCAGATCCAAGTTGCTCGCTATACGTGGACCCACTCTGCCGCCGTCGATGCCCGCCGCTACCAGCGGGCCCGCTGCCACGTCCTGACCCCCGGCCGCCGCTGCTGTTCCCAATCGGCAAGCAGGCGGTGATGCAGTCACCAGCCGGCCCTGCCGCCGTGCTGGTTCTACAGGCCGCCGGGGGTGCGGGTGGGTAGGAAGGACGGTAGGCAGCAGCTGCGATGCTCTGCCGGCGGCGGAGCCGGCGCACCCCGGCGGCGCTGAGCACCTCCCCGAACGCCGCGGCCGCGGTCGCGCGCTGCTTGGGCGGGTCAGCCGGCAAGAGTGGATGCGCTACCCACGCCTGGCGGACGGCGCGGCCTGCTCGCCGACAGACCGCTGCGCCGGGTAGCCGCGGCCCGCGAGTCTTTCCCCACGACGACCGTTCGCGGCGCACTACATGCAAGTGCGACAGTCCCGGTCGGCGGCCTCCAGCAGCTCGGGGCCGACGGCAGCCTGAGTGGTCGGCAGCCCGGCGGAGACCGCATGTCGGTCGGCGACAGTAAGCAGCCGGCGCAGCCGGCCGGCGACGGCGTCTTTGGTCATCGGCGGGTCGGTGAAAGTGCCGAGCTCTTCCAGCGTGGCCTTCGGATGCTCCAACCGCAACCGCCCCGCCCCAAGCAGATGCTCTGGGGCGTCACCCGCCAGCAGCGCCATCGCCGCCTGCACGCGGGCGACCGCGGCGGCAGCCGCGTAGGCCGAGCGGCGCTGGTTGGCGGTGTCCATGCTTGCGATGCTGACCGCCGTGGCTGCGCGCTCCTGGCGGCGCAGCTGCCGGTCCTGCCAGGCCAGCACACCCTGGGCAGCCCCCAAATGGCGCAGCAGAGCCTCGATCGCGTGGTTGTCGCGGACGACGACCTGATCGACGCCGCGGACCTGTTTGGGCTTGGCGTCCACACCGAGGCGACGGGCGGCACCGACCAGCGCCAGCGCCGCCGCTGGTCCCGGGGCGGCGACCTCGAGCGCAGCCGACCCGCGGGGCTCGCTCAGCGACCCGTGGGCCAAGAACGCCCCCCGCCACGCCGCGGCAGCATCACAACTACCTCCCGAGACGACCGCCGGCGGCAGTCCCCGAACCGGCCGCCCCGCCCGGTCAACCAGGCCGGTGCAGCGGGCCAGCACACCGCCGTCGCGTTCCACCCACACCAGATACCGCGGACCGGCGTGCACACCGCCGGCTGGCAGCACCCGGACCCGGGCGCTCTGGCCGTACAGCTCGCCGATCTCGCGCCGCAGCCGGCGAGCCACCGGGGCGCTGTCCAGCTCGGCCTCGACCACCACCCGCCCGTCGGCCAAGCGCACGCCGCCGGCGAAACGCAGCAAGGCTGCGATCTCCGCCCGGCGGCAGCACACCCTGCCCGCGGGCAGCCGGCTCAGCTCGTCCTTCACGGTGGCGGTCATCGCAGCCATCGCACAACAACTCCTTACCTTCGCCAGCCAAACAGTACGGGCGCGAGGCCCAGGGCGGGGCCCGAAGCTCGCCCTGCACCCGCCAGCGGCATTCGAGCAGCGCCCCACAGGCCAGGCTCTGGTGTGCCAGCCGGCATGTCCCGAACGCCCGTTCGTACCGGACTGGGCTGCGGGAGGAGGCGAACCCTGCCGAGAACATCTGAGCACGCCTCAAGGGAAGGTCACGTGGGGCCGGTGGTCCCCAGCCCGCTTACCGCCATGCCGGTTACCCAGCCAGTCCGGAGGTTGTCGCGAAGCTCTTGTTGCTGGTGACGATCATGTTGCCGCGTTCGTAGCGGCTGGAGACCAGACTTGACAGTATGTTCGCCTCGGCCCTGTCCAGCGGGAGGTAGCCGACGTTGTCGACCACGAGGACCGCGGGTCGCTGGTAGCTGGTAGCTGCCGGCTGAACCTGCCGGTGGCTTCGGCGATCTTGAGAGGGTTCAGTGGCACGGTCGACCATGGGACAATCAGCAGCGTGGACAGTCCACCAACCTCTGGCGAAGTTCTCGGCGGTGCGCGGCTTTCGGGCTGGCCGGCCAGCGAGGACGAGCTGGGCGTGCTGCGCTCGGGTCAGCTGTTCCGGGGCCTTGACCCCGACGACGTCGCCGCCCTGCTGCCCGACTTCGAGCCCCGCACCCTCGAACGCGGCGCTCAGCTGTTCGCCCAAGGCGACGTCGACGACGCCGACGTGTTCGTCGTGCTGTCCGGGCGGTTCACCGTAGCCCGCGAGCACCGCGACGGACGGGCCGTGACCGCGGTCCTCGGACCAGGGGACATGGTCGGCGAACTCAGCGTGTTCGACCCCGGTCCACGTACCAGCACCGTCACCGCCGTCACCGGCGGCCGGGTAGCGGTGCTGACCAGCATGGACCTGCTCGCCTGGGGCACATCGCGACCGCACGTCGCAGCGCGCCTGCTGCAGGTGCTGGCCCGCCGGCTGCGTCGCACCAACAGCACCGTCGTCGACCTGATGTTCGTCGACGTCGCCGGTCGGATGGCCAAAGCACTGCTCGAGCTCGCGGCCCGGTTTGGACAGCGACACGGCCCCGAGGTGTGGGTGCCGCACGGGCTGACCCAAGTCGAGCTCGGCCAGCTCGTCGGCGGAGCCCGGGAGACGGTGAACAGAACCCTGTCCGAGTTCGCCAGCCGAGGCTGGCTCCGGCTGGAAAACCGGGCCGTCGTCCTTCTCGACCTACCCCGGCTCGCCCAACGGGCCGGCGCCGACGGCAGCTGAGCCGCCCCGCCAGACCAATCCCGTCCGGGTGGCGCGTCGTCTTGGGCGTGGCCACTGCTGGGTGCGGCCGGGAACCCGGCCGGGCTGGCGCCTTTCGCGCCGGGCGATTGGTTGACGGTGCGCGCTGGTGGATGTCGCTCTGATCACCATTGCCGTATTCCTGCACACGCCGGGCACCGGACCGGGCCAGGGGGTAGCCATCATCTAAAGAACAGGAAAGCGACGCGACCCGGAGGCATTCGTTGGCACGCACCACCCTCGTCCGGCTCACCGACGACATCGACGGTTCCACCGCAGTTGAAACAGTGCACTTCGCGGTGAACGGGCGGTCCTATGAGATCGACCTGTCCGCCGAGCATGCGGACAATCTGCGGCAGAGCCTGGCAAAGTTCGTTGCCGCGGCGCGCAGCACTGGCCGGGGCAACGGGAGCGTCGGGCCCGGTCAGGTCCGTCCCGGACGGCCAGCAGCTGCTGACTCCTCGGCGGTCCGGGCGTGGGCGAAAGAGAATGGCGTTCCTGTCGCGGGCCGTGGCCGCATCCCCGACGACGTGCTAGCTCAGTACACGAGCGCCCAGCAGGCGACCGTAGCTGAACCGGCAGCAACCGAACCGGTGCCGGCCGAACCGGGGCCGGCCGAACCGGTGCCGGCCGAATCGGGGCCGGCCGAATCGGGGCCGGCCGAATCGGGGGCAGACAAGCCGAAACGGAGTCGGCGGCGGCGCAGCTAGTCAAGGGCGGCCCACCGTGCGTGCGGTACTCGCACAACGTGTGTGACCGCCCGAGCAGGGGCGTGAGTAGACCGGTGCAGCCGGCCAGCACCGTATCGCCGCTTTCCGTCCACACCTCAGACCAGTCGCCGCGCCGACGCGAGCGACCCGGCCGCTGTCGAACTCGGCCTTGGCTGCGGCGGTCGAGGGTATAGCGGCGGGGCGTCGGCAGGCCCTTGGACGCAGGTCTGCCCCGCAAGGCCCACTGCGCTCGGGCGAGACAGCGACGGCTGTGCCGACCCGACCCGAACGGGACAGTGCCCCGGCGGTGCCAGCTCGCCACGCCGACAGTTAACGGTGGCCGCTGCAGGGTTCCTCGAGCCGCCTCATGCCGGCCCAAGCCCGACAGTTGTCGCAAGCCGTTCTCCGTCGAGACTGTCATCATCTGCTGATGGCGCGACGCCCCGTAACAGGCGAGAGCCGCGCCGCCGGCGTTCACGCCCAGTTGCGCCTCGACATCCTCGATCGCCGGCTCACCCCAGGCGAGCGACTCAAACCCGCCGAGCTCGCCAAGCGCTTGGGCGTCAGCGTCAACGTCATACGCGAGGCACTCGCCCTGCTGGCGGCGCAGAACCTCGTCCGCGTCGAACGCAACCGCGGTTTCTACGTGACGACCCTGTCACGCCAAGCCCGCACTGACCTGACGGCGGCACGCAAGATCAACGAGGGAGCCGCCGTGCGGCTCGCGGTCGAACGAGGCGGGGCGGACTGGCAGTCGGAGGTCCTCGCGGCCCATCACCGCATGGCGACCCAGCCGATGCACCGGCCCGACGACCCGGCCCCCCGCACCAGCGACTGGACCGCCGCGCACCGCGCCTTCCACGAAGCGCTTATCGAAGCGGCCGGCAACCACGTCCTGCTCGAGATCTGCCAGCGCCTGTCCGATGCAGCACAGCTGTATCGCGCGTGGTCCGGCAGGGACGGATCCGGGTGCGACGTCCCCGCCGAGCACAAGGCGCTGCTGGATGCTGCCCTCGCCCGCCAGGCACAGCGAGCCGTCGCCTTG
>JAABUP010004722.1_pt1 | contig 21848 bp, 30 predicted proteins | sample 5559201 | NCBI WGS metagenome assembly JAABUP01 (sample SAMN10711887, study PRJNA513373) | rock metagenome | isolation source: Antarctica rocks | place: Antarctica | reverse complement strand
TGTGCTCGGCGAGGGGGATGAACGCGTCGGGTGACAGCAGGCCGTGCTGGGGGTGCTGCCAGCGGATGAGGGCCTCGGCGCCGACGACATCACCGCTGCTGATGTCGATTTTGGGTTGGTAGTGCAAGACAAGCTGATCGCTGTCCAGTGCCCGGCGCAGGTCTCCGAGCAGCACGAGCTTGGCCGGGGAGTACCCGTCGATGGCCGGGTCGTAGGCGCACACCCCGAGGTTGTGGTCTTTCGCGACATACATGGCGATGTCGGCGTGCTGCAGCAGGGTGGTCGGGTCCTGGCCGTGGGCACCGGCGACCACGATCCCGATGCTGGCCTCCACGTCCAGGTCGATGTCCTGCACCCGGAACGGGGCGTGCAGGGCGCCTTGGAGCTTGGTGGCGACGGCGGTCGCGTCGGCCACGGAGGTGACGGTGGGGAGCAGGACAGCGAACTCGTCACCACCCAGGCGGGCGATGGTGTCCTCCCCGCGCAACACGCCGGCCAGGCGCGGGCCGATCTGGGTGAGCAGTCCGTCGCCGTAGTGGTGGCCGAAGGCGTTGTTGATGTCTTTGAACCGGTCCAGATCGATGAGCAGCAGCGCGGTGCGGGTCCCGGCACGGTCATTGGTGCGCAGCGCTTGCCCGACCCGGTCGGCGAGCAGCGCCCGGTTGGGCAGCCCGGTCAGGGTGTCATGCCCGGAGGCATAGACCGCCCGGGCGCGTTCGGCACTGAGCAGCCGGCGGTGTCTGCCGGTGATCAAAGCCAACACGGCGGCCAGGGACAGCCCGACCACAACCACCACCGGAGTCAGCAGGCGGGTCAGTGCCTGCATGCGCTGCAGATGCGCCCACTCACCCAGTGTGAGTTGATGCTTGTCCGCGGCGGCCCCGGTGAGCTCCCGCTCGATGCCAAGGTGGGACGGAAGGACCTCGTTGTTGCTGACCCGCGCCACGGTGGGGGCGTCACCCCGGTTGACCGCGGCGAATAACCGGTCGGTGGCCGCGAGGTAGTCCTGGTGCGCGAGTAGGACCCGGTCGGCCAAAGCCCGATCAGCGGTGTCGCCGTCGGCCCGGATCGCGCCTAGCGCAGCGACCAACGCGGTCGCCGACTGGTCGAAGCGGGCCAGGACCTGCGGGCTGGGCTGGAGGCGGTACTCGAGCACCAGTGACTGCTCCGCGCCTACCGCGGTGGTCGCCTGCGCATAATCGTCGGACACCCGGCCAGCCGTCACGGCCCGCCCCACCGCAGCAGCGGTCGCCTGCGAGGACCACACCGCGAACACGGCCACCCCGAGTAAGACCACCACCGAAGCGACGCCCGTCACCCGGCTGCCCTTACTCACCCGCCGCCGGTCCCCGGTGTCGACCGGCGCGCCGCTGCACGCCACGTCGCCGATCGCGCGTCGATGATCAATGTTGATCCTCGCCGTCAAGAGCAGATTCGAAAACAGAAGTGGACTCTATCGAACTGTGACCTGAAGTAATACAGTCATTCCTAAGAGTAAGTAAAGCACGCCATGCAAGGCGCCAGCAGGCGCAATGAAGATGATCTTCATATCTGGTACTTGGGAGTGTTCTAGGCCGCGGTATCGCCGCCGCATTGGGTCAGGTGTCGACACTGTGCGGGTAGCCACCGCGTCGGGAGTGGCGCTGCCCTAGGTGTGTGGGTCGGTAACGGATTTCTTGGGTCGAGGGCGAGACTTGTCGAGGTTAAAGGTCCTCGGGTGTTGATTCGTTGACGTGTTGGTGGTGAGGCGATGCCGCATTCTCCGGTGGTTCCGGGTGAGCGGTGACGTTGTGCTGGCTGGTCACGCCGCGTCCCGTTCGGTCGCGTAGGCGAGGATACGGCGTTCGTAGTTGGCTTGGTTGGCGAAACCGCAGCCGACACGTTTGATCTGTTTGATGGTCCTGTTCGAGCCTTCGGTGCGGGCGTTGGTGATGTTCAGTCGCAGGAACGCCTCGATCTCGGGCCACCAGGTCTCGATCGTCTCGGCCAGGGTCACGATTTCGGGGATGTTGGCGAACAGGGCGCACCAGGCGGCGAAGCGGTACTTGGCGGTGCTGATCATGCCTCGGGTGGGTCTGCGGCGGGCTAGGGCGAGCAGTGCTCGTAGGTGTTCTTTGGCGATGTAGGCGGCGATGATTTGCCCGGATGGATCACCGTCGGATACGGCGTTCCACATTGTGGCGAACCGGGCCGGGGTGAGGCGCTCCCTGGCGGTGAGCAGCCGGCGCCGGTTGGCCCATTCGGGGTCCACGAGCCGGCCACGCCGATCGCGGTTGTCCCAGGTGACCCTCCTGCGGACCTTGGTGAGCATGTCGTTGGCGAGGCGGTCCAGGTGAAAGTGATCCACCACGATCGTGGCCTGCGGCAACACCTGGCGTACGGCGCGCGCGTAGGCCGCGCACGGGTCGATCGCCACGACCTCGATCCCGTCCCGCCAGGCCCGCTCGCGCGCGTCGAGCCAGGTGCAGACCGACGTGGACGAGCGGCCCGGCGGGCGCCCGAGGTGAGGCCAAATCCAGCGCCAGCACCACCTGCAGTGCGTGGTCAGCCGCCCGCATTTGGATCGACCTCACCGCCGCCGGTGGCGAGGGCATGGTCGTCAAGCCGCAGGCCAACCTCGTCCGCGCCAACAAGGGATGGGCGCAGCCCGGCACCAAGGTCCGCGGCCGCGAGTACCTTCGGATCATCTACGGCCCCGACTACACCGAACCGGCAAACCTCGCACGGCTGCGCGAGCGCGGCCTCGGCCACAAACGGTCGATGGCAGCCCGGGAGTACGCCCTCGGCGTCGAGTCTCTCGAACGAGCGGCTGGCGGCGAGCCGCTCTGGCGAATCCACGAACCCGTCTTCGCCGTCCTGGCGCTCGAGTCCGAGCCAGTCGACCCCCGGCTGTAAAAGCTGCAGTAGGTGGGTCAAATCTCAGCCCCGAGACGAGCAGTCGATAAGTGCCCCTGGAGCGCTCAGCTTGGAGACTATGGGCTTGGTCGACGGCCTCGGGTGCCAGGTGGTGCTCTCCGGGGGTCGTGCACGATTCACTTGTGCGCCGTTAACAGACCTCCAACCATCACGGGGACGGGCCCTCGACCAGGGATGGATGCGTGAATGGAAGATCTCGTTGCACGACCTCCCGCACACCGGGTAATTCCAGTTCTGGTCGATGGGCTGGCGGTATCAGACGGGCAGGCCAAGCTACCCGTGCTCGGCGAAGTGATGGGCTATCACCTAACTTTTACCGAGGCCACCGCTTCTGAGGCTCCTGACATCGCCCTCGTCACAGTTCAGGCGCGGGCCCATCAGAACAGCACACCAAACTCACAAGGGTTACGTTGGGACGGCACCCCGTACAGCTACCCTCCGATCTGGCCCACAAACCTCGACGGCAACGGCTGGGCAGCTACCTGGCTTGCAGACCGCCCTCTCGAGCCCGTCATCGAGGTACGTGGATGGTTCACCGCAGCAATTTCTTGGGACTCGCCAACGCTAGTACGGGGCCGCGTCGTTGCCGTATCCGGGCGGTGGGCGCACCTCGACTTAGACGACGTTTCGCCCCCAGCGTCCAACGAATTCTGACCGGTGGCAGCGGCCACGGGAATGTGTCAACCCGACTTGGCGCACGACGCGGAGAAAAAACAATTGCTTACCTCAACCAGAAGCGCCGCGCGGACCTCCGCCGGCGAAGCATCCGCGAACGGCGGCGTCACGGCAACAACGGTCATACCGACGACCCTAGCCGCCGAAACCGACCCCAACGGGCAGCCCACCCCACCGCCGGGTGTCTCATAGAGGATCGCTACCCGACCGCAGCATCCGGTAAGCGTGCTGGTCGGGCTGGTCCGATCGAGGATGGTCTTGCGGGGAACGCTCACGTCGGCCGGGCGCCAGATAGCGCCGACAAAACCGCGCCAACTACCGGCGGAGGTCACAGGCCGAGGGCACCTTGTGTCGTTGCTGGCTGGGAGTTGCGGTCAGCGTTCGACCGACTCGGTGAGGAATCGGGTGATGGGTGGCACGACGACGGCGGGTTTCATGTTGTGGTTGGCCCCGGCGAGGACGAGTTCCTGGCCGTTGGGGAGCGCCCGGGCGGTGGCGGCGGCGCCGTGCGTGAAGAAGGTCTGGCTCTTGTCGCCGTACATCACCAGGGCGGGCATGGTCACTGCCGCCCACTGCTCGGGGCGCAGCGGCTCCCCGGAGGCGTTGCCGGCCACGCAGGCGAGGTCGTAGGGGATGGTGTGCGCGATCTCGGTCAGCTTCGACCAGACCGGCATGAGGTGCATCAGGGCGATCACCGGGGCCGGGACGCCCATGTACTGCCGCATGAAGGTACCGACGGCCTTGCCGCGCTTTCCCTCCCGGACGTACTGCTCGACCCGGGCTGTCAAGTCTGGCGGCGGGACGAGGCCGGAGTGGTCGATGACGAAGGGCGGTTCGTACAGGGTGAGTGCGGTGATCGATGCCCCGGCGGCCGCGGTGGCCAGGGCGAGCGCCGCGCCGGAGGAGAAGCCGAAGATCGCCGCGTCGCCGCCGAGGTGGTCGATGAGTGCAGTGAGGTCTTCCACTTCGCGCTGGACGGTGTAGGGCTGGGTGTCGGTGCTGTCGCCGCGTCCTCGGCGGTCGTAGTTGAGGACGGTGAAGGTCTCGGCTAGTTGCCTGGTGAGTTCCTGGACCATCGGGTAGGCGCGGTAGCCGAACGCGCCGTAGACGATGACCAGGGGTGGGCCGCTGCCGACCTGGTCGAAGGCGATGGTCGTGCCGTCGGGCGATGTCAGTGTCTGCATGTCGGTCGGTCTCCCGGATCAGTGCTGGTCGCCGGAGCGGCGGTAGGTGAGGTTGAGGACGCCGGTGTCGAAGACGGCTGAGTCGGTCAGCTCCAGCGGGACGCTGCCGCTGCCGTCGGGGAACAGCCGCTGGCCCGTGCCGACGACGAGGGGGTGGACCAGGAGGTGCAGTTCGTCGAGCAGGTCCTCCTCGAGCAGGTGTCGGACCAGGGTAGGGCTACCCGAGATCGCGATGTTCTTGCCCGGACCGCTTTTCAGTGCTCGCAGCTCGGTGGCCACGTCGCCGTCGATGAGGCAGGAGTTCTGCCAGGTGACGTCGGTCAGGGTTCGTGAGGCGACGAGCTTGGGGATGCCGTTGATCTGGTCGGCGAAGGGGACGTCGCTGCCCTGGGTGGCCCAGTGGCCGGCGAACTCCTCGTAGGTGTTCCGCCCCAGCAGCATCGTGTCCGCGGCCAGCATCTGCGCCCCGACCTCGGTGTGCATCTGGTCGTTCAGGTAGGGGAAGTGCCAGTTCTGTGGGGCCTCGACGACGCCGTCGAGGCTGATGAACAGGCCGGCAGTGATCGCGCGCATGAGGTGCTCCTTCGGTGTGGGCTGGCGACCGTGTGGCCCTGGGCGGTGCGTCGATCGGTCGTCGGTGGCGTCAGTTGCCTGTGGCCGGGCCGTCGCGTGGCCCGAGGCCGCTCGGGGTCGGACGCTCTTCCCGATGAGATGCAGCCGGAGGCCGGAAATCATCGGGCCGGCTGGCGATCGGTGTCCGCGAGAGGGAGACGAGGACGGCGTCGGTGTCCCCGACGTTGGTCGCGGCTGCGGTGGGGAGCTCGTCGAAGGTCAGGATCGACCCCGCCGGGAACCGGGCGTGGTCCCCGCTGGCCGTGGTGATCTCGACGAGGCCGTGGGTGACGAGGATGAGGGACCGGCGCCACTGCGGTGCGTCCAGTGGGTAGTGCTCGTCGGGGTGCAGGACGGTAACCCGGCGGCTGAAACCGGTGGGCAGGTGGGGTCCCAGCAGGGGTGCGAACCACCCGTCTGCTGCCGCGTCGCGTGGTTCGTGGAACGGGACGCGGCCATGAGGGCTCATGGCAGCGTCGGGGGGAGGCCGAAAGCGGCGAAGAGGGCCGGCTCGGCGAACGTGGCCATCTCGGTGAGGGCGCCATCCTCGGCAGCCAGGACGACCAGGGTGAAGGCGACGTACTCGGCCTCTCCCCGGCGGCGCAGGTAGTTGCCTACCGCGGGTAGACGGTTGGCCCGGGTTGGCAGGCAGCGCCAGTCGCCGAGGGCTCCCATCCCGTCGAGGAAGGGCTGGGTGATCTCGCCGCGACCGTCCCAGCACAGGCCGGTGGGTGAAATGGTGCGGCGGGCGTCCTCGCGCAGGACGGCCACGATCGCGGCCGGGTCTTGGCGTTCGTGTGCGTCGATGTACCGCTGCAGGAGTTCCTGCTCGCGGGGGTCCCCGGCCGCGGTCATCCCGGAGGCGCCGGCCGAGGTCGACCGGTGGGCGGCAAGGGTGGCGCGGGCGCGTTGCAGGGCGCTGTTCGCCGCCGCGACGGTCACCTCGAGCACCTCGGCGGTCTCCGCGGCAGTGAAGGCGAGCACGTCGCGCAGCAGCAGCACCGCGCGCTGGCGCGGTGGGAGGAGCTGGATCGTGGCGAGGAAGGCCAGGGCGATGGTCTCCCGGGCCACCGCGACGGTTTCGGGCTCGTCCTCGGTAGGGGCGGGAGCGTCGAGGAGTGCGTCGAGGAAGGGCTGCAGCCATGGCATGGCCGAGTAGGGCGGCACCCGCCCGCCCGCACCGGTCGCCGGAACCGGCCTCCGGTCACGGCGCAGCAGCTCCAGGCAGCCGTTCGTGGCGATCCGGTAGAGCCAGGCCCGCAACGTCGAGCGCCCCTGGAAGGTTTCCCGCCGCCGCCAGGCTCGCAGAAACGTCTCCTGAACCAGGTCCTCGGCCTCGTGGAACGACCCGAGCATCCGGTAGCAGTGCACACGGAGTTCCCGCCGGTGGGCCTCCACGAGTTGGCCGAAGGCAGCCTCGGATCCGCTGCGGGCGACCAGAGCCACGTCGGCGCGGGGATCACCGTCCTTGGTCACCTCAGGCCGATCCGCACGGCGCGGTCGAGCGCCGAGTGGTGATGACCCCAACCGGCGACACCGATCGACCGCGCTCGGCACCGCGGTGCTGGCACCTGCTCCATCCGGGCCTCCCTGTGGTCTGGACGTCCGATCCGGACGCGCTCACGGATGAGACGCAGGGGAGCCAACGAACTCATCGGTTCCTGCTTGCGCCGCCGGTCAGGCGAGGGGTCGCCGCTCATCCGTCGCCGCGGGCAGCAGTTCGTCCTCGAGCAAGGCGGCGTGCAGCGCGACGGCGACCATGGCGGCCGCGCCAGCGGCAGCGATGCCCAGCAGCGCGGGCTGGGCCGTCGTGCCCGCCGCCCAGACGCCGGGGACGCTCGTCCGGCCGACCGGATCCACCTCGAGGGCCCCCGCCCCGGCAGCGTCGCGCACCCGGCAACCCAGCCGCTGGGCCAGGGCAGTCTGCTGGCGTTGTCCCGGCGACACGAAGATCGCACGACGGTCCAGGCAGTTCCCATCGGCGAGGGTGAGCGTCAGCTGGTCTGCGGTGCGTGCCACTCCGACCAGCTCGCGGGTCTCCACCGCGACGCTGGCGCGCCGGAGGTGAGTGACCTGGTCGTCGTCCAGTTCCTCGCCCTGGGTGAGCAGGACGACGTCCTGGCTCCACCGGCTCAGCAGCAGCGCACGCTCGACGGTGCGGGCCAGTGTTCCGGGCAGGCCGATCTGGGCCAGGGGCTCCCCGCGGAGCTCCCATCCGTGGCAGTGGGGGCAGGCCACCACGGACGACCCCCACAGCGGGGCAAGCCCGGGGATGTCGGGGAGACCGTCGAGCAGGCCGGTGGCCAGGAGCACCGCGCGGGCCTCCCAGCGTTGCCCTGACCGGCCGTGAAACAGCCATCCCCCTCCGGGCATCGGCTCGGCGTCCACCGCTCGGTCCTGCTTGATAGTCACGTCGAGAGGCTGCAGCATCGCGCGCGCCCGGCTGAGCAGCTGGTCCGGCGCGAGCCCGTCATGACCGAGGAAGTTGTTCACCCGGGACGCCGGTGCGTTGCGGGGATGACTGTCATCGATCACCAGGATCCGCCGGCAGGCGCGGCCGAGGGTGAGCGCCGCCTGCAGGCCGGCCAGGCTTCCCCCGACGATCACGACGTCGTACCCGTCCTCGGGCAAAGGGACCTTCAACATCGGACGAAGCTAGCGTTCCGTGCACTCTATGGGAAGGCATTCCCACTATATGAAACGGTTGTTGGGGGGAGTGGAGCAGGTAGGTCCTCTTGGCGGCACTGGGGAATCGAGAGCGGTGCCGACTGACGGGCCCGGGGGATACCTGGTATTGATGGCGGACCACGACCACCGTCGGCCCCCCGAATGTCCGGAGTGCGACCATGTCCGTGAGCTTCACCCTCGAACGGTCCCCGCACGTGCTGGCCGACGCCGACGGGAGGCAATCCTGGCCGACCCGGGGTTCGGTCGATTCTTCACCGACCACATGGCCACGGCATGCTGGACCGCCGAGCGTGGTTGGCAGGAGAGCCGGGTGGCTGCTCGAGCGCCGCTGGTGGTCGATCCTGCTGCCGCGGTGCTCCATTACGGGCAGGAGATCTTCGAGGGCCTGAAGGCCTACCGGCACGCTGATGACAGCGTGTGGCTGTTCTCCCCCGAGGCCAACGCTCGGCGGTTCGCCCGGTCGGCGCGCCGGCTGGCGCTGCCGGTGCTGGACGAACGGGCCTTCCTGGACAGCGTCGAGCAGCTGGTATGCGCGGACCGGGGCTGGCTGCCCAGCCACGGCGGTGAAGGAAGCCTGTACCTGCGCCCTTCATGTTCGCCACCACCCCATCACTCGCCGTCGGCCCACCGGCACACGCCACCTTCGCCGTCATCGCCTGCCCGGCCGGGCCCTACTTCGCCTCCGGGGTCACCGGGATCAGGCTCTGGGTGAGCACCGACTACACGCGGGCGGCCGTGGGGGGAACCGGCGCGGCCAAGTGCGGCGGGAACTACGCCGCCGGCCTCGCCGCACAGGTGCAGGCACAACAACACGGCTGCGACCAGGTGCTTTAGTTCGACGGCGCCGAGCCCCGCTGGTTGGAGGAGTCCGGAACGATGAACCTCGTTCTTGTCACCCGGGGGCGTCGAGCTCGTCACCCCGGGTCTGGGCACCATCCTGGAGGGCGTCACCCGGGACAGCGTCCTGGAGCTCGCCGCCGTGCACGTCCTGTCGCCGGTCGAGCGGCGGGTGGGCCTGGATGAGTTGCGCAGTGGTTGCCGGGACGGGTCGATCACCGAAGTGTTTGCGGCCGGGACAGCGGCGGTTATCACCCCGGTAACGAGCTTCCGCGGCCCGGACAACGACGTGACCGTCGGCGACGGTGCACCAGGCCAACGCACCTTGGCCATCCGCGACCACCTGCTGGACATCCAGCACGGTCGTCGGGCCGACACCGAAGGGTGGATGCACAGGGTGCTCTAAGCGCGGTCCCCGGCAGGTCAGGGCGGAAACTCGAGACGGCCATGAGCCCGCAGCGTGGCAAGTGCATCGGCGGTGAGCCGGGTGCGCCACTCGGTCGCGACGGTTGGGGCCCATGCCTGCCAATCGAAGTCCTATCCGCCGTCCGCGCGCTGCCCCGTCTCGAGCTCGTCGAGCTGCCGCGGGTGAACGCGATCGTGGCGCCGGTGTAGGGGTCGGCGGGTATCAGCGGTGATGACGCACTCGTGGGTGGCGGGTTTGGTGGTGCGGGCGGTGAGCCCGCGGGCCAGAAGGTCGTTTGCTGAGGTGCAGGACGACGTGCGCGAGGAGCTGGTGTGGGACTTGGGAGCGCTGGCCGCGGCTGACCTGCTCACCGACGAACGTGCGGCTCGCGGTGGCGTGGGTGGTTCGGTGGCCGGCTTACCCTCGCTGCACCTCAACCTCGGCGAGTGTTACCGCAAGCTCGGTGAGGTTGACCGGGCGCGTGAACATCTTGACCGAGGCCGTGCTTCGGTCGACGCTCTGGGCAACGACGGATATGGCCAGATGATCAAGGGTGGCTTGGACCGGCTCGCGGACAGGCTGCTCTGATCCCACGCCGATGGTCTAGCGGGCCTGGTCAGCTCGTTGCTGGCGTGCGTCTGGATGCAGGCGCGAACCCTAGCCACGTGTGCCGGTGCCAGTCCAGCACCATCCGACACGTCACGCCTTTGTGGGGCCTATTCACCCACGGGCGAGTGTGGTGCGCGGTGCGCGAGGCGCCGACGGCCGGCTGCGCACCGCAGCTGTCGGCTGGTCCAGGACTGTGGTCAGGATCAGGTCGAGGGCTGCGACGAGCTGTGCCCGGTCGGCGTCGACGTCGGCGCTGACCGCGTGCAGAGCGAGCCCGTCGACGGCGGCGAGCACCGCGGCGGCGGCGAGTGAACATCGCGGGGCATCGGCGGGCTGCGCCCATGCCACACCGAATGCCATCGCCACCGACCGGCGCACGTCCTCGAGCACCGTGCGCTGCACCGTGGCCAACGCCAGCGTCGTGGCCGCTTTGGCCGCGAAGGCCAGTTGGATGCGCACTTCACGGCGCCGTCGGTCGTCCAGCGGGAGGAGTTCCTGCAGGACGGCGGTGAGATTCGCGTGTGCGTCGTCACCGAGGGGGATGGCCTCCACGCGGGTCTTGATGCGACGCACGACTTCGGCGAACGCGGCCGAGACCATGACATCTTTGGTCGGGAAGTAGTGCTGCACCGTTCCGATGGCCACTCCCGCCGCGCCGGCGACTTCGCGGACCGTTGCTTTGTCCAAGCCGTGGTCGGCCACGACCTCGAGCAACGCCTCGAGGATGGTGGCGGCCGGACCGGTCGGGGTTGACAACGCATCCACACCGAGGATCATACACTCGTATGGGACACTTATACAAACGTATGACTCTTCCGCGTGGTTACCTCACCGGCACCGTGATCGCGCTCGCTCTGGCCTGGTTGCCCTACGGCCTCAGCCCCGGCAGTGGTCTCGTGGCACCCCTCGCCCAGACCGTGCTCTTTCTCGGGCTCGCGGTGCTGACGGCCCGCAGCCGGCGGCTGAAGATCCTGGTCGTGCGCACGGCGCAGCGCTGGGTGATCAACCCGGTGGTGCGAGCCCTGTTCGCTGTCGGCCTCAACCCGCTGGGGCTCGTGATCCTCGAGACACGTGGTCGGGTGTCTGGGCGGCCACGGCGGACGCCGGTCGGCAACGGCCGGATGGGTGATTCACTGTGGATCATCGCCGAGCACGGTTCGACCGCGAACTACGTCCGCAACATCCGTCGCGATCCGCACGTGCGTGTCCGGATTCGGCAAGGCTTGCGCTACCAATGGGTGCCCGGCGTCGCGACCGTCCTGCCCGACGACGATCCGCTGGCGCGTCAGCGGCGCATCATACGATGGCATCCGTTGCGAGCGTTCAACGCCATGAACGTTCGACTGTTGGGCGCCGACCTGCTCACCGTCCATATCCACCTCGGCGAGTCGGCACCAGATTCCGGCGCGACCGGCTCCACTGAGGCAGCCACACCCGACCCTTCGGTGCACCGCGTACCAGCGTCCCCTGCAGTAACCGGTGGCTGACCCGACGCTGGCCCACGGTGGGAAGCCTCCTTGAGGCTGTCCTCCGACGCGAGGTGAGCCGCAAGCGGATCGGCTACTGCGACTCGCCAGGCAGGAATGTGGGTGACCTTGCCTGGATTGCCGTCACGATGATGGCTGCGCCTCCGAAGGCGAACCACGGGTTCCAGAGGACGAGGCTCCAGTGGGTCTCCAGAGGCCCAATGCTCGCCCGCAGCCCAGCGGCGTTGGTAGCGAGGAGTACTTCCAGCATCGCCCCGCGGATCGCCAGTCCGATCCCGACGACAGCCAGGAGCAATACCGCGGCATGCCGCCACCGTCTGGGTGCTCGTGGGCTGCAGGCAACGGCGATGACCGCGATGCCGATCAGGAGAAGCAACGCGGTACCGAAGAGACCGAAAATGACGAAACTCGTCGGGCGGCGTTCGGCAAGGTCGGGTCCAGCCGAGGAGGCGAGACCGATCGAGCCGCCCAGGGCCCAGAACAGATGGAGGCACGCGAACAAGCCGCACCACATCGCTGCGACAGTCGCCGCAAAGCTCCACCGTGCAGAGCCTGCGCTGGCCACAGCCTAAGAACTTACTTCACCAGCAGCGTGTTCCTCACCTGGTCGTTTCGATGAGCGATTGTCTTGCGGGTACCGGTCGCCGGTAACGGGCGCGGCGGCAATATCTATCTAAGGCGTCCACCACCATGCTATCGTGGGCTATCATACTGGAGGTGTGCCGAGGTGACAGACGTCCTCGTCCGTGACGTGCCCGACGAAGTGCTCACCGCGCTCGACGCCCGCGCCTCGCGCCTCGGTTTGTCCCGCAGTGAGTACCTGCGCCGACGCCTAGCTCAGGAGGCGATGAGCGGTCCGCAGCCGGTGACCGCAGAGGACCTCGCCGCCTTCGCGGAGACCTTCTCCGACCTCACCGACCCGGAGGTCATGAAGGGCGCATGGGAGTGACGTCATGGCTCATCGACACCTCGGCTCTTGGCCGCCTGGCGCATAGCCCCGACGCTGCCGAGTGGGCCGAGCGGATCGAGCGGGGACTGGTCCGCATCAGCACCGTGACCCGGCTGGAGATCGGCTACTCGGCACGGTCAGGTCCAGACCTGCGCACTGCCACACGCAGACCTCCACTGGCGTCGATGCCGGTGGAGTATCAGACACCGGCCACCGAAGACCGCGCCGTTGAGGTGCAGTTGCGCCTGGCCGACCTCGGGCACCACCGCGCGCCCTCGGTCGCCGACCTGATCGTCGCTGCCACCGCTGAGCTGGCCGGGCTGGCCGTCGTCCACCTCGACAAGGACTTCGAGGTGATCGCCGAGGTCACCGGACAGCCGGTCGAGCGCCTCGTCGTGGCCTGACGCGTTCCGGTCAACCCCATCGGTTTGTGGAACGCTTGGTTGCTGTCCTGGTCAGGACGCGTCGGCCCGCGGCAGGTCGCGGTACTTGGTGAAGTGGACGAGGGCGTAGCCGGCGGGTATCGCTTCACGGTGGGTCTCGGTGTAGCCGAGGCGCTCGTACAGCCGCAGGTTGCCCTCGCTGCGCTCTCCGGTGAACAGGCGGAGCTCGGTCACACTCGCCGGCAGCCGCCCATCGACGGCCATGAGCAGGCTGCTCCCGAGCCCTTGGCCCTGCCGGTCAGGAACGACGGTGAGCCGACCAACCTCTGCAACGGTCGGTGCGCTTTGGCGCACCCGCACGCGAACGGCGGCCACGAGACGGCCGGCCTCGTCCCGCCAGCCAGCGGCGAGAACTTCCTGGTCATTAAGCTCCGCCGTCAGCTCCGACAGCAGCTGCCGCAGTGGTGGAAGGTCCACGTCGCGGTGCGCCTGCGCCTCGGTGATGTACGCCGCCCGTTGCAGGGTCAGGACCTCTCCGGCGTACTCGGCTCCCAGCACGAGTGGCTCTCCCACGGGACGATCGTGACACGCGGTCCGTGGGGCGCAGAGCCCGCCTCATGATCTGTGCCGTAGGGGATCGTCCTGCGGCACCGCCAAGATCATTCCCGCGCGTGCGCTCTCCCTCGGCTCGGTGACCCCCCGCCGGCGTTGGTTGCCCGGTGGCGGGGGAGTGCGCTGGCTTCGTGTTCGCGCTCGACGATGGTCCACGGGTGGTCGACGGGCAGTCTGTCCTCGTAGTGCAGGTCACGCGTGGGTGGTGGGCAGTGGGCGATCGTTGACGATGTGCTTCATCACGAGCGTCGAGTTGAGGCGTTGCACGCCGGGGAGCGCGGCGAGGGTGTCGTCTTCGAGTCGGGCGTAGGCGGCCAGGTCGGGGGTGACGACGTGTAGGAGGTAGTCGGGGTCACCGAACAGTCGCTGGGCCTGGAGCACTTCGGGTATGAGGGTCACCGCGTGCTCGAACCCGAGCAGGGTGTCGCGGTCTTCTTGGCGCATGGTCACGAAGACCAGGGCTTGGAACGTCAGTCCGAGGGCGGCGGCGTCCACGATGGCCCGGTAGCCGAGGATGACGCCGCTGCGTTCCAGTTCGCGTAGTCGTCGGTGGCAGGGCGAGACGCTGAGACCGATTTTTTCGGCTAGTTCGGTGATGGTGAGACGGCCGTCGTGCTGCAGCTCGGCAAGGATCTTCCGGTCGATGGCGTCCACAGGAAATATCCTCCCATGCGGGCTCGTCTCTGGCGGAATAGTTGGAACCATATTCGGGCCGGTTGGCGATAGGTTTGCGTGAAACGCCGCGATTGAAGGAAGTCCTTCCCGTGCCTGTCAGTTCCGTGCTCGCCTTCTGGGTGGTCGCCCTGCTGCTCATCGCCGTCCCCGGCGCGGACTGGGCGTTCACGATCGGCGCCGGCCTGCGCGGTCGCTCCGTGGTTCCGGCGGTCGGCGGCCTGGTCCTGGGCTACGCCGCCGTGACCCTCGTCGTCGCCGCCGGAGTCGGCGCCCTCGTCGCCGGGTCACCCAACATCTTGACCGGGCTGACCATCGTTGGGGGCGCCTACCTGATGGGGCACGGCGCGATGACCGTCCGGCACCCGTCGACACCCAGCAACGACACGGGGGCCGGGTCCAGCTCGTCGTGGAACACCCTCTGGAGCGGAGTCGGGGTCAGCGGGCTGAACCCCAAGGGGTTGCTGATCTTCCTGGCCCTGCTCCCGCAGTTCGCCAACCCGCACGCGAACTGGCCCTTCCCCCTCCAAATCGGCGTCCTCGGGCTGACTTTCCTGCTGACCTGCGCCGTCTTCTATGCCTGCCTCGGCCTGTTCGCCCGCACCATCCTGCATGCGCGTCCGGCGGCCGCCCGCGTCGTAAGCCGGTTCTCCGGCACCGCCATGGTCGTCATCGGCGCCCTGCTCATCGCGGAGCGGTTGGCGCATTGACGCGGGTCAGCAGACGCAGAGCCACGGTAGGCAGGCAGCCCACCGTACCGGGTCACAGGGGATCGGCAACCGGAACAGCATCAGTCACGGACGGGGATTTAGCCGAACGGGTCGGTGCAGGTTGCGAGACGGTCGGCGGCATCAGCCAGGACCGTTTCGCCGTGTCCGAAGCCCGCGGTGTGCGCGCCGGTTCGGGCGAGTCTGGCGATCGAGCGGTGAACCTGCTCGCGGTCGGTGTTGAAGACGCCGACGATGACCTTCCCGTTGGACTCGGCGACGAGATCGCCGGTCAACAGCACTCCGCGCGCAGGGAGGTGCAGCGCGACGCTGCCGGGGGTGTGGCCGGCGACGTGCAGGACCACAGCACCGCCGGCGAAGTCCAGTTCGTCGCCGTCGTCGGCTTCGTGGTCGACGCGGCACGGTGGCGGGGGCGCAATCGTGCCCGGCATCGGCGGGTTCAGCGCTTGCTCGGCTTCGGTCAGTAGTGGCCAGGGCCCAGCGCGCTCGCCGCGGATGAACGGGGCATCGTCACGGCCGGCGACGACGGTCGAGGATGACCAGTTCGCGACTTGCGCGGCCGATCCGGTGTGGTCATCGTGGAAGTGGCTCAGTACCACCCATTCGACGTCCTCTTTCCGCCGGTCGAGCTGATGCAAGGCGGAGGCAATAATTGATCCGCTATCGGACCAGCCGGTGTCGAACACGGTCACGCCCTCGGGGCCCAGCCAAAGGTAGGCGTTGAGCAGGTGAGCGTTGCCCCCAGGAATGCGCACTCGGTAGAGATTGGGTACGAGTTCGAGCACGTCCACGTGTTGGGTCATGATCTCGACGTTAGTGAGCGCGCACCGCCTAGTACCCGATTTTCGGTTACAGAAGAAAGCCGCTACCGCAGTGAACACCTCGGTCTCCCGCATCCGGTCGAGGGACTGCCCCCGCGGCCGCGCAGATAACTCAGCGCAGGTCGTGCGGACCTTCAGGCCACCAGCGCGATACGATCCCGCGTGTACCCAGCGGAGGGCATCCGCAGCTGGCGCAGCACGGCGTCCAGGAGGTCGGCCAGTCCCATGCCGAGCGCCATGCAGATCGCGGCCAGCACCTCCGATGACGGCTCCGAGTGGCCGCGCTCAATCTCGGACAGGTGCGCGATGGAAACGCCTGCCGCCCGGGCGACATCGCTCAGCGTGCGGCCCTGCTCGGCACGGAAAGAGCGCAAGCAGTGCCCGATGATGCGCCGCAGAAGCATCTCGCCATCATCGCACCCGGGACAGGTGGACACGCATGCGCAACGTCGCCGTTGACGATCCGCTAGTGGGGCCGTCGCCGCTGCCGACATCTTCGTCGTACGCGAGGGGACGGAGACGCCGTGTGCCGCCGTACTCGTCACCATGCGCAACATCATCAACAGTGCGCGCTCGGCCGGACGCTGCCTGACGGCCCTCGTCCCACTACACGATCGGTCAGCGGGACGCTGCTCATCGTCTGATCTCGCCTCAAGTGGCTCGTCCATCCTTTCGGGCGGGACGCCTGGCTGAGTCCTCACCGGCGGACGAGAGGTGCCGCCGGCCGGCGGGTCCTTGCGAGGCGCGAGTTGCCCGGTCCCCTTGGGCCCGACTGACTGTTCGCGCGGCGCTCACCCGGAGGGCTGCGCCTCGGCGTAGGCGGCGGGTGTCTGCCCGATCGCGGATCGGAAATCCCGGGTCAGGTGGGCTTGGTCTGCGTAGCCCAGATCAGCGGCGACCGTGGCCCAGGACACCCGTTGTCCGTCTCGGACTCGCTCGGCGGCTTCCAGCAGCCGGTATCGGCGTAGCACCCAGGTCGGCGGCACCCCCGCGTGCTGCAGGAACATCCGCTGCAGGGTCCGCGGACCGAGACCGGCCCTGGCGCACAGGTCGGGCAGCTGACGCAGCGACCGGTCGGTCTCGGCCAGTCGACCCAGCTCGGCCACCTGCCGGGCACGGCCCACCCGGCCGGGGTCCGCTGCGGCGAGGACGTCTTCGAGAGCAGCAGCAAGCACGGCAACCCGCGCCGATGGGTCCTCCGCCACGGCGATCCGCTCGACGAGCAGCTCCTCGTCGATGCCCAGGACTTGCCCGAGGGGCACGGCGCGGTCGGTGAATGCCGAGGCAGATCGGGTCAGGAAGGCCCCCAGACCGCCGGGCGTGGTCATCGCCGCGACGGTCCATCCTCGTCCGCTCAGGACGCGGGTGCTCAGCTCCTGGGCCACCCCGTTCAGGCGAGCCTCGATGTGCCCTGGTGGGTGATCGGTCCTACGGGCATCGGCGTGGCCGACGGTGAGGTTCGCCCCGGGATGGGTCAGCACCTGCTGGCTGTGCACGGTGGGCTCGGGTAGGTCCCACTCGACAGCCCAGAAGCGATCGATCAGTCCGGACAGTGTTGGCGAGGCCGGGTACCGGGTAAGACGGACCCGCTGCCTCAACAGCCACGGGTCAAGGATCCCGCGGCTGTCCTGCTCGACCGGTTTCGGCCGCGGGCGCGCCACGAGTGCCAGGGTATCGGCGCGACTGACGCAGATCTTCAAGCCGTCGCGTTCACCCAGTCGTAGCGTCGTGGCCATGACCACTGATACGGACAGGACTGCTGACCTGCTGGAGGCGGTGCTCGCCGACCTCGCCCCCGTCGTCGACGCCATCACCGACGATCAGCTGCACGACCCGACGCCGTGTACCGACTACGACGTCGGACAGCTGCAGGACCACGTCCTGGGCTGGCTGAACAACTTCGCCGCTGGCTTCGCCGACCCGCATGGACAGGCACCCCAGGCGACAGTCGAGGCCTACCAGGCGAGCGATGATCCAGCGGCTGAGGTGCAGGCCGCTGCCGAACTCTTGGTCCAGGCGGTCCGCGGTGGGGCTGCCGCTCGACCGCTGAAGCTGGGTGATGCCGCCATGCCCGGTGAGATGGCTTTGGGCATGATCCTGTGGGAGTACCAGGTGCACGGCTGGGATTTGGCCCGGGGCACAGGGCAGCCCTGGAACCCGCCAGCCGCCGCGGCAGAACAGTCGTTGAGCTTCGCCCCCACGATGCTCACCGACGACTACCAAGGCGAAGGCAAGACGTTCGCGCAACCCGTCACCGTCCCCGAGGACGCACCACCGCTGGACCGCCTCCTCGGACTCTCAGGCCGACGCCCTGACTGGACCGTCGAGCGGCACGGCGCGACGTACGTGCAGGATGAGCGGCATGGTTAACACCGCGAGGGGCATCTTCGCCGTCACGATGCAACCAGGTCCGGCGGAGCTCGACGGAGCGATCAGCCGCTTCGAGCTGTCCAAGACCTTTCACGGTGACCTGCAAGGCACCGGTGCGGGTGTCATGCTGTCGGGCGGAGTTCTGCAGGCCGGTGCGGCCGACGTCGCGATTGAGACAGTGGACGGCAACCTCGGAGGGCGGCAGGGCAGCTTCGCGTTGCAGCAGTTCGGGTCGCTGCACGGCGGGTCGCAGACGTTGCACTACGAGGTGGTGCCGGGCTCCGGCAGCGGCCAGCTGGACGGGCTCACCGGCATCCTGCACCTCAACATCGACGAGGATGGCACCCACCGCTACGAGCTCGAGTACGAGCTGTAGCTCCGTTATGCCGCTCCGCAAGCCGATGCTCTGCGAGACGGTCGGTAGGCCAGCCGTGTCCTGGTGGCGGTGTCGCGCAGGTGCCGCTCGGGGAGTGCGTCACCCGGCTGGGGCGGGGCGCTGTCCGCTGATTTCGTGGGTCCGCTGTTCGCGGAGGGTACGCAGGTGCACGGCGGCCCAGGTGCGGAATGGGCGCCAGGTCGTGGAGACCTCGGTGAGGGTCCGGTCGGGGCCGTAGCGTTCGGCGACTTCGGCTTCGAGGCGGCGTTCGGGCCGCGGGAGGGCGTCTGGCGCGTTTGCTCCGCGGACGACGACGAGTTCGGCGGCGAAAGGCCCCAGCCCCTTGACCTCCTGCACCACCCGGACGGCCTGCTCCGGGTCAACCGACCGCAGGGCCGCGCCGTCGAGCCGTCCCTCGAGAGCGGCCTCGGCGACTGCGTGCAGGTACTCGGCCTTACGACCCGGCAGGTCAAGGTCAAGGTCGAGATCGCGGAGCACCAGCGGCGCCGGGAACGCACCGTCCTCGCCGTGCCGGTGGACGAGGTCGTCGCGTAATCGTGCCGCTTGGACGATGCGGATGCGCTGGGACAGCACCGACCACGCTGCGGCCTCGTAGGGGGAGTGGAAGCCGCACGGCCGCAGGCCGGGTAGTTGCTGCTGCGCGTCGGCGATGACCGGATCGCGCCGACCGACGTCCGGCCACCCTCGGGCATCGACGTCCAGCGACAGGAAGCGGCACGCCTGCGCGGCGGCGGCCTCCAGGTCACCGCCGCCGGTCACGACGACTCTGGCCGTGCTGCCGTCCTGGGTGACCTGCACCTCGGCGCGGCTCCAGTCCCCTTCGACGCAGAACATCGAACGCAGTTGCTGGCTCGGGCCGTGCGAGGTCAGCGCGGCGGGGGCGAAGCCCTCCCAGAAGGCCTTGCTCGTCGCCAGCGACCACGGCCCGAGCATCTCGACTTTCACTTCATGGCGCGTCATCGCCCACCCCTTCCGGTCTGCGATCAGGACTGGGTCCGGGTTCGGCCGTTCCAGTTGGCCAGCCGCTCGGTGGGTCCGGAGCCGTCGGCGGGTTGCACGACGGGGGCGAAGGGGATCTGTCCACCGCGGGGTTCGGCGGGGATGATCTGGGCGGCGATGGCCAGCACCGGGGTCACCAGGTCGGGGTCGGCTTCGGGGTCTTGGCCGGTCGCGGTGGCCAGGTCCCAGCCGTGCACGAGGGTCTCGTTGAGGTAGCCCCACAGCGCGGCGCTGCCGGGGATGGTGCCCCACGGTGCCTGCACCGTCGCGGTCAGCGTGGCGTCGTCGTCCCACACGGTCCACATCGTGCGGGCCGCCGCGACGTAGGCCTCGGCCCAGCCGGTGTCGGCGATCCCGGTGATGATGTGTGGAACGGAGAACGGGGCACCGCCCTCACCGATCACCCTGGCCCGCTCCACCGTGGCGAGCAGGTGTCCGGCCAGCGCGCGGACGTCGAAGTCGGCGCAGCCGGTGGGCCGATCCAGCTGCTCGGGTGCCACCCCGCCCAGCATGCTGGTCACCCAGGTCAGGCCGCGTCGGTAGAGCGGGCGGGGATCGTGCGGTGTGGTCATGGCCTACGCCTCTCTCGTCGTGGTGTCCGTGCGTCAGCCGAACTCGGCCGTGCGGCGTCGAAACCGCGGACGTGAGGACCAGCATCCACGTCATACCTGTCATCTCCTGCCATGTATTACTGGCATTATTGCCGGATGCGCGCGGACCGGCTGTTGTCGTTGATGCTGCTGTTGCGCCGCCGCGGCAGTCCGCCGAGCGGGCAACCGAGCGGGTGCTGGTCCAGCCGGGCGACTGGCTGGACCAGCCGGAACCGCCAGGCCTGCTGTCGGTGATCCAGCAGGCGGTGTTCACCGACCGCCGCCTGAAGATCTGCTACCCCAGCCGGGGGGAGGCCGCCCGCTGGCGCACGGTCGACCCGGTCGGTCTGGTGCACGCGGGCGGCCGCTGGTACTTGCTGGCCACCCAGCACGGTGCCGACCGCACCTACCGGGTGTCCCGCGTCGCCGCCGCCGAGGTGCTCGACACACCGGCTGACCGGCGCCCCGGAATCGACCTGGAGCAGGCTTGGCAGCAACGGCGACAGGCCTTCCGCGAGGCCCAACCCGAGTTCATCGTCCGAGCTCTGGTCCGGGCGGCCCGCCGAGGCCAGCTGGTCCGCGCCGCACTCACCCTCACTGGGGAGGCCGCCGACACCGGCGGGTGGCTGCTGCTCAACCTCGTCTTCGCCGACCCACGCCACGCCGCGGCCGTGCTGTGGGACCTCGGCCCCCACGCCCAGGCCATCCAGCCACAGACGCTACGAGACACCCTCGCTGATCGCGCCGAGCAGACGCTGCGGCAGTACCGCTGCGAGTGACCGCTGAGCCATCGCCCCTCGGGCCGCACGGTGTGGGACGCCGTGCATGCCGATCCCTACCCCACGACCGACGCGCCCCCAGCTACACCCTTAACTGCGACGAGCCGGCAATGGCTCATGCTTGGTGACGCGATCGCGCGCCTCCGTACCGATGATGAGCTCGCCGGATGCGTCCGTGCGCTGGAGGGCGTGCACCGGTTGGATGGCTACCCGGCGTGGTGGCCGGCGGACCCTGCCGGGTGGCTCAGCCCAATCGGGTGCGCAGCCGCATGGGTCGCCGACGATGAGGTAACGGGCTCGATCCTGGGGCATGTCTGCGTGGTGCGCGGGCTCGACGACCCGATGGTTGCCTCCCTGACAGGTGTCAGCACGAACCGCCTGGCCAGCGTCTCGCGCTTGTTTGTCTCGCCGGTAGCACGCGGCCGTGGGCTCCGGCTGGGCACGTTTCTGCTTGCGGCGGTGTCGTCGTGGACGTCGGTGCACGATCTGCAACTCATGCTCGACGTTGTCGATGACGGAGCACCGGCGATGAAGCTGTACGAGCGCCTGGGATGGCGCCTGGTGGACCGGCGGCAGGCAGACTGGGTCAGTCCGCAGGGCGAACGACTGCCCGTGTGCATCTACGTGGCTCCGAGGACGCGTAGAACGAGCGCGCCGCAGCGCAGGACCGCGCCGGGCCAGCTGTAGGCCACCGTCTCGCAGAAGGATGCTCAAGCGACCCAACTGCAGATGCGCCTAGCGACCGGAGAATCCTTCGACCTCCCGCGCACCCTCTTGCACGGTGTCTTACACCCCGGCTTAGCCTGCACGAATACCACGGACGTGCATCGGTAACCGGCACGGATCCGTTGCTCAGATGCTCGCCGCGGGGCCCTCCGTCCAGGGCCCCGCCGGCTCCAGCAGCCGACCGCCCACAATCTGAACGGACGTGCTGTTGGTGCCGCACTCAACGGGCCGCACCGTGGGCCCGTCGGCCACCGGCGGGATCACGGTATAACGACGTGTGGACCTGCGGCTGCAGGTGCCGTGACCAGGCGTTCGCACAGGGAAGATGCAGGACCGGCGTCTCAGTGCCACGCTGCGCCTATGACGCACGGAACAAGCGGTTCACTGGTCTGGATGTTGTCGCCAGCG
>JAABUP010004719.1_pt1 | contig 21862 bp, 20 predicted proteins | sample 5559201 | NCBI WGS metagenome assembly JAABUP01 (sample SAMN10711887, study PRJNA513373) | rock metagenome | isolation source: Antarctica rocks | place: Antarctica | reverse complement strand
ACTGTTATGCTGTTTGAGCTCAAGAACGCCCCTGTCATCTTTCAAAGACTAATCAATGACATGTTGAGAGAATACCTCAATGATTTTGCAATCACATACCTCAATGACATTCTGATATACTTAGATGACCTTGAGATGCACTGCAGTCACATGCACAAGGTACTGAAAAAGCTCAATGAAAGAACTTTGTATGTGAAGAAGTCAAAAAGCAAGTTCAAAGCAAAGAAAATTGAATTCCTTAACTATGTTATTCAATCTGAGCAAATTGAGAAGAACTCAAAAAAGACAAATGCAGTCAGGAACTGACCTTCACCAAAATGAGTCAAGAAAGTACAAGCCTTTCTAGGGTTAATGAACTATTACTGAAAGTTTGTACCTAATTATGCAAAAATTGCAGAACCCCTCACACAACTAATGTGTAAGAACAAGAAATGACATTGAGATAAAAAGCAGAAGAATGTGTTTCACACACTAAAAAAAAGCTTTAGCGGAACAGCACACCTGAGAATACTCAATTCAACATGCAAAAAGGTACTGAAAATCAATGTGTCAAATTTCACTAAATGCATGCTTGTATCAGATTGAGGATGAGCAACAGAGACTCATAGCCTATCAGTTTAGAAAACTATCAGAATCAAAGAAAAGATATGAGGTTCATGACAAGAAACTTCTTGTGATAGTGAAAGCACTGCAAGATTGAAGACCTTATCTCACAGGTACTAAGAAGTCTATTTAGATCTATACAAATCATAAGAATCTGAGAAACTTTGCAACAACAAAACAGTTGAATCAACAACAGGTTTGCTGAGTTAAACAGTTAGTCAATTATGAATTTCAGATTCATTACAAGAAGAGTAATGAGAATAATGAAGCAGACGCTTTGAGTAGACAGTCTGACCACAAGAAAGTGAAAAAGATTCACATCAAAATTCTAAGTGAAGATGACAAAGAAATTCTCACAAAAGGCTTAGCAGCAATGTACAAGGTAAAGCAGACTCTCTTGACAAATGAAGAACTAATATAAGTATGTCATGACAGCAGAGCCAGTGAACACCTTGAAGTCAAAAGAATTGAGAACCTTGTACAAAGAAGGTGCAATATCAGTGACCTTAAAAATTGAATCACTGAATACATCATCAGATGCAATTCATGTCACAGAAACAAGATTCAAAGAGACAAAAGATATGATGAAGTAACACAACTAAACGCATCAAATGCGCCATGGGAGTCAGTTACTATGAACTTCATAACAAAGTTGCTGATGTCAAAGAATCTGGCATGAGGAGTGAAGTTCAACAGTATATTGACTATAGTTGATAGATTGATCAAGTACACCATGTTCATTTCATTTAAGAAAACTGCAACAGCATCAGTATTGATGTACATCATACTGCAAGAATTGATTAACAATCACAAACTATCAAAAGAGTTTATCACTAACAGAGACAAGCTGTTTACAAGCAAGTTTTAAGAAATGCTCACAGCAGAACTCAGGATAAATCACAAAATGTTGACAGCATATCACCTGCAGACAAATGGGCAGAGCAAATGAATGAATCAGACGGTTGAAACGTACTTAAGACACTATGTCAATAGAAACCAGAACAACTGAGTATAACTGTTGCTGACAACACAGTTTGTGTATAACAACACACAAAACAAAACCACAGAAGAAACACCATTTTGAGCAAATTATGAATATAACCTGAAGGTATGACAAGAACCATGAGTGCACAGATCACAAAGTCAGAAAGTAATATTAAACATTGCAGAGATCAAGAAGTTGCACAAGGATCTGATGAACAGAATTCAACAGCAAACAGAATGAACAACAGAGGTAAAATCTTTTACAGTTGAAGAAAGAGTTTATCTAAGAACAAACAACATTCATATAAAGCAAAGAAGCAAGAAGTTGAACAACAAAAGCATAAAACCGTTTGAAATCAAGAGAAACATTAAGGGGTTAAGCTATGAACTAAACTTATCTGAGAAGATGTGGATACACCCAGTATTTCATGCATTCATGCTTCAGTGTTGCAATCAGTTCATACCGCTTCAAATCATTGAAACATCTGTTGAACTCAATGAGGAATATCAAGTTGAGAACATTCTAGAACAACAGATGATTAGTGGGAAAACTCACTATCTTGTCAAATGAAAAGAATACAATATCTCAGAAAACATGTGAGAGCTTAAAGAGAACCTACTCAACTGTGCAAAAACACTACAACAGTTTAAGAGAAGGGCTCAGAGTCAATAAAGAAGCTAGAACTCATTGACTTCAGTAAGAAATCAAGATTAGAAGGATCAGAGGAGTTTCTCTCATCCTCAGTTTCATTGTTATCATTGTTCAGTTCAGAAGCAACACAGCAAACTTTGGCAACTGCACAAGACTCATTCTGTTTTAAAGTCTTGAAAAGGTGAAGAACCTTTGCATTCAGCTTGAAAAGACGCTCAGCCTGTTTCACACACTCATTCATAGCCACCTTGAGTTCAGATTTCAGCTGAAGGTGAGCGTGATTCAGAGAATCTAATGATACTGACACACACAGACAACCACGACAGATGCACTCAGAACACTTTGTGTGATCTGTCATAATAATACAGAAAGAAAGAACAGCTGAACAATGATTACAGACAATGAGAGAAGTGAAGCTGAAGGTTGCAATGGTTTTCACAAGATGAAGACAATTGTGCTGCTTATGAGAAGGCATGACAGTGAGGAAGCTATCTGTCTTTATACTCTTACTTATATAGACACTAAAGAACTAGCGCCTAGAAGAAAAGGGATCGTGTTACAGCCAAACTGTAATCAGCTAGTATGTCTCAGAAAATACACAAGAAAAGGGTATACCTAAACATAGGCTCACACAGCTCTATATGCTTGTGGTGAGCCCGACAAGGCAATAGACCCTTGACAGGTCTATCAGCTCTATTGCTCTATAGCAAGCAATGTGAGCACGACGATTCTATAGTATATAGTAGGACCATTTTCCCTATGGAAATGGGTTGTGTTCAACTCAATACAAGTTATCAACTACTGGTTTACCCTACACTGCGCACTGAGACTCTTATATCAACAAGCACAAACCTTTAGCCCTAATATCTGAGGCATCTCAGATCAGGACGTAACACTTGACAACAGTGACAAAAGTTCTCTCAGATAGCAATTAACTGTGAAATGAAGATACAGATAGTGTTTTGAAGAGAGAAGAATATAATGAAAGTGAAAAGACTGAGTGACTGTTAACAGCACTGTTATTTCTTAAAGAACTCAGATCAAATCAAACAGAATTCTGTCTGTCATTCTCTTGCTATCAGTGAGGTAGTTAAGGGCTATGCAGTCACTGCTGTCTCATGAAACCTGTCAGCAGTTAATTGTTTAAAGAAGCAACTACTATTAAAGAAGACAGAAAGTCATTGATTAAGTCTGAAGAACTGTCACAATGCTGAGACTGCTTATAAGAAACAGAATTCTGATACTTAATGACAAGAAGGTCTGAAGAAATGACAGCAGCAGCAATGAAAGACTGAAGAATGACTGAATAAAGAGGGCTGACATGCAAACAATATACAGATAAGTCTCTTTCTCAAGTACAGCAGCTACTAATTACTGTACTGAATAGACTGTTCAAGCTTGCAATGATGAGCTTTTTAATGAACTGATATTTGCTCATTCATTATGTCTACAAATTCTCTGTTAACAAAGACACTTTGTTGTGATAAACTTAACACACAACATCAATTAAATGAGGTGGTTGCTGTACAATTTAATGATTCAAAATGAGCAAAAAGACTGAGTATCAGAAGCACATATTCTGACAGCTTGTAAGAACAGTAATATTGTTGCTGCAGAGCTATGTCAGATAGGTGACTCTTACTGTTACTATTCTATATTAATCACTTTTACTTCTTGTCAGAGTGAATACAGACATAGTTCATGTAACTAAGCATGCTAAGCAAGAACTCATATAAGAAGAGCTTCTTCACACATGAAGACTCTTCAGAGTTAGTCTTGACATCAACTAAGATATAAGATTTCACTCTATCATTGAATAGTCTGTGCATTGTCATATCTCACACTGTCATAAACCTGTTCTGACACCTATCTGAGATGAATAGATGTGAAACCTTACAATTCTAACTCTCATATCTCTTTTGATTAACAGTCTGTTGTGTGACAATATGCAGATGAGAAGTTGATGTCATCAAAGTGACAGTCACATATCAAGTTCATCTCATCAAACTTGAAGTTGTGCAGAATCTGATGATCTTCTTGAAGAAAATTCATTTTCAGCTGATTCATCACAAACAATGCAATGTGAGACTGATGATTTCACATCTTCAATACAAGGTTTAAACAATGAGTTGAAACAGACAAAAAAGAAAAGAGATCTGCTTTTAAAGAAATGTCATTTTGCATCTGTTCAGAGAAAGATTCAAGTGCTGCAAAGTCAAGATGCTGACAAGCTGCTTGTTGATGACTCTTCTGATCTGAAGACTGATTATATCTCTTCTATATCAGAGCACACTCAATTCATAATCTTTATTAAGCAGTCTGCAAAGAACTATCTCAGCACAATGATGTTAAAGAGAAACATCTGCTTAAAGCATTTGAACATTTATACTGAGAAGACAGTACAGAAGCATCTCAACTTTATACACAGTGCAGAGACAGTGTTTTGCCTGATGCTCAAAAACTTTCTTAAGAATGAAGCAAAGATTCTATATGTCATGCAGTTTCTGATGAGGAAATCATGAGATGCATGATATCAACATCAGAAAACTGTCTCTTTTGAGAATATCTCATGAGAGTACTTCATCAACTATCTTCTTAATTTTGTTGAAGATCTGATGAATCATCAGTTGCATAATGTGCAGACATACACTAAGGCTGTACAGAAGTCAGATCAAAGTGTGCACACTTTTACAGTCTATCTCAGCACTCTGAAAGTGCAGTTGACATCATACAATGAGAAACAGCTGATAATGCATTTCTTCACAAAGCTGCAATTAGAAATCAGAAAGATCTTGTTAAATTATTAAGATCTTTCAGACAAGCAAGACAGCTTGATAATTCTGACTGCACAGCTAAAGAGCAATCTTTGCACATCTGATGCTACAGAGCTGAAGAAGACTTTTGATGGTTCTCATTCAAGAAATACTTCAGGTTGAGCATTTTCTTCTATTGATTGAAGACTATCTGAGCAGACATCATTGAGACAATGAGATAACATCAATGCAACATCAAGTTCATCTTTCTTTCACTCAAGAGCAAGGCTGAATGTAACCTGTTATTGCTGTCAAGAAAAAGGCCATTATTCAAATGATTGCACAAAGCCAATGAACAACTTAAATAAGATTCACATATTCTTTGTGACTTCATCAAAAAAAGAGAACATCACATTGAGACCTCAATGCTGACACAATAAAGAGTGAAAGTAGAGACTGTGCTTAGCATTATAGCTGAAGAGACTGTTGTTGCAAAAACTAATTAAGCACTGAGCATCTTTCTTCTGAATACTGATGCTGAATTCAATGTGATTAATCAGTGTTTCACTGTTGCAAATGAGATAATCAAATTGAATGTGAAAATATCACACTTTCTTCTTCTAAGTGACCACTTCATCTATTGCTATAAGGCATATCTGATGAAGTACTGACTAAGAGACAGCTGAGACCAGAAACACAACTGTGAACATGTCTTCTATGTCTTGAAAAAGGATGAACCTGACCTGATAATGAGCCTATCAGCTTTAAGAAAGAAACAAGTTTGTATTAACTGTGAGTTGCACAGCTGACACTTCAGCATCAATTCACAGATGTTGAGCCTGAAAGATCTGAACAAATTTGAAGAAACAGCTGAGAGGCCAGTAACCTGCACTTTTCTCTGAGCTGTACTCAAATTGCTGACAGTATGTCTGCAAGGCACTGCTACAGCGTCATCTATACCTTAGGCATATGTCAACTATGTCAATGTTTTCTCAGAGTCTGAAGCAGAATGTCTCTCTGCACACAAGAAGCATAATTATGTCATTGACAATAATGAGAAGAATTCTTCACACAACCCTTTATACAATTTGTCAGACAAGAAACTTCAAGTTCTACAGAGCTATCTGAACAACATCTTAGTGAAGAGTTGAATTCAGCATTCTGTTAGTTTGACAGAGGCGTCAGTGTTATTCACCTCAAAGAAAGACAGTAGTTTGCAATTGTGTGTTAACTACTGTGAGTTAAACAATATTACTGTGAAGAATCACCACTCATTGCTGTTGATCAGTGAAACCTTAAACTGACTAAGCAGTGTTAAGATCTTTATCAAGTTAAATCTTAAAGATGTTTATCATTGTATCTGCATATGTGTCAGCAATGAGTGAAAGACAGTGTTTCACACATGCTATGATCACTTTAAATATTTGATTATGTCATTTGAGCTAGCTAATGCGCCTGCAACCTTTCAAGCCTATATCAATTAAGCACTTGCAGAGCATATGAACTTTATTTGTGTTGTGTATTTGAATGACATCCTCATATACTCACAATTGAAAGAAGAACACAAACGTCATGTATGTGAAATACTTGAGCAGTTGCAACACTACAAGCTGTTTGTCAACTTGAAAAAATGTGTTTTCTCTACTGACACTGTAGAGTTTCTGAGATTTATAGTGTCAATTACTGAGGTGACAATGAATTCACAACAGATTGACACTATTAAAACCTGGTCAACCCTCAAGACCTTTCAGAAAGTACAAGTCTTTCTAAAGTTTGTCAACTTCTATAGATGCTTTATTAAAGCCTATTTGTGAATTGTGAGCTCACTTACAGATCTATTGAAAGACAGTAAGAATGAAAAGAAGACAGAGCCCTTTGAGTGATTGAAAGACACTATGAAGACATTTGTCTATCTCAAGAAAGTCTTTATGACAGTGCTCATTCTTGTTCACTTTGATTCAGAGCTCAAGAACTGAATGAAGACTGATGCTTTCAAACACACAGTGACAGAAATTTACTCTCAGTTGCAGACATCAAAGCAGTGACACTCTGTCACTTACTGATTGTGAAAGCTGTTCTCAGCAGAAGAAAGTTATGAGACACATGATCTTGAGCTTTTAGTCATTGTTGAGGCATTCAAACAGTGATGTCACTATCTTGAAAGAAGTACTCACTCAGTGAAAGTTCTGACAGATCACAATAATCTACATGGGTTTATGAACATTAAAATGTTAAATGAATGACAGACACAATGGGCTGTAAGGCTTGCTGTCTTTAATTTTGTGATTAAGCACAGGTCAGACAAGACAAACTCTGTGAATGCGCTGTTGAGGCACTCAGACTATGTTGAGACCATCAGTGAAAGCATTGATAGACTTTTGTCAACATTACAAAGAAAGTTAGCAGTTATGCCTGCAACTATGCTTAAGTTCTTGACAATTATCAGTTGTCTTAAAACAGTTTGTCAAGCTTGTGAAGAGTGAATTGACATGAGGTCTAGAGAATCTCAACTCAGTTAACATATACTGAGAGAACTAAAAGGCAGTCAACTGTCAGTCTGTTGTGAACACAGCATAGTGAGATCGCTTAACCCTGCTGCTGAAACTGTTGACTGCAGACAACTTGTTTCATGTGCACTAGCCTTAGAATTGACTAATCATGAAACAGTATATGATGACAGTAGTGAATCCTTTCTATTGTTAGTACATTCTTTGCAAATGAATAATTTCTTTGTTTAAGCGTGAAAAGTGACAATAGCAAAGAATAAGCAAAGTTAAAATGCTGAAGGCCTGAGATGAGCATTCAATATGACTGAATTGCTTTGATATGAGAAGAGACTATATATACCTTCTGAAGCATCAGTCTGAACAGAACTACTGAAGTGTCATCATGACAATAAGTTGACAGAACACTTCAGTATTGAGCAGACACTAGAATTAGTGTCATGCAAATATTACTGGCTGAAATTAGTCAAAGATGCCAAGAAGTATGTCTTCTCATGTGACATATGTCAAAGAGTGAAGGTGTCTAGACATTGTTCATATGATGAAATGCAGGCACTACCTCATTCAAATAGTCTTTGAAAGAAGGTAATCATGAACATGATTACTGGCTTGCCTCTGAGCAAGCACAATGATAGTGTTTATGATGTGATTTTAATGATAGTAGATTGCTATATCAAGATGACTTGATACATTTCTATCAGTAAGACACTCACTGCTATGCAACTAGCTGATATATTCTTTGAGAAGATAGTATGCTGCTACAGAACTCTCAAAGAAATAGTGTCTGATAGAGATTTAATCTTCACAAGCAGCTACTGATTGAAAGTATGCTATCAGACAAAGATAAAGTGCCGGCTTAACACTGCATTTCACTCACAGACAGACAAACAAATCAAACATCAAAATCAAACCTTGAAACACTACCTTTAATGCTATTGTAATGAAGAGCAAAGCAATTGAGTCAAGCTTCTTTCTCTTGCAGAATTTGCATATATAAATGCAAAGCAGTCTACACTAGGGTGTAGCCTCTTCTACACAATGACAGGGTATAATGCTTTCATTCATTATGACATTGAGAACAACACCTGAGAAAAAGAGGTGCTTGCAGCTAAGAACAGAGTCAAGCAACTACACAAAGCTTGTGAAAAGCTATTAAAGTGATGAGAAAGCACTGTAGCATCACAAGTCAAAGCTTACAATCAGAGACACAAGTCTAAGACATACAACAAGAGCAATCTAGTTCTGTTGTCAATGAAAAACCTGAGTCAGAAACGTCTGAGTAAGAAACTCTCACATAAGTTTGCTGAATCATTTCACATACAAGATATTGTTGAGAAGCAAGTGTATCACCTATATCTATCTACTCACTACTGAATTCATAATGTTTTTCATGTCTCATATCTTGAACCATACAATCAACATCTAAATGATGAAATAATGCAGGTGTTACTTCCTTCAAAACTGATTAACAAGAAAAAAGAATATGAGGTTGAGGAAATTCTAGAAAAGCAACACAGAAAAGGTGAGCTGTGATATAAGGTTAAATGAATAGACTATTCTTCAGAGTATGATCAGTGAATCTTTGAACAAGATCTTGATGACACATCAGAGTTATGTGAAATGTATGATGTCAGAGTAAAGAAAAGGCACTGAAGATGAAACACCGCAAAGACAAAGGTGAGAAGCTGTATTCAGCCCATAGAGCAATTGCACCTAAAAGTACACTAGGGATCTGAGAGGATAATTGTCAACTAAATCAAAGAAAAGTGTCAGTGAAGTGTGAGTGAAGCCTCTTCTACAATGAGGCTGATTTGTTGTCATCTTTTTTCTTCACAGACTCAGCAGATGCAATGATAATGTGCTTTAAAGCAAAAAGATTGTTCTGAAAAACGTCAGTAAGAGCATGTATAGTGAGCAGAAAGTGACAACATACCACAGCATGATATGAATTGAGCATGCCTTCAAAGAGACAGATTTGACAACATGACTTCTCAAGCTGCAGAAGCTCTATCTTTATCATTGATGTTGATTTCTTTCTGAGATCATGATGATCTGCAACATGCAAGTGAGTTTTGACTACTTTAATATAGCTTGTCTGCTGCTGAACCAGCTCTTTGTCTACATTCTTCTTCTCAGATATGATGATGACAGTAGTAAATAATTTGTTGACTTGAGCATTGAACTCAGTCAGAATCTAGTAGAACCATTAGTCAAACACAGTGTTTCACTGACATTTTACATATGCTGTTGCAGGCCTTGCAGTTCTTGAAACACTGACTGCATTGAACATTCTTCATCACTTTGCATTTGAGGTCAGACAGAGTGACAATGACTTTGCTGCATCAAAGACAGCAGAAACAGATGAGCACAATCAAAGAATCACAAGAACAAAAGATCAACAGTATTGCAGCAACAGAGAAGAGAATAAAGCTGACAGAAGTATGTGAAGAGTTGACTTCTTCAGACAACAAAGATGATGATGCAGTGAGAGCAACACAAGCACATTTCACTGAAGTGACAGACACACTAGATGAAGCAACATGTTTCTCACAGTCACAAGCATCACTGTGAGGATGACCCTAAAGTCAGTGTCAGTATTACACACAAAAGACACATATGAAACTCACAGAAGTCATGATAAAGATCTGACTTTTGATAGGTGTTGTAATATGAGTTTTGAAGTGAGAACAACACAATGAGATAGTGACAATGAGGCAGTTGATGTTGGTGTTGTGTGAAAGAGAAGTTAAAAGAAAGTGAAAGAAAGAAAGAAAATATATTCTTGTGCTCTGTGACAGTGAATAACATCATCAGTGCAACAAGTGTGTTAAGCCTGAACAAGCTTAATCAAAACAAACAACAAGAATTCACTCTTGTGAGCACAACATGATGATGGCCTCACAATACCTCAGCTCTATGAAGGTGTCAAAGAATCTGTGCTCAAGAGAGAAGGCAATTGTCAGAGTAAATACAGACATAGTTCATGTGACTAAGCATGCTAAGTGAGAACCCATATAAGAAGAGCTTCTTCACACATGAAGACTCTTCAGAGTTAGTCTTGACATCAACTAAGATATATGATTTCACTCTACCATTGAATAGTCTGTGCATTGTCATATCTCACACTGTTATAAACCTGTTCTGACACCTATCTGAGATGAATAGGTGTGAAACCTTACACTTTTACTTTTAAATTAAAGCATGATGTCAGAATTGCTGACATCTTCACTACATGCTTACAGACAACTCTGTCAGTGAGCAATGTGCTTTTTAAAAGACATTTTGTGACCTTGAGGCTGACAAACAAGAGGTTGATCATCTTCTCTGCAAAGTTCACTCTCTTTGCATCATTCAGAAAGCTCTTGCTGATGAGGTCAACTTAAAAGCATGAGAGCATCTTCTTGCTGCATTATACAATCAAAAGACTTCAATCAGGTGTGAGAAGTCAATAAATGCAGCTATTGATGCTGCTTCAGAGAAATCAAAGGCTTATATTAAGAAAGAGTGATGAAATACTCAGAAGAACTGAGCAAATTATACATGTTGTCACAGCAGTCTTCTTCTTCAGATCTTATTTACAAATGCTGTAAAGTTCTGACATGCATTCTTAAAGCATAAAGTCAAGACAGATATGACTAAGTGGTCACTCTGCAGTGTTATTAAGCATTTGACTAATGTTGCAGTGCAATGAGATAGAAAGACTGAGAAGAAAAAGGCTGAATTTTATACACAACATCTTACAAATACTGTCTTCTGATCAGAAATGAGAAAGCTGTCATACTCTGTACAACTTCTTGTTCTTTTTAAGAAAAAGAGGGTCTTTTAATTACTAAAGAATGAGGTGAATCTTCAACCTTTAAAGAATGATTTCAGCTGTAACTGTTTCTTTTTTTGACAGTATGCTCTTTCTTGTCAGCACATTTGACAGCAGAAACTTTTAGTGAAAGAAGTCTTAACAGAGAATATCTGAAATTGCTATGCTTTTATGTTTAAAGATTGTAACTTTGAGATCTATGAAGAAATGACTACTATTTGCTTAATAAAGAAAATCTATAAGAAAATTGATGCTTTAAGCAAGTGACAACTTGAGGTGAGTTCTTCTTCTTGTGTACATATTCTATTAACTCTTGTTTAATAGGTACAGAAAATCCTGAACAGCCTTTTTACACAATACTACAAACTTGAAAAGACTACTTAAAACCTCACTGATGATCAGAAAGCTGCTCTGTTTTCAGAGTGAATAGAAATGCTTAAAAAGATAACAGAGCCTCTTTGAAGACAAGGGGTGAATGAGTTACTAAAGGCTATTTCAGAGATTTCATGATCATGAATACAAGAGATGAATCACAATTAAAGGCTCAGAGAATCTCAAAGAACATACTTGAGAAGTGAAGAGCTGAAGTCAAAACAGAGATGAAGTGAAGAACTTGATGAGTTGATGATTGAGAAAAGTTAAAGAGGTAGTAGGTGAAGAATGATGACAACAAGGGTAGAGAAAACAGTGAGATCAAGAAGAATGATGACAGCAAGGGTAGAGAGGACAGTGAGGTGCAATTTTGCGGCAGCAAGGTTTTTAGCATATAATTAAACTAAACACCAAGCCAATGACAACAGCGACCTTACGCACATACATAATTATAGACTACAGTATTTAATTTGACTTTAATTACTAGGTTGGGGGCAGAATAGAAACACCCGCCTGCCGCGCCCGACACCACGACCTTCTCGCCCTTCTTCGCCTCGCATATCATCACGAGCCCGTATTACGCCGGCAAGCCTGTGCCGCCTAGCGCTCCCAGGTAGTGCGTCAAGCTTAGCCCGCCCGGCAGAGGCTGCAGCGGCACGACGGCGCTCGCGTCCAGGACAACATATTCGTTCCAGTTCAGCGTGCCTTGGACGGTGGTGCCCTTGTGGATCTGCTCGGACGTGCTCTCAATCACCTCGCCGAGGCCGCGTGTGCGCATCGCCTCATCGACCTCGACGGGCTGCACGTATAGGCGGTCGTTAGGGATGTTAGGCGAGATCCAGCCGCGTTGGGCGGGGTCATTGCTGTAGTACATCGCTCTGACCAGGACTTGGTCACTCCCTAACTTGGGGAGGTCACGGGTTTCAAGGGCAAAGGTTGGACTGGGGTCTGTTGTGGTCGCAAGATCGGTGGGTTTGTTGGTCAGGATCCATGAGCGGGTTTGGGTTGGAGTGGACATCTTGAGGCTTGCGCATTTGTTTAGTCGTGCAAGTGATGCCGAAGAATTAAGGGTGTGTTCAATGGTCGATGAGGCGAGAGGACGAATTATACTCGAGCCTCCAGTCTATGCAAATTCCTTATGCTTCACTCGTCGCTGACAACATCTATTTGGATGACAAAGCCTGATGGGGCAATGTGGTCCATATGCTGTAACTAGAACTTAAATGAATGATTACCGAGAACCTCGGCAGCCTCTAAGGTAGCCTTAATCCCAGGCTGAATGGGAGGACACTCAAAAACTATTGATACAGTGGACGCTTTCTCGGGTATAGAGGAATCGAACTCACCGTCGATATTTTCCTGGTCTTGACGAAATGGGTCCAAAGACCTGACTTAGTCAATTCGACGACATGGTTTTTGGTGGTTCGAGGCTGCGACATGGTGTGATTTTGCGTCACAAGTCTTTTGTCTTTCTGAAAGTTCTCTGCGAAAAAGCTCTCAAGATAGCAAAGTCCTGTCTTCGACTCTGTCTCCTCGCTGAGCAAACTGCACACCGAGTAGCCTCCCCTTGCCTAGGAGTTTGGCTCAATGAAGAAAGAGACGCGACCTCGCAAAGGCCAGGGAACTTTATAACGGTCGAAAGGTAAGGTCTGTCTGTTTATTGGCCCCCAGTTAAGACCACCGGGACGATTGCGAACGAGGAAGTTATGTAGCCATTTGCGGCAGTTGCGGTGTTCGAGGGGAGATTTGTTGGAGACGAAGCATGTCATGCGATGGAGGCAAGAGCCAGAACAAGTCTCCCGGTAAGCGAAGGCAAAAGAACCCGGCGAATCCATTGAGGAAAGGAATCCGGGCATTGTGTGTGCGTTGGGGTGTCAGGCTCGCTGATTTCCCTGGAGCTGTTTCTGAGATTGAGGTGCTGAATGTAAAGACCTCTGAAGCAGCTCTTTCGCTCTCAGACCTTCCGAAGCGATACACTATCTATCCACCGCTTCTACTCTTGCCCTAGAACTTTCTAGCGTAAAATGCGCGGTGGGCGAAGTTCTACGATAGATAATCTGAGAGCGAGAGAGCAGACCTGTACATTTGTAGTGCCGAAGAAGGGTTCTCAGGTATGGGCATTGACAGGGTTGGTATCAACGTGCCCATCGCAGCCGAGCAGTCAGGGACTCAAGTACATGGTGCTGTGGACCGCCTTGCAATTGTGACTTCGGAAGGCAGGAAACAAATTGTGCTCCGCAGTCTCTCCAGCCCGGCCGATATTGTGTAGAATTGATTATCGTCGGCTTGACGCAATCGAGGACATTTGTGACGGTTGCTCACTCCAAGGCTTGATCTCCGTCTGCGAAATAACGGGTGTTCAGCAGGATCTCCACGGTCTTAAGCTCGGGGCAGAGAGGGAGAGCCACTTCAAGCTGGAAAAGATGCTCTCAAATGGTCGAAATTCTATTTCCGCGCCGCTGGACGATGTACTTGACGAGCTGCGTGGTCTTGCTTCAGACCGAATCGTCGCCGTAGTGCCTCCTGCTGCAGGTTGTCCCTCCACCTCACCATCACATCCAAGGGAGACGACCTCCGACATGATGTCTCTACGAAAGCGCGGATGTCTGGACCTAGGTACTCGTGTGTTACTGCAACAGTGACCTTACACATCTGGGCGTAAGACGTGGCGTGGTGCAGCGGATTGCTATCTAATATCCTCTAACGATATTCGGACTAGGCGACGAACTCCTAATTCCATGGAATTGGCAACTGGCCGATCTCAAGTTCTTATAGAAAGAACTGCGCTATACGTCGGTGACAGCTGATATTTTGAGTGCTCAAGCAGGTCTTCATCACCCTGCACATGAAATTGGTCTGGCATTGCTTCTACCTTTCGTACGACCTGGTGATGGCCCCTAGTCCCCAAGGTCTGCTCGAGCCACAGTCATTGAGCTGAGATCAGTCCGCGAATTTAGGGATGGAAACGCTCTCAACACAGGACGTCAAGCACTTGCCTTCTGACCTCATGTTCCTGTGACCCCGTCGAGCTGCCAGGCCGCTCAAACGCCCGAATAGTCCAGATCTGTCACGATCACTCTATCTGGGAAAACACGACCTGATGCTGCGGGCGGAGAATGAAAAGTTTTCCTGCAACGGCCGGCTGAGCATTCCTGCAGAATTTCAGAAACACATATTGAATCATGTCTACAAGGACTATCTCTCTTCAATCAGGTTGAGCCACGTCAACAGACACTTCAGGAACACTATTCAGCTTGGGAAAGTGGATGTAAAATCCAAAATACTGTTTGCCACATCCGCGCAGTCCTGGCAGAAACATTCGCTTTCAGGCTACACATGTTTTTCATGCTACTCTGTCAAGGATAAACAAAGATTCACAGACAACAAGATCAAGAAGAACAAAGACAAGAAAGGTTCTCACAAGTACAACTGTTACTGTCTTGAATGTGCTTGTTTCAGAAATAGCTATCAGCTAAATCAAGCAATCACAATCAACAGCAAAGCCCACATGTTATGCAGGTGTTAAAGATACAGTTAGCAAGGTTGTTTAAGTTGTGAGCTATGCAATCAATGTTTGTCTCTACTTCATTCTGCTTGAGGTTAAGGTCATTTAACACTGCAAAAGAAAGCACAAGAGATGTTAAGTCTTTTATTAATTTGAGAGTCTCTTCATCTTAAAGAAATGACACTTAATTAATCTTTTACAATGCATCAATAAGAATATAACTTTGATGAGAAAGTGAATTCAAAATGCTTTAAGAATTAAAGAGATTTGTGACAATCAGAAAAGTGAGGTCTAGAAATGAGAAAGTCTTTATTGCATTCTGAACATGTTTTGTCTTGTTAATTGACATGAATATAAGTGCTTTAAAAGAGCTTAACAGTTAATTGCAGTCAAAAGTGATAATGCAAACCAGAACCTGTTCATTTCACAACAGTCTCAGAAGATTTCTGTCTCAAGATCTGCTTGATTCTGTTTTGCAGTTAAAGCTTTGAGACATTTTACTTGAATTCAGTGCTTCTTCATAACAAGAACTAATTTGTGTATTTGTTTAATTTCTGTCTTTATGTCTTTGTGATTGATCTTGATTTCTTTCTTTTTTTCTTGTTTGTTTATATTGCTGTCATTTTCTATGATTTATAAGACACATTCATCATGTTTGTCAAATCTTTCATTGAATTTGTGTTCTTCATCATCTTTGTTAAGTAATGCAATCATCATGCTGAAATCATGAAATATCTATTTGAGCTCATCATCATCTGTGCAGATGATAATGTTTTCTCTTTTTAACTCTTCACTTATAGTGATAACTGTTACAGGTTTGCAATGAGACTGACACTCAATTGATAATTTCTAAATACAAGAAGATTACTATGAAGAAAAAAAAAAGAGCTTCATACAGAAGCAAAAAGATAATGTGCTTTAGTCTTAAAGTCTTAGTAAGCAACTAGATCATAAGACCTTAGTATGAGTTTAACTTATGACATCATCTCTTTCTTTCTCTTCAAGGTTGTGTTTTAAGCCTCTGAAAAGATTGTCATATGATTGTCAATGTTTGTTGACATGTGTTTTGCCTGCTCTGTACAGGTAAGGTTCACAGATGAAAATTTTTTCATTGCTTGTGTGGTTTTCTTCAACAATTCACTCAAGCTTACTCATCAGTGAAGTGAGTTATAAACCTCTCACCTCATGTACAACTTTTCTTTTTCTTTCTTCTTCAACTTCTTCACTCATAACTTTTGTATGTGAAATCTTTCTTGATTGAATATGTCAGCACTGACTTTTGTATGACAAGCTCAGCAGCAACAACATCAACAACAACAACAATGTAAGTATCATACAGGTATGTATCTTGAAGCTGACAGCTCACAGAGCCCTCATTCTTTACAATGCATACATTGTCACTCTCACTCTTGCAGCTGCTGATGAAGATTCAGTTCTCTTTGTTGATTAGCAGCAGCTCACTCAGTACACTCACTTTTCTCAGACAAGAGGTATTCTCATGCTACTTAATGTGAACATTTTGTTTGTACAGCTTTATATTCTGCTGAACCAGATGAGAACTCATTGACCATTGTACATCAATGCAATTCTGATTCAGAGTCAAAGTGTGTTGGTTTCTGTCAGTTGTACAAACTGTCAGACACATGATATGACACTCTTTTTGAAATGTAATTGTATGTCAGAACATTTCAGTGAGTGTTGCAGTAACTGCAAGTGATGTGATCACACTGCTCACTGTTCTGTATGCAACAATGACGTTCTCATTGTCATCTCAAATGATGAGAACAATGACAATGTCAATGAAGATGAGCCTGCTGCTCAGTCAAGAAGAATCACATTGACGCTGTCAGCAAGGGTGGTCATCATCTATGTTGTCCCTTAAGTACGTATGACTCTTCTTTCTTCTTTGCGCTGTGCTTGTCTAGTTGTACAGGCTGTGCACAACACTTATAGAGCCTAGTTGTATGAGCTGTGTGTGACACCTGAGCAGTGTGCCTCATCTCTTTGCAGTACTTAAAACAAGTAGCTTTGGTGAAATCAAGAAGGCACCATTAGTAATTAGTATAGAAATAAATCAAATAAATTCAACACTAAATTTTGAACTTCATACAATTCTCTGAACTCATGAAGCACTTCAACCTTCTTGTGTATGATTAAGATCTAGTCAACTCAGATTGCATTAACTTTCATCAATTTAACACCACTGTGTCTTTCAGAACAAATGTCAATTCTCATGTGAATTGAGTATAATTGACTCATTTCATCAAGTACTTCTTCTTGAATTCTTCTTTATGTCATACAAACCTCTTCTTCAGAATCTTCTTTATCTCAAACTCTTCTTCATTGCTTACAATTTGTGATGAAGGTTGTGGGTCTGTCATACACTGAGAAGAAAGAGCATTCATGACTGCTGATTGAAGCATGACAAAGTGAAACACATTATGAATACTTAACAGTGTGTTTAAACAGAAATAATGTAAGTTGATCTTCTTAACAATGATGTACTTGTCATTCTTTACATCAAACTTCTTGCACAGACAATTCATATGAATGTTCTTAAGGTTTAGTCAGATTTTGTCTTCTTTCTTGAAGTCATAAGACTGCTGTCTCTTCTGATTCACTGTTTCTTTCTGTATCTGCTGAGTGAGAGTCATAGTCATCTGTGCTCACTCTGTGGCTTCTTTCATCTTTTGTACAATCTGATCAGCTTTCTGTACTGAACTTTTCACAGATCATACAGGCTTCAACTTCTCAAGTAGTTGTAGAGGCTTTATGTAATACTCATGAGACAAGAAGAAGAGGCTCACTTCTGTTGAGGCAAAGTCATGATTGTTTATGACTAGCTCAGCCATGAGAAGCAGGCTTGCTCAATTGTTCTGACTATAATTTGAGAACGTACAAATGTACAGCTCAACATTCTGGTTCATCTGCTCAGTTGTTCTGTCAGTTTTCAGATGATACACTGTGAACATTCTTTGTACAATCTTTAAAAGTTGACAGACTCTTTTCCATAGGCTGCTCACAAACTGAGTGCCTCAATCTGAGACTATTGTGATAAAAAGCTCATAAGCTCAGTAGAAATGTTGTACAAATGTCTGAGCCACTCATTCTGCAGTCATATTCTTGCACAGTTCAAGTATTACCTTCTTGCTAAGACAATCTGTAATTATCAGAAGGTTCATACTACCCTCACTTGACAGTAGATCTACTACAAAGTCAATGAATATCTTTTGTCAAATTTGCTCTGATACAGGTAAAGGCTTCAAAAAGCCTTGCTGACAGTCTTTTTAGCTGTTGTTTGTATGACATTTGTCACAATTTTGACAGAATGTACGGACATTCTGTAGCATCTCAGGTCAAAAGAACTGTTGTGATAAAAGAGCATCAGTTACATCTCTTTCTGAGTGTTCAGTCATTGTCAAGTCATGTGTATACTGAATCAGTTTCATACAAAGAGATTCTGATGATGACACTCAGTGTCTTTTGTGAAAGAGTAGCTTTTCTTCATCACTCAAGAAGCATTTTGTTATGAATACCCTCACTTCTAGAACAGTAAAAAATGATCTTTGTTTCTCATGAATTGTCTGACAAAGCTCATCATATGACTCATCTTTTGCTTCAGCATTCACTCACATCTGTTTGAGGTCTGTGATCTCACTGAACAAGTTCTGATCTTGTACAAGCACAGAGATTGATATGTCTGCTACTGTCATTGAGGCAGTCTGTATAGGCTTGCTTATCATCTCAGAATGTATCATCTGCGTCATACAATGTTGTACTCTGTTGTCTGAGAGATTCATTGACACATTCTGCTTCTGTCTCAATAGAGCATTTGTTCTCTCATTCTGCTTGCTCAGCAAGTATAGTATGAAGAAGTTGTATTGTGACAGAACTAGAGATTATCTCATTTGTTGCTCTGTAAGCTTTTTGACTGTCATAAAGTATTTCAGATTTTTGTGATCTGTATGAATCTGAAAACTTGACACACTTCTCAATTCTGCGTCTCACTCTTTCAAGCATTGTATGATGATCAGCATCTCTTCATCATAAATCTCATAATTGCACTCTGCAGATGCATTCTTCTTTGAATAGTAGGCACAGAGCCTTCATACATTGTTCATTAACTGCAACAGAGTTTCATCTATGCATCAACCTGAGAAATCTGTTTTCATCATTGTCATATGTGTGTGGTCAAATGAAACTAAAATTGGCGCTGAAATGAACATGGCCTTTAACTTTGTAAAACTCTGATTGACTTTCTCTGTTCACTTAAAAAGTGTGTTCTTTTGTACAAGAGCCATCATTGACATAATTAAATTAGAAAAGTTCTTAATGAACTTTCAATAGAAGTTTGCAAAGCCTATGAAACTCTGTACACTCTTTACTGATTTAGGGGCTTGTCAGTTCATAATTGCCTTTATCTTTTGAGGATTCATTTGTATGTCCTTTCTCACTTTCAAAATGAACTTTAAATACTTGATTGACTTGACTTCAAACTCACATTTGTCAATGTCAATTTGTAGGCCAACTTCTCAAAGCTGTAGTAGTATCTTTCATACATGATTTCGGTGTTGATGCAGCAATTCATCAGTGAAAATAAGAATATCATCCACATAGACTGAACAGAACTTATTCAGAAAGTTCTGCAAGGCTCAGTTGATATATCTTTGAAAGGTGCTCAAGACATTGACTAGCTTAAAAGAAGTCATCATTCATTCATACAACCTGTACCTCATACAAAACACTGTCTTTCATTTGTCTTCTGCAGCAATTCAAATCTTGTGAAATGCTGCTATGACATTCAACTTGATGTATCATTGAGCTCATTCAATGTTCTGCAGAGTCTCATATATCAATGAAAGAAGGTAACGATTCTTCTGAGTGATTCAGTTCAAGTCACAGTAGTTCACACAGAATCAAAGTTCACCTTCTGACTTTCATACAAATAAAACAGATGCTGCAGCAGATGAGTTACTGACTTGTATGAACTGCTTATTCAAAAGTTCTGTTAATGTCTTGCACAACATTAGTAGCTTCTCTTTTGTCATGTTGTATAGAGAACCTCAGGGTACTTTTGACTCTTTTTCATTCATCTCTTTTAGTTTGATTTGATGATCTGTGTCTTTTCTTCTTAAGGGCGACAACTTCTCAGTCATCATACAATCAAACACATCTAAAAACTCATGATAATGATCAGAGAGTATAGTCCTCAGGTCAGTCTTCTTCTGTGAGGTTAAGGCTTTTTCAATATTGATCATGCTGATCAAGAACACCTCAATCTTCTTCTGTTTCTCTTTTTTCTTCTGTATGAGGTTTGTAAAGAACATAGCTGACATCATAACATAATGAAACTTGCTTTCAGCAGAAGCTTCTCTGTTTCATATGATAGTTTCTGTGAATTCAATTGTAAGAAAGACTCTGCCTGCATTTAATATGATCTTGTTCTGCTTCATTCATGATAGACCTAGTATAAGGTTGTAGAATGCTAACTTAAAGACAATATAAAAGAATGCTCTTGACTTCTGATGTCTGTTAATATCAATTTGTACAACAGCTACTTCATTTACTGATGAATCTGAAGGTTCATCAAACTCTGTAATCATATGAGGTCTTATCTTCATGCACTGTAGATTGTAAGTTCTAGCAAAGTGAGAAGTGATCATTTCATAGAACAGGCATTTTGTGTCATACAAGGTATGTGCATATGACTTTTTATTAACTAATGTTGACATAGTAAAGGGGGCACTGTTCATCTGGTTCTCAAACTTCTTTCAGCTTTTATCACATCTTGTACGCTCTCAGCTGTAACTTCTGTCAGAAGCTACTCTTTTTTTGAGTTCTTCTCTTCTTCTGTTGTCTTCTTCACAGTCTCAGCAGCAGCAACATTAATGACACAAGATTGTACAGCAGACAGAAGTTTGCAGTTCTTAATGAAGTAGTCATTGTCTCTGCAGTGCATGCATAGTTGTTTTGTATGATGTTTTGCCACTTTCTTCTCTGACACTCATTGTGCTCTGTGTCTTTCTTCAGTTTCTGTAACTGCAACAATGATGTGCTCAGTGGGTTCTCAGTTCATGTTGTTCATGTGAGACTGTTGCATGATGATGATAGTTGTTGTATGACACTCTTGAGTAACAGCCTTCTGAATTGAGTTTAAGTTGTGACTGACTCACTGTAGCAAGATAATGTACTCATCATACAACACAGAGATTGAGATGACAATCAGAGCTCACATGAGTGTTGTATCAAGACTGTTACTAAGAAATGTTTTCTTGACAGCATCATCTCATTTCAAGTCTTCTGCTTTCAACAGCGTTTGTTCAAAGGTGATCAGGTGTCTAGCAAATGGTTTTCTCATCTGTTTTAGAGTTCTTAAGATATGAGTCGCTTTTTTCTTCAATTCTGAGTCATTGTACACATGTTGAAGCTGATTGATCAGCTTCTCAATGGTCATATGGTTTAAAACTTCATTTGACTTGATACAAGCCACAATTCAAGGTGTGACCTGACTTAAAGCCAATCCTTCAAGCTGACTGTGTAAGTATCAGAACTGCACACTGACATTGTTGTTTGACATGTTCACATTCAATTTAGCAACAATTTGTTGTAGTCAAGGTCTGAATTTCACTCTCTTTTCTTCAAATCTGAGTGAATCAAAAAGACATCATTTTGAGT
>JAABUP010004718.1_pt1 | contig 21864 bp, 21 predicted proteins | sample 5559201 | NCBI WGS metagenome assembly JAABUP01 (sample SAMN10711887, study PRJNA513373) | rock metagenome | isolation source: Antarctica rocks | place: Antarctica | reverse complement strand
CTTCGATGTTGGGGTCGGTGACCGGGACCAGTCCGACGTTGCATGCCTCGGCGATGAGCAGCGCAGCCACCGACACCGGCAGCTCACCCATCCGGGTCTGCTCGCCGGAGGCGTGGACGTAGGCGCAAGAACCCGGTCCAGGAGTGGACTTCCAGCAGCAGCTCGGGCAGGTCGATGCGCGGCAGCATGGCCGCGGTCAGCTCGCGCAACTCCCTCAGGCCCTCCGGGACGTCCAGGGCGCCCAGGTGCTCCACCGCCAGGCGCATCCGGTCGCCGGTGCCCGCCACGATGCGCACGGTGGCGGTGTCGCCGGCCTCGGTGAGGCGGTCGGCCAGCTGCCGCCAGGCCGCGTCCAGCACGGTGACCAGCCCACTCAGGTGCTCGTGCACCGAGCTGGTCAACCCCAGCCCGTCGAGGATCTGCGGGCGAACCGCGTCCCACGCAGGGCCGTCCAGCAGCTGGGCGCGGGGGTCACCCCACCGGTGGGAGGGCACCGCGAAGACGTCACGCACCCGCAGTGCCCTGTGCAGCTGCTCGAGCACGCACACCACGTAGGCGTCCCGGTCCACCGCGCCGTCGGCCAACCCCGGGTTGGTGTACACCGCCCGCTGCCACATCGGGGGCACCAGGTCGGCGTCGATCTCGCCGCGCCCCAGCGGCTTGGCCTTCACCTTCCGCGCCGCCAGGTCCGGCAACGCCTGCACCGCGGCCAGGACCTTCGCCCCGCCGGCTGCGGCGGCCAGCGGAACCGGACCCGCCCAGCATGGCCAGGAACGGGCGCACCGTGCGGTAGCGCTCAGCCAGCACAACCCGCATCGCCGACTCCGCCGAGCCGTCGCCGGCGGGTACCAGCTCCTCGATGACTTCAGCCGCGCCCACGAGTTGCTCACGCGACCCGACCTGCTCGAGCACCGCCCAGATCGCGGCGGCATCCAACCCGGTCCCGGCCTGGCAGGCGGCGTCCAAGGTCTTGGACAGCTCACGGTGGGCCACGGCCAGCAGCCGCGACGCCCTCTCCAGCCGCGGCAACGACGCCAACCGTTCGGCGGCCGAGGCGCTGCGGGCCGGATTGATCAGCCGGTTGGCCATCAGCAGCGCGAACAAGTCCAGTGCGTCATCGATCGCGACCGCGTCCAGATGCCGGGTCATCGCGAGCAGGGTCGCGGTGCGACGCGGTTCGGCCAGCGCCTGCAGCGTCGGAGCCTTGCTCGCCAACCCGTACCGAGCCAGGGCCGCGACCCGGTTCGCCGGCACCGACGAACAATCCGCTGCCCGCACCCGCAAGCCTTCCAGATCCGCAGCCCGGTCCAGTGCCCTGACCAGGCCCGGACCCGACACCCGAGTCGGCCCCCGACGCCAGGACTCCATCTGGAGAAAACCGTGACCCCTGGGGCACGGTCAACGACGCCCGCAGCCGTCCCGCCAGCATCGGGTCCACCGCGGTAGCCGCTGCCGCGAGGGTGGTGTGCATCCGGGCCGCCGCGGCCTCCCGGACGGCGACGACCAACCGGACCAGCACCGTGATCCCCGGCAGCAGCACCCGCCGGCGCCGCAACCACCCCACCCCGTGGTCGAACAACGCCCCCGGCCCCTCGGCGTGTGTCCACGCCCGGCCATCCAAGAACTGCCGCAACCCCGCGGTCACCTCGGCATCCTCGAGCAGCCGCAGCCCGTAGGCGTCACGAATCTGCCAGGCATGCTCATAGGCCGTCATCGGCCGGTCGGTGTAGCGCTTCACGCACGAGGCGTCGGCGATGCCGAGCTGGCTGGCCACGTACTCCACCACCGGCCACGGCACATCCAGCGGGTCCTCCAAGAACCGGCCGACATAGCGCACCGTCGTCGCCTGCAGCATCAACCCGAGCCGGTTGTGCTCACCCCGCCGATCCTCGACCAGCTTCCTGTCGACCTCATCGAGGACGAAGAACCGCTCCAGATCAGCCCGCGAGGGCACGCCCTCAAAACGTCCGTACCCAGCAACCGGCGCACCGGTAGAAAGTCCAGCGGCATGCTCCGCGCACCGTAGCCCTACCAGCCACCCCAGCCGGCAACCAGGCGCCCAACCCAGCTCAAACCGACACCAGATCGATCTTCGCTAGCGCTAATGGCTGCGCGGATCATCCTCGACCCCCATGATGACCGGCTTCGGGCTACCGATGCCGCAGGCCGTTCCGCCTCCGCGCGGCGTGGCGGCTTGCCAAGGTAGCGGCAGCCGCCCGTCAGCAGACCACACTGAAACGGTAGGCACCCACCTCCAGCCAGCCGTTCCACCAGACTTGCTCATTCCAGTGGTAGTCGGTACCCACGCCGTTCACGTAGTCCTTGCCTTCACTGGTGAATTTATGCACGTTGACACCGTCGTCGACGTTGAAACCCCTAGTACCGCACAAACTCCAGCTGTGGATTCCGTCGGGAGACGACGGAATGCTCCTCGCGCTCGCCGTGGCTGGAAAGATAAGGCCGCCTGCTGTGGGGAGCGCGAGCGCTACAACCGCAGCACCGATTGCTTTGCGCATCTGGTTACCTCCGCTGGTCATGGCTGGCTGGTCATGGCTGGCACGTCGCCCCGCCAACGGCGAGAAGTGACGCCGGCAAGCCACCTGGATGTGACCTAGCCATGCTGCTCGTGACGTTGGGGCAACGTCAAGTGAACGCTGGGCCGAACAGGGTTCGCCCTGGAACGGTCTCAGGGTTGGGGTTGACCGGCTCCGAGCGGCCGGCCCGAGGCCGTGCCGGAGTTCGGGGAGCGGCCACCCAGGGGACGCCGGCCACGCCTGAACTGGCCGGTCAGTCAGGGGGGCCGCGTCGGTGAGGAAAGCCCAGAAGTGGTCCGGGATGTTCAGCGCGTGCGCGGCGTCGGCGATGCCGTGTGCCTGATCAAGCCGCAGTGCGAGCCGATGATCGCGGACCAGGCTTGCCAGCGTGATGACCGCTGCGGTGACGTCGCCGGTGTGCACCTCGCGTTGCACCGGCTCCAACCCGTGCCTGAGGTCGCTGGAGGCTGGGTCTGTAGCTTGGCAGCTTGGCCGGCCGACGGCACGGTCGTCATGCGACCTGGCGGCAACCATGAACGTGACGATCGACCTGGTGGCCGGCGCGGCGTCGTTCTTGGGGCGATCGCACCAACGGCACCAGCCGGCTGGCCGAGGTTGCCCAGGGCCGGGGTGCGGCTGCTGCTGTCCGCCGCTGGCGACGTGGTCGGCATCGAGGTGCTGGGCTGGACTGCGCGGGACCGCGGATGCGTCCAAGGTCACGGTCCAGGTCGCCGGGGTGACCGACGTGCTCGGCGACGACGACCCCCTCGTGCAAACCCTCGCCGCCGCCCAGACCGGAGCAGCTGTCGACCACCGTCGCCGGCGGCCCCCGTGACGACGACGGCCAGGAGATGATTCCGCTCTCCCACTCGACGAGCAAAACCTTCACTGTCCAAGTATCGATTCACCGAGTCGAGCCGGTCAAACGACCCGGTAGTTGGCTGGCTTGAGGCCCGATGTGCGGCTCCCGGTTTCAGGTCCGCAGAGTCGTCTCCATCAGCCACCCTTCTACGGGACCGGGTCGCCTGACGGTTGACCGGGCGCCAGGTGTGGTCAGCAGCTTTGCTGCGGCTGCAGCTCCACCACAGTCGGGCAGCCGGTGCCCTGGAAGGTCACGACGAAGCGGACGGCAGCAGCTACGTCCTGCGGTGTCAGCAGGCTGCCCGGCCGGTTTACACCGGCCGGCGACAACAACCCGGCCCCGGCCGCGACCAGACCGGGTGAGACGACACTGACCTTCACCCCACGGTCACGCACATCCAGGAACGTCGCCCCCGCGAGCCCGGCAAGCCCATGCTTGCTCGCGACGTAGGCGGCGTTGTTCGCGAACACCTGGCGGCCGGCGGCCGAACCGATGAAGACCAACGCACTAGGCGCGGCCGCCACCAGCACGGGCAGGACCAGCGCGGTGAACACGGCTGCGGCGGTGAGGTTGACGTCCATGACGTGCCGCCACACCTCAGGGTCAGCCTGGTCGGCGCGCGCCCAATCGAACACCCCGGCGGCCCAGACCACGACGTGCAGAGGACCGTCAGCAGCCGCGCTGTCCAGCGCCTGCCGGAGCCGCGCTCGATCAGTCACATCAACCAGCCCTACCGAGCAGGCCCCGCCGACTGCACGGCACCGATCCGCGGCCTGGTGCAGGCGCTTCTCGTCCAGGCCCCACACCACCAGGTCGTGGCCCCGCTCGGCAAGATCCACAGCGACCGCCGTGCCGATCTCGCTGGACGCACCCACCACCAGAGCCCGGCGTCGCATCACGACCGACAGCATCCCAGCCGCCACACGCCAGGCCAGCGGGTCCCAGTCGAGATCAGGGTCCCGCGCCGTCGCCCGAGCAAGACTCCGCCGTTGCACTCACACCCCTGGTACCAAGCGGTCACGATCCAGCAACAGTTCGGCCCGGTTGCTGGCGTCGGCCCGGCGGCTCAGGCATTAATTCGCGGTAGAGTCGTCCGCTTTCCCGGGCGGCAGACCTTGCGAGGAAGAGGCAGCATGGCCAGGAAGATCACGCCCGCGCTCGCGGTGGCGACGGTAAGCATCGCTCTGGCGGCGGCCGCTTGCGGTGGCGGCAGCAGCTCAAGCGGGAGCGGCGGCACTGGCGGTGGCGGCAGCAACAACGCGCAGGTGAAGAACGAGACCGTCAAGACGGGCGGGACCCTGGTCTTCGCTGCCGACCAGGAGCCCACCGGCTTCAACGTCAACACCTCGAAGGACGATGGCACCTCGGTCCAGAACATCACCGAGAACGTCTATCCCTCGACGTTCCACAACCTGCCGGACTTCACGGTGCAGATGGACAAGAACCTGCTCGTCAGCGCCGACCTGACCAGTCAGAGCCCGCAGACGATCGTCTACAAGATCAACCCCAAGGCCACTTGGTCCGATGGCGTGCCGTTCGACGCCAAGGACTTCATCTACATGTGGAAGTCGCTGAACGGGACGAACAAGGACCTCGACGTCGCCACTACCACCGGCTACGAGAACATCAAGTCGGTCACCGGCTCCGACGGCGACAAGACGGTCACCGTCGTGTTCAGCAAGCCCTTCGCCGACTGGAAGTCGCTGTTCACCAACATGGTGCCGGCGCACTACACCCAGAAGCAGCCGGGCGGCTGGAACACCGGCCTCGACAAGAGCATGCCGATCTCCGCCGCGTCGTTCGTCATCACCGACTACAAGCCGGCTGACAGCCTCACCCTGGTGCGTAACGACAAGTACTTCGGCCCGCCCGCCAAGCTCGATAAGATGATCTTCCGGTTCCTGCCGGAGTCGCAGACCCAGCCCGACGCGCTGAAGAACGGCGAGGTGCAGCTGATCTATCCGCAGCCGCAGCTCGACCTGGTGCAGCAGGTGCGCGCGCTGCCCAACGTCGAGAGCCAGACCAACTTCGGCCTGACCTTCGAGCACATCGACTTCAACACCAAGGTCAAGGGCCTCGACGACCCGGTCGTGCGGCGTGCGATCGCGACCGGCCTCGACCGCACGCAGCTGCTGAACGCGACCGTCAAGCAGTTCAGCGACAAGGTGACCGTGCTCGGCAACCGCATCTACGTCAACAACCAGCCCGAGTACAAGGACAACGCGCCGGCCGGCATCGGCAAGGGCGACATCGCCGCGGCGCAGAAGCTGCTCGAGTCCGACGGCTACACCAAGGGACCGGACGGCATCTACGCCAAGGGCGGCCAGAAGCTGAACTACAAGTTCGCGACGACCACGGGCAACCGGCTGCGTGAGCAGCAGGGCATCCTGTTCCAGGCCCAGATGAAAAAGCTCGGCGTCGGCATCACCATCGCGAACCAGCCGTCGAAGACGCTGTTCCCAGCCCTGTCGAAGCACGCGTTCGAGATCTCCGACTTCGCCTGGGTCGCCACCCCGTTCGCCTCAGCCAACCAGCCCATCTACCAGACCGGCGGCGGCTCGAACTACGGCAGCTACAGCAACCCGCAGGTGGACACGCTGATCAACGATGCCGTGCGCGGACTCGACCCCAAGACGGGCCGGCCCGACCCCGCGACAGTCACCGCTACCTGGAATCAGGTCGACGCACTGCTCTGGAATGACATGCCGACCATCCCCCTTTACCAGAAGCCCACCTTCATCGCCTACGACAAGAAGTACGGCAACATCACCGACAACGCCTCGGCGGAAGGCCCGTTCGAGAGCTCGGGTACCTGGGGCCTGAAGCGGTAGCGGCCCCAACGGTCGATCTCGGTCGGCCACGGCGGCTCGCTCCTGTTCGGAGCGGGCCGCCGCCAGTCCGTCGGGGCACCCACGTCCGCTGCTCGGCGCGCCCGGTGCCATACTCCACCCAGCGCGTCGCCCTGCAGCAGCGGCCCGCGAGCTGGCGGAGCCGTTCGGGCGGGATGACGCTTCAGGTCGAGGCGGTCGGCGCCGAGGTTGCGCAGGTAGGCCAACTTGGCCACCTCGGCCTTGACCGACGCCGTGGTCGCCCCATCCCCCAGCCACACCAGCGGCGCCACGCCCAGCTCGGGGTCGGTGGTCACCAGCGCGTCGAGCTGGGTACAACGCTCGGGAGTGAGGATCGGGGCGAGTCGCCGGCGGACCTCCTCACCAGCGGTGACCCGGGCGCCGGCGACAGCTCGCTTCAGGCGGTCCGGGCCGGGACGCACGACGTGCTCGGCGCGGAGGCGTTCGAGGGCTTGGCGAAACAGGACCGAGGGGGTGTCGTGCTCGAGGGCTCGGGTCACCAGCCAGTCGCCGAGCGCGTTCCACTCGCCCCGCCCGCAGGGCCGCCAGCCGGTCTGGGCGACCACCGCCTCGAGGTGCTCGCGGCGGGACCGGCCGCTAACCTCGCGCCCGTAGCGGCCGAGTGCCGCAGGGGACACGCCGATCTGCTTGGCCATGTGGGTGACCACCTCGGTGGGTGTGGCGGCCAGGTCGGCAGGCACGAAGCGCAGGGCGCACAGCTGCAGTGCGAAGCCGAGCCGGTTGTGCGCACCGCGGCGGGCGTCGACGAGCTCCCGGTCAGCGGTGTCGAGATGGAAGTAGCGGGCGAGATGGAAGTAGCGGGCGAGATGGAAGTAGCGGGCAAGCTGCGCCGGGGACAGATGCCCGCTGTACTGCCTGTACGAGCGGCGCCGGTCGCCAGTCGTGCTGCTCATCGAGACCGTTCCCTGACGCTACTGCTGATAACTAGCATTCTCCGAAGTTCCTGATGTGTTCTGCTGCCGATAACACGCCCAGTGCGGGACGCTAACGACCGGAAGCTGGTGCTGATAACAGCGGGTGGGCCCGGCGCCGGTCGGTGCGGACGCGGTGAGCGCCTAGTGTCATGCGCCGGTAGTTCGTTGGAGAAGTCGCCCGAGTGAGTTGAGGATCTGGTCGGCCGTCTTGGTCCAGATGAAGGGCTTGGGGTTTTCGTTCCAGGCCTTGACCCAGGCGCGGAGGTCTTTCTCGAGGGCTTGGACGCTGCGATGGTCGCTTCGTTGGAGCAGATCGGCTGTTACGTACCCGAAGAGCCGCTCGACCTGGTTGATCCAGGATGAGTAGGTCGGGGTGAAATGCATGTGCACTCGGGGGTGCGCCTCGAGCCAGCGCGTGATGGTCGCGTGCTTATGAGTGCCGTAGTTGTCGCAGATCAAGTGGATGTCGAGGTCAGCCGGGACTTCGACATCGATCTTGGTGAGGAACTTCCTGAACTCCACGGCGCGGTGCCTGCGGTGCGTCGCCGAGATCACCGTCCCATCGGTGACGTTCAGTGCCGCGAACAGGGTCGTGGTGCCGTGCCGGGCGTAGTCGTGTGTGCGCTTCTCGGGCATGCCAGGCATCATCGGGAACGCCGGTTGTGACCGGGCGAGAGCCTGCACTTGCGACTTCTCGTCCACGCTGAGCACGACAGCGGCCTCGGGTGGGTTCAGGTAGAGCCCAACGATGTCGTGGACCTTCTCGACGAACAGCGGATCGTTGGACAGCTTGAACCCATCGGCGCGATGCGGCTTGAGCTCGAAGGTCTTCCAGATCCGCCCGATCGTGGACTTCGACAGCCCACTGCGGTCGGCCATCTTCTTCCGCGTCCAATGAGTTGCGTTCGCCGGCGTCGATTCCAGCGTCGCGACCAACACGTCCTCGACCTGGTCGACCCTGATCGTCGGCGGTCGCCCTGGCCGAGCATCGTCGGTGAGTCCGTCCAACCGATGCTCGACAAACCGCGCCCGCCACTTGCCGACCGTGACCGCGGAGCAGCTCAGTTGCGTCGCCACCGTCTTGTTGTCCACGCCGTTAGCGCATGCCAGCACGATCTTCGACCGCAACGCCAGCGCCTGCGCTGACTTCGCCCGACGCGACCAGCGGAGCAGCTGCGCACGCTCCTCATCGCTCAGCAGCAACTCCACTTTCGGGCGACCGGTGCGAGCCACACACGAGAGTACCACTTATCAAAGCAATTTACGGCGCATGACACTAGCAGCGCACGCTCTTGCGGGTCGCGCGGAGCAGGAACCGACGGGACGCTCTCATTCTCAGGGAGGAGCGACAGCTTCGCGGCAAGTGACAGTCCCGGTAGCGCCGAAGCCGCAGCGAACGACAGGCGACAGGAGACAGGCGACATCCGGACTCACAGGAGATGTCCAAGCGCGTGCCGCTGAGAGTAGGTGCTCCCGCGTCGCCGCCCGCGCAGTTCGCCCCTGCTGACTCTGTGCCTGTTATCCCCGGTCACGGGCTCCCTCGCGGGCGGGCCCTACGGGAATGGCCGACCTGCTGCTTCTTGGGTCGCTGGGGGAGGGCGGGGGTTGCCGTGGGAGGGTCGGTGAATCCTCGCCGTCGCCGCCGAGCTCAACGGCCGACCCCGCAAGACCCTCGGCTGGGCCAAACCAGCAGAGTCCATGCAACGGCTACTGTCAAACCGAACCGTTACGACGACCCCCTGAGACCTCCATCGGCTACCGGGCCATGGCCAGCTTGTGCTTCCTGCCGAGCGTCACGTCGCCGCGGAGCGCGCCGCGCCATCACCGTCACTACCGCTCGTGGCGTCTCAGAAGCCGCCACATTCGGATCGAGCCGGTAACTACGCTCGCGACCGTCGGGTGATCACCCGGTCGCCGCAAGTTGGCGGTGACGGGTCATCCTCCGAGACAGTGAGTAGGGGCGGTTTTTGGGGTGCCGCGGTCAGGGCGGTGGGCGTGGTGGGGGTCGCGGGCGATGGAGCGTGACGTCCTCGACGCCTATCTGGTGGCGCGAGCCCGAGACGGCTTTCTGGACGCCTTTGAGGCGCTGGTCGTGCGGCATCGCGACCGCGCCTACCGGGTGGCGCTGCGCTTGCTGGATGATCCGTCGGACGCGGAGGACGCGACGCAGGAGGCGTTCGTCGACGCATGGCGCGCGCTGGACCGGTTTTCCGGGACGAGCAGTTTCGGCACCTGGTTCTACCGGGTCCTGATGAACCGCTGCTTGCAGCACCGCCGGACCCGTCGTCCAATGGTGCCGCTGTCGGAGGTGGAGCTGGCCGGAGGGCCGCAGCCGGAGGAGGTGGTGGAGGCGCGCCGCCGCGCCGCGGCGCTGCGGGCGGAGATCGCCGTGCTCCCCGCGGAGCTGCGCGTTCCGTTGGTGCTCGTGCAGTTCGGGGAGTTCTCCTACGAGGAGGTCGCGGCGATGTTGAACGTCTCCCCTGCGACGGTGCGCGGTCGGATCTACCGTGCCCGCAGAAGGTTGGCCGCGGCGATGAGGGAGTGGTTGTGAACACGCCCCACGCCGAAGACCGTCTGCCGTGCGGTGCCGAGGTCGGGCAGCTGCTTGACCAGGTCGACGCGGGCCGCGCCGAGCAGCGCACCGAGCATCAGGGCAGCTGCCCGTTGTGTCAGGCGGCGCTGGGGGAGCTGGGCGAGTTGTGGGAGCCGTTGCGCGAGCTGGCCGCGAAGCGGGCGCTGGTGCCGCCGGGGTTGGTGGCCGAGGTGATGGCGCAGGTGCGGCAGCTAGCCAGCCGGGTGTGGTTCGCGGTGTTGCCGGACTCTCGCGGGGTAACTCGCGTCGCGGCGAGGGTGATCGCGGTCATTGCCCGGCAGGCGGCGTGCCGGGTGCCTGAAGTGGTCGTTGCGCTCGGGAGCAGTACCGAGCCGGATGCGGCGCGCGCCGCGGCGGCAGCCACCCGCGGACACCGGTATCCGGGTAGCGCGGTGGGCGTCGCCGGCAGCCACGTCGCGGTCGACCTCGCCCTGGCCACCAGCTACGGGGCGTCGATCCCGGTGCTCGCCGAGCGGGTTCGCCGGGCCGTGCTCCGCGACGTGCGCGCGGCGACCGGAATCGACGACGTCGAGGTCAACGTGACGGTCGACGACGTCGCCACCGAGTAGCAGATGCTCGGCGCCGCCGACACGGCCAGCCGACGCTGCCGAGCTTGGCGCAGGGTCGGGTGTGACGATGCCGCCGGAACCGCATCTAACGATGTGACCCGTCCGGCGGCGTGACTCCGCCGGCCCGACGAGACAAAAGGATTGCCATGACCTCGGCGAGCACGCAGCTTCCCACCAGTTCCACCGGCTCGAGCAGCCCCGCGACGAACGCCGCGGCCAGCCCGCGGTCAACCAGCAGCGACTTGGTCCTCCCATGGGCGCACCCCGATCGCGGATTCTGTGGTGCAGAAGATCGCTGGGATCGCGGCGCGCGAGGTGTCCGAGGTGTACAACCTGGGCACCGGCGCATCTCGCGCCTTCGGTGCGATCAGGGGGCGGGTGCCGGTCGGCTCCTCCAGCCCGAGCCCGACGCAGGGCGTGACGGTCGAGGTCGGGGAGCAGCAGGCCGCGGTCGACCTCGACGTCGTCGTCGAGTACGGCGTGTCGATTGCGGATCTGGCGCAGGCGATCCGCCGCAACGTGATCAGCTCGGTGGAGCGGATGACCGGGTTGCAGGTCACCGAGGTAAACGTCTCCGTCGACGACATCCACCTCCCCAGCGACGACCAGCAGGCCTCGCCGGAGCCGGCCGAGCGTCCGTCCGGTCGTCGGTCGTCTGTCGGACAGGTCCAGAACGTTCCTGGGATTGCTCGGACTGGCTGGTGAGCGGGCCGCGGCACCGTTGTCGTCGGTGTAGCCGGCGATGCGATCCGGACGGTCCAGGAGCAGCTGTGGGTCGAGGTCCGAGCCGGGGCGTGCGGCTTCTGCTGGGCTGGTCATTGGTTCTCTTTGGGGTGGAAGGCGCGGGCGAGCGCGCCGGCGGCGGCCGCGAGCGCGATGGACAGGACGTGCCATCGCGAGTGAGCGGGGTGCCCGTTCGACCGCCGGAGCGAGCAATTGTCCCTGAAACGCGAGCCGCACCGAGCCCGCGAAGCGGCTGAGTCGTTCGGCTCGGATCCCGAACGCTAAGACCGGACCCGGTCCGCTACCCCGATGCCATGGTGGCCCGGGTCGTCGCGGTCAGCCCCGGCCGCGACGTGCTCGACGTCGGTGTCGGGACGGGCACCGCCGCCCGGCAGTTTCAAGCGGCCGGCTGCACGGTGCGCGGCGTCGACGTCGACGCGCGGACGGTCGAGTTCGCGCGGCGAGCCGGAGTCGAGGTCGAAAATCGTGACCTTCGAAGCCTGGGCCCCCCGCCGGCCGAACCTTCGGCTCGGTCGTCTCGGGCCAGGACCTGCCCGGCTGGCTGCTGGAGGAGCCGAGAAGGGTTGAGGGTGCGGACCAGGGCGAGTGCGCGAGGCGGACAGGGCCACTCATACCGGTCATCCATCCAGCGGGCCGCCGGCACACCTGCATGCCGACCCTCGTCCGAGGTGATAACGGCGGCTACGCCCGGCCGCAGCAGGCCGCCGACAACGTCCTGACACCGGAACTTTGGATGCTTCGGCCGCATCCGGGGAGGAGCTCGAGCACAACACGGACGCTTGGAGGCCTGGATGAAGGCCGTGGTGTGGCCCGGCACGGCAGACATCCGCCTGGGCGAGGTGCCCGACCGGGGGATCGAGCAGCCGACCGACGCTGTGGTGCAGGTGACCCGCAGCGCGATCTGCGGCACCGACCTGCATCTGGTCCGCGGGACGATGCCGGACATGGTCGGCGGTCCGCAACCTCACTGCGGGTGACCGGGTCGTCATCCCGAGCACCCTGGGCTGCGGTGTTTGTCCGTACTGCCGCAGGGGGCTGTTCGCGCAGTGCGACACCGTCAACCCCAACGGGCCGTCGGCGGGTACGGCTTTCTTCGGTGGCCCGAAGAGCACCGGCCCGATCAATGGCCTGCAGGCCGAGTACGCGCGGGTGCCGTTCGCTGCGGCCACCCTGGTCCGCATCCCCGACTCGGTCAGCGACGACCAGGCGATCCTGCTTTCGGACATCTTCCCGACGGGCTGGTTCGGTGCCCGGCTGGCTGACGTGTCCAAAGGAGACAGCGTGCTGGTGCTCGGTGCCGGCGTCGTCGGCCAGTTCGCCGCGCTGTCGGCCAAGCGGCAGGGTGCCGACCGGGTGCTGATCGTCGACGGGATCAGCTCACGTCTGGACATCGCCCGGCGGCAGAACATCGAGACGATCAACTTCAACTCCGAGGACCCCATGGCGGTGGTGCAGGAGCTGACCCTCGGGCGCGGGGTCGACGCCGTGATCGACGCTGTCGGTGTCGACGCGCAGCGCCCGAGCAGCGGCCCGGCTGCCCAGGCGGCCGCTCGCAGGGCGAGCAGTTCGACGCCGAGCAGCAGGCCGCAGCCCCCGAGGCCCGGCCGAGCGGGGGCCAGTGGGTGCCGGGCGATGCGCCGTCGCTGGTGTCGCAGTGGGCGGTGCAGGCGGTCGCTAAGGCAGGCCGGGTCGGGATCATCGGGGTGTACGGGCCGAACTTTTCCAGCTGGCCGATCGGCGCGGCGATGAACAAGAACCTGACCGTGAAGATGGGCAACGCCAACCACCGGCGCTACCTGCCCGAGCTGCTCGACCTGGTCTGCACCGGTGTCGTCGACCCGACAGCGTTCATCACCCAGCGCGAGGCGCCGACCTCGGCGATCGAGGCGTACGAGAGTTTCGACCGCCGCGAGGAGGGCTGGCTCAAGACCGTCCTCGAGGTGGCCTGAGATGCCGCAGCTGGTGGCGGACCTGGTCGTCGAGCGGCTCCGCGCCTGGGGGGTCGGACGGGTCTTCGGCTACCGCGGCGACGGCGTCAACCCGCTGATGGGGGCGCTGCGCCGGGCCGCCGGCGACCCGGAGTTCGTCCAGGCCCGCCATGAGGAGAACGCCGCGTTCATGGCGGTAGGCCACGCCAAGTTCACCGGCGGCGTCGAGGTGGCCATCTCCACGCAGGGCCCTGGGGCGGTGCACCTGCTGGGCGGGCTGTACGACGCCAAGCTCGACGGCGTACCGCGCTGGTAGCGATCGTCGGCCAGCAGAACTCCAGCGTGCTGGGCTCCGGGTACATGCAGGAGATCGACCTGCTCGCCCTGGTCAAGGACGTCGCCGCGCAGTACGCCCAGCAGGTGAGCGGCCCCCAGCAAGCCCGCCTGGTGCTCGACCGGGCCTTTCGCACCGCCCTGGCCACCCGTTCACCGTGCGTCGTCGTCCTGCCGCACGACGTGCAGCAGCAGCCCGCCCCGGAGCCGGAACAGACCCACGGCGTCGTGGTCACCGCACCGGTGTGGCGGCCGGCCCGGGTCCTGCCCTACGACGAGGACCTGGACCGGGCGGTCGACGTGCTCAGCGCCGGCGACAAGGTCGCCCTGCTCGTCGGGCAGGGAGCCCGCCACGCCCAGCAGGAAGTCGTCGCCGTCGCCGAACGCCTCGGTGCCGGCATCGCGACCAGCCTGCTCGGCAAGCCCTACGTCGACGAGTCGCTGCCGTTCGTCGCCGGGACGATGGGACACCTGGGCAGCACGGCCAGCGCCCACCTGCTGGGGGAGTGCGACACGCTGCTGATCGTCGGCTCGGACGACCCGTGGACCGAGTTCTACCCCCCGCCCAGCGCTGCCCGCGGGGTGCAGATCGACATCGACGGCCGCGCGGTCGGTAACCGCTACCCCATCGAGGTCGGGCTCGTCGGTGACGCCGCCGCCACCCTGACCGCGCTGCTCGAACGGCTTCCGGGCCGTACCCCCGGACCGTGGCGCAGGCAGGTCGAGGCGCAGGTCGCCCGCTGGCACACCATCGCCGAGCGGCGGGCCTTCACCCCGGCCGACCCGGTCAACCCCGAGCGGGTCGTGCACGCCCTCAGCGCCCAGCTACCCGCCGACGCGCAGGTCGCGGTGGATGTCGGCAGCTGCGTCTACTGGTACGCCCGGCAGCTGCGCCTACCGCCGGGGGTGTCGGCGCACCTGTCCGGCACCCTGGCGAGCATGGGATGTTCGGTCCCGTACGGGATCGCCGGCAAGCTCGCCGCTCCCGACCGCCCGATGGTCGTGCTCAGCGGCGACGGGGCGATGCAGATGACCGGCATCGCCGAGCTGGTCACCCTTACCGCCCTGTGGCGCTCCTGGCCCGACCCGCGCTTCGTCGTCTGCGTGCTCGCCAACGGCGACCTTGCTGAGGTCAGCTGGGAGCAGCGCGAGATGGAGGGCGACCCGCGGTGGGCGGCGAGCCAGTCGTTGCCGGCCTTCCCCTACGCCGGCTACGGCGACCTGCTGGGCCTGACCGGTATCCGCGTCGACGACCCCGACGAGCTCGACACCGCCTGGCAGCGGGCGCTGTCCGCCGACCGTCCGGTCGTGCTCGAGGTGCTGACCGACCCGGCCGTGCCGTTGCTGCCGCCGTTCCCGGCCGGGGCCGCCAAGCTCGAGCAGATGCGCGCCGGGCTGGCCCAGGAGGGCGGGACGAGCGAGCGCGCCCGCCGGCTGCTCGAGACCTACGCGAGCCACGAGCAGGAGGGCCGCTGATGACCGGCGGGCAGCGGACCCGTATCGGCGTCGGACAAACCCTGCCTACTGCCCATTTCGGGGCACGTGCCCGGCGTTACCCACCACACCGCGCAGGTCAACGGCGTCCGGGTGCACCACGTCCTGGCCGGCCAAGGGCCCGCGGTGGTGCTGTTGCACGGCTTCCCGAGACGTGGTCCGCTTGGCGGACCAGATCCCGGTGCTGGCCGAGCACTACTCGTTGATCGTGCCGGACCTGCGCTGCTACGGCGATACCGACAAAGCCGCCGGCCGGCTATGACAAGCGGACGATGGCCTCAGACGTGCATGAGCTGCTGCGCGTCCTCGGACACGACCGGGCCGCCATCGTGGGCCACGACCGGGAGCGCGGGTGGCGACCCCGTTCGCCAAAGACCACCCGGAGGTCATCACCCGGCCTGGCGGTCCTGGACAACATCATCCCCGACCCGGGTCATCTTCGGGCTGCTGGACGCCGAGAAGGCCAAGCCGTCGGCCGGGTGGATGTCGTCGTTGACGGCCTGCACCGCGCCGCGGGTCATCTCCCGGCCTGGACTGACAACAGCGTCGTCGCCGTCGCGCCGGCTTGCTGCACGGCGTCGCGGGGTTAGACCAGCTCGAGCTGCTCGATGCCTTTGGTGGCCAGGGTCGCCACCCGCCGCCCTGCAACTCTTTCGCCGTCTCAGCCAGCCTCTCGTGGGGTCCTCGGAGGCGAGTCCCCTGTTCCCGGGGGGGGGCGTGGATGCGGCGGCCGGGCGTCCATGCGGCCCGGCCGCATCCATTGCGGTCAGGCGTTGGGCTTGAGCAGCACCTTGGTGTAGCCGTCGACCCGCCGGTCGAACTTGTCGTAGGCGTCGGGCGCCTCGTCCAAGCCGACTTCGTGGGAGACGATGAACGACGGGGTCGCCCGGCCGGTGATGATCAGATCGCGGAGCTGGCGGTTGTAGCGCTTGACCGGGGCCTGACCGGTGCCCATCGATTGGCCCTTGGTGAAGAACGTGCCGTACTGCCAGGCCACCCGGTCCGCCGAGCTGGGGTCCGACAGTCCCGGGTCCTGCGGCACGTACACGCCGACGACGCCGATACCGCCGGTGGTGCGCACGACGTTGACCAGGTTGTCCAGCGTCAGCTCGGGGTGCTCCTCGCCGGAGCTGTCGTGGGCCTGGAAGCCGACAGCCTCCCCCCCGCGGTCGACTCTTAGGCCGCCGGTGTGCTCCAGGATCTGCTCGACCGGGTCACCGAGTGTGAGGTCGACACCGGTGGCGCCGATCGAGCTTGCCAGGGTGAGCCGGTCGGGTGCCTTGTCGACGACGAAGACCTGCGAGGCGCCCATCAGCATCGCGCTGTGCGCCGCCATCAGCCCGACCGGGCCGCCGCCGAATACTGCGACCCGGTCACCGGGCTCCATCCCGGAGAGCACGACGCCGTGCCAACCGGTCGGGAAGATGTCCGAGAGCATTGTGAAGTCGTTCTCGTGCTCGGTACCGGACGGCAGGCCCAGCAGATTGAAGTCGGCGTGCGGGACCCGCAGGTACTGCGCCTGGCCGCCGTCGAAGGGGCCCATGTTGGCGTAGCCGTAGGCGGCGCCGTCCATCCCCTCGGTGGGGTTCATCCGGGTGCAGAACGAGGTCCAGCCGGTGGTGCAGTTGCGGCAGCTGCCGCATGCGATGTTGAACGGCACCGACACCCGGTCGCCGACCTTAACGACCTGCACGCCGGACCCGACCTCCTCGACGATCCCCATGTTCTCATGGCCCAGCACTCTGCCGACCTCCACCGAGGTGCGGCCCTCGTACATGTGCAGGTCCGAGCCGCAGATGTTGCTCGTCGTCCAGCCAGCCAGCACAACGTCCCGGTGCCGCCGTCCTTGCCGCGGCCGGCAGTCACCACCGTCCGAGTGGCTACCGATCGCCTGGCGGCGTTCGTCGTCCCGGTGTTCGCCGTCGCGATCATCGTCTCGCGCACGCTGGGCGGCGGGCTGCCCGACCGCCTTGGCGGCCAGCGCACCGTCGTTGTGTTCGCCGGCGCCGAAGCGCTCGGGCTGCTGGTCTACGCCCTCGCCGGCGCCCCCCCGCTGGCCCTGTCCGCGCTGCTTGTGCTGTCGGTCGGCCAGTCGCTGGCCGTGCCCGGTCTGGGCCTGCTCGCGCTCACCCGCGTGCCGGCCGCCCAGCAGGGCGCGGCCGCCGGCCTGTTCTTCGCCTGGTTCGACGCGGGCGTGGGCCTCGGCGGCCCCGCCGTCGGCGCTGTCGCCTCGCTCGCCGGCCCCGCCGGCGCGCTTCTCGCCGCCGCGGTCGCCGTCGGGGCGGTCGTGCTGCTCGCCGCGGCGTTCGGCTCGCCGCGATGAGCGCGTCACCGCGCGGGCGCCTCGTGCTTGCCGCACCGTCCGCAGCAGCGCCCGAACCGCGACGTGGCCGCCGTCTTTGACAGGCAGCCCGACACCGCCCGGCTTCACTGGCTGCGTCACCCACGGCTGCTCGCCACCCAGGTCCGGACCCAGCCGACGCGGTGACTGTCCTGGCGACTCCCCGGGCTGACCGGCTCCCCGGCACGGTCCCGCAACCGGATCTGCTTCTGACACAGCGCTGAAAAGGTCGTGCTTGCCGAACGGCCTCCTGGGTGAGAGCTGGGTTATGCACTCATTGACCAGCAGCGCCGAGCTGGCGGCTGCCTGTGGGAACGACCCGCTGCTGCTCTGGATGGCTCAGGACTCCCGGATGCAACGCACGCGCGGCTGGGCGCGGCGCGGTGCTGGTGGCTCGCGCCGGGATGCCGCAAGGGGACCGCCTGGCCCTGCGCGGCGACCTCGGGCCAGCGAGCTAGCTGCTGTCCTGGGCTCGCCCTGCCTACGCGGGCAGCTACCGGCTGGTCGGCGACGCCGCCGTGGTAGACGCCCTGCCTCTGCTCGAGGTCGTCGGGCACTTCACCTGGATGGAAGTCACCCCGCCCCGCTTCCGCGACGCCGGACCCGGCCCGCAGGAGCGCAACATCGGCTGGCTGCAGCCCAGTGATTTTTCCGAGGTGGAGGCGCTGCTGCAGACGGCGTTTCCCAGTTCGCGCGCCCGCCCAGGAGTTCCTGGAGTGCGCCGCTGGGCCGGGCTGCGCACGTCGAGTGGGGAGCTCGCCGCGGTCGCCGCGGACGCCGCGGACGCCTTGTCCTGTCCTCAGGTGGGCTTCGTCTCCGGCGTGGTTACGCTCCAACGGTCCGGGCCCGGGGGCTCGGCGCCGCGGTCTCCCGATTCCTGCTGCGGCAGATGCTCACCGAACACCCGTGCGTCGGCCTGGACGTACCGCTCCCTCGGCATGTCCCCGCGGCCCCTCGCCCTTGCCTCCTACACCGCACAGCACCAAGGGCCGGGCCAGTAGGGGATCGCCTACCGGACAGGGCCGTCGTCCCGCGCAGCGGGGCGAGAGGCGTTCCTGCAGGACGTTCGACTTGCGGACGGCCGAGTGCACCCGGGCACGATGGTCGTCATGCCGGACCTCGTCGCTCCGGTCGTGCCCGCTGGGCGGTTACGCGACCAGAGCCAGCCTGAGCTGTTCGTCGACGAGTTGACCCTGCGGCCGTGGCGATCCGCCGACGCGCCGGCTGTCGTGCGGGCGTACCAAGACCCGGCCATCCAGCAGTGGCACGTGCGCACCATGAGTGACCACGAGGCCGAGCAGTGGGTCGCGACCTGGCCCGAGCGGTGGGCAGCCGAGACCGGCGCGGGCTGGGCGGTGTGCGATGACCGACGGCTGCTCGCCCGCATGAGCCTGCGCACCCTGAACCTGGCCGAGGGCCTGGGCGAGGTCGCGTACTGGGTACTGCCGGAGGCACGGGGACGGGGCGTCGCGCCTCGCGCCCTGCAAGCCATGAGCACCTGGTTGTTCGTCGACGTCGGCCTGCACCGGATCGAACTGGCGCACTCGACCGCAAACACAGGATCCTGCCGGGTGGCGACCAAGGCGGGCTACATGCTGAAGGGGACCAAGCGGCAGCAAGCTCTGCACCGGGACGGCTGGCACGACATGCACCTACACGCTCGGTTGCAGGGCGACACAGACGACTCCGCACCAGGCGGTCCGAATGACGATCGGTGCGTGGGACAGCCCCCGCCTCGAGCGGCGAGGTCAGTTGCTGCGGGTCGGCGGAGGAGGATGCGGACGTGACGGTGCCGGACGACCTCGAGCTGGTCCGTCGGCTGGGCGTGCTCATCGAGTCGATCCATGCCATGGTGTACTTCGCGCCGGAGCCCCAGGCGGCCTACGCCGAGCTGAGCCTGCGAGGGTACTGGCGGGGCTACTTCGCCAGCCGCGCCGCGCCGTTGGGCGCGGCCGGACCGGAACTCGTCACCGCGCTGTTCGGCGGGTTCGCCCCGCAGATGGTCGCCCGGGCCGTGCCACAGGTTTGGTCGGTGGCGACGCCGCAGCAGGTCCAGGCGGCGCGGCTCGCCGGAGCCGTCGCCGCGTTGCGTCGGCTGCTCGGCAAGGACTGGCTGCCCACCGTCACGTCGGCGGCGGAGCTGACCGGGCTATGCCTGGGAGCGCTGCCGCTCCCGGGCCGACCGATGGCGGCCGCGCAAGCCGGGCTGCCGCGCCCGGACGAGCCGCTGGCCGCGCTTTGGCACGACTGCACGGTCCTGCGCGAGCACCGCGGCGACGGGCACCTCGCAGCGGTCGCGTCGCCGGCCTGGTGTGGCCCGAACCGCATCTGCTGCAGGGCAACCAGGTCGACGCCCAGCAGCAGCAGCACCGGGGCTGGGACGACCAGGCCTGGCAGGACGCCGCTGAACGCGTCCGCGGCAGAGACCTGCGCGACGTCGAGGTGCTGACGGGCCGGCTGGCCGCGCCGGCGTACGCAGCCCTGGCCCCGGCGGAAAGCGTCGAGCTCGCGCAGCTCCTCGAGCCTCTGGAGCTGGCCGCCAGCACGCAGGTGCCGTACCCCAACGCGATGGGCGTGCCCCGGCCCGAGCGCAAGCAAGGGCACGGGCAGAGCGTCCGGTGACGATCGCCTACCGGGCAGAAGCATGGTCCGTCCACTCGACCCATGTCCCATGTGGGTCTGTGCGGGCGAGGACGTCGCTGCCATCCCGGACGAGCACGAAGGTCCCCAGGTGCTGGTCGAGGTCGAGGTCGAGGTTCGGCAGAACCCCCTCCGCCTCGTTGGACAACCACACGGCGCCGAGGTCCGCCACCGCCGCGGCGAAGGCTCTCCGCTTGTCCTCGTCGACGTACGCAAGCACGGCGGTGTGATAGACGACCAGCGTCGCCTCGGAGGGAGCCTGAGTGGCGACCTTGGGAAGGTCGTCCAACAGATCGCCCCGGTGCAGCACCGGAAGGTGCCGGCGGGCCACCGCAGCGGCGGCGTGGAGCCGCTCGACCCGGCCCTCTTCACCCGGCCAAATCAGGCACGACAGCCAGGCGACGTCGGCCTCGTCGCTGACGTCGAGGGGGTTGAGGTCGATCCCGGCGCGCCAAGCGACCTCTGGCACGCGGGCGGGGAGGGGAACCGGCCCCCTGGGTCGGCAGGTGAGGGTCCGGTGCTTGCGGATCGAGACCGGCGATCCGATGGCCGTCGTAATCGTAGGAGTACATGTCCGGGAGGAGCGTGAGTCCGGCGGCCGCCCCGACCTCGAGGAGAGCCAGCGGCTGGGGTAAGGCAGCGAGCGCCGGCAGCAGGACGGCGCAACGCGCGGCCTCGTTGGTCTGGGTCCGCCGGCTGTTCATCACCTGGGCCAGATCGCTGGGCCACTCAGTGACCAGAGCGTGCAAGGAGTGAGGATCCGGCCGGGCCCCCAGGAGGTAACGGGCGGCGGCGAAGAGCAAGTTCGGCTGCCGCTTGGCGGCTACCAGGCTGTCGAGGAAGGCCAGGACCATCTCGTTACCGGCAACGGCGTTCGCCAGCGCCTCGTAGGCCGGCGATCGCCCGGCCGCTTCCAGCCGGGCGAAGCGCCGGTAGTTTTCCGCGGTGGCCACGCTCCGGCCGAGGCCCAACATGCCCTCCGATGGCCGCTGATCAGGATCAGTCCTCACCGCAGCCACCATCCGCGAGCCCAGCCACGACCGCAATCCTCACTGGCTACTGGGACGGCGCGAGGCAAGGAATGACCGGCCTTCGGCTAGGGGCGCCGGCGGGGGCGCCGAGGTGCGCGAGGTGCGGCGGGAGGGTTGGTCGCCCACACAGCAACGGGAAGGTCGACGGTGGTGGTTGGACCGCAAACTCAGCGCAGGACCGCGTCGCCCGCTACGTCCAGGACGATGCCGGTGACCCACGGTGACTGCGGGCTGACCAGGAACGGCACGGCCTGGGCCACGTCGTCGGTTGTGCCGAGCCGAGGCAGGGGGTGTGTGGCGGCCCGCGCGGCCTGTACGTCGGGTGGAACCATCTGCTGGTTGTTCTCGGTGTGGATCGTCTCGGGGGCGGCCCGTCGGCTACGGCAGCGCCGCGAGCAGCTCGGCCACCGGCTTGCGGGCACCCGTGAAGAACGGGATCTCGACCTTGGTGTGCAGCCGGGCCCGGCTCGCCCGCAGGTGGCGGATGCAGTCGACGATGCGGTGCAGCTCGGCGGCCTCGAACGCCAGGAGCCACTCGTAGTCGCCCAGGCCGAACGCGGCGACGGTGTTGGCCCGCACGTCCTCGTACTCCCGGCCCATGATCCCGTGCTCGGCGAGCATCCCGCGCCGCTCGTAGTCGGGCAACAGGTACCAGTCGAGCGAGCGGACGAAGGGGTAGACGCACACGTACTTCTGCGGGTCCTCCCGGCGGACGTAGGCGGGGATGTGGCTGCGGTTGAACTCCGCCGGGCGGTGTACGCCGGTCGCGGCCCACACCGGGGCCATGAGCCGGCCCAGCGAGGACTGCCGGAAGCGGCCGTAGGTCTCCTGCAGCAGGTCGGGGTTGGGGCAGGTCCACCAGATGAGCAGGTCGGCGTCGCTGCGGTAGCCCGACACGTCGTAGGTCCCGCGGGTGTAGACGTCCTTGGCGAGTGCCTGCTCGAGCAGGGCGTCGGTCTCGCTCGCGAGCGCGGCGCGGTCCTCGGGCAGCGGCCCGCTCGCCCGGAAGAC
>JAABUP010004717.1_pt1 | contig 21866 bp, 5 predicted proteins | sample 5559201 | NCBI WGS metagenome assembly JAABUP01 (sample SAMN10711887, study PRJNA513373) | rock metagenome | isolation source: Antarctica rocks | place: Antarctica | reverse complement strand
TTCATGAGGTGGTTAATTGACGAGGTGGTTGATGAGATGGTTATTACAATGATTATTACAATATCTGAACCACCCCATCAACTACCTCATCAACCACCTCATCAATTAAACACCTCGTTAACCACCTCATTAACTACCCCATCAACCACCTCATCAACCACCTCATTAATCACCTCATCAACCACCTCATCAACCACCCCATCAACCACCTCATCAACCACCTCATTAATCAAACACCTCGTCAACCACCTCGTCAATCAACCACCTCATGAACCACCCCATCAACCACCTCATGAACCACCTCATCAACCACCTCATCAACCACCTCATCAATCAAACACCTCATCAACCACCCCATCAACCACCTCATCAACCACCTCTTAGTTGATAGGGTGGTTCATGAGGTGGTTCATAAGGTGGTTGACGAGGTGGTTGACGAGGTAGTTAATAAGGTGGTTGATGGGGTGGTTCATGAGGTGGTTGATAGGGTGGTTGATGAGGTAGTTGATGAGGTGGTTATTATAATAATTATTATAATATCTACCCTATATTGATTGGCTAACGAAGACCCGGGTTATTATGGGTTCACCCATGGGTAACCCGTAGTATAACCCGACCCACCTGGGGCCAAGATATGGGTTACCCACCCCAAATTGGGTCGGGTGATAAAATGGCGAAAACCCACCCAACCCGACCCATTGCGCAGCATAGATGGAAGACGAAATACCTCTTTCATTTCTTTAGCACCGATACTAGGCCCTTCTTTATATTGTCGGCAGCCTTTAGCGGAGTCTTCCCTTATACGGCGAGCTGTGTGCGCTAGTTAAGGTAAAAGCTAGGGGGCAGCCTACCCTTTTTACGCTGTGCTCGTCCTATACTATCGACGGTAGTAATTAATAACTACTATAGTAAAGGAGTAGAGTGGTATAGGAGGGAAGCGCAGGTTAAGATAACTCTAAGGGCTAACTATAAAGTAGTTACTAGAATAAAGGACGATAGTGGCGCGGGCAAATAATATAAGTAAAGTCCTACTTCGCTAATAGAAATAAGAGAATAGATGAAATAAAGGTAAGAGGTGGGCTCTAGGCCTTATCTATGTTCGGGGAGACTTACTTAAAGGAAGGAACGATAGTAATAGAGGGTAGAGAGAGCTAAAAAGGTATCTACGTTAGGATTCCGGTAGGGATACCTTAGTTCGATAAGGGTCCTCGGTAGTGCCTTTTTTATTTAGGCGCGAGGATCACCGGTATTTAGTTTAGCCGTTCCGAACTAGGGCCTGCACGGTACTTAAGCTACTTAAAGTAGCTACTAGACTATCTCTTTTCGGCCGCCCTAACACTAGAAAATAGTTTCTCGTCGTATTATTATTAACGCCGTTCCCTTAATCTCCCCTCTTCTATCTTCGTCAGTACCTCGTACTCTCCTCACTACCGTCCTATTACTAACGTTTAAATCTCGAATTCTCGATATATATTTAGAACCCCTTAAAGCCTGCGAACGTCTCGATTTCTTCCTACTCTACCTCTCTTCTTCCATTCAACTCGCCTTAGGCCCTCCTTACCCTTATATCGCCAAGCCCTCCGCAATTTTGCAGCCGCGTTGCAGCCTGCTTCAGCCTGTGTGTACAGACTGTCGCTCATAGCCTTTCCCTTCAGGATTACATTTCTACACCTCTCATCCTCGCCCTCTATTGACCTGCCAACTTTCGTCTACGGCTGAAGCCAGCGATACAGGCGAACCCTCTTATTAGCTACCTCGTACCTTGTCGCCCGCGCTGTAGCTTAGCTCTAACGGAGATGATTCCTTTTTCGACTATGTTGGAACGCCTCGTCGCTCGACTCTGCCGCTCTGCTAGCTAACGTTTCACCACCGCTTAGCTAATCTACGACTCTGCAACGGTATTAGTAGGGAACTTTAGCTTACGGCGAGCATACTAGGGCGAAGCAACTGTCTGACCCGAAGGCAGCTGCCACACGACTAATAAAAGAGATGCCTCCCTACATATCTGCCTAACCGCGTGGACAGGGATCACCGCTCAGCTGCGATCTGGTGACCTAGCGCGAGGGGGCTGAGCATAAACCTGAGCAGCGGTGGTGAGCCAAAACCAAGGAATGGAATCAAAGGAGGGTGTGCTCGCCTTGATCTCACGCATGCCATATTCCAGCTCTTTAGCTCGTGATTTCCTGCTCTTGCTCGTAGTAAGGTCTTAACTATTACGACTTGCGATCTTCGCACCTGCTGTGATAGCTTCTTTAATATCGCGCTTCCTCTGTGCCTTAATGATGTCGTCGTAAGTTATGACTCTGGCGGTGCCTATTATAGTTGACCTAACGGACGATCGGATTGTCTTCTCGTTCTTTTACTCGAATAATAGCTTATTTTCGTCGAGGAGAATAGTACGGTCGGCGAAGGCCTTCTCGGCAGTATTAGCTAGCTATTAAAATCGATGCTTACTAGGAGAATTAAGAGCGGTTTCCTATTCGAACTTAGTCCGTAGATACGTTAGGCTCTCCTAAGTTATAGGAGTACGCGTTATATTATAATGCGAAACTAGCTCTATATTTATATTAGTAATTTAAGGAATAGTCTCTTTAGCTAGCGGCTTTTAAATACTACCTAGGACTTTATCTATATTAAATAGGTATAGCTAAGCCTTACACCGGCCGGACTTAATATTTCGAGGAGTAAACGCTAAAGTACGTACCCGACTATATAGTAAAGTAAAATACTATTTGCCGACTATATTTACACCTCCGCTGTGCAATCGCTCTACTTTCCCTACTAAGCGTAGTCTACCCTATTAGGCGTGGTGCACACCACAAGTAGCCTACCCCACTAAGCGTAGTCTACCCAATTAGATGTAGTACACACTATAAGTGGCCTACCCTACTAAGCGTGGTCTACCCCATTAGGTGTGGTACACACCATAAATAGCCCACCCTACTAAGCGTAGTCTACCCTATTAGGCGTAGTGTACACCATAAGTAGCCCACCCTACTAAGTATAGTCTACCCCATCGGGCGTATACTATAAGTAGCCCATTTTTCCTAGAAGCCCTTAGATCCTAAGTAGCTTCTCCTAGGAGATATAAGCTACACGGAGAAGAGCGCTCTATAGGCTTTTCTCTAGAGAGAGAAGTACTCTAGATAGAAGATATCCCGGAGAGCCTACCTCTAGACTACCCTAATAGGCCTTATTTAAGCTCGCCTATTATATATAGCCTTCTATATAATAATTTAAGTATTTTAAAAATATATAGGTTAAGAGTCTTCATTTCTACTAAGTATATTAAAAAATCTATCTAATACTTTCGATTTAGTAGCCTTATTAACCCAATTTTCGCCTAGGGCTAAAGCTCTCTAATTTTTTCGAGGCTAAAAGTCTAACTCTATATCTAATATTCTCATCTAAATAGCTTCGCCTAATAACTCGTAAATTTCTTCGGAAGTAGATACTTTCGATAATAATTAACGGAGAACTATAATTAATCGTTGAACTCACCTATAACTAGCATTCTACTATTTTCTATTCCTAGATTTCCCGATTCTAGCTCTTCCCTTTATCTCTAGTATTCTATTAACTTCACCGTAGGAGTAGGGGAAAATGTTTTTTCTACGTTATAACGTAGAAAACTACTATTACGTGATAGAATAGGGTAGTAGGCGTCCGGAAGACGAGGTCGTACTATACTCTAGTAGGATAGAATTTTTAAGAGGGATCGATTAGAGAGTTCGTAAAAGTCTAAGCCGAGTTAGTCTTTCCTAATAGAGGCGGAATCGATAGAGGTAATCTAGATTAATATAATTAATGTTAGTAGTGTTTAGAAGAGGAAGACCTAAGCGTATTTATCTATAGTAATATATATATATAGAGAGGCTAGCTAGCGAGTATACGAAATAGTAATCCGAGAATTTAATCCCAATATATATTAAGCGCTAGAGCTAGATATCTATCCCTCGCCCTATTAATATTTGTATAGGGTATAGAGGTATAGACGTAAGTTATTTAGAGGGTACCGATAAGGCACGTTATATAAGGCTGCGCTAGTCGCTCTAAAATCTTATATACTTTTAGCTAATAACTCCGTTCTCGCGTACGCCCCTCTAAATATTAATTTTATCGTTCTTTATTATTTAGTAATTTTATTATTAGTAATATATAATTAGATATTCGTTAGGCCTCTAAATAATATAACTCGGTAATACCCTCCGCGTTCTAAAGGATCTAAGGTATTACCGCCGTAGTACGGCGTTCTATAGGCGGTATCTTTAATATAATTAGCTAACGCACCGATTACTTCTAGATACTTTCCTACCCCTCGTATACTACCCTATTATTATTATTTTTATATTATATCGGTCTAGTAAGCTAAATAGAAGCTTTCTTTCTACCGTACTCGGTAGCTAATATTTATTATTAATTACGTAGTAATATTTCGCGGGAAATTACTATAAATAATAGAGGCTATAAGTTAAAAATGGAGGAATAGGAAAAGGTAATTCCGACGTTATCCTCCGTTATAATAGAATAGCTCCGGTTCCTCTATTATACTTACGTCGCCCGTATTATTTAGCTAATAGGTACTAATTACGTCTCGTGTTCTAAAAGTCTAGTATCGATAATCCGTTAATCCGACCTCGACGTCGCCGTAGGTATTAATACGTTCTCTAAGGTCGCCTAAGGGAGCTAGGGAACTTCGTTATATCCGTTTCTAGCCTCTCTTACCGTCTTAGCCTCGATTTTCGGCGTTAAAATTATACTCTTTATCGTGCTAAAGGATGAACTTACGTAATTATAGTAAGTATATACTATACTAGGATCTAGAATCGATAACTTATAAATACTAGTTAGCCTCGAACGTACCTTATACCCGAAGAATAGCGCGCTAAAGCCCCGTTAGGATTAATTTCCTAGCTATCTACTATAGTCTAAATATTAGATCGAGTTATCCTTTAGAAGTCGGGCCTTAACGCTTACTTTTTTCTTCGCTACCTTCGTACCCTCCTTAGAATATTCGTTACTTTAAGCCTTATCGTAATACCGATACTAGTCCCCTTAAACCTTATCTATAGAAAGAACGCGCCTAGCGGAGTCTAAGGTCTAGATAGACTTAGCTAGGCTAATATAGATCTAGTATATACTAGCTTCTACTAGGCTTATCTAATAATAGCTATTATAGTATCTACTTTCGTATACTATATAATATATATAGAGTTAACGGAGTATATCCGCATCCGATAAGCGTACCTCGCTTTACCTTAATATCGACTATAAGCCTTCGTAAATACTATTCTTATAATAGATATTCCTAAGGAATTCTTAATAACTCCTATCCTTATACGTCTCTACGCTATTTTTCCTAGTAGTATACGCGCGATTTAGTTTAATCGAGACCTTTCCGAGCTATTAAATAAGATTTTAGAGCGGTCGGCGATAGTTACTATACTAGAAGCTATAGAAATATAACTTATAAGATTAGCGATAAAGTCTACGAAGGGTTCAAAAGAACTAAGCGCTTCGAGCTACGCCTATATACCTAATATAGAACCTCTTTAGAGACGATACCTCTATAATAGGGATCGCGACTATATACGTCTTCCGATTTTTAATCTTATTTAAATACCTTTAATTCCTCTCGTAGGTAGAAAAGTGGATACTATCTATTACTACTAGTAGGAGATAGCTCGTTTAAACGACGAAATTAAATAGGACTAGTAGGAACCTAAGTCTTACCCCTTAACGAGCTCCGTATTTATATAATTTAATACTTAAGAGGATTCGTATATAGCTTGCTAATCTCTAGTACGGTGTACGTCTTTAAGTTTCCGGACTTATTATATCGAAGCTTCCCTAGTAAATATTAAATAGAAAAATTTGTCTATAAGATAGTAGGGCTAGTACGCACGAACCGTCCTAATCGTTATCTCTATTACTACGATTATCTTAACCTAATCTATTCCCGTCGCCCTTACCGGTGTTATATTTTAGATCTCTTATCTAATAGCTTTATTACCCTAGCTCTATTAGATTAATAGACTCCTATCGTAGCTACTTAGCTATATTTAAGGTGTTCTACCCTAGTTAATACTTATTATACTTACTATATTACTACCCTACGTCCTACGTATTATTATAGAATATTAGGGTCTACTAACTAATATAGCCGTAGAGCTTTCCCTATAGAAGTACTATTTCGCTTTTCTTTTCGTATAGGTATTTCTAATAGTCTCTCTTTCTTCGAGTATTACCGCCGTTATTTAAGAGGTGGTTCACGGGCTCGATTCTATACCCGCGATACTAGCTACGAATTTGCCTAAGGCGAGTAATTACTTCCTAGCGTACCTACTAATACGATACTTTTCCTAATACGTAAGTACACTTCTTTAGGTAGGACGGCTAATTAATTAGTATACGCTCCCTCTAATTAGGGATGTTACGCCGAGACGGAAATAGGAGAAGGAGAAAAGTTTATCTTAGATATAGTAGGGCACGCTTTTCCCTATCTATACTAATTTAGCTTATATTAGTAAGGTATTATTATACTACGTATATATATTTCTAACACCGCGCTAGGACTTATCTATTCGGTTATCGCTCTACTAATCCTCTTATTTAGTTCTATTACGTTTAGCCTTCTTTAGGTAGTTTACCGCTATAACCTACTATATATAATAATTTCACGACCTAACGTAAGAGGACTTCTATATCTAATTGCTCTTAATTAGTTATTTACGGGTATCTACGTGATAGAACTCTATATAATAGGCCTTTTCTTCTTAGTTCGTAATAATTATAACCGGGTAACCTATATCGGCTAAGCTATAATTATAATCATCGCTATAATAATAACTCTTAGTTTTTAATTCCTCTTAAATAACGTATTCGCTCTACTTCTTCGGTTTATACCCTATAGCGAGATGAGAGAAGAGTAGATAGTAAAGTATTACGGAAGTAAAATAACGAAAAATCTTTAAATAAATACCGCTTTAATAAAAGATCTAGACGGGATTTTCGCTAATATATTTCACGAGCTATAGAACTCCTTAGCGGATAAATTAGACGCTCTTCTTTCGCTAGCGTTTTAATATAGATCTCTACGCGTTTAAAGACTAGTAGTATAGATTCTAGACGATCGCCTCGGTATTAGTAGCGATAAGATATTACGCGTTAAATAGTTATATAGTAATATAAGAATTAGTAACGAGTATATAGGTCTCGATAAGAAGGAAAGAGTAACGCTTACGTAAGATACTAGTAGATTCTCCGATATAGAATCGATAAAGCTTTAGAATCTTTACTCGGGAGTGTCTAATATAAATTTACGTATATATCTAATTCCTAAACTATAGTACGTAGTAATAAATTTTAATATCGGAAGTAAATCTAATACTTAAGTAAGTAATATAGAGCCCCCGTAAATACTAAACGGCTAAACCCTATATAAAATTCTTTCTTTATTATCTATAAGCTTTATACTAATCTCCTTAATAGCTTTTTAGTATAAAGGGAAACTCGGGTCTCGAAGTTTATAGGAAGAATATACGATTTAAAATAGGCTATAAGTTTATATTATAATATTAGAATTTCTTCGTAATCTTTAAGATAGTCTAGTAATAGCTAATCGTATATCGCGTTTTATAACACGCTATCTACGTCTAAGGGCTGAAAGCTATTAGTATAGTCTATAAGCGAAAACGACCTAGTTAAACTATCGTATCGTATATACCGTACGAACTAATACTAGATTAGTATTATGTATTATTTAAATAATTTCGGTAGGGAATAAATATTAGTAAGGCGTCGACTAAGCTATATAATTCTTTCTACTCTTAGCTCGTTTATCTATAGCTACTCGCGTACTCGCTTCTTATTATCGATTCTTATATTAGGAAATAAATTTACTAGATAATAAGTAGTAGAGTATAATTAACTACGAATAGTATAGTCCTCGAGTAACGGTCTACCCGTCCCTTCCTTAGGTATCGGGAACTTTCCTAAACTAAGCCGGGTATATACTAGGACTAAGTCTTCTACCTTTATCGCCTCGTATCCGGATATTAAATTATCGAGGAATAAAGATATAGATTTCTATAGAATAGCTTTTTTAATATACTCTATAGCTCCTTTAATAATTATAAGGCTCCGAAGGAAGACTAGATAGATATATACGAGAGGATATACGTTCTTATCTTTAGGTCGATTTAATACGGCGCCGAGGGTTAATAATACTAACCTTAAGGCTGTTATGGACTAAACCTATGTGGTGGACTTAGTGGTAATAAAACAGATTAATTGTTGCTATGGACTAGAATGTTTGAGATGTAGGCCCGTGCCAAGCATGCCAAGCATCCTTATCTAATCAGATTATAGAGAATCCCTAACAAAGGCCTAAGAGATAAAAGTTAACGAAGGTGTTAATAGAGATACGGCGGGACTATCGACCTATATCTCTTTAGGCTTAGATAAACCTATCCGTTCCCCTTAAATACCGGGCTCGCTATATAGAGCCTTTTCCGCTCGGGCTTTAGTATTATCGAAATACTTACGAAGAATTAGCTTTAGTGCCCCTATACCTAAGCTACTATACTTAAGTAAAGCTACGAAGTTTAAGATAGTAGCGTAGACGCTATATTCCTTAAACTTAGTACTAGTTCTAGTAATATAGTAATTAAAGAAACCTTCCTTCGTAAGCTTAACTATAACTATATAGTATTAGTCCTAATTCTAATTAGAGAATAAGAGAGTATATACTCTAATAAATATATAAAGTCTTTCCTAGTAACTATCTAAGACTATTCGTATCCCGTTTATAAAGAATAGGGTTAAATAGAGTTATAATACTTTCCCTACTACTTTCGAACGGAGTAATATAGGTTAAAGATCTCGTCTATAGTAAAAGTTACTCCTAAGAAGAGGATCGCGCGAGGATAGCTAGATAATAGTATAATCGGCTAATATACGGCAATCCGCCGGAAACCTTAATATACTAGCGATAAGAAATAGTAGACTATATTTTTTTATTTTTAGTTTACTATCGTTAATTATTATTCGATAACGGTAGAGATCGCCTAGTATTCGATATAGATTAGTAGATATAAACGTAAATATATTAGTGGACCCTTACCGAGATATTCTACCTATAGATCCGTATACTTTAGCACCGTTTTATATAATAGAGTTATTATATAATAAGTAATACTAAAGAACGTTAAGAAATGTTCTAGTAATTAGGTAAACTATATAAAAGAATGTTAAGAATATTCTAAATACTATGCCTCTATATCCTTACGGGTATATTATAATTATTAGCTATTCTAATTAAGGTATCGCTAGCTAACGGGTACTAAGAGGCTAGGATAAAGTTATAATAGTTATAAAGTAGTCGCTTATAAAGGGCGACTAGTAATCGCCAGTACTTATCTTTAAGATTAACTCTCCTAGTCAGATCTTATTCTTAAAAAGCTATAAGTTAACGTTTATTAGCCGTTATATATCGGGCCTTATCTATAACTAAACCCTTATAGATATCTCTAACTTCGAATATTAATTACTTATAGGATATTAGTCGGGTCTTAGATTAGAGTAATATCTCTAGATCTAGTTCGAAGGGACTAGAATTATAATACCTATTATAGAGCTCCTTAGATAAGGGCTCTCTAGAGACTTTAGTTCTATAGTATTTCCTAGAGTTAAGGGCATTAGAGATCGGCCGTTTATTAGGTGAGATACTAAGCTACGCCTATAATACTTCTTTTATTACCGGAGCTTTCTCTCGCTAGGAGGGCGACTAAGTTCGGGACCCTAACTTACGATTAGATCCGGGGCGATAAGGATATTAAGTAAAATCTTCGCCGATATTTCCCCCTCCTCTTTTAATATACCTACTAATACCTCCGCTCTTAGTGCGGAGATAATTAGACTTTAGCTTCGCACGTTCTCTAAAATAAGATCTCGAGGTAGTAAGTATAGGTACTACCGATAGTATAGTAAAGTGGCTTTAGTAGTCTCTATTCCTAATACTAGGACTCAGCTTAAACTCCGTTTATAAGATTATTTATTATCCTATATAGGGAGCCTCCGGCTTTTATAGAGTATCTCTCGTCTTTTATATAAAATCTAGAGCCGAAGAAGGCTAGCTCGTAACTAGCCCCCGTCCCTCGAGATTAAGATAATACTCTTAATTATAGGTACGGAAGTGGCTAGTTTACGTTCCCTTTAGTATCTTAAATATATAGGAAACCTTAAGCTTTATTATAGCTCGCACCTAGGGGACGATAGCGACGATTATCCCGTATATAACGGGAGTTGGGAGTACTATAGGGGGCCGAGCGCACGGTAGATTACTACCTTAGCGATAGAGAAGCAGGGGCATATATAGAGGGCTTACCGTCCATTCTTCCCTTCCTTCTCTAGTCTATTCGCACTCTGCTATATAGCGCTTTTTACCCACCCTCCCGCTCCTTAAGTTTTTATCCCTAGCGTGGCTTTATTTAGCCCCTAACGCGGCTTTATTCTACCCCTAGCGCGGCTTTATTCTACCCCTTACGCGATTTTCATTTCTACCCCTAGCGCGGCTTTATATATATATACTACTCTAGGTAGCTATCGCGTAGATAGCGGGAGTTCTCACCGCTAGCGAGGCCCCTTCTTACCGCTAGCTAATTACGGCTCGGCTGCTTAGCGGCTACTATTCGTATATAGCCTTACTATAGTTTAGTAGGTAGAAGGGAGCCATTAGCGGTAATAGGGCTAACTACTTAATAATATTATCTTTATATAACGAAGCACTCCTAATATACGAAAGGAAAAGCTAAAGATATAATTTAGGATAATAGCGCTTTCTTTTTCTAATACTCTCTATAATAGGTCTTTACTTAGACTCTATTCTCTCCTATATAACTACTTCTCTAGAGACGGTTACCGTTACTTAAGTCGTATTTCGAAATAACGGCTAGGTATATAATACGAATAGACGAGTACCTATTAATAGGATTTCGCTTATCGCCTCTCCTTCTTATTTCCGCGTAATAGCTTAGATATAATACCGAAGCGATACTATACGTACTTTTATATAGAAGTACTTCATCTATCGATTACGTTCCGGATCTATATTATTAGCTTTTTACTCTCGGTATCGCTATTAACTTATATCTAAAATTATAGAATTATACTTCTCTACTATACTTCCGAAAGCCTAACGTTTTACCTCTTCTTAGCTATTCCTAGTAGTACTCTACTATATAACTTATTATATAGCGGCTCTTCTACTACGCCTACTATATAATAATCCGTTATTATCTATTCTTCGAGCTAGTAATTATAGTATCCGGCTTCTAGATAGCGCCCTTAAGTTCGTCTCCCTACTCTAGATTATCTAGTACTTTCTAAATTTACCCTCCCTTAAGTATCCCTACCTCCGGATTCTATATAATAAACGACCTATAAGCCCCCGTTAAAAGATATATAATCTATATCCGCCCTTCTACTATAATCTTATATCTCTACTATTACCCCGGTCTCCCTATTAACCGAGACGCGATAGATAATACTCTCGAATTCGTACACAATTATATAGAATACTAAGTATATACGTACGGAGAGAATACTTATCTCGTAGCTATAGATAACTCCTATTAGATAGTAAGAGTCTAGGGCTAGAATTATACCTTCGAAATAAGTTCTTCGGGCCTTAGTCCTAACACGGGAGTTACGTACTATTTAATATACTAAGTCGTTCTAAATATAGTATACGATCTTTTTAATTTCCTTACTCCTAACCGACTGTCCCTTATTAGGGCCCCGAGGTTAGAATTTTTAGTCTCCCGAGCCTATAGCCCCGGAGCCTATGTGCTAGAGGGTCTACCCTAGGCAATTATGCGCTATGCATAATAGTTATACATGCGTTATGTATGCGTTAAAACCCTCAATTTCTTTATTAAATTATGATTTTTGTCTCCTCTCCGGGTTGCTTACCCCCGGATTCGAACCCACGACCCCGATAATTAGGTTACCCTCTGGATTTCCCACTTGCGATATAAACGCTAACCCCCGGCGGATCAAGCCCGGAGCGCGACCTAAATACAATTGTTATAAACGGTTCAGTAAGGCCAAAATGGCGAGGGTGTTTAGGTCGATAGCCCGAAACACTTTATTATAAGTTATATTATTATAATTCATTACAGCGAGTAGATCGAGAATGACTAGGGTCGACTTATAACGTATAATATCTATATTACTCCTGGGTTTTCATCAAATCTAAATATATAACAGATACATGGTTTCGCTTTCTCTTAAAACATGTTGTTACCTCCCCTGGCGGCCACTTGTCTGCAGACATTCCTCGTCTGAAGACACTAGTCTTAAGACATGCCAAGTCTGTAGACGATTGTCTAAAGACATTACTGGTCTCGAGATAGTAGCCGGATGACTGTCCTTAGACGTTATTGGTCCTTAAGACATTGTGTGTCTAGAAACATTTATCTTAAGATATATAATATCTACCCTTATAGCTATGCACTTCATAAGTCTATTAATAGTATTAATCCGTAGAAATCGCCGGTGGCATATAGAGCTATTAAGGAAGGATAGCTAGTAATCGGATTATCTAGGTACGAGCCCGGTTAATTATATAAATTTTAGGTACACTACGACCGAACCTTAGGCAGGATTACAGGAAAAAAGTGGGTATATATTTGACCCTGAAAGGTTGGCTCTATTTTGCCCGTTAGTTATATAAAACTTTAAGTATATAAATAGTAACGGTTTTAAGATTATTCTAGAATATTCTAATAGCTAACCCTACGGGAATAAGCTTTAGACGTGGGCTAGTTCGAACGTTTACTTCGAAAGCCTAAATATAGTTCAGCCTTATAGAGCCTATTTCGATAGTTAATATCTAGATACTATCACATCTTTTATTTTTCTTTATACGTGACTAGTTAGGTACCGACCTTAGAGAATTCTCCTATAAAAAGGTTCCTAGGAGAGACTCGTTAAACTTCGCGGCGTATTAATGGCCCGAAAATTCCTACTAGTGGCTCCTAGGAACTCTTTCCTAGGAGATAATCGTCCTTAGGATAGCGTAGAGCCTAGGAGACTCTTCCCAGGAGAGCTAAGCTTTAAAGAGAACGCGTTAGGGAAGCAGAAATTAGCAGTATTAGCTTAACACTTCTATTATTTCTATTACTAATGGTCGCGATTTCATCCATGATATCGTCAGATCAATCTGGAACCCTGTTATTATCGATAATAGCTTTTAAACCGCTTTAAAAGCTGTTATAGACCGTTTCTCTTAAAACAGATATGACGCGAATTATTAAGTATAATGACGTGGGCTATATAGGGGCTGTTAAAAAGATCCTTCTAGAACCTCTAACTTACGGACCCATTAGGTCCGCAAGTCCAACTCTCGCCGTGAGCATCCAAAATGACTCCTAAAGTACCACAGCATATATAACGACGACTCGCAGCGGTATTAACAGCTTAAGGAATGCTGTTGGGTAAGAAGTAGCAAAAGCTTACTTGGCTCGTATTTCCAATGTTGAGTCGCTGGAGTTTGAGCCTGGAGCCGAACTCTGCGATGACTCGTGGATGAAATATATCAATGAAGACTGGATGGTTATATAAGCTGCTTCTCTTCGATCGATCTTTGTCGAGCCTCCGAGGGGCTTGATTACAAGCCGGAGTATTCCCTAATTGACACCACACATCTGATGACATAGGTACTAGAATTGGAGGGGGTGTCACAATTGGAGGAGGGTGTCACAATTGAATGTCTCTATGCTTATCTATATATAAGGTAATAACAATTTCGTTGGATTGCCTAAGCTTCTATTAGTAACTAATTTCTTCGTCCCGTCTCCGCCTAGTTAGGGCAGTAACCTTATAATATGCCTTACGCAGTAAAAGCGAAGACCCAGCAGTTCACTAGAAGGAAATCGAATCTACTGAAAAAGGCCGATCAACTGGCGCGACTATGTCACGCGGACCTTGCCTTAATCATCCGTAAGAACAGAAGGTACTATACTTATCGATCGACCGATTACGAACGGTGGCCTCTAACTTTATTAGAAATCGTACGTTAGAAGCCGACACACTAATTCTAAGCTAACTGAAAATTAGAAGGTATCGTATCCGTTACCTATTAACCTCCTATCTAAAGACTTTAACTATGTCGTTAACGAAACCCCGTATAAGTTAGAGGCGGAGGACTCGTTAAATAGGATATCTAGTTCGGCGGAGAAAGGAACTTCGGATATATAAAAAAAATGAATATACGATTCTTTTATAGTAAAGTTGAAGTCGGCGGGAATCCGGTAAGTACGTAGAGGCTTTATCGAGCCGTACACTACAGGTGTATTATATATATAAGATATTATCCTTACGATAACCGATGCTATTAAGAGAATTATATCTCCTCACCCTCTTTTTTACTTTCCAATCCCTTTTAAACATTTTTTTCGTAAGCCGAAAACATCTCCCGGCTCTACTATAATTATAAGCTCCGAATATAATAGCTTTAGAGTGGGCCTAACGGTTTATTCGTAGAATTTCTTCTGCGTATATACCGCGAGTATAGTAAAGCAGGAAGTGCTGCGGCGGCATTAAGAGATAATAATAAATAGTTAAACGGGTTACTACAGGTCACGGTTAATCGATAGATAGAAAAGCTAGATATCGTTCAAATCTCTCGGTAACGTAGAAAATGGTAAGGGGTAGGCGATAGAGCTTTAATAGCTCGTAATCCGAAGGTATATACATTTAGGAACCGTGTACCCGTGAGAGGTATATATTTTCAAAAGGTATGTATATTTAGGAAGCCTGTACCCGTGAGAGGTATATACGCTCGGAAAGTGTATACCCTTGAAAAGTATACACTATAGATATAACCGCTATAGTGTACACCAAAAATGGTCCAAGCCACCAGCCGTGGTTTGAACCACGCCTCGTAGTGTGGACCGCTTTGGGTGCTATAGGCGAAGGCATAGGAAAGACCGCGAAGCACCCGGTAGAGGCGGTACCGTGAGAGCTAGTACGTACCGTGAAAGACGGCACCGTGAAAGTAGCCTCCTGAAATGTTAAGCTTTCTTTAGGTGCAACTTTTCGGAAAAGTTGGCTTTTCCGAAAAGCTAACCTCCTATAGCTAACAGACTCTTAGGGACTCTAAATATTCCCATTATTTATCTCTATAATTATCTCAACTTCTCTTCTATACAAATATAGAATTTTCTAGACGAGATACTTAACTCCTTACCTATAGAGCTCTTACGAGCGGTCTTTACCTACGTAGGTATATTAAAGCGGTTAGTACGGGGCTAAGTTTTTCATAGGTGTAAAATAAGAGTTATCTTCTAACACTATCTAGAGTTTCTAGAAAGTTCCGCTCTTATATCTTCCCACAATTGTTTAAAGTCTTAACTATTAAATTGTATAATAAGATTTTTCTATAGGACCTTAAATTGTACCCTTATCTCGCTTACGATATAATTATAAGAGTACCGAAAGTGCTTATAGTAGTTAAGGAGCTCCGCTTTAGCGCGCTATTCGAGTATACGGATCTCGAAGGGTTTAAAGAGACGAAGAGATGCCCGCATTCCTTCACTTAAGACTTAAGTATATCTTCTATTAACTCTCTAAGATTAGAAGATAACTTACCCACTTTATAGGAGGACGACGGTGCAGTCGTAAGGAAGCGGGAGCATATAGAGTATATAGAAGAGTTATTCGATAGCGAGCACGGAGACTATAGACTAATGAAGTTAGCGACGAAGATGGCTCGACTTCTATTAGCGTTACTAGATAACTAACTCACCGGCTTTAGGGAAGGCACTTGCTATCGACTGCTATTATTCTACTAACATATACGCTAGGCGTAATATAGGAACCTACTTTCCTAATATAATACTAGGGGAGAAGGGCTATCTCGTTATATATTAATATTATATACGAAAGCTATCCCTTATAATAGAGATTAGCTACATTTCCGGAGTACTACCGCTAAAAGAGTTTATAAATCTTTAAGAGTTATCTTAGAAAGGCCTTCGATCTAAAGATAACTGCGCTTCTTTAAAGGCGTTTCTCAAACTTTACTACGAAAGGCTTACATCGTTAGAAGTAGACTTTATTAACTAGGCAGAAGTAGGAAATTATTTTGATCTTCTAGGTGACGACGAAGACGAAGATAATTCGACTCTACTAATAGACTTAATCCTACCGGAGCGCGAGGACGATTATAAGGATTTCTTACCTAATCTTTAAACCTTCTCGCTCTCCGCGGCTTCTTTTAAAGGCTCGTAGGATCGCCTAATCGACGCATTTAATCTCTATAGCGTAAAGGAGCTACGGCTTCTTAATTACAAACGTGCAGTTAAGTTATTAGACTATATAGCTTCGACGAACGTTTATCTTTACGCCACTAAAGTAGAGCTTATTCTTTATTAAGTAGAGATAGATAATATAGAGTTTAATAGAGTCGATTTTCTAGCCCCTTTTAACAGCCTTTAGAACTTATTCCTTATATTCTAGTCCGATTTCGCCGATATATACTATATCGAGATAATTCTATACTATCGAGATACTTTACGGAGGTTAGTTTATTATAGACGGCATTATTACCTAGTCGATAAAGCGCCGTACTAGGAAGAGTTCTACGATAACTCTTTAGAAGAGACGGAAGGCGGCGGGATCGCAGAAGGGCTTCGTAAAACGAAGCTTAAAAAACTTAGTATATATAGAGAGCCGTCGAAGCTACGGAAAAGCTTTTAAGGCATTATATCTAGGGTAGACTCCCTAAAATTAATATATTTACGCTTTACGGGGAAGGTAAAGCGAAAGCCCAAATTTTCTAAAGAGTCTAAAGCTTACGCTAACTCGCTATCTTCGGAATATTTCGGAGCCTATATTAAAGTAATACGAAATAGGAGGCCTCTACCGCGACGCTCTCTATATCCTAGTAAGGCCGAATTCTAGATTAGGTGGAAATAAATCTAAGGGGAGAACTAGCGTAAAGATAAAGAAAAGGACCTAGAAGCTTTCGCGGATTAGGCTTTTAGTCCTAATAGATTTCTACGTCTCTAAGTTCTTATCTCTAGTAACTTTTCCTATAGGAACCGTTTCGTCGACACTTATACGCTCTAGTACAGGGAAACCCGCGGCTCTAGAACTAGAAAGATATAGCGCACGGTCGAATAGAGCGACGTTGCGGAAAATGAGCTAATTAACGTAAATATGGATATAATATCTACGTGCCCGGTTAGTCCATTATTCTATAAGTACGGTAGAGGAGATGAGTTTCCCGGTATCTTATAAGCTATATATATCGCCTCTAAATAGGATGAGAGCAAATTAGTAAGGACGGAAGCGGCGATTACCGCGGCTGAGGTTCGTGTGAAGGGTAGTAGACAACGTGCCACATCACCTTATTGTTCTATCAAGGTCCTATCTATTTCAAATTCACTAAACGCCTCAAATCTTCTACCATTATTTAAGAAAATAATCTATTATCATATCTAGAGAAGATTGCTTAACGATGATAATAGCGCGTAGAGATATTCTAAAGTTATTGAAACGATAAGTAACGAGTATTAGCACTTATCTAATATATAGATTCTATAGACCCCCGCGGTATAATTCTTAAAGTGTATAAGGCTTTCGAGCGCGAACTATATATATTTATCGCTAGGAAAGGAGCAGTTTTAGCTAGGCCGGAAGGCGTAATACTGGTTAAAGTAGCGCTATAGCGAATACTTACTACCGAAGACGTATTATCGTTCGAGTAGGGGTAGTACGGCGTCGCCGATATAGTATAGATATTAGAAAGGCCGGCATTAGAGTGGAAACTAGCACCTAACGGATAACTCGGAATCCGAGCATTCCGATTTAATTTCCACATCGGTAGTATTATCCGGTGAACTTACCGCAGTATTATCCTCCCACGATTAACGGGGTTTTCGAGGACGCCGTTCTTAGCGAGTATAAAGCGAGACTAAGTCGTCGACGATAGAGATCTACTAATCGAGGTTCCCGTTATACTTAGCGGACGATAGTAGATTAAAGAAGGCTTAGGCGATGCGCGCGCGTTCCTCGAAGGCATACTCTATTAGAACCGGACGAGGTTATACGGGGAAGAGGATAAGATCGTTAGCTACTAGCTAGGCGAGTATATCTTATATCGGAACTACCGCGTCGTAGTCCGTATATAACTGCGCCTTAAAGGCCCGCCCTTTCTCTTTAAGTAGACGATCGATAGCCCGCTTAATTTACTAATATTCGTTATAGATCGCTTAACCTTCTACCCGATAGATAAACCTAAACTTTTTGCGAATCTATCCGTAGAGGCTTTACTAGTGCTCGCGCAGCTCTTAGATACCCGTATCTTACCGCAAATGCTATAGTTATTTAAGGGACGGCCCGCGAGGTCGATAAGGATCGATTATACGGCTTATCCGATGAGAAGTAACGATTAAATTTTCTCGTAACGCGGTGCCTCGATAGGCCGTTTACGTGTCGTAACGAATTATTCGGGAAAAATAATTCCGTTAGAAAATTATCAAACTAGCGTGGTTAAATATTAGATTACGTACTATCTTATTCGAATTAAGATCGTCTACCTTAGTTAGTTAATCGGTACCTAAATTAAACTCTCCGAGTTTCACCGTTAATTGCGTTACCCGTTATTCGACGAAGATAATAAATAATTAATACCTATACGAAGCCGATCTCTTCTTCTAAACGCTTTATTCACTTTTAATATCGACCGTAAGGAAGGGGCTCGTTAGGCTTATTCCCTTTTCCTCGGTCTGAATTATTAGATACGCGGAAAACGGGTTAGTTCTTTATCGTCTCGTACTACTAAATGAGTTAGCAATTTAATCTAAGGCGTATTTTAAGCGTAAATACTATTCGAAGGGTAATATCGGAGACCCGGAAGGCGCTATTATTATAAGTAAGAGCAATAATATAGAAGATCACGTAGAATACTAGATTATTATTTATAAAGAAGGTATAGATTTTCCTGCGTAGGAGTTAACATCTCGGAACGGTCGAGAAAAGGTTTCCACTTACGGTCGCTTCCGCTTCTATCGTAATTTAATCTTTTTTAGCCGAAGTTATAAGGTTAGAGCTACCTCGCCCGTTTTTAGGTCGCGTAAAACGAATAGATCGATATCGCCGTAAATGATCCTTAGCAACGCCTCCGGGCGAGAACCGGTAACCGCGGCTAGTAATAGAAGGGTAGCGATCTACACCCGTTAGTATTCGTACGGGAAGAAATTAATATCGGTTACTTAGTAATAACGGAGCATCTCTAAGAAGTCTTCTACGTCTAATAAAGGTTTATCCGTCTCGCTATTATCTAAGCTATACTCTTATATTAGAGGTCTAATAATAAACTAATCTCTCCTCGTTAGCACTACTTAGTACTTCTAGGTCCGTAACGCGTATCTCGTAGATCTTTTTTAACACTAGCGGACTAATCCGTCGACCTTTATATTTAATATATATCTGGCTAAGTTAAGGCTAGTAAGTGATAACGGAGCTAAATTTTCGAACGGTATATTCGTTATATATCTAGTAAAAGAAACTAGTAATCTTCTCCGCTAGGGACTTTTTGAGCGTATGGTATAGATCGATGTTCACTATTTTATAGTATTTAGAAAGGTTCGCTAGTAAGTAGAAGGACCTATAGAGCGTAGAGAGAATCCATTCGACGTACTCTCTCTATAGACCTTCTATCCTATTAATATATAATTCTATAGAGTCCTCGTATAGACCCGTAGCCCGACGCTTCTTATCTATTTCTTCGTATCGCCGGTTATAATAGTCGCGTATAGATATATAGTCCTTCGCAGTCGGGGATTAGGACGTAGTGGAGGCCGCCCGGGGGGCGTGGCGTAGGACTTTACGACGAGTTATAGTTAGTAAGGCGGAGGGGATACTAGTAAACTAGGCTAGGGAGGAGGGGAAAGGTGGGTAAACGTATAGAGGGAAAAACCAGAAGCGAGAAGGAAGAAGGGAAGGGTACTAACTTATTTATGGCTATGGGTAGAGGACTAATTTTGGCTCTTAGGTAAGGGCCCCGGAGTCCCCCCGGGGCCTAAGGAATCGTTCTAGTGTCGCAATCCTGCATCTAGCTACCGCTCAGTCGGCCTATCATCTTACAGCCATCGTAGATACCACGTCTAAGATGTGAATGATGCTAGTGAAGTGCGAAGGGATAATGTTGGCACGCAGCTGACAAGCGCTATCTAATAGGAGTGGAGTTAGTGGCCGTTAGGGCGGTATAGGCGTGGGCAGGGGTGCCGGTAAAAAGGCCGCTTAAAACAGCGTCGAGGTAGGCCGAAAGAGGCTACCTTTTTACCCGGATCTAGGTTAAGTAAATAATAATACGTCTAAATAACTTTACCGCGCGCCTAAAAGATTTACTATAGTTAAGATCTCGTTCTTACTTTTTTAGAAGCTATATTATACGGCCTCGATTAAATTAGAGATAATATAGAACCTATCGGAGGCTTCTTAATACTATTCGTCGAACGATCGTCTAACCTCGGCTCGTATCTCTATCTTACCTATTTTAGCTAAAGATATACGCGGTACCGGTATCGAGTACTAAATACCGCTCCCGAACCTATTTAAAGCGTAAACGGTAGTATCTATACTTACTCGCGGTTAGACCCGATATTAAATAGAAGTTACTATACTCGGATATATTAATAACTCTAGGTAAATCGTTTAATAAAGCGTCGGGTAAATAAAAACCTAGATAAGTAAAAGCGGATATTATCTAGGAAAAACGATAGTTTTAGTTAGTACCCCTTCGTAGTAATATAACCTCGCCGAGTAGATTAATTTAAGTAGCTACTACGCCCTAGTCTAGCTAACCGAAAGAATAGAGAGCGTAATCTCTCTCGCTATTTTAAAAGAGGAAATATAAAGTAACGGTCGGTAATTAGATAGTCGAAATCGAGCTACTTCTATTAGCTAAGTTAACATTAGCCTCTAGGGGATATAAGTAACTCTAAGTCCTAATATATCGTATCTAGGTTTAGGTATAGCTATACTGCGCAATAGGTCGGGTTAGGTAGGTTTTAGCTATTTTATTACCCGACCTAATTTAGGGTAGGTAATCTATATCTTAGCCCTAGGTGGGTCGGGTTATACTAGGGGTTACCTATAGGTAAACCTATATAAACCCGAGTCTTTATTAGCTAATTAAGTATAATTATCTAAAGCGGAGATAATTAGGGTAGATCTTATACTAATTATTATAATAATTATTAGTAGTATAGTATTATAGTCTTATAAGTAGAAAACCGTTATTATATTAAGCTACGAAAGTAGTAAGCTATCTATATACTAGTAACGCGCTATATCTTTTCTTCCGAAATTCGTACCTAAGCTACGCACTCCTAGTATAAGTAGGGTAATTATTTACGCGTCCTTCTATATAATAGTAACTCGCTTCGCGTAAATTACGGCGAGATTTATATCTATTAGATACTATTAGTAATAAATCGAGATATAAGCTTAAGGTAAGGTTATATACTCGAACTAGGTTATAAGGAACGCCTCTAAATACTCGTAAAGTGCCTCTAATATACTAGACTAGAAGCGTAGATTAGGCGTAATTATTTACGCTATCTCTTTTACTAATCTCGAGAATAAAAGCTTAGGAATTAGTAGTAGGAAAGATTTCTAGAATCGGCGAATTTCCTATAGCGTAACGGCTATAGATAGTAAAAAAGATTAGTCGCTTATTATATTAATTATTATAATCGATTAATATAAGATAGACTTACTACCCGGCTTATATCTACGTTTTTTAAACGCGGTTCTATCTTTCTTACGCTTAGGTCCTTACGTAGACTATA
>JAABUP010004716.1_pt1 | contig 21866 bp, 27 predicted proteins | sample 5559201 | NCBI WGS metagenome assembly JAABUP01 (sample SAMN10711887, study PRJNA513373) | rock metagenome | isolation source: Antarctica rocks | place: Antarctica | reverse complement strand
AATCTGAAAACTTGACACACTTCTCAATTCTGCATCTCACTTTTTCAAGCATTGTATAATGATCAGCATCTCTTTATTATAAATCTCATAATTGTACTTTGCAGATGCATTCTTCTTTAAATAATAGACACAAAGCCTTCACACATTGTTTATTAACTGTAATAAAGTTTCATTTATGCATCAATCTGAGAAATCTGTTTTCATTACTGTCATACATGTGTAGTCAAATGAAACTAAAATTGACACTGAAATGAACATGACCTTTAGCTTTTTAAAATTCTGATCAGCTTTCTCTGTTTACTTAAAGAATGTGTTCTTTTGTACAAGAGTCATTATAAGCATGGTCAGGTTAAAAAAGTTCTTAATAAACTTTTAATAGAAGTGTCATGAGTTGAACTCATACTAAGGTCTTATAATCTAGTTACTGACTAAGACCTTAAGACTAAAGCACTTTATCTTCTCATTTCTGTACAAGGCTTTTCTTTTTCTCTTCATAGTATTCTTCTTGTATTTAGAAATTATCAATCAAGTGTCAGTCTCATTGCAAACCCACAACATTAAAATATTATTCTCATTTAAACCTGACCTACACTAAAGATCTTACTGTACAATTGTTGAAATCAGTGCAGAATGAGTGCAGACACTTTTATGACAGATGAAGTGAAGACTGTTGCTGAGAAGATTTCTTCTTTAATGCAAATATTTATGACAAAATTACACAGCATAAAGAGTCATACAAAAGAGAACATACAGAACATAAAGACTTGTACAGATCTTCTTTATATCTTTGTGATGAATCAAGACAATCTCACATCAACTATATTAATAAATACAGCTATTTTAACATCAGCTGTTGCAACATCATCTTCTTCTCAAGAATTAATCAATTGTACAAACAGTCTCACTTTAAAGCAGCTCATTGCAGCAATGAGAATAAATCAACATTTAAAGTGATGTCTTTCTGATTCACTCATGTTTGAAGAAAAAAGAGTGAAATTCAGACCTTAACTACAACAAATTGTTGTTAAATTGAATGTGAACATGTCAGACAACAATGTCAGTGTGCAGTTCTGATACTTACACAGTCAGCTGAAAGAATTGGCTTTAAGTCAAGTCACACCTTGAATTGCAGTCTGTATCAAGTCAAATGAAGCCTTAAATCACACAATCATTGAAGAGATGATCAATTAACTTTGACATGCATATAATGACTCAAAATTAAGAAAGAGAGCAACTTGTATCTTAAAAGCATTAAAACAGAAAGAAAAGTCATTTGTAAAACATCTGATCACCTTTAAACAAACATTGCTGAAAGCAAGAGACTTAAAATAAGATGATGCTGTTAAGAAGACAGTTCTCAGTAACAGTCTAAATGTAATGCTTATGTGAGCCCTGATTGCAACATCAATTTCTGTGTCATACAATGAGTACATTACTTTACTGCAGCAAGTTAGTCACAATTTAAAGTCAATTTAAAAGACTGTTACTCAAGAGTGCTGTATGACAATCACTATCATCACTCAACAGTCTTACACAGACTTTATGAACTGAGAATCTATTAAGCATGTCAGTGTAACAGCAGCAAAGACTGAGAAGAAACACAAAGCATAATGAGTATTAAAGAAGAAACACAGAGCATGATGAGTGTCAGAGAAGAAAGTGACAGAGCATTGTACAAAACAGCTGTGCATGCAATGTGAAGAAAACAAACATTTTATTAAAGAGTGTAAACTTCTATCAGTTATACAATCTTGAACCATCAATGTCACTGCAGCTGAGATTGCAAAGAAGACAACAAAGACAGATGAGAACTCAGAAAAAAGAGTAGCTTTTAACAAAAGTCACAGCTGAAAGTGTATGAAATGTGATAAAAGCTGAAAGAAGTTTGAAAAACAAATGAACAGTGCCTTCTTCACTATGTCAACATTAATCAATAAGAAGTTATATGTACATATCTTGTACAACATAGGGTGTCTGTTTTATGAAATGATCACTTCTTGCTTTGTTAAAAATCACAATCTACAGTGCATAAAGATATGTTGAAATAAGAAGGCTTTGCAAGGGATTTCAGTTCTATTCTGACCTAGCATCAAAACTTGCTGTGTCACGTGACGCTGCTTAGTCAGCTCACACAAAAGTCATGCTGTTGATGCAGACTCTGCATTCTAGTTAAAATAACAACAGTTGTTTCATAAAGGTCTTAATATCAATAACTTGATGTCTTTCTGTTCAATAGGTTATGAGCTCAGCATTCTGCCTTCATACCTCAAGACATTAGTCAGTCATTCATTGACCTCACTGTTGCTGTCTTTCAACAGTGTCTTTTATCATTTCAATAGCCTACCTGAGTGCTTTCTCAAACAACCCCTTTTGTCATTACTTGATATTCTCAGTTTCAACATTTTCATCATTTCAATAGCTCACCTGAGTGCTTTCTTGAATGACTCATTGTTTTGATAGCTTATTTAAGTGCTTTCTTAAACAACACCTTTGTTATTTTGATATTCTTGAACAACTTATTGTTACAATATTCTTGATCAACATCTCTTTGCTTTTTTTGATAGTCTTCATGTTTTGATGTTTGTTCTTGACAACTCACATAATCATGACTTTCTCAAACAGCATTTTCAACTTTTCTCATCTTGCTGACACTAGTAACTATGCCTCATGAGCCACTAATGTCAAGTTCATTCTTATGAACAAAGATCTATGAGCTGTTGTTTCAGACACATCTTTCAAATCAGTTGTTGAACTTGATGATGTCAACACTTTGAACTTGAAGTTCTTGTCTGAATACATTGTCTGAAGTAAAGAGAATGACAGAGCATGTGCTACTATAGCACTGTTATGTCAGGATGACTTTAAGAGGTTCATTCAAGACCTTTCTGCACATCAGATGTGGTTGAAGCTTAAGAAGTTGTACAAGGTTCAGGGCTTTAACGCCAGATACCTTACATTTACGACACTTTTAAGTCATCACTACAATTTGTTTAAGTTCATTGAGAACTATGTTGATCAGCTAAAGACTTCATCACAATGGTTGCAAGAGATGAATTCTACCTTTTCAGACTGAGTTATACTCACTGTTCTTTTTAACAACCTTGAATTCACATTTAATGCCTTTGTCATGACTAAACGTCAGTTCATTCACATTACAACTTTTACTTTTGATTTCTTAACTGCTGAGTTGATTGATGAGACTAGAATGAAGAATAATAAAAGCTTCATTGTGATGGCTTTTTGTGACAAACCAAAATTGATGTTGTTGTTGCTTCAGTGTTTACACTGTAAGAAGACTGATCATGAGAAACTCATGTGCTTTGTTAAATACCCTTATAAGAAGAAGAAACTTAATGCAGCTTGAGCTGCAAAGAAGAAGGGCAAATCATTGTCATCAGACAAGTTCTCAGGCAAGTTCTTCAACAATGTCAAATTAATCTTCAATAAGACTGATGACAATGCCACAACACTCAACTTTATGTTTGTCATAGAATCACACCTCATGAGTGTGTGAATTGTTAATACTGAAGCCTCTGATCACTTGTGTTCTACACACAAATTCTTTCTTATCTATGAGCCTATTTCTAGGTCTCTTAAAACGGTTAATGAACCTGCTCAGATCATTGAAAAGGGCATGGTTTCACTATGTTTAGTACATTCTGACAGTGACATACAAGAGGTTATCCTCAAAGACATTATGCATGCTTTTGATTTCTCTGTGAACCTCATTTCTGACTGCCGCATGTGTGCTGATGATATCTCTTTCAACATGCATGACTGCATCTTATGTCACAAAAACAATGTCATCAAATACGATTCTTAGGTCAACAGGATTTTTCAGCTACACCTTGATGATACATCTCAGTCTCATGCCTTTGCAGCTAATCATGAGTTCAAGGTATTGTTTGATATGTGACATCAATGCTTGAGCCATTTAAGTCATACAAACATTGAGTGTCTGTTTAAGATCATTGACAACATAGATCTTAAGAATCTTTCTTGACAACATGATGTCTGTGAATTGTGCATGAAAGTCAAGCAGACTTGTCACCCTTACAATGCTTCTATTGAGCAGGTGACTTGATCATTAGGTTTATTCATTCAGATGTTGTTGAACCCATAACACTCACTGTCTATGACAGTTCAAGGTGGTTTGTTATCCTTACTGACAACTTCACAAGGTTTACCTGAATGTTTTTCATGAAAATCAAAGGTAAGACAGTCAAGCATATTAAGAACTTTGTCACATTGATGAAGACTGACTGTTCTGACTATTCTTTAAAACACCTCTGCACTGACTTTGAGTGTGAGTATCTTGTCTTGAAGAACTGGTTTACAGTCAATGACATCATCTGAGAACCTACTACGCCCTATTCACCTGAAGAAAACAGTGTTTCTGAGTGACTAAATCGCATTATTTGCGAATCTGCACAAGCTATGCTCAAAGACTTTGGCCTGAACTCACACCTCTGATCAAAAGTCATTAAGACTGCAGTTTATATCAAGAACCAGTCTTCTACTTGAGTACTTAACATGACACTCTATGAAGCATAAACAGGCAACATTTCTGACCTTTCAAGTCTTTACATCTTTGATATCATTGCTTGAGCACACATTTTTAAGAAACAATGTCAGCAAAGAGTCAAGTTTGAGGACTGCAGCCTCAAATGTCACTATTTAGACATGAAAGAAAGCTCAATCTTCTGTGTTTAAGACTCTGAATCAGAACAGGTTCTAGAGTCTTATAACTGCTTTGTTGATGAGAACATTATTGCTTATGAAAACATAGCTAACATAGAGGTTCACAGCAAGAAGAAGACAACTAGCACTAGCAATCATGCTGTTGATCTTTCTTCTGCATTCTCATTCTTGTTGTTGCAACCTTCTTTTGTTTCAGAGAAAGTGTCTGCACCAGCTACACTGCTGCTTCAATCCTTGCTATTACAGCAATCAAATTCTGTCAGCATGCATTCTTCATCTTCTTCTGTTTCAGAGAGAGCATCTACCTCTTTATGTTGTCAGTCTGAACTCATGAGTTCAAACTCACAAGTTCTAAATGAGTCATCTGATTCAGATGAGCTTGATTCATTGAACCCTTCAGCCTTAGCTGCATCATGCTACAACCTTCACAGTCACTCAATTGTTGACGAGTCTGACACACACGTTTCATATGCATATGCTGCGATTTCTATTGACGACATCATCAAACTGACCACATATAAGCAGGCTGTGAAGTTACCTCTGTGTGACAAATGAAAGATGGCTATAAAGAGTGAAATTCAGTCACTGAAGAATAATAACATGTGAGACATTGTCAACATGCCGTCAAATCAGCATGTTCTTAAAGGACACTGAGTTTACAAGGTCAAGCATGACGCTCATGCTCAGGTTAACCGCTATAAGGCTCGCTGAGTTGTCAAAGGCTATGAACAGCAGTTTGACATAGACTATGATCAAATCTTTGTGTCTGTCGTCAAGCTGCAGATGTATAAGACCCTCTTTGCCCTTACAGCACATTATGATCTTGAAGTGAATCAAATGAATGTCACTACTGCGTTTCTTTATGACTTTATTGATCAGGTTGTTTATGTTGAGTTACCTCACAGCTATGAGCTATTTGACAAGGTTGCTTTGCTGAATAAGGCCCTTTATGGCCTGAAGCAAGCACCTTGTCTGTGGTATAAGACTTTACATGATCTTCTCATGTCTTTTGGTTTCTGTTAACTTGATTTCAATCATAGCATGTTCATATGAAACGGTGTCATCATCATCATCTATGTTGATGACTTTCTGCTTGTTGAAAAGAATAAGTCAGCTATTCAGAATGTTAAACAATGTCTTAATGACACATTCAAGATGTCAGATCTCAGTCCCGTGTTCTATTACCTAGACATGAAAGTGAAATGAAACTGTGCTGAACACACAATCTGTCTTACTCAGACAGCTTACATCAACAAGGTTCTTCAGACCTTTCAGCAGTTGCAGACTGTTTCTGTTAACACTTTTATGAATTCTGATGCAGTACTCATGAAGGAGTCTATCACTCAGGCTGACATCACTGTCATTTGACAGTATCAGAAAGCAGTCAGATCACTAATGTACATTATGTTGCAGACATGTTCTGACATCATCTTTGCTGTCTTTACTGTTAGTCAGTTTGCTCAAAACCCTAACACATCACACTACAACACTGTTAAGCAGATCTTTAAGTATCTTGTCAGCACTATGAATCTTGATGTCATTTATGACATTACTGATGACAGCCTCATTGACTATACCAATGCTGACTGAGATGACTGTCACAACATCAGAAAGTTCACTGAGGCTTATCTTTTTCTTTTATATGAAGGTTTCATTAACTGATGTTTTAAATGTCAGCAATTTGTTGCTCTATTCTCAATGAAGGCTGAGTACATGACTGAAATGCAAGCTATGAAGAAAGCCATTTGACTACACCGTTTTCTTAGTGAAATTGACTATTTTTATGACAACAATGTCATTGTCATTCAAGCTGACAACAACAAAGCTATGAACCTAGCTAGAAACCCTGAGTTTCATGCTCATATTAAGCACATCAACATACAATATCACTTTGTTTGTGAAGCTGTCAATTGTCACCTTGTTGACTTTGAATTTGTATCTATCATTAAGCAAGCAGCAGATGGGCTTACTAAGGCTTTGTTTGCTGTCAAGTTTAGCTGTTTTCTTATTCAGTCAGGTCTTATATTTAATTAATGACCTGTCTTTGACACGTGTTCAAACCTTGTTGTTGTTGACCTTTTTTCTTTGTTGTCTTTTACATTCTCACTTTCTTACCTCACTGTTGCAACCTTCTTCACATTCTCATTATCTTGCTGTCAAACTCACTTTTTAGTGAGATTGAAGAACTCTATACTGACTAGTGAATGAATATTCAGATCATCTAAAACTGAGAAAAAGTGTTGAAATAAGAAGGCTTTGCAGGGGATTTCAGTCCTATTCTGACCTAGCACTGAAACTTGCTGTGTCACGTGACGCTGCTTAGTCAGCTCACACAAAAGTCATTTTGTTGATGCAGACTCTGCATTCTAGTTAAAATAACAACAGTTGTTTCATAGAGGTCTTAATATCAATGACTTGACGTCTTTCTGTTCAATAAGATAAGATCTTATATGATTACAGAATTTAATGAATCTTTAAATTCATCAGTAAATGAAGTAGCTGTCATACAGATTAATATTAACAAACATCAGAAGTCAAGAACATTCTTTTATATTGTTTTTAAGTTAGCATTCTACAACCTTATATTAAGTTTATCATGAATGAAGCAGAATGAGATTATATTGAATGTAAGCAGAGTCTTTCTTATAATTGAATTCACAGAAACTGTCATATGAAATAGAAAAGCATCTGCTGAAGATGAGTTCAATTATGTTATGATGTTGACTATATTCTTTTCAAACCTCATATAAAAGAAAGAAGAGAAACAGAAGAAGATTGAGATGTTCTCAGCTAATATGACTGATATTAAAAGAGTCTTAATCTCACAAAAGAAGACAAACTCAAGAACTATACTCTCTGATCATTATCATGAGTTTTTAAATGTGTTTGATCATACAATGACTGAGAAGTTGTCTTTCTTAAAAAAAGAAGACACAGATCATTGAATCAAACTAAAAGAGATAGATGAGAAAGAATTAAAAGTATTCTGAGATTCTTTATACAACATGATGAGAGAGAAGCTACTAATGTTGTGAAAAACATTAACAGAACTTTTGAACAAACAGTTCATATAAGTCAGTAACTCATCTGCTGCAGCATCTGTTTTGTTTGTATGAAAGTCAAAAGATGAACTTTGATTCTGTGTGAGCTACTGTGACTTGAACTGAATCACTCAGAAGAATCATTACTCTTTTTCATTAATATATGAGACTTTGTGAAACATTGAACAGGCTCAATGATACATTAAGTTAAATGTCATAGTGGCATTTCACAAGATTCAGATTGTCACAGAAGACAAATGAAAGATGACATTTTATATGAGGTACAGGTTGTATAAATGAATGATAACTTCTTTTGAGTTAGTTAATGTCTCAAGCATCTTTCAAAGATATATTAACTTAGTCTTACAGAACTTTCTGAATAAGTTCTGTTCAGTTTATGTGAATGATATTCTTATTTTCACTGATGAATTGCTGCATCAACATCAAAATCATGTATAAAAGATACTACTACAGCTTTGAGAAGTTAATCTACAAATTGACATTGACAAATGTGAGTTTGAAGTTAAGTCAATCAAGTATTTAAAATTCATTCTGAAAGTGAGAAAAGATGTATAAATGAATTCTTAAAAGATGAAGACAATTATGAACTGACAAGTCTCTAAATCAGTAAAGAGTGTACAGAGTTTCATAGACTTTGCAAACTTTTATTGAAAGTTTATTAAGAACTTTTTTAATCTGATCATGTTTATAATGATTCTTGTACAAAAGAACACACTCTTTAAGTGAACAGAAAAAGCTGATTAAAATTTTAAGAAGCTAAAGATCATGTTCATTTCAGCATTAATTTTAGTTTCATTTAATCACACATGTATGACAGTGATGAAAACAGATTTCTCAGATTGATACATAAATGAAATTCTGTTACAGTTAATAAACAATGTGTAAAGACTCTATGTCTACTATTCAAAGAAGAACACATCTGCAGAGTGCAATTATAAGATTTATAATAAAGAGATGCTGATCATCATACAATGCTTAAAAGAGTGAGATGCAGAATTGAGAAGTGTGTCAAGTTTTCAGATTTATACAAATCACAAAAATCTGAAATACTTTATGACAGTTAAAAAGATTACAGAGAAACAAATGAGATGATGTTTAATACTGTTGCAATATAACTTCTTCATACTATACTTGCTGAGTAAGCAGAATGAGAGAGCAGATGCTCTATTAAAACAAAAGCAAGATGTGTCAATGAATCTTTCAGACAACAGAGTACAACATTGTATGATGCAGATAATACATTCTGAGATAATGAGCAAGCCTATACAGACTGTCTCAATGACAGTAGCAAACATATCAATTTCTGAGCTTGTACAAGATCAGAATTTGTTCAGTGAAATTACAGATCTTAAACAAATGTGAGAAAATGCTGAAGCAAAAGATGAGTCATACAATGAGCTTTGTCAATTAATTTGCAAGAAACAGAGATTATTTTTTACTGTACTGAGAGTGAGAATGTTCATAACAAAATGCTTTCTGAGTAGTGAAGAAAAGTTGCTTTTCTGAGAAAGACACTGAGTATTGAACTCAGAATCTCTTTGTATGAAACTTATTCAGTATACACATGACTCAACAATGACTGAACACTTAAAAAGAAATGTAATTAATGTTCTTTTATCATAACAATTCTTTTGATCAGAAATGTTACAGAACATCTGTACATTCTGTTGAAATTGTGACAAGTGCTGTATGAACAATAACTGAAAAGATTGTCAACAAAGCTTCTTAAAATCTTTAGCTGTATTAAAGAGAATTTGACAGAAGATATTCATTGACTTTGTGATAAATCTGTCATCAAGTAAAGATTGTACAAATCTACTGATGATTACAGATTGTCTCAGCAAAAAAGTAATACTGAAACTGTGTAAAGAGATGACTGCAGAATGAGTGACTCAGACATTTATACAACAGTTTTATCAGACTTATGAGCTTTTTACTGCAATAGTCTTGAATTAAGACACTCAGTTTGTGAGCAGTCTATGAAAGAGTGTCTGTTAACTTTTAAAGATTGTATAAAGAATGTTCACAGCATATCACTCAGAAACTGACAGGGTGACTGAGTGAATAAATTGAAATGTTAAACTGTACATTTGTACATTTTTTAATTATAGTCAGAACAACTGAACAAATCTGCTTCTCATGACTGAGCTAGTTATAAACAATCACAACTTCATCTCAACAGAGATGAGTCTTTTCTTTTTGTCTCATAAGTATCACATGAAGTCTTTACAACTATTTGAGAAGTTAAAGCCTGTATGATCTGCAAGAAGTTCAGTACAGAAAGCTGATCAGATTATACAGAAAATGAAAGAAGTCACAGAGTGAGCACAGATAACTATGACTGTTGTTCAGCAAATACAGAAGAAGACAGTGAATTGAAAAAGACAGCAGTCATATGACTTCAAGAAAGAAGACAAAATTTGACTAAATTTAAAGAACATACATATGAATCACTTATGTAAGAAGTTTAATGTAAAGAATGTCAAATACATCATTGTTAAAAAGATTAGCTCACATTTCTTCTGTCTGAACACACTGTTGAGTATTCATAATGTGTTTCACTCAGTCATGCTTCAGTCAGCAGTTATAAATGCTCTTTTTTCTCAGTGTATGACAGACTTGCAACCTTCATCACAAATAATAAATGATGAAGAAGAATTTGAGATAAATGAAATTTTGAGAAAGAAGCTCATATGATAAAGAGAAGAATTTAAGAAGAAGTACTTGATAAAATGAGTTGATTATATCTGATCTACATTAAAAGTGACCTCAGCTCTGCAGAATACAGTGACAATGAACTGATGAGAGTTAATGCAACTTGAGATTGCTAGATCTTAACTGTATGAGTTGACATCATCAGTCTACACATAATTCAACAACAACTGTGTGTATGTGCATGTGTGTGCACACACATGTGTACACATAAAAAGATCTTCAAAGACCTTGTCAATAATGAGCAAAAGCTGAAAGAAAAGCATCATGTTAAAGAAAACTGCAGTGTTTCACATGTGTGAGATGATTGTATGAAGTTCATGATTTAGTGTTGAATTTATTTGATTTATTTCTATACTAATGTTGCCTTCTTGATTTTGCTGAAGCTATTTATTTTGAGCATCACATAGAGATGAGACAGATAGCTTAAATGTTGTACACAGTCTGTATGACTAGGTCTAGATCTAGATGTTATAACAGAAAAAAAGAGATTGTATGTATCTAAGAGTTGAGGTTAATAACAATGACCCTCACTGACAGCAATGCTGATGTGATTTGTCATTGTTGAGAAACTTGCTCACTCTCACTGATCTCATTGTTGTCATCATTGTCATTCAAGATGACAATGACAACATCATTGTTGTGTACAGAGCAGCAAGCAGCGTGATCACAACACTTACATAATTGTTGTTGCTGCTGTTGTTGCTGCTGAATGTGTTGTATGAGAGTCAGTGCTGAAAAGTGTCAATCAAAGAGAATTTCACATACAAGAGGTTGTGATGAAGAGGTTGAAGAAGAAAACAAAACAGAAAACCACATGTTGACAAGCAATAAGAACCTTATTTATAAACCTTACTTAAACAACATAAAAATCACATGCTGACAAGCAATTCACTGTACAATGTTCTTTTTCACTAATTAAAGCTCAATCTTAAAGAAGAAAAAGAGGGTGATGTCATAAGTTGAACTCATACTAAGGTCTTATGATCTAGTTGCTGACTAAGACTTTAAGACTAAAGCACTTTATCTTCTCATCTCTGTACAAGGCTTTTCTTTTTCTCTTCATAGTATTCTTCTTGTATTTAGAAATTATTAATTGAGCATCAATCTCATTGCAAACCTGTGACAAGAAGTTTACAAAGTTTATGAAACTCTGTACACTCTTTACTGATTTAAAGACTTGTCAGTTTATAATTGTCTTCATCTTTTGAGAATTCATTTATACATCTTTTCTCACTTTCAGAATAAACTTTAAATACTTGATTGACTTAACTTCAAACTCACATTTATCAATGTCAATTTGTAAGCTGACTTCTCAAAGCTGTAGTAGTATCTTTTGTACATGATTTTGATGTTGATGCAGTGATTCATCAGTGAAAATAAGAATATCATTCACATAAACTGAACAGAACTTATTCAGAAAGTCTTGCAAGACTCAGTTAATATATCTTTGAAAGATGCTTAAAACATTGACTAGCTCAAAAGAAGTCATCATTCATTCATACAACCTGTATCTCATACAAAACATCATCTTTCATTTGTCTTCTGCAGCAATTCAAATCTTGTGAAATGCTGCTATGACATTCAATTTGATGTATTATTAAGTTTGTTCAATGTTTCACAGAGTCTTATATATTAATAAAAGAAGGTAACAATTCTTCTGAGTGATACAGTTTAAGTCACAGTAATTCACACAAAACTAAAGTTCATCTTCTGACTTCTGTATGAACAAAACAGATGCTGCAGCAAATGAGTTACTGACTTATATGAACTGCTTGTTTAAAAGTTCTGTTAATATTTTTTGCAACATTAGTAGCTTCTCTCTTGTCATGTTGTATAGAGAATCTCAGAGTACTTTTAATTCTTTTTTATCTATTTCTTCTAATTTAATTCAATGATCTGTGTCTTTTTCTTTTAAGAAAGACAATTTCTCAGTCATTATATGATTAAACACATTTAAAAATTCATGATAATGATTAGAAAGTATAGTTCTTGAGTCTGTCTTCTTTTGTGAGATTAAGGCTCTTTCAATATTGATCATGTTAACTGAGAACATTTCAATCTTCTTCTGTTTCTTTTCTTTCTTCTGTATGAGATTTAAAAGAACATAGTCAACATCATAATATAATTGAACTCATCTTCAGCAGATGCTTTTCTGTTTTGTATAACAGTTTCTGTGAATTTAATTGTAAGAAAGACTCTATCTGTATTCAATATAATCTCATTCTGCTTCATTCATGATAGACTCAATATAAGGTTGTAGAATGCTAACTTAAAGACAATATAAAAGAATGTTCTTGACTTCTGATGTTTATTAATATCAATCTGTACAACAACTACTTCATTTACTGATGAATTTGAAGATTCATCAAATCTTGTAATCATATGAGATTTTATCTTCATGCACTGTAGATTATAATTTTTAGCAAAGCAAGAAGTGATTATTTCATAAAACAGACACTTTATGTTGTACAAGATATGTGCATATGACTTCTTATTAATTAACATTGACATAGTGAAGAGAACACTGTTCATCTGTTTTTCAAACTTCTTTCAGCTTTTATCACATTTTATACACTCTCAGCTGTGACTTTTATTAAAAGCTACTCTTTTTTTGAGTTTTCATCTGTCTCTGTTGTTTTCTCTGCAGTCTCAGCTGCAGTGACATTGATGATTTAAGATCATACAGTTGGTAAAAGTTTGCACTCTTTAACAAAATGTTCATTTTCTTCACATTGCATGCACAGTTATTTTGTACAACACTCTGTCACTTTCTTCTTTGACACTCATTGTGCTCTGTGTTTCTTTTCAGTCTTTGCTGCTGTTACACTGACATGCTCAATAGGTTCTCAGTTCATGAAGTCTGTGTGAGATTGTTGAGTGATGATAGTGATTGTTGTATGACACTCTTGAGTAACAGCCTTCTGAATTGACTTTAAATTATGACTGACTTGCTGCAGTAAAGTAAAGTACTTATTATACAACACAGAGATTGATGTTGCAATCAGAACTCATGTGAGCATTATATTTAAACTGTTATTGAGAAATGTCTTCTTAACAGCATCATCTTATTTTAAGCCTTTTGCTTTCAGCAATGTCTGTTTAAAGATGATTAGATGTCTTACAAATGACTTTTATTTTTATTTTAATGCTTTTAAGATATGAGTTGCTCTCTTTCTTAATTCTGAGTTGCTGTACACATGTTGAAGTTAATTGATCAGCTCTTCAATAATTGTGTGATTTAAAGCTTCATTTGACTTGATACAGATCACAATTTAAGATGTGACTTGACTTAAAGTCAACTCTTTCAGTCAACTGTGTAAGTATTAAAACTGCACACTGACATTGTTGTCTGACATGTTCACATTTAATTTAACAACAATTTGTTGTAGTCAAGGTCTGAATTTCACTCTTTTTTCTTTAAACATGAGTGAGTCAGAAAGACATCACTTTAAATGTTAAATCATTCTTATTACTGCAATGAGCTGCTTTAAAGTGAGACTGTTTGTACAATTGACTGATTCTTGAGAAAAAGATAATGTTGCAACAGCTGATGTTGAAATAGCTGTATTTACTGATGTAGTTAATGTGAGATTGTCTCAATTTATCATAAAGATGTAAAGAAGATCTGTATAAGTTTTTATGTTCTGCATGTTCTCTTCTGTATGACTCTTTATGCTGTGTAATTTTATTATAAATATTTGCGCTCAAGAAGAAATCTTCTCAGCAACAGTCTTTACTTCATCTGTTATAGAGATTTTTGCACTCATTTTACACTGATTTCAACAATTGTACAACAAGATCTTTAGTGTAGATCAGATTTAAAAGAGAATAGTATTTTAATGTTACAGATTTGCAATGAGACTGACACTCAATTGATAATGTCTAAATACAAGAAGAATACTATGAAGAGAAAAAGAAAAGCCTTGTACAGAGATGAGAAAATAAAGTACTTTAGTCTTAAGGTCTTAGTCAGCAACTAGATCATAAGACCTTAGTATGAGTTTAACTCATGACAAAAAGACTAAGCACAGTTATTTATGTCTGTAGCTTTATTAATAAAAGTGTATACATGCACTTATTAATTTTTAGTTCATGTTATATAATATCTTTAAATTATGTAATGACACTAACTTCTTTATATATGACATTACAGATCATTAAAAAGAACATTGTTGTTGTTTTACACTTTTGTGATTAGTGATTGTTGTAAAATCATAATAATATTATTTAATATTAATTTCTAACTTCTTTAACTCTGTTTTACATAACTGACATCTTGCAACTAAATTAATGATGATAATACATTCTGTTTTGACTCTATTATTCAATAACACTGATGTAATTCTATACTATAATTATGATTGTTGTACATGTTAAGAAAAATCTGAAAATATTGATCTTATTAACAGATCTGAAGTGAAGAAGTGTTCAATGAATAACTGATATATTTAATGAATATAATTTTATTATTCTATTTTTTACAACTGTAAAACAACACAATCTTAGTATCTTTATTTAAAAAGTTCTTTTTAAATATTGAATTGTAAAAGTCTCAATTAATAAAGTTATTAAGATAGTAAATGACATTCTTATTTATATACTTTTTTTCTAAAGACACTGACACTATATAAATGCTTTATATTATCATAGACATAGTATTAAATCTTTAACTCTTTATAAACTTTAGTGGGGGGACGGCCAAAGGGTTCCCTCTTTCGGCTGGTTTGAACGCTGCTTTTGACAATCTTTTTGCCAGATGATCGCCCTGGCCCTTGCCGCCCTAGAGCCCTTTCCCCTTCGTTCCACCACCTTCCCTGCACCCTTGCAACCCTCCAACCAAGCTACTGATCGTGCCTGCATCGCCGCCTCCTCCTTAACGTCACCCGAGCAGTTGTTCCGTCTGCGGATTGCTCCAGGGCTGAAACAATTACGCTTGCCTCTGAAGGAGGAGATGGCAGAAAGACCTCTGTTCCGGCGGTGCAAGCATACTGCGAAAGGCGTCCAGATGTCTGAGGAGGCAGCTCTGGCTGACACCACTCTCCGCCCACAAATGACCAACCTCGGAAGCATCACCGGCATGGAACTTCCCACGGGTCCATACACCTTCCGACGGGGTAATGGGCAAGCTCTCGACAACAGCAGTAAGTAGACGTGGACCTCTGGTTGATTTCATGCTCATGGGGGTACAGGTGCGATTACGGACGCACAGCGGAACATCATCCTGCAACATCACAATTCCTCCGTCTTCCAGAAGAACTACGCCTCGAGATATATGCCTGGCACCCAGGCCGCGTACCGCGGCTTGAAACCGCAGACCGCACTGATGCGAGCCGCCAGTGGCATGAGTCGCACGATCGATCCTCGACGGCCGAGAAGGCTCACCCTTGCGCAACAGGCAGAGGTCGACCGCCACCCCGAGGTGAGACTCCTGCGTCGGAGGCTGAAGTTGCTGCTGCAGACCTTCCAAGAGCAGAAGCGTTCCATCGCCAGCACGAAAGGAACCCCCTTGTATGATCACTATCGACAAGCCTATCAAGCTCATCGCAATTTGAAACGGCGGCATGAAAAGGCTCTATTGACAGAGGTCAAGGAGAGGTACAAGAAGGAACAGCCGGTGATTGACATCCAACGCCAACTGAAGGGGTTACCAGTCGCAGAACAGGAACGTCGTCAGGCAGCAGAATACGTTTTCGTCGAACGAGCCCAGGCCATCGACGCGCTCTTCACCTTTGCCACATCATCAACCCAAGAAGAGTGTCAACGGCGGGCAGCAGCCATCAATGCGTTGGTCGCGCTCTGCAAGAAGCAGGAAAGTCAAGGCTTCCGTCGCCGCAAGGTGGACAACAAGGTCAAAGAGGAGCAGACCTCATCGTCCGTCTTTGTGCCGCCGAATCTGACAGAAACCCTTCTCGTCGAATGCAAAGCCACCCAATGCATCTTCTGCCTCGGCAACGAAAAGCTACCGACTACTGATCGCCTGAAAACATTCGCCAGTCGCGGCGACCTCAAAAAGCACTTCCATCGCAAGCATCTTCGCCACCATCCGGACGGTCAGCCGATCGTGTGCCCTCATCCCCGGTGCGACGTGACCTTGAACGGCACATTGCATTTGCAGAATCACGCAGAAAATGTGCACAAGACACCCACATGACCCCCCGCCCCAGTGTCATACACAGAGCGACTGCTTCTAATGGGTAATTCAATCATTCTTCAGGCACTCCATCCTTTGCGAGCATTGATCAGGCATCAAGCTCGACCAATCCACTATCTTTGTGTTGTTGTTCATGCGTCCCCTGTCCCTGAGCGTTGAAGTTTCATCTGCATCGGCGCGGGTTCATGGCTGTCACCTGGGTCAATTTCTTTGAATGGTTTCGCATGGATGACTCGGATTTACTTTGACTTTTGTTCTTTCGTCTATTCCGAATCTGATACAGCCACGCTTGACAGCGTAATGCGTTTCATGCGATGTCTCGACAATCAATGACCCCTGGCTCAACGACGTTGCTCTGAAACCAATCATCTGCGCATTCCGATTCATGAACCACCTTCCTCCTCTACCCTTAGCTTCTACTGGGCATTATATATCAGCCTCGAGAATCAAAAGTCTAACGGCGCCTCCGACGTGATGTTCCTCCCTCATGTTTGTTGAGAATCTCACGAAGCAGAAACTTTAGCATCCCTCCCGCATATGCAGATTCTTTAGGGAAGAATTTTCCTGTTGTGATTGTATAGTCCTTGAGTTCCTCTAGAGTATCGAACTAGGAAGCGCAGTGGCCGGTATTGGGCGTATCGACCAGATCGACAAGATTGACGAACTTCCCCTCGAACATCTTTCCTCAAGCATTTCCAAAGTCAGCGTCGTTCTACTATCGCGAAATGACCACAAAAGGCGTGTTCAAAGAGATACCTTCTTGGCCTCACTGAGGTCGTCGGGAAGGGGGACGATATCCAAGGCAAGAGACAGTCCCCTCCAAGATTCAATATCGTCAGCCTCGGTTCCATATAGGCTGTTGAATTGTTGTACTAGGGCAGCCTTAAAGCTATCATGGGCCTCTTCTCGATCAGGATCGTCGCGATCCCAATTGAAAAAGTCGCACAAGCGGTAGAATTCTTCGCTGGAAGACGAAGTCTGGTCATAGACGAATGCGGGATATTGCGCAAAGAAAGAGTCCAGATGATTCGCCGACGGATGACTCGTACGAAATTTCTTCCTGGCGTTGTCCTTCTTCCTGGCCTTCACTCCAATCCCGTTTCTTTTGTCTGTGGACGACTTCTGTCATTGGTCAGTTGAGTTCCGAGAGGAAAGGTAGATAGGTACCTGCGTCTCCAACGACATGGGAAAATTTGCAACAGTCTCCGAAACGAAACGTTTTCGACTTAGCGAACTGGTAGCAGATACCAGCCATGCCAGCTGCCGGTCCACATGAAAAGGTTGGCGATGCGGAATAGATGGATGTAGCGGCAGTCTGAGTCTGAATACCAATAAAGTGGATTAAGGGCAAGGAGGGGAAAGGCTGCAATTAACCTTGAAGGCCGACCGTCATGTAAGACATCAGATATGGAGAAGGTATGTCACAAGATGTATGTCACATATGAGCTCAGCTAGGAGACTTACTGTTTATGCCAATTTTTAAGTCTTTATTACCTTGCTCATCACCTCGTTACGTAAGCGAAAATCACATTCTACACTTGATATGTTCTCTCAAGAGAAACCCGAAAATGAGCACGCTGATCGCAGATGTGAAAAGCCAATTCTCAAAGGCCAGTGGAGTAGTTGGAGTATCCACATCCCACTTCAGAACAACCTCCGTACAGGAACAGAGTTACGTGGTTACATTTGGGACACCGTGCCCAAAGCTGCTGTGGTACCCGTCTTCCCGCTTGCTTCGCCGCTTCCTCTTGTGCCAGGTGTTCTTGCGTGAAGTTGTGCAGGAGTTGACGGAGCTGTAGATCGTCTGCACCGCTTTCCCGACTATCCACACTGATCCTTCCGAGACTCGTTGGTGCCCCCGTGGTCTGGACTGGATGAGGTTTGGAAGGCATCTCCTGGAGACGTGGCCACGTCTGATTCCTTCCGGAAACAGCGTCTGCGTATGCTTGCTTGTCCCACTCTTGACTGTCCGGCTCGACCCTCCGCGTGGGAGGTCTGCTTGAAGCACTTTTGTCCGACGTCATTGTTGGCGCTGTGTGCTTGTTGGATACGAATAAAGCAACGACTTTCTTCGCGAGTCGATAGAGGGGTTGGGCCAGGCAGAGGAACATCGTCGTCGATAAGGACGATCAGACACGTTGAGGAACAGCGAAGCAAGATCTCAATACGAAAGCGCCGCTCTTCGCTTTCCTGTTGACTCACACCCAAGACGAACACAGCGAGGTTCAAGAGGCAGCTCGGACTGCAAAGAATAAGGAGCAGACAAATTTTCCCGCGCTTTTCAGCAGCACACCGCAAGTACTGCCCCAAAAGGATGCAAGGCCACGTAAGGGCAAAGATGGGGAATGCTGAAAGAATTACGAGCTGAGAAACATCCATGATTGAAATTTGACGGATTCAATGCAAGGTGATCATGCAAGGCAGCCATGCATCCCGGGACGCCTCCTATTATATTTGGCAAATCCAATCGTACGGACTTCGGCTAGATCTGCTTTGAACAGGAAGATCGACTATGATCAACTTAGTACGACGTGACTTTTGATTTGATAGGTGGCCAGCTTGATCGTGAATCACTTGATCGTCAATCATTTGATCGTGATCGCCATGTTCCCACCAAGGAAATACCGCTAGATACGGATATATTATTCCAGCACTTCGTTCAGTACCTGCTAATAATATGTCCCCATCGATCGAACAGGCCAGGTCAACCTGATCGAATTGACCTGGTCGACGGACACCACTGAACTGTATCGACTCATTGAGGTGTCTGAAGATTGGATTAAGTGAATTGGATTGTTCAGAACCCTGGTGCCGCATACTTGCTCCTAGCCCTGAACCTAGCCCCAAACTTGAACAGCAAGAAAGGGAACGGCATCGTCGCTATAGCGATGAATCCGAAGGTGCTGAGAGCCCATGGGGGGCTAAGACCCATGAACACTGTAATTGAGCGTCAGACAGGTGACTACCAACTCCTCCTCGCGCGAAAATGGATATAGAGGGTAATAAGGCTGTGGTTACTGACTCTGAATAGCTACGAGAGGAAGCCATCCGGCAAAGGAGACGCGGGTGCAGGCAACGGCGGTGAGTGCGGAGAGGGTCCCGCGGGCCGGGTATGCGTCGAAGAGGTATGATATGTAGCCAATCTGAACGGATAAACGGGGACGGTTAGCCCTAGTTTCATGCGCACGTACTAGCTCATAGGGAAGAGAATGATGAATAGATGAATGGAGGGAAGGCGACTTTACAAGCATCAACGCACTGCCCCAAACATACGTCAGCGAGCCCAGAACGGGGCTCGCCCAGCTAATCGTCGTCTTATTGGTCCAGCCGATCCAGAAAAGCGAGGCGGCCATCAAGACAGAGCCAATCATTGCGGGATACAATCTGTATTCAATGTTCATGGACATTCTGCTTTGACTTTTCTTCGCAGCCCTCGGAGCCGTGATCCTGTCGAGGATAATGGCAGTGAGGGCCGCAAGAAGAGCGCCGACGATTGCCGCGATGAATGCTAAACCTATTTGCTGGATATTGAAGTTGTGGATACGGTGTAAGGCAACCGGGACGGTGACAAAGAATTGGAACCGGACTGCGAAGTTGAAGCCGAGAGACCAGCCTATGAGGATGACGATGGGCTCTGTGGCCAGCATTTTCAGAGGCGTGAGGAAAGTGATTTGTGTCATTTGTCGTAAAGTGCGTCCACTGTCAGCCTCAGGTAGTTTCTGACCGACGGCATGTAGTTTTGATTTTCGTCGGAGGATTTTTCGGTGGTACGTTTCCGGGAGCCCGATACCGAGGAGGTACGCTGCCAGACCGATCATGAGGGTGATCCATTGTGTCCAGCGCCAGGATTCGGCGGCGAAGGCGAAGCCTCCGACCAGTGGACCTGTAGGAGTTGAAAACATTGTCAGTTAGATATCTATAATTAGAGGTTGTCAGCGGAGATGGGAATGCTCATACCACAACCCGCTCCAACATATGAAGCCATAGTTAGAACCGAGTAATACGTTCCCGTTGCGCTTACAGGCCAAACGTCGGCGAATGTTCCTTCAATCAAAACCAGGCATGGACCACCAAAGAGACCAGCAAAGAAACGACAAGCAGCGAGAGTTGCGAAGTTTTGTGCTAGTCCTGCACAGAGAACGAAGAGCATCCATATGGGCACGCAAACCAGGTAGACAGGAGAGCGGCCGAATTGTTCACTCCAATGAGGTGTATGGATGGGTGCAAAGGCTATACCGAAGAGGTAGAGGGACAGGCCTAATATTGCTGTGATCCTTGAGACATCGAAGCGTTTGGCAACTCCAGAGATGCCGGAGGCATATGCTGTGATTCCGAAAACACTGCTTCAAGCATTAGAAGGCCTAAGAAATTTAACCCTAGAACATACTGACACCGCGAAGACAAAAGCGAGTCCCACAGACGAGACGTAAACTTTTTTGTAGATTGGCCAATTCTGTGGATTGTTGGGATCATCCTCGGCCATCGTAACCTCTGGCCTTGCTTCCTCGATTCCTGGCGGAGAGTAACCTTCCGCTGGAGAGGGATCCATGATAGGATGAGAAACAGATTAACAGACTAGCTTCAACTGAATTCTGGGCTTGAAAATAATAGAAGATCGCTGAAGGGAAGATAAGAGAAGCCAGATTGAGAAGAAGCGTCTATATATACTCGTTGCTTCGCCCCGCTTCCAACGTCTGGGTGTATTGATTTGGAATAGACGCCAAATACGTTTCGTCTTACGCACAAAGATTACCCATTCTGTAAATGCAACTTTGAGAGCCGGTGCGCCAGACTGAGCGCCCTCCAAACGCAACGTGCATTTCGCTCTACGACAACGCTGTTGACGCAAGCCAAGGTTCTAGAGAGAGCCAGGATGCACCGCAGTGCCAAGACGATCCAGACGAAGCACTGCCCTACAACTGGACCCACACTCCACCCACAAGAGCTTAACCTTACTGATAGGTCATCAACTACGTACCATCCCAACACCCGTGCCCTTCTAGCTTTGAACGTTCATCTCGTGTCGCTGTGATTTGATGTCGACCAGGCCATATTTCGTCCACCTGGAAGGTTACCGGATGAGGTACTATCTGCCAAGCCTTCCGGAAGTCGGCACGGGAGGCGCGGCGCGGGGCGCCATGACCGATCTGGCAATGCGGATTAGGAATCATCAGGACAAGCAGGCCTCCCCGACCCACTGGTGGCCTCTAGGCGCGCGCTTAATCATCGATGCTACA
>JAABUP010004715.1_pt1 | contig 21870 bp, 28 predicted proteins | sample 5559201 | NCBI WGS metagenome assembly JAABUP01 (sample SAMN10711887, study PRJNA513373) | rock metagenome | isolation source: Antarctica rocks | place: Antarctica | reverse complement strand
CAGCAGTCGCAGGAAGCAGTGGCATTGCCACGTCTGTGGCCACAAATGGTTGGCACGAATCAGCTCTCGTGTCGTCGGTCAGACTGGTTGCCCTGAGTGCTATAATCTGAAGCGTGCATGGCCAAAAGTGCGGCTGCCCACTTTGGCAGAATGCAATCATCCACTCCTCAAAGACTGGGACACTGAAGCCAATGCCAAGGAGGGGTTGTTCCCTGACAAGCTCACGCTTGGCAGTAACAAGCGTGTTCATTGGCTGTGCCGCAAGTGTCCTTTGGGGTTAACACACAAGTATACCTCGTCAGTGAACTCACGCGCTCTGGCTGGAAAAGGATGCTCGATTTGTCACGGGTTTTCTACTTGCAAATGCAACTCCTTGCCAAGCTTGTTTCCTCATGTTGCTCAAGAGTGGGATTATGACAAGAATGACCGGAATCCTGGTGACTGCACAGCCAGATCTCTTGCCATGATTTGGTGGAAGTCAGAGGATCGACAGAGTCGGCAACAGTCTATCAACTCACGTACAGATAAGCGCCTCAAGCAACATAGTAATAGAGCAACTTGATGTCAGTCTTTCAAACATGAGTGGCTTGTTTTGGATGCCGTGCTGCATCAGCATGCCATTGCATAGACTCTGCACCAGATTGTGCACACTCTTCATTAAAACTCCACCACCGGCTCTAAAGCTGCTGCATCAAGAGGCTGTCTTTAACATTGCTGCCTGGGTGATACTTTACATCTCTTCTTCCAAGCAGCGACTAGGTCTTTCAGATCACAGCCATTTCTTCAGCTGATTTTGTTGTGTATAGTCTGTTTGAAATGTGGTGTTGCAAGTATTGTTGTATATCAAATTACCGTGCACATTCTTGATGCCAGTGAGCACTGCTACCCACTGATGAACTTTAATGTCTACTGCGCAGTCTCACATCAGCGTTCTCAACAGCTTGGACAGTATAGCAGGTCGTCTTGTGTCTCATGTAGAAGGGTGTACAGTACTGTGACATTGGGGTTTATGATTGTTAGTACTACCGTGCTGCCTTCAATGTTGGTCGTTTAATTAAATAACTCATATTTGCACGACCTCGATTAATAAACATATAAAGTATTATCACCATCCACGACTACCATTGGAAAATAATAAATAATGCAACAAAAAGCACGAAAAGCAGTGCTCTACAATCTGTTGGTTTGCATAGTGCCAACACAGTCATCATGCCCTGTTGATCGAAATGCAATCCAAGCTGAGTGAACATCCTTTGAACCAAGTACATGCCTTCGTTGATTTATGTTGTAGTACAGCAATTTTGCATTTTTTCGCAACCGCAATCACCAACCGACTCGAATTCAAATCGTTAAAAGTATTCCGTACAGGTGCCGACCCACATTAGAGATAATCGATTGAATTTTTAATCATTTAAATGCGCGAAAGACAGGTGCTCCAACAATGTATCCCTTGGGGGTGGGGTCAAATGCTTTCTGAATGTCAACAAAGCATATGACCTGCCATGCTGACTAATTGTCCTCATTGCCTTGCATGACTCATTGAGGGTCCATCTTGTCTGTCATGCAATTGTCATGTCTAAAGCTTGCCCTGCTGCTGATCTTTAGCCCAGCCACTGACGTGCCTCTTCAGCGCTGCAGCATACAGCTTAGACAGGACAATACCCACCAAAGTAGGGGCCCAAATCATGATCATATCCAACCTTAAAATAGGGCAGCGGCGTCACGGTGCCCAAAGACAAAACGGGTGTTTGGACTTTCTCCCGCTTCAGATTCTGAAGTGCCATGGTAAAGTGATTCAATGGTTGCTAAGCTTGTGAGCAAAAGCGTGGTTACTTGCAGTGAGCAAGGAGTAGCAGCACTCTGCCAATGCCTCATCGACCAGTTTAAGGTTCCGGTCACACATTCCTACGAATTCAGTGATGCCTGCCTATGCTAGGCTCTGCAGATCGGCACATGCTTAACAACATGTATCTGGGAGCCAGTCTATTAAGGACAACATTGAGCGCATGCAGACAAATTGCTGTATGCTGTTTATTTTATTAAGCAAAGCGTGCTGCTGCAAGAGAGGTTTTGACAACTGGGCCAGCTCAGCACTGCAGCAGACTCAGCATGATAAAGAGGCTGAGATTCAAAGTGCAGGTCTACATTGCTCGGCAAGCATCACTGGTCAAGACTATGTCTGGGCCAGCTGTTGCACAGCTTGTGTGCGACTCAAACCACAGCAAGTGCTTGGCGCAAGGTTGCAAAGCAGGCCTGAAGTTCAAGCTCCTGAAAGCACAGAGAGACACAATAAAAAGACAAATTGCGCTCAAGAAGCACCAGACCACTGTTTGAAGACTGATCTGACAGCTGTTCTTTTTGCTCTGGCTTCTCTGTGCATTTGACAAGGGCACAGAGCTGTATTCACAAGTACCCAGCGGACTTACAGCGAAGTTTCAGCCATTGAAGATGTGCTGAAACTTTTGCAAGACAGCAATGCAGATTGTGGGCAGCAACACTGCCTTGTTGGCCGATCCTCTCTTCACTTCACCACTCTGTTGTACCAGCCGTTGGAGAATGATACATAGTCATACTGATGGGCTCCAAAAACGTGCACAAAGCATGCTGCAGAAGTTGTTGACAGGCTGTCGCACTTTAGGGTATGCTGTTTGCGCTGAAAGATCAGTATAAGTAGGGGGCTATAGCTGCTGACTGTCGTATCATTGAAGCAATATTGTGCGGGAGTCACAGACAAGAGCAGGTGTTCTGCGGCCTATGACTTCCCTGTGCAGGTAGACATGTCGTCAAAAGGCAACGCGCGACTGTGCTGGGCCGCCCTGAGAGAACGCACAAAATCCAATATGCTGAGAAACCAAGTGACGCAACAAGCTCGTGCAGGTATTCGTCATAATCAGTTTCGATCTGGCCAGTCGGCACTGTAACACCAACGACAGACCAGACGAAAGCTACAGGACCGCAGATCCATTTACCCGGTACTGGTCGGGGGAGCAAGCCACAGAATGTTCAGGCGTTTAGTAGCCTGCAAATCACGTATACCAACTTCAACTACCGTTCCTGGAGGATGCCTCATCACGTGACTTTATCAGACATCGAAACGTGACGAATTGAGGGCAATCGATGCGCGGAATGGACTAAATTTTCGTTGTCCAGTCAGCTGCTTCATCGAAACAGGAACATTTCAGGTGTCATCACACTCTAATGTAAGGGGTCTAACCACGCACGTGCACCGTGGTACGCAGTACTATACGGTTGTTACACATGTATACGGTGGTTAACCCCCAGGGTATGTTCGGTACGCACCGAGAGTGTCCCGAAAGCTGTCAGCGGCCAGGCATATTATCGTGGTGAAGACGCATGCGCAGTGTACGAGTTTGTCCGAGAGCTTGATATCTTACATTGCCGGGGTATGGTTGTGGATCACCCGCGGGCTTGCGTGCTGTTGGACATGTTGTGCTTTTGACTCAGATCCGTCGTTCCCTCGTCGGCTAGATGAAACGGGTGCCGAGTTTTTCTGGCCGACCCGGCTTTCCCGCTGGACTGCAGGTATGCTGGGCTGTAAGCTGCTGCATTAGGAGACTATTGGTCGGTTTTGTTGACATCTGCCTGGCGCAAAGGTGCTCCTCGTTGAAGCTGACAAACAATCGAGGGAGAAGGTCTCGAAACAGCTGAAACACCTGTCATATGCTGGTAAGTCTCTTCAGCCACGTCGCCACAGACGATAGCCGGGCAGCTCCTGTTGAGAAGACACTGACCTAGCGGATTAGGACAATACAGTACTCGTCCGGCTGTCAATAATTTTGTGACTGTCCTCCACAGGAACTTGCTGCAGTACCACCGTTGAGGCAACTTCAATTTTGAGTAATGGCTCGAACCAATTTGATATTGTATTGGCAGAGGTGCGTGTGCTGGAATATCTGCCACACCATTAGTAGCTGTTGTTTATTGCAGATTTAGCTTACAGCAGCCATCAAGCAAATACTGCTGCTTCTCCGATGTACTCATTCAGGGGATGATGCCTGCAGGCCAAAGCAGTTGCAAAAGAAAGTCCTGCTTTTGTACATTCTTTGAATGGCCTGCCGCTGGTGCTGATGTCAGAGGGAGGCAGCGCCAATGAAGTTTGGAAGAGCATTGAGCTTGGTGCTGCTGAATACTTGGAGAAGCCGTTGTCCACACTCAAACTCCGAAACATCTGGCAGCATGTTGTGCGCAAGGTGAGCTCTACCGGTGCTCATTAAGCAGCGCCACTTTGGTATGCTGACATACTAAACACTCAACACAGCTTCCGTTTTGTTCAGCAGTCATTTTGCATTCACACACAATTTTTTGGCATTGTTTGCAGATGATGCACGGCTGCGAGCAGGAAGGTTCCTCCTGTAAGCTGCCAGGCAGAGACAGTTTTCATACCTCATCATCTTTCCTCCAGCAGGTGTGTTCACTAGATAATGCTCGTTAACTATACTCTCTGGCTCTGGATGCAGTCAACATCAACAGCTGTGTCACTTCAGTCAGTTCGTACAGAAGTCTCTGTTCTGTATCAACTGCTGTGTTGTGTTTATGCGTGCATGGTCTGGTTGTGCTGTAACTTTTGCTGCCACGATGGTCATGCATGGTTGGAGCATACTGTGTCTTACTGTGGCTTACATGTGTGTATGTGTACAGAAATCCTCCTCTCAGCCTGGCTCACCCAGCACGCCTTCAGCCCTCAGTTCTGGCGTTGATCATGACTTCACTCTGATTGATGACAGCCTCAAAAGCTTCAAGCTGCGCGAAGGGGTCTCCTCATCCTCTCATTCAGGTGCTGCGCTCAAAGCTGTCACTGTCAGCATCACTTTTGCCAGACTTTGGTGAATGTTACGTATATTCTGTAACAGCTCATCTTCCATCATACCAGCGTCACTGGTTTCTTACAGACCCAGCCCTGACCTACTGCTGACACCAACACCTGTTGAGCTCATGCTGACATCAAGTCTGCCGTTCTGCAGATCCTAGCGATCTGTTCCTGCCAGACATCACATCAGACACCTCAGACAGTAAGCCGCTTCTTCTCCAGACCACTGCCAGCACTGCTCATGTGAACTCAGACAGCACGCCAGTTCCAGCCGCCAAGAAGCTGCGCAGAAGCTGCACCAAGGACAGCAATACAACCATTACACACATGGCTTCTGTCACCCACCGCCCCCCCTTGGCAATCCGCCCTGCCCCTTCAGGATTCCCAATGATGAGTCAGCCGATTATGGGTATGGGTGGGGGTCAGTGGGGTGGGTACCAGAATATGCCGGGGTATGTGTGGGGTACCCCTATGGCAGGTGCTTCCATGGACAGCTCCAGCAGCTGGCAGGTGCACATTCTTACTCATCTGTCTGAGCAGTTGTGTGCCAGTCTGTCTCCTGTACCTGCGTTAGGTGCTGGTGGGCATTACACAGATCCAACAGAGCAAAGAAAGGCGCACTATTCCTGCTTGGGTTGATGATCTTTTGTTAGCCATAGGCTGTGCTAAGAGCTCAAGCTGTATATGAGCTGGCTGCCCATATTTCTGCAAGCATGTGCAAACAACAATGTGAGCACTTGTGGTTCTACATTCCTCCATAGCTAGTCACAGTAAAATTCAGCCCTACTGTTACAGGTGCACCTTTGCTGAAACCAACAGGTGTTGCAGTCCAGATGCCGTGCACTTCTTGAAGGCACTTCTTTTCGCTATGGCATGTGTTGCATGTCAATGCAGCACCTCATGGTCTACCTGCACAGCATTTGCAGTGCTCAAAGCAAACGACCATCCGCCTGCCAGCATGACGTGCCAGTTTCATTTTCGAGCTGTCTCAGCAACCCATCATGTTGCAGGTTCCGCCACATGCATTAGCGGGTGGTCTGGAGCGTCATCATAGCCTGCCAGTCGGCAACCCTATGAGTCCTCTTTACAGTCAGTCCAGCTGCAATGCTGGCCCCACAGAGCTTGACCACAGCCTGAGTTTGGACTTTGAGCCAAGCGATACAGTACTGAGCCTAGACTTAGGCGCAATTGAGACGGTTTTGGATACTGCTCCTGCCTTTGGCAACATCTCTTTCGATGGCTTGCCAGGATCTCCAGCCCCAAAGAGTCCTCCCATTGGTCTGCAGCTCAGAAAATCTGAGTCCTTCCTGGATTTGATCAATGAGCATCTCAAGCATGCCAACTCAGCCTGAGTAGTGAGCTGAGACCAATTTTGAGCCCTTCCGGCTGCAGTGTTATTTTGTTCCTTGCTTCCATGGTGTTCTGGCTTGAACTTGTTGCATTGGATTTTGGCTAGTTGCTGAGAGCAACACCTGAGTTGCAACAACGGCTACTGTAGTCGTCTAAGAGTAGTCATGAGGGAAGAGTATTTGCAGTTCCATGCACAGTGTTGAGGAAGCTGCTTGCAGCACATGAGAAGAATACCCAGTTGAGTCAATGTCTAGCCCCCGTCTGAGTTGGAGAACACTGAGAGAGCCTCTGTTTTCCCATCTTGCTCTTTCGATTATGCACTTGTTTCTTTCAGCATTTTGTTATTAGGACAAGTCATGAAACGCTTGCAAGTGTCTTTGCATGAAATGTCTTGCTGCTTGAATTTTCATCGTCATTTTTTCCTGATTCCATCTTTTCAAGCCAGTTCTGTCACTGATTCATTGGGCCCATGGGGTCTGAAATGGACTCAGTTACATGGCCAGAGTCCAGCCTTTTAGGATATGGCTGAGTCAGCAGGAGTTGCCCTATTTGCTGTGACAGTGTTGCTTCAGTGTATTGCTTTGTTGTCATGTGGTCGTGCTAGAACTGTTATGTTTGCATTTGTGCTAAGCTTTTGGGTGATCCTCATTGTAAAGCACATTTGTGTATCTGTGTTTGTGAATCAGTGTTAGGGCAACAGCATTAGGGGAGAAACCAGTCTGCTCGAAACTAGTATACTATACTCGAGTGTAGTAGATCCTGCTGACAAGTTGGTGATATCGGGCACATTCCTACAAGCTAGCTCTGTAAAGCGGTCTGTGGTAGTCTGTAGTTCTTGTGAGCTGCGTTATCATAAGATTTATTGACACATGAAATTTTCAGCCAAAGCATGGCAACCTCTGCTTGTGCACGCAATGTCTCAGACTGTTTTGCGGCGGTTGTCATCTTGTCAGATCGGAAGTGACTGGCTGTGCCGCAGCAACTGCTTTGAGCAACAATCAGTGGCTCAAGGGGCACCTTCTGTCCAGCCTCTTCTGAGAATAAATCTGCCCCTTTGCGCTGTCGCACGAAGGAAGCAGGGTTTCAGTCTGCAAAGGTCAACCAGCCCGCGCCCACAGCCATGAGGAAGAAGACAACTACAAAAGCCAGTGCCGGTTGCGACTACCTGCTTGGAGAGCATTTCCACTGTCGACTTACAGGTCCGAACGTAAGCTTTGCAGCCCCCTTAGCTGTGATCCGTGTGGGATCAGCCAGACCATAGTTCACGTTCAAGCAAGCGCTACGTAGCCCTCAAGGCTAGCGGCTGTGAGGCGTGGCACCTGTTACAAAATACCAAAACAACTGCGGTACTCAGCCTGTTTTGGTAGCTGCTCAATTTGTGCGTTCTAATGGTGCAGACGACCGACGCAAGTCCTAGCGACGTTGGCGTCGGCCATGTCGCTCAGGCTGCCTTGGACCTAGAAACACAAGGCTGGGCAGTTGTGCCCGACGTGCTGTCCACTATTGAATGTGAAGAGTACGTAAATGGGGCGTGGACATGGCTTGAAAGTCTCGACACTGGCATAAAAAGAAGTGATCCCGCAACTTGGGGTGATGACCGCTGGCCGTCCAGCTTCAGGGGCATCATTAACACATTAGAGGTGTCTCACCAAGACTTTGTTTGGCGTGTCAGGCAAAATCCTAGAATCCTGCAGGTAGGAGAGGCATGGTTGGTTTTTTGCAGCATTTGGCAAAGTTCGTTTTGTCTCCCTTTGTTGGAGCAAATAATACATTGCTGCTGCTGCTTTATGGTAGCATTCAGTAGCTGGATCATGCTGTCTTACCCATGTCAATAGTACAGTCTTCCAGTTGGACAGTTCTAGTATATTCACTCAACTCGAGCATGCTCAGTGGTGTCAGCTCAGGCCACAACAATTTCAATGCAGGTTTTTGAAGGCTTGTGGGGTACAAATGAGCTTCTGTCATCCTTTGACAGCATCAACATCTTGAAGCCAGGTCGGCATGAGTCCAGCACAGATGGGTGGCTGCACGTGGATCAGGCCCCCCTCAGAAAAGGGATAGCTTGTATACAGGGCCTGGTCAACATGGTTGATGTCAGCCCTGAGACAGGTCAGAGCTGCAGGTGCTCCTGGTGCATTTGTAAGATCAGCACATCATTGTAAGGCAGTGCATGACAGTTTAAAGTGCTCGCTGGTATACATTCAATTGTCTTGCCAGACACATGGCTAAGTGCAAATGCATGCTTGATTACTGATCATGACTGTCCTGTGCTGATGCCATCAAAGCGCACAAGTCATCAGCACAAAGCAAGCTGTCTCATGCAGGAGAGTCAGCAAGTGTGTGCAAGAACAATGATCATTCATTGTGGCACCCCAACACACTTCACATTTGATATGCTAAAACAGAACCTCATGCAGACAGTTACTCAAGCGTGTAGGTATCTGACCCTATGGGAAAGACACGTATTTAATGAATGTATGTATGTATGGATGAATGTATGTATGTATGGATGAATGACTGATGTGCATCATGTCTGCAGGCACACTGCTTGTGAAGGACGGCAGCCACTCATCGCATGAAGCCTTCTTCCAGAATGCCACGGTGCTCAGCCAAGAGCAAAAGAAGCAGACCGAGGACTTCTACATGTTTCAGCATCAAGAACGGGATTATTTCCAGAAGTTTGAGAACAGGGCGCTGAGCGCCAAAGCTGGGTCTCTGTTTCTGTGGGACAGCAGATGTGCGCATCAGAACCTGTTGCCAGGTGAGACAATAATAACAATAATAATACTTTTTACGCTTTCCAGCTCATGATGAGCTAGGTATGTGCAGGACAAGTCTTGTCAGGTGACACAAGCTGTTGCACATATGATGCAGGAAGCATCACCCTGTATCTACGAGTCATTCATGTGTACACTGTATGTTGCAAATGCCTTTGCATGACCTCAATCAGAGTCCTCTCTCGTATCCTCCCTGTATCTTTGTCTGGTCTCACATGTAACCAGCTACGTCAGGCTCTGTTGTATGCGCTTTGCTTTTGTAACTGCAGCTTGTGTCTCTGCTGTTAGTGCTGATGAGATTTCCCGCCTTCATCATACTACAGAATCCATTGTGCAACTTTCCTTGACTTGCTGTTGGCAAGCATACAACCTTAGCTAGTTTTTTTGTGTGTGCCTAAGCCCTAAACAAACCCTAAATCCTACTATGTAGACCTAAAACACATCAATCCTAGACGCTGAGCCCATCACAGCATGAAATGTGGCGCTGCAGGGAACACAGACAAATGGCGGCATGTTGTCTACACATGCTATCAGCCAAAAAGCTTGGCCACAAAAAAGGACCTGGCTCTCAAGAGGGAAGCTTACAACGACAGACGAGTGACAACACATCGGCCTGCAATGAATGTAAAGCTGTTCCCGAAGGAAGGCAACAGCTATTATGAAGCATCTGGCGCCAGAAAACCAGATTTCGAAGTTAAATACACCAGGGAGAACGTAGAAACTGATATGACGAAGCAGCTAGCAGGCGTTAAGCCATATCCCAGGGAGAGCATTCGCAAAAGCACGCCATTGATCCATCTGTCTGTTTAGGTGATTAGATCTTAGTTTAGGCAGATCTATCTGTAGTGATTTGTGCTTTCTTTTACGTGATTGCTTCATATGTCTTTATCCAAAAACAGCTTGTATTTTATTAGTTTACACATCTTTTATCACAAGTAGGCAGGTGTTGATTTGACAAGTTTTTCATTTGAGCCTCTGAGTGTGAGCAAGAGAAGTGCAGAAGCTTCAGTAGCGGCTGGCAAACAACGTCATTGCAGATGGCAAAATAAAAAGTAATCAATGCAGAACAAGCGTATTATTGGTACAGGACAATGCAAGGTGTTTGTGGTAATATATTTTGCAAGAATTATTTTAGCTGATATTAGATGTTCACATCTCAAATGCAGTGGACCATCCCAGCAGCAGCAGGCCTTCACACGCATTAGTTGGCAAGGCTGGCAAACATGGTTTTTGAGCACCATTTCCGAATTCGAACAATGCTAGGCTCTCCCCTGATGATTGATGTCACTCCTCAGGAGTCAGGCCGTACTCCTTCTTCTGCATGCCCATGATGGAGCTGACCCTCAAGCGCACTCCATGCTTAGCTTGTAAGGTGACCCAGGCAACCTCCTCTTCTTCCACGAACTTTTCTCTTTGGACTCCCTCTGGCAGCTGGAAGAAGAAGTTTCCAAGAAACACAGCAAGAACAGTGCGCAGTTCTGCCATAGCTAGGGCTTGGCCAATGCAATTTCTAGGGCCGCTGCTGAAAGGGTTCCAGCTGCCATTGATGCTGTGGCGATTGCCTGTTGGAGTTGCATCTGGATAGGCTGCAGGCAAGCAGCACATTGTCTGCTACAGTACAATGCCATCTTGCATGTCATGTTGCTGTTTGCGAACCTTAGCAAAGACTACCCCTGTTTGGCATGAATGCATATGTCTTGAACATTGAAAATGAGCAAGAGCCCACTAAACAACAAGCAGGTATGACACAAGCAGCAACTTTAGCTGAGACAGCAGCAGCAGCAGCAGCAAGCAAGCAAAGAGCAACAGCATGCCCTCAAAGAATGCAGCGTCATAGCTCAGAAACCCTACCTGACTGCTCCAGATTGTCTTTTGCAATGGTGTCTGCAAGCCAGCGGTCAGGCCAGAACTTGTGAGGGTGAAGGTAATTGTGGGGGCTGACGTGCATGGGGTAGGGTGCCAGCATGAGGGGGGTACCCTGAGGGATGCGGTACCCCATGATCACCATGTCCTTGTCAGCCTCCCTACGCAGACGACAGACATTAGCAATCAATGAGTAACAACCATTTCAACAAATTTTCATCAGTTCAGTGAGTTATCACAAAAGATATTGACCACAACGCATATCAGGCAAGAAGGGCAGGGCTAAGCTGACAGAGTGAAGACAGGTAGCACAATTGTTTGTCTGCACAGACCATAGTTTGCAGAGCTACAACGCAGACAACACTGTTGCAATTTGAAACACCTGCCTTACACTTACTTCAGGGGGTCTGCCTTGCAAAAGTTATGCAGGGAGGCTCAATCAAGCCAGAACCTCAAGCTGCGCTTGTTTCCTCATCATACATAAAAACAAGACCTCATACCTGAAACTACGTAGAAAACTGTACATACCTGACCCTAGAGAAAGATGCGTACTGAATGCATGAGTGAATGAACAAAGGAAATAGGGACAGAAGGAAGGAACAACTGAACGAATGACTGGGTTCAGCCTAGGTAAAGCTTGCCTAACAGATCCAATGGGCGCAGTGGCATGCAGCCGCAAAGTTTCCTTGGCAATAGCATCCAGCATCTTCAGCTTGCTCAAATCTGAAGCAACAGCACATCTTTATACCCTTTTTCATCGGTTTCCTGCCTCAGTTTTGCCAGACCTTAGGGGGACGATGTCTATCATGGGTTTACATGCTTGGCAGTCGCTGAGTGGTGTATATGCTTAGCACTCAGCAGTGCTAAGCGTATACATGCAGCCTTGGTCAGTTAGTCACGTGAGTTGCTGCGAGAATGTGCGTGACCAGCAGGATACAATCAGTTGCAAGTGATGCAGAAAGCAAAGAGCAAAAGATGGTAAGGCAGAAAGCATGAAGGGTAGAAGGCAAGGAAAGACTCAACCCCTCAAATGCAACAGGTGCAAAACACAACCGACAGCAAGGGCACAGCACAGAAAGGCTCAAGATAGCAAAGAAGCAAACCTGCATAGTCAAGGGGCCTTGGGGGAGGGGAGCCTGGGGAGGCTGCCAACCCTGCCTCCCTCAACTCCTTCTGCACCCTGACCTGTCATATCGCAGTACAATCTGGCACTGCCAACAAGGAAGCAGACAGTCAGGACAGACACACTCTGCTGCTTAGACTCTGCTGCATCTACATAGCATGTGATGCCGTGAGGATTGGGTCATAGCATGCTGTGCTGCGCTGTGCTGCACTGTGCTGTGCTGTGCTGTGCTGTGCTGTGCTGTGCGACGCTCTGCCATGCTGTGCGCAGCGTGCTGTGACATGCTCTGCCAGGCTGTGACATGTTGTGCTGTGCTGTGCTTTGCTGCAGCGTGCCAGACTGTTCAGCCTCCTCATGTTTTTGACTTATTGCCGTCTGTCACAGGTGGCACAATGACAACCATGCTTGTATGGTATGCATGAGTCAGGGCCCGTTATAGTCCTGACCTGAATGATGCTTGTGCAGCAGTTGGTTTGTGAAACAGTCACAAGTACGTAGACCAACATATACAGACAGATTTGCAGGCAGGCAGGCAGACAGACAAACAGACAGACCTGAATGGTGGGGTCTGCAGCCAGCTCAAACAGGGCCCAGGAGATGGCATGTGCTGTGGTCTCAAACCCTGCCGCAAAGAAGATGCCTGCATTGGCGGCCAGGGTCTGTACAGGTATGGGGCCACCATCCTTGTGGCTCACCAAGCGGCTGAGGCACGCCCACAGCGAGGTGTTGCTCTCTGGTTGCACCCCTCGCTTCTGAATGATTGCTGCCAGCTCATCATCTTTCTGCAGTGTCATGCGTCTCAGGCCAGGCAGGAAGACAAGGAAGAGTATCACAAAGCGACAAAATGTTAATGCTCTCTGGCTGAGTGCTTGCTCTTGGAGTATCCTTGCCAGCTCGTTGGGTTTCGGCAAAACAATTTCAGGCCAAACCAACTCAGGTCAGTTGAGGAGAAGCTGGACTGCATGACACTGGATGAAAAAAGCTGACCACCCCAGACTGCTTGGCATACGTGTAAGCACACCAGTCAGTCAATCAGTCATGTTTGTTAATGCCAGCTAGGCCATTTGCCTAAATTGCAAAGTCTTTTATCCATGAACAGAACGAACATAGAATGACACAGACAGCATGCTAAGGTAGGGATTATGTCTTCTCAGAGGAGAGACAGAGCAGCAAGGAGGTACCCACTCAGCCTCTGGCACAACAGCAGCTTGGGTTTTTCACAGCAAGCACAGTGACAGCTCGAGGATGCTTACGTCAGCAAGGGCTTTTGCCGTCGCCTTCCTCTGTTTGGCTCTTTCCAGCCATGGGCAGAGCACCAGCAGCAGAGCGTACAGGGGGTTGGTGAAGGTCAAAGACAGGTCAGACTGGAACTGCTTGCTGTCCTGCAGCAGCGGATGCGCTGTTCGTGGATGCCATGTGTTGAAGCCAACAAACAAAGCGGAAGCACAGCAGAAGAAGACATGACAACAGTACACAAGGCATGGACAAATATACAGCAGCATGCTGGCGAGTAGGGGCGCAGGGCGGTTTGTTCAGGCACAGGGGAGGGGGGGCAGAGCTGAAGCATGGGTCACCTCCAACAGCTTCTGTCTGGCAAGCACTACAGTCCCATCCTCTTTCTCTGTGTAGTCGAGCGCACCCAGCTCCATATCAAACGCAATGGCATTGATGACTTCTGCATCACACCAGCTTTGTCACAGAATGACGCACTGTATGCCCCACATACGATGATACCATCCTATGCTCACAACAAAACAGGCTTTGATCCATGAGTTGTAAGTTGGCATGATGCTGAGGTCATGTCAACTGTGGCAGCTGTAAGGCTATGTAACAGCTTGTGAAACATGCAATGTGGCCATTGCAGGTGCTATAGCATCATGCCACATGACATCTGTTGTGGTCGCCTGAGATATGGACAGGTATGCACATTGACCTGCAGTGGTCCTGGAGGACATATTCCCCATGTCCAATGTGGTCATACCCCCCTTGCATAGCTTCTGTAACACCGCTGAGGCTCGCAGAGTTGCGTCATATATTCTTGGATATGCCTGCCACAACATGCATGTGAGTTTGACCAGCAGTGGGATACCTTGGCCGGAAGGGTTAGTTGTGGGTCTGCGTGCTGGCATAGCCAGTACTAGCATACAAGCTTGAGACAGCATTTGCAAGCAGGCTGAAATACAAGTGCACTGACTACCAGGTGAACTTATAGTCCTGTGTGAAAAGTGATGTCATATGACCATGCATGTATGGCACAGTGTCGATTGCGCTGATGAGCATGCAAGGTGAGCATGCCTGCATGACAGGGTGAGACACATGACCAAAATGACTCAACCAATCATCTGGGATTCTGGCAGTGACCTTGCGAATGTTGTCTGGACTGAAAGCGAAGTTTGTCATTTTGCGGTAGTACTTCCATTCCTCATAGTCAGGAGTTGCTAGAAGATTATTGTGTGGGGCTCTCTGCATCACATCACACAACAGAAACATTAGCTGGAGCAGGCAACATTCCCCATACACTTGGATGCACACATGTCATGAGTAGGCACAAAAGGTGCCTGCCTTTTGGTACAGACCCTGGCTAATGACATGTGATCATTAGAATGTCAACCATGCGTCAACATCATGCATATGTATAGACAGAAGTGAACAGGCCTCGCAGGGCTGACTGCCAACCAACAAAGGACCTGGCACTGCTCAGCAGAAAGTGCAGCCATGCTGACAAGACTACACATAACTGCCAAGCAACAATCAAAGCAATTTCAAGCAAGCTCCAGTTCTTCGTAAGCAGACTCTACAACAACCCACTGTGTTCACGCCCTTGTAAAAGAAGCTGGCTTTGGGCAAATTCAGCTCCCTGCTGCTCAGCTTGAACACCTCATGTGGATCAGTAATCACCAGGACATCTATGCCAGATAGGTTCCATTTGTAAATGGGGCCATACTGGGCTGTCCATCTGGCCAAAACCTGCGACAGTCCTCGGTTCGCTCTGTTTGTTTATGTCGACAACAACATGCTTGGGGTGAAATATTGCCGGCTGGATCAGGAAGCAGGGTCGCTCCTTGTTATAAGCGTCTGTTCTAACGGCAGCAAGTGCGGAAGCTCTGCAATCTTTGATGGCTGATGCCAGCCTCATGCCTGACGCTATACGAGGACACGGTTGCATGCAAAACGGTTGATATGACCGGCGTACCTTGTGAAGGTACGAAGAACCAAGGATGGATCCCAGGTTGCCGATCAGCGGCTGTTGCTTGGGTCCCGGAATGTCCTTAAGATCATATCTCAGCCTTCGCTGTGCCCGTGTCCACAAAATCCATGCCGCGACTACACTCAGAATACTTGTAAGGACTAACGCAACGCTTCCCACTGTCGACATTTTGCTGGGCTAGGTTTGTGCGCCGACGTTACAGAGGCCAACTTGGAGGTCGGTGTCAATTCGGAGTCTTGCTGGCTGCGTAAACCTCGTATCAGCTAATTGGCTTCGCTTGTGGAAAGCCACGCTGAAGTTGTCACTGCAGCTGACTCAGGAATGGCACATAGCATGGTGTACAGTACAGCATACATTTTATGAGTACAGCAGGAGCAGCTTATAAGCTAATTAGAACTGATGGCATGGTCTTAATATCAAGGAAAGCGTGTGGCCTGCCACCGATTACTATTGACTTCCTGAAATCGATCATCTGCTGCAGATTCTACCTCTCCCAACGTCTGCCCTCTAGCCTTTCCAGACAGCAACTTCTTCGTCAGCCGTTCCCTCACTGTTGGCTGCGGCTTCCTCTTGGTGCCGCGCCCTTTTTGTGATGATGACTTGACTGCAGCCTGCATGTTAAAAGGCATACAAAATATGATAACATGCTCAATGTCTGGACAGCAGAAGCTACCACTGTCGCACATCAATCAGCTGCTAAGCTTCAGGCTTTGAATGCAATGTTAGCGCTGCATACACCTTGCGGAAAACTGACGACGCAGACTGTCACTCAGATCACTATCTTATGCCGATAACATTGCCATCCCTCAGGCAGTAGGCTTCTCTTTGGCAATGCACACCCACTTAGGATGCTGACAATGATCCCGTGCTGTGACCTGCTGGCTTCTGTTGAAGGATGGGCCATCACCAGCTCACCTGTGCTTCTTGATCAGCTAAGGCCTGAGCCACTTGCTCATCAGTGGACGCAATCACAGCCTCATTGTGTGCCCTGTCAGCTGCCCTCTGCGCTCTCACATTGCCCATTGGGTTCTCAGATTTGCTGGCAGCAGAAGGCACTGCTGTTTCCTTTCCAGCTTGTCTCTGAACAGCTCTTGCAGGCCCAGCCTGGTTGTGCAGCTGCCCTGCAGAATGCGTGAGATGCCCTGAGGGATGCCCTGGCGGCTGCTGGGGTCGCCCTTGAGGGGCTTGGGACTTAGCAGAAGGGGTCCAGTACTCAGCTCGAGTCCCAAAGAAGGCATTGAGTTGCTCAGAGGGCAGCTCGACATCAGGATCATGAGCTCCCCAGTGATTCTGATACTCCATGCCTCGGGCATTCACCAAAGCTCGGGCATTGTTGGTGTCCCAGTAGACCAGGTCATTGCCATGAGCAACAACAGGCGCCTGCAGTTGTAGCAGCAAGTATTTGGCAGCTGACACACGAAAATTAGCCATCAAGTTTGTGAAAGTAGTGATGTCGAGAATGGTCTCAGCAGTGGCGATGGTGCAGCAAATCATCAATGGCTGTGAAGCAGTGCAGTTCCAGTGGCAGCGGAGCAGCGCAACAACAGTGGCAGCACCAAACACAACACTTGGGTGACGCACGGCCCACAATGGCATTTGTGAATGTACTTGCACCTTGGAAGCATGCATCATCAAGAGGATCAACCAGAGTCTATGTCACATGAAATTGATGCAGCAACAGCTTGGTGGCCAGCAAGCCATTCAAGCTGAAAACATTTACCTTGGCAAGCAAAGCATGCTTGATGTCCTCAGGTATCACGCTCTTCTTCCCACCATCTTTTGGCGGGAGAGGTGCTGCAGCTGCAGCTGGAGCTGCCACATCAGCTTGGGCGTTTCCCGCCTTCTTTGAGGCCGCCAGCTTTGCCATTGATGCTGCCAGCCTGGACCCAGTTTTCAATTTTGGCGCCACTTCTGCCTGGCTGGTCCGAGTAATAAGCTTTGGAGCATCCTGTTCCTCTTCATGATTGTCTCGCTTACTTCCTGCAGGACTTTCAGATCGCAGACCTGATCCAGTTCTGCCAGAAGGCAGAGCCTGAGTACTTGACAAGCGTTGTGACTGATCCGAAGCTGTCACATGATTTGCGTGATCACATTGCACAGCGGCTGTCACATGACCCACATAACTTGCCTGCTGAGGCACACCGACAGGCATCACATGGGGTGACACATCAGCTTCTGGCTTGACTACAGCAGCGTCTTGAGCTGACTCACTTGCCAGGTCAGATGCTTGAGTGGGTGCTGCTGCTGCAGCACGCTGTGACAAAGCCTGACTGATGGCAGCATCAGCAGCTTCATTGAAGGCTTCTCTCCTGTGAATGACAGAAGAAGACTGACGGCGGCGCATGGAGTTACTGAAGCTGATGTTTCTCTTAGGCGCTGTAGGGTCAACCAGGCGTTGACCTAAGGAGGAAGAAGAGGGTATGGAGTTGCGTGTCAGTCCGGTTCTGTGACTTGACCCACTGAATACTGGAGCGGCTGCAGGCTGTCTGTCTGTGCTGCTATGCGAAGCTGCAGACACTCTGCCTGACTGCTCGGACACAGGCTGACCGTTCCCTGACACAACTTGCTGCAGCCTGTCTGTTTGTGCTGCTGTTACGCTGGATGCAGCAGCTTGTTGTGCAGGCACTGCTTTCTGTGAATCTGCTTCACGGTCTGCACTGTCGCTGTCATCTTCATCACTGCCAAACAGGCCCTTCATCAAGTCACCAGTCTGCTTGAATGCAGCAGCCTGTGTTCCAGGGATGGGCTTTGGCTGGCCAGGGACTGATGTGGCATCCCCAGGCTGCAGAGGGGCATTGTCAGTTGCAATTGCCTGCTCGCTGGCAGACAGGGTGGACAGCTGCTGACTCAAAGCCTCAAGCTTCTGATGACTCTGCCTGAGCTGAGTCTGGAGATCAATGCTGGAGCGTAGTAAACGTTCCAGCTCAGCATGTGGGTCAGATCCAATTTCACCCATGTCCACCTGAATGATCCAAGCACAGCATTCAGATGGAAAGCCCAATGTCAGATCATGTAAAACTGCTACTTATGTTGTAGTACTCCCTGATATCATTCAACAATTTGGGGAGGACATGGGAGCAGCTCTAAAAAGCTCTTGGGGATGCAGAAAGGCCACTAACGTTAAGAGAAGCATGCAGTCCATACATCTAACCTCACACATGCGTGGGACTGGAGTTAAGCTTTCTTACTTTAGAAAGACATCTTAGATATCATCATCACTGCTGTCTGATATGTTGTGAATCAATTGTAAGCATGCCCTGTGGCACAATGGGTCCAAACCATGCCCAATGGCACAATGGGTCCAAAGCATGAGCGGCAGTAAAATGCAGCTTCATACACCTGCCTGTTCATTCTCAGTGTGTGAACACATCTACAGCAGCCAAAACACTATGCTTACACCTCAGACTGGACCAGGCTATAGACCAATGAAGTGCATGAGGCAATCAAAAATAAAATTAAAAGATTGAGCTCTCAGTGACAAACAATCAATTTTGACTCAGCATGGTATTTTCTGTGCTATGGATTATGGCTTTCTGTGCTATACCTTGACAAACACCTTGAGCCATTCCTGCAGCCTCGGCAGATGTCTACTGACCAGAAACTTGTCCAACTCCTGTAGGGTTTCCACAACAGCAGGGTCAGGGTTCCTCAAGCTGACCCAAGCCCTGTTCACACCCTCTGATCCCATACCTGTGCTCGCCTCAGCTTGCTGCAACAGGTCCTCTGGGATTGTGTCCATTGCGTATGCTGATAAGCCTTCCTCCTCTTCATTGACCTCTGTGGACCAGACAAGCTCTTTTAGGTTTGATGCTCCTGATGGTATTCAGGGTATGGGCTCAGCCCTCAACCCTAAACCCGACACCCAGCCACCACGCTTCCCCCACAGGTGCCCTTTGACCACATTGTGAACAAAGGCCAAAGTGAAAGTAACGCCACGCAGTTCTGCAATGTCTGTTGGCACTCGAATGTGTGCTGTGAAGCTGACAATTTTTCAACACGCATGCCTGGCTAGCTAACAGTACCCCTAGGCTCAGGTATGCACAGTCCTGAGTAGATGTTTTGCCACAGGATCAGTGGCAACAAAGGACGCTGAAATGTACCACTGAGCTTAGCAATAGACATGCAGTGCAAGCTGGACCTACATCATGTAAGATGTACAGTAGAGACTGGAAGTGACAGTGTACAATTGCGCACACAGGTGACAGTATGTGGACACCTCTGCTGAGCATCTGGGCACAGCACAGGCTCACGCAGCTTGAAGCCTTCTGATGGCAGCACAGTGTATGACAGATTACTCACCTGCAGGTGCAGCTGAGGTAGAAGCTTCTGCAGCAGGTTCTGCCGCCTCCACTGTTTCCCAGGCAATCTCATCACCTGGCGCCTGTAGTCCTGAGGTCACCTCAGATACCTGCTTCGAGGTTCCCTCTATGATGCCAAACCCCTCTGCCTGCGACCCAGCTCAGGTCAGCCATGAGAACAGAAGCTTGCTAGAGGGGTGGTCCTGTGTGAGAAAGCGCAGCAGACTTTCACGAGAGGGCTGCATATGCCAGTCAGGATACAGTTGCCAAAACAAACTTGATGGGAGCATATTAGGTGTTAGGCATGATGATGCATACAGCGCTAAACAAGTCAATTATAGGCATCTCAACACTGCACTCCCTCAGACTCTGTGTTGGAGCACACGCCAAACACTCAGTGCTGAGCTCCAATGCAACTTGTAGTAATGACAGTGGCTTTGTGGTAGCCAATCAAGCATGATGTGCATGAGCATGGCATGAGCGTGAAGCGTACTATCTGAGTCAGGGTAGTCTTCATGTCAGACATATGGCCATCAAACCCAGTGCGTATGTGATGGTACTTCTCTTGCAGCAGCGCTTGACTCCTGGCCTGCAAAACCATAGCCATCACTTAAAATGCTGTTCTAGATCCAATGCATGCTTCTTGGCCTGACAGCTGCCAATGTTGTGACAGCGACTCTGTTCTATTTTGGAGTCTGTTGCAGCGCACAGAGACTGCAGATCAAGCACCTGCTTAAGGCGGACGTCCAGATATCACAAACGACACTTCACACATTCAGCTCTGGGACAGCAGTATACAGGAAGAAAAACAATGGACAGGGCACAAATTTGGAAAGCATTGTATCATGCCATGATGAACACAATGGCTTTGCATGGGTCCCACAAAGGGACGTAATAGAACTGCTGTCCATGCAGCAATTCCAAAGAATGTCGTGGCAAGACAGCCTGGTCAGTAATCACTACTACAAATTGTTGGGTGATCAGGACTCAGGTCCAGGTGCTGAGAAGCTGACCTGACGCTCGCGTGCATCTGCTTCAGCAGCTGCTGCTCTGGCTCTCACTTCGGGGAAACGCATCGCCATGTTGTGCTTCAGGTAGTTGAATCCAAGTGCCACCTGTGGCGCAAGTAGCTGAAGTCAGGTTCGGTCCAGAAAGGTACAAGGGGACAATAGAGGTCAGATGGCCATCTTGTTAAATCCGTGTTTTCAAGAGCAGTGCAGCCCATTTGTAACTGGCATGCATGCTGATGATGCGTGCTGGAAGATGCGTTACAGGTCTGGAAATGAACGTGACCACCAGATGATGTCAGCGACCTTGAGAGACCTTCTGCCTATCCGCCATATGCGCTGCGCAGCTTGCAGGGCTAGCAGCACACATCTGGGTCTCAATCATGAATGATGATATCCATGAGTGCCCTATGACAAAGCAGTGTATAGTACCACTTGCACACGTTCATGACACTGGTGCGGCGACATTTGACCTGTATGCAAGTCACAAACACACCTGTTTGTATGAGCTGCCAAATTTGTCATTCCACTGCTCAACAATTGCAAGGGCCCTGTCTCTGAGCTGGTTGGCAATGCTGGCCGGCCCAGGTAAAGGCTTGTCATGCCTGAAGCCCAAGCTGAGTTCCAGAAACTCTGTGAAGTGTGCTGTCAGGTGGTTGCGGAAAGCTTTGCTGCGCTGAAAGAGCTGGTCCGAAAGGTTAACCACATGCAGCCTAGTCTGTGACAAACAACACATCCACATGGTCAAGCAGGCAAGAGGATGAGGTGATGCAGCATCACATGCCTGAGTGGAAAGATGCATGCTGGGTGCAGAGCAGTAGTGACAGCACGGAGACTGCTATCTGGCGTGACACACAAATTTGGAGAAGTCGGATACTGCCACAGACTCGAGTCTTTCGCACACCGTGGGTTGGTACTGCCGGTTGAGATGCCCGGAACAACCAGTACCTGTGCATGGTCTTCCTTCAGGCGGTGAAGCAACACACTGGAGAACCAGGTGATGTTTTCATCCGACTGCTTGCAGAAAGATTTGATTTGCTGCAATGCAGCTGCATCTTGATGAGACTCGTGCTTGTCTGTGACCTTGTCGAGAAGCTTGGTGACAGCTCCCAAAGCATTCGCGTCGAGCTGAAGCGCCATATCACTGGACTGGGAAAGTGGCGAACCAAGATCTGTGCTTTGTCACCTGACCCCTCCTGGCTGCATTCTATTGACAAGCAGAGTACATCAAATCAAGTGCTCGCTGAGACTCGAAGAACGTAATGTGACCGGTAGAAAGCGCAAAGTTATAACCATTGTTATTGTTCATGTGCGAACCCCATAGCATGCAAGCAGAGGCTTCTGGCTGGCACACCATCCCCGTCCTAGGGAATGCTATCCCCAGAGAAGCTGGGGAAAAAATGATACTGCACAAAT
>JAABUP010004713.1_pt1 | contig 21878 bp, 32 predicted proteins | sample 5559201 | NCBI WGS metagenome assembly JAABUP01 (sample SAMN10711887, study PRJNA513373) | rock metagenome | isolation source: Antarctica rocks | place: Antarctica | reverse complement strand
CAGGGAACAGCATTGCCTCCCCATCAAGCTGCAGCTACAGTGCCTGAGAGCATCTTGACCTGATCGCTTACATCTCTCAAGCCATAGAAACAGCACGCACAAGCTAGGGCTGATGATTCCCATGCTGCTCTTGAACACGATGCTTTGACACAGATGCTGTGACTGCCACCTGCAGGCCAATCTTGCCATTCCACAGCCACCAGCAGAGGCCGAAGAAGGGCTAGGTGCCCTTGAGGCTGTTGAGCGTCTAGAAGGCAGCCCTGTCCCAGAGGACCCCCCTGACCAGCCCTTGCTCCCTGGCAGGGAGCATCACTGGGGTAAGCCTGCACACACCTGCTTGCAGTCGTGAGTGTTCTTTGTCATGCATTTTACAGTCTATGGTGTGGAGCCAGTCGAGACTCAGCAGACATCCTGGCTTGCAAGCACAGGTGACTGAGATGCATGACAAAAGGAAGCTGTTGAATGTTGCACCTGTGACTATTGTCTCCTCAGTCAACCGCACTGACCTGACCACGTCGCTGTCATGCAAGTGTGGGAGGTCACGCATAGTCAGCTGCTGAACAGGATGCTCAGACGCAGGTGAGCCTTGTCAAATGCACTGTCCAGGGATGGAAGATCCATGGCGCACCTGCATGTGTTGCTGTGACTTTGTTGCGCTGCTGTGCTGCAGACAGTCAAGGCTATGCAGAGCCGGCAGCTGCTCCAGATGCTCAGCAGCAGGCTGACAATGTCAGATTCACTGAGAGCTTGTTGCCAGACTGGGCAGCGGCAGCCTCTGGCCCTTATCCTGGGGCTATGCCACAAGCCCTGCCCCCAGGCAGTCTGCCAGGTGCTGTCCTTTGCTGCACTGGGGATAGCCCTTTCTGTTTGTGCATGACCACACTTGAAGCATATCAAGCCTATCAAAGCCTTGATTCCTCTGGAGAAGCTCCATGACATTGCTGAAGCAGTGCTGCTCCAAGGATCAGTCTGGCTGCATGCAAGATTGATTGCGTGTAGCAACACTGTGTAGCACTTCAGCACATTGTTTGCATGAAGGCAGTGGGTGGCTGCATGCTGAAGTAACGTAGCAGCGCCTACACATCACATACCAGCAATGAGTGACTCTATGCTGAAGCACAAATGAAATCCCAGACGGCTACATGCAGGCCCTTTGGGGCCTCCAATGGCCCCCTTGTTTATCCCTGGTCAACCCCCCTTTCACCCCTCTCAGCTGGTCACCATCAATCCCGCTATTCTTCAGCTCATCCTGAGCCAGCTGGGACAGCCACAGCCGTCCCAGGGACTGCATCAGCCCCCAGGACAACAGCAGCCACAGCAGCTGCCCATGCATAATATGTTCTACCAGCATTTAATGCAGGTAAAGGTTTGTAATACTTTATGACGATTTTATGCTGTAAGGAACCTTGCGTGACACAATCAGTTGCAATTGAAGGTCTTGGGTACTATGGGGTTGCAGGGCGCGATGCTACTCTAGTCCGTCCAGCATGCTCATTTTACATATGCCTTGTCTGACAAAACATGTTGTATCTCTGATGTAGCACACAGCAAATATAGAACACCTGATCTGTTTGCTGAGTGAAATGTTCTCCACAGGCAAATGATGTCAGATTTGTCATGCACAGATGCAGGCTGCGACGTCCATGGCAGCCAGTGCTGGAGGATATCCCCAGCAAAACCTTGGGACCATGCCATCCCTGATGCACGGCCCTTTGGGATTGGCGGCTGGGGTACAGCAGCCCCTCCTGCCAGGGCACTTTGGCCTGCTTCAGCCCCCTGGACAGTCCCAAGCCCCCCTGCACCCCATGGCGGGGGCCCCAGGGGGGTTTGCCCCTGCTGTGCCAGGGCTCAGTCAGCATGATCAGCCTTTGATTCTGCAGCCGCCAATTGCACCAGAGCTGCCTGAGGCTACACAGCGAGAGGCAGGGCACAACATGGATTGGGCCCCAGGGCCACTGGCAGTTCAGGATGAGGCAGCTTCTGACAGACCTGCATCACCACTGTCAGGTGCACACCTCTTGGATCTCAACTGGCTTATTGGCTGTGAAAGAATCTTGAGGCGGAATGTCTAGCCTGGATGCATCTGATGTCCGGCTCACCTCATTGTCCAGCAATCATATGAGCTCAGATGCACTAGCACCATAATTCCTTGCATCACGCAGCAGTCAATTTCTGCATTGATGTTTGAGCTAGCATGTGAACGCATGCTATGGCTGAGCACAACCAAGCTTGTAGTATTGCAAATTGATAGTATTGCTAGCAGGAATGCATGATTTCCCCATCCCTGAACTGCATCCCTCACCAGTGTGCTACAGCTCTTCTTGAGTCTCCAACAGCTGCCAGAAATGTCCTTGCATGCCCAACACAAACATTCAGAGTCACATAGATGTGCTCAAACATTCAGCAACACACTCAGCTCAAGATTGCTGAGCTTGATTGAGCTGAGCTGAGTTTCAGATTGCTCTGCTGATGAGCAGGGTTGGCTGACCACTCCGCAGCAGATGACAGGGATTCTCAAGCAGACCCACAGGATTCTGCAAGTCAAGGGCAGCAGGAAGCAGCCCCGGCCCTGCGCGCTGATTCAGCTCCTGGCAGCTCAACAGGCCCGGAGGGTCCCCCCAGTGTCAGCAAGGGGGCTAGACCAGGGGGTAGCAGAAGTGGGTCAAAGCCCAGCCCTAGTGGTCCCAAACGGCAAATGAACTTCTGGCAGGAAGATGAGAAGACTGCCTTCATCAATGCCTACAAGGTCAGCAGCAATACCAGAGCTGATTCGATGAGCTCAACCAGTTGCTAGGTTTCAATCCGGATAGAGATTATACAGCGTCTGGGGATACAGTGTTCAGCTCGATCTGGCAAAGCTGATCACCAGCTTGTCTGCTTGGTGCCTGCATGACTAATACTGGCTTCTTTGATCGCTCTGCATCCTTCTGAAGTGCTGCACAGGTACAGTTCTGCATGGCTGCATATTGCGCCAGCGCTGCAGCAGCTTTCCCTGGAACCTGAAAATGAAAATTGCTGGCACAGGGAATGTCCAGCAAGTAGGCACCCAAGGGATTTGGTGTTGCCACCCCTGTTAAAGCGCATTGTGATGGTTACAGTGTGACTTGTCTGTGTGCTGCAACATGTAGCGACTTGTGACTGAAATTGCTGTGCAGATGTATGGGGTGAACTGGGATACCCTAGCAAAGGAGATTCCCACCAAGGAGAAGACCCAAATCAAAAATTACTACCAGAACTACAAGCTGCGTTTGGAGTTGGACCAAATAGAGCTGCCTCAGAATGCCAAGCATCCTAAGGCCAGCCGCGGCAGGGGTCAGGGTGGGGTTGACTCCAGCAGGGGTCAGGGTGGGGTTGACTCCAGCAGGGCCTCAACGCCGCGCCCAGGTCAGCCTCTTACAACATCAATCAGTAGCAGATGCATACATATAGACTTGCTGCTTTGGTCATGGTAAGAATCATCAAGCATGCATCATTCAGTGTGGCGTTGTTGACAGCCAAGCAAACCCTACCTTCCTTGACCAAGGCAGTGTGGCTTCAGCTGTGCTCATGAACCATATCAGCTGTTGCGCAACACCACATGCTATCCTGGCAGCCTTCAGGGTCAGTTGTTACATCCTGATAATATATACTTCCATGTCTCATATCACAACTGACCATATAACACATTGCTCTTTGTAGGCTCGGCAAGAGGCAGCAGTCGGCAAGGCAGTGAGAGTGGTGACCGCATCCAAGCCATGATGGATGAAGCAGTGGAAGCTGCCACAGACGCTGCCGCAGAGGCTGCCGCCGCAGCTGGGCACAGTGACGCCACTGACATGGAGACTCATCAGGCTGCAGTCAATAGTGACGGTGTGTTACCCACCAGGAACAGTAATGACAGTCAGTCACGAGGCAGCAGCCCTGAGGCTGCCCTTGCTGTGCCCCTGGAGGGTTTGTCACCATCTCACACCAGGCTAACCCCTCCACCATCTAGGCTGACCCCTCCTCCATCCAGGCTAACCCCTCCACCATCAAGCTTCACCCCTCCACCTCCTGCCCTGGGCTTGGGGGCCGCTGACCTTGGTTGGGGGTTAGCAGACAGGCTCAGGTACATGTTTTAGACTGCACCAATGCTCAGGTTCAGTTTATCGTGCTTGCGCTTTACACTGCATATGCTTGGTTTTGCTTTTCCCACTCAGCATAGCAGCCAGCTGTCAGAATGTGCATTTTGTGTTGCTGCTGCTCCCATGCATGATTTTGTCCATTTCACGCTTGAGAACGCTTGTGTTGCTGCTGCCTCTGTTGTTAGGCCTGACACTGCACACATCAATTTTGCATGGCAAGGTGTTGGCATGGACTCACTTGTATGCTCCAGTGCTTTTGCTATTTGCTAAATATCACCCTGTTTAAACGACACATCTGTCACATGTATGGCTTTTCATTCATGATGACAGCATATGATCAAACACAGTTTGTGATGTTTTCTCTGTCTTGCAGACAAGCCTGGGTCGGGGGAGCCCTGGTCCCTCACACAACCCTGCAGACAGATCTTGCTGCAGTCAACCCCCAGGGTGTCCTTCCCCCCCGGCAGGGCACCCCTCCACCCCGCCCCAGGACTGCTGGCGCTTTCCATCCCTCTTCCAGTCAGCTCATCCCATCAGCACCACGGCAAGCTACTCCGGAGGCAATGCGTCCCTCCCAAACAACCACTCAAGGAGAAGCCTCACAATGGAACTCTGAGCTGGTGACTGCTGCCCTTGCCAGAATCGGGCATGTCCAGCCAGCTGTGACGCCCCGGGGTCTAGACTCTGCTCCTGTGCCAACATCAACAGCTGTTGCTGTCACTGTGGCTGTTGAAGACAAACCAGTGCCGACGCCGTCTGCTGGCATGGCCAAAACAGGCAATATTGCAGAGCGGCAGATGCCTACACTGCTTCCAAATTCCTCTTCTTCACAGGGACCAGCTGCACACACTGCGTCCCCTCTGGTGCCAGCACTGCTGGAGGCGCTGTCACCGGCAAAGGGGCAAAAGCAGCCGCCTCGCACAGATCAGCATGAGGCTCTGAGTCAGAGTCAGATTCAGGCTCAGTCACACCCTGAGGCTGAGCCCTACCCAGAGCATGCAACCTCAAGGGATCATCCTGAAGGGCAGTCGGACCCTGTCTTGGATCATCCTGCATCCTCCGCTCAAGAGCGGGCAGGTCCAGCAGGGCAGGCAGAGCAGCCCTTCAGTCTAGCATCTGCCATGGCAGAACGCTTTCAGCATCTGCCTGCTACTGAGACAGAGCGCTACAGCCTTCATTCTGCTATCTCGAAGCAGTTTGGATCACTGTCTGGTCCAGGCTCTAATTCTCCCAAGCTGCTGCTCAATCAGCATCCTGGGGATGCTGCAGTCCCCGAACATGAAAGACTCAACAGTGCTACTCAGGCTCAGCATGAGTTTGCCGACTCAGGCTTGGAGCAAAACTTGGCGGATCAGCTGATCAGGAATCGATTTCAGAGATTGAATGGTAACATAGCCGCAACTGTGCCGGCTTCCTCTTCAAGGGATGCTGCAACTGCAGCTGATCATTCTCAGGTATGGCAAGACAGGAGCCCATTTCTATGTCAGAGCTAATCTTGATGGCATGCCTCTGTGTTTGCATGACGCACAAATGCACTGCATGCCCTGTAAATTCAAGTGCACTCCGTCCTGTTTTCACCTGCGGCACGCTTTATATTGCATTGTGCTGTGGTTCTGCTGCCTGTGCATCCCATGCTGTCTTCTTATACTGACTTGCTAGTGCATGTGCAATGCTTCTGATGCACATTCATGATACATCCTGCTCTGAATTGCTAGGCCACAGCTACACTTACACCACAATTGCTCAGCAAATTTCTGCGCTGTTGGCTGTGCTGAGTGTACGTTGCTGTACCGACAGGATCAGTCCGCAAGCTCTGAAGAGCATGCAATGCCTGGATTGAGTAGACGCCCGTTTGCTTTGTCAACCGCTGTGATCAGCAGCAGTGCTCATGAGAATGTACCATCTGAAATGCAGCCGCCCACTGAAGATGCTGCTGATGCTGCTGATGCTGCTCAGACAGACACTCAGCAGCAGTAGCAGTACATGTGATTACCTGGGGTGAATTACCATTGCCATTTGCATTTTCATTTGTGGACCTGTGTTTGTGACTGCTTGTCACCACTGCAATGATTCCTTGACAAAGCCACGCCTATGCAATGTGTGTTATTTGCATGCTGCCTCAATTAGTGATTGGTTTATTGCCATGCTACGGTCATTAGAGTATACATGTAGCTGCAGTGAGCAAATGCTTTGACTTTAGAACAGATGCTGCAGAGGTTCTGTCATTTGCGACCTGTGATGAGCATAGATGATTACATTGCATAGCTTGTATCTGTAGATAAAGAGTGGGAGAAGCCTGCCCAATACAGCGGCTTGTGAGTTTGCATATGCCTTGCTTTTGTCATGGATACAACACATCATGTCCTGTGTACAATGACCCCCGGCCATTTGGTTGCTTCATGCAGCAACGAGAGATTTGTTGCAGCAATTCGTTCGCTTCTGTTGATTGGCATTGCCATTTTGACAACATCTATCTGGGTCAATACATTTAGAAAACAATGCTATCTTGGTTCGCACACCTATGCATATTGCATCTGTGTTTCAGAGCATTATATAACTGGGGAGACCTCTGTCGAGTTTACACTGTCAAGCTAGCTTCTTAGCAGACAGATTATCGAAGGCTGTGTGCACATCCCCTAGCAAATCTGATGCAATGTGGCATCAGTGTGGTGCATCTGTGTGGTAATGCCAATCCCAGACTGCCAGTGAAGCTCGCCAACAGCAGCAAGATGGAAGATCAATTAAAAGGATTGAACAAGTGTAAGTGCATGCAATAAGTGTGCAATCTGGAGTCTACACACAGCCTGCCTGTCCTGATTTACATGTGAAACAAGCTTAACCAGCAGCTGAAAAGCTAAGTAACGCTGACGCAAAATTGTGCAGTACAATATCTTCTCCAAAAACTAGTCTACAATGCAGTAAGGCTACATTTACACCTGAGAGGTGGATAGGATCAGTGTTAGGCCGACACCCAACAGTACCACCACCAGTCCAGCCCTGCAGACAATTGCACGACACCTTGTATAACATATCTGTGCTAGCAAACAAACGGGAAGACCTGACAGCAAAGTGTACGCCTACACTCACCATGCAATCAGTCCCTTGGTTCCTAGGGAGTAGCTGCTGCCTGACTCTGACCAGGTGTCAGGAGTGTAGATTGGTGAGTACCCATCTACATTGGCACCGTACTTGGATGCATAACGGTACACTCCGAAGCCCTGCAGCACGAGGTCAGGCAGTGACATCAACGTGCTTGGTGACTCCGAAGGAGAAACGTACTACGCTGGACGCAGCAATTTATTATACCTTGCCCTTGCGACCCTGAGAGTCGGTCCAGCCCTTCTTGTTCATCTTCTCGGAGACGCCCATAAGGTTGGCCTTAACAACTGCGTTCTTGATAGCGGTCATACCCAACTGCTTGTCGTCCATCTTCTTAGGCTTCTTGCCCTTGTTGGCCTGTACCTGAGTGTTAGTTTGACGCCGGCTCCTGCAGCACTCGCTCACTCAACAGCATTTTTGGGCAAAGCGCTGTCGAAGGATGCAAGTGATTAAAAGCTCACTTGGGCTGCTGTGTCTGCAGGCCGTTGCCCAAGAAAGCCTTCTGGGAAGTCATGGTAGCCGCCATTGTGACGTTTGCTATAGCTAGACTAAGCAACGGTTTCCAGCTAAACGAGTTAGTGGCGAGTTTGTTATGTCGGGACAGCACCTGTGCAATAGTGCACCGCGGTTTCCGCTGAGCCTGATATTGTGCGTGGCGGCCGCAGCGCAAACTGAGGAATCTGGCTATGATAATACAATGTGCAGTGCAGCTCAGTCTTGTAATAAAGCAACCGCCGTATATTAGTCGATCTCCAGCGGATAAGAATCCGCCTTGATCGGGCCACAAACAACCGTAACTACGGTTCCTGAAGAAGTTTTCTGGCGAGAGTGTACATCCCGGCTTTTCAGGGTGTAGGGAGTTTCATTTACTCTGTTCGCTGCTGGTTGCTCAACTGTGATTGAATGTGTCAGGGATCCCAGGTGGTGCACTTATTTCACGTTTTGCATGTCCCATTCACAATATGAGCTTGCTGGACAGGACAGGTATATATTTAGTATTTACTCCATATCACCCAGGGGCTAAAGTGGCATGAGTACTGTGACTACGTCCCCTTGATAGGTTGGATCTCAGAAGCACGTTCCCATAAATACACTCATTTGCAGAGCTTGGTGAAATGCCTGGATCATAGAAATATTGCATCAAATACCGTATACAGTCGACCATACTGTAACTACGTTCATCAAGCTTGAAGTTCAACGAAAAAAGCCAAATCCCTTGACAAGGAAGCGTTGATAGCGCTGAACTTGTACTGAGAAATTTCCCACGTTAACACCCACGTGCACAGAATGCAAGACAATTCATGCATATGCACAACCACACATTCTTGTGACAATGACAGCATGATCATCTGCATGCTGTTACAGATGATCACAATTTTGATTAACGTTGCTGTCTACTAACTATCTTCTTCATACTAAAGGGCTCTCAAATACCTGGCTTAAGAGCCTGGACAAACAAACAGAGACTACTCACTGCAAAGCACTGGCACGGATGCACGTTGAAGAGACATTACTCTAGTCCTGGCATATGCTGATGTTGGTCTGTCATTAAGTTTTGAGGCTCTGAAACACGTCCCGTCATCACTGCTGTAGTCTTGCCAACCCTGAATGCAGCTGTGCTGCTGCTTTTCACTCTTGATATACACAAACCTGTCATTCAGTACAGAAGGAGTATACAACGCATGTATCAACCCAAGCATCAACCTCCCGCCACAGCTATTGCTCGGGTGCCATAATCTACCTCATGCACAACTTGTGCAGAGGTGTCCTGGTCATATGTTGCCGGATCATCCACAAAGTCTGGCTGATTGATAGCTGTTTTGAGCCTGTTCCATGACCGTCCTTTGGGGTCTACAGTTCGTGCAGCCTGGAAACAAATAAGTCATGAGCTCAGGCAGGTATGTTTGCATGCAGTGCCCATTGAGTGCAAGTCCATAGCAGACGCGAGCCCATGCAACAAGCATTGCTGCCTTTTGAAATAGTGGCAACATTTCCTGCTGCAGATCTGCATGCAGATCCTGACTTGATAGCTACAGGCCAGCTCTGCCATACAAGAGATCAATTGTAACATGGCATGTGTCTCACATACACAAGCCTCTACAGTGCAAACAGCATTGACCCCATTGAGCACCTAGTGTGAGCATGCAAGTCCTTGTATTACTGTGTGCGTCAGTGTGCAGGAACATGTTTTGTTCCATACAGTGGATCTATGACAGACAGGTACAGTGCCTGTGGTGACTAACGAGCAAAGGATGCAATCACCAAACTGACTCTCAGATGCAATCCATGGATGAATGAGTGAGTGAGCGGGATTTGCATGCTGTTGATTGTGCAACAGGTGTAGTAACGTGAAGGCAATGAGGTCCGCATCAGCCAGTTCTCGCTGTTGAGATTAGACAGCATCATGAGCCAAAGAGCCCTCTCAATTCATTTCATGCAATCGGTAGTCTGTCACACTTCTCACAGCGTTTTCCGCAGCAAACAAAAGTTGTACAAACAAGCTTCATTCTGATGGGAAAGCTTCTTTTGTTATGATTGAGAAATCACACAAGAACAAGCAGTTTACCTGAATGATGACTGGGATGGGCAAGTACACATAGTGGGTGTTGACCAGGCCAACAGTGCAGCCAGTGAAGCCTGCAAAAGCCCCATGCACTGCCCCCTGCCCTAGCACCTTGCAGTAGATGCGGTCGTTGGTGGTTGTGGGAATGGCTCTGATCATGTAGGTTGGATCAATGTACTTGATGTCAATATCCTGTATAGCCATGGCAGGTGAGCAAGGAAGTAGTGAGACCACACCACTCACAGCTTAGGCAGCACAAGCCACAGCAGGTGAGCAAGGAAGTAGTGAGACCACACCACTCACAGCTTAGGCAGCACAAGCCACAGCAGGTGAGCAAGGAAGCAGTGAGACCACACCACTCACAGCTTAGGCAGCACAAGCCACAGCAGGTGAGCAAGGAAGTAGGATGACCACACCACTCACAGCTTGGGCAGCACAAGCCACAGCAGGTGAGCAAGGAAGTAGTGAGACCACACCACTCACAGCTTAGGAAGCACAAGCCACAGCAGGTGAGCAACAACAAAGTGCGACCGCTAAACTCACAGCCTTGGGAAGCACAGTGGCCTGATCAGTGACCTTCCTGCTGTACATGTCGTGCTTAGAACACGGCAGCAGCATCACAATTTATGCACTGAAGGGGGTGGCAGAAGGTCTGCTTCCAACATGTATGGTTCCTGCATCTGTGGCCTAGGACATGCTTTCTGCTGAGTTTGAGACAGCCACGCTTGCTCATGCCAGGTCTGTCAGCAAGAGATTGTCCTGGTTGCCAGCAGCAGCCATATTACACTTTGGTCCACCACTTTGCACAATGACATCGGCAAAAGAGCTCATCAGATGCATGCACATTACCAGGTGCCAAGCCTGATGTACTGTATGGGTCATGCTAGCGAGCACAGATGAATGCGAAGAAGACTGAGACGCACCTCCATACTCTCCTTGAAGGAGTCTCTCAAGTGTGTACCAATATCTTTCAGTATGGGGTTGCCGCTCTTGTCAGTGCCGGCGTGGCCATGTTGGACAATGTCCTGACCGGCACCCTCAGCTATGCACACCACACAGTGGCCCTTGCGTTTCATGACCTGGCGCACATATGCTGTCAGAGCACCCAGCTCGAATTTGACCTCTGGAATGAGGCAGACATCCACAACACCTGCATTCAGTCAACCATTTCAGTCAGACCATCAAGCCATCCATCGATTCATCGATTGATCAACTGATCATTATAAATTCAAGAATGCAGCTGAGTTGTACTTGCTGCTCATGAGTGACAACAACGGGCCATGGCCGAGCGTGTCACATGACTTGGCAGTCACATCACGAGATTCGCCATTTGCTGTACTACATGGATTCTCTTTCAGCAATTGTCTGTTGGACGCTTTGATGGTTCCAAGGACAACAAGTTGCTTGTTTGATTGAAAATGCCGTGACTTCTTTGTACTGACGACTACTGCAAATGTGCCTGCTTTGCAGTGACATGTCACAATTGGTGGCATGTCACTGCATGATTGCAGGGCGCTGGCGTCCCCTTAGCCAAATCCCAGACTGGACCTGTTATCACGAACGCTGGCAACATGAATGCTGGCAATACAATGCCATCTGACTGGCTCCTTATTAGTCTGATGAGGCTCAGCCAGCATCTGTCAACCTGTCTCTGCACTGTTGCAACCAAAGCTGACTCATCGGAACGTTAAATGCTGTATGCATGGTCGTAAATGCTTACGGGAGTTTTTCCCGGACAAGACTCACGGCCTGTGAGCAAGATGTATGCATTTTTGCCAAGATGAGATGCACATGCTCTGACTCACATGCTCTGACTTCATGCACCATCAAACACATACCGGATGCCATGGAGGCTTGCATGGCAATGTAGCCGGACTGGCGTCCCATCAGCTTGATGAGACCAATTCCAGATCTGGCACTGGCTGCTTCCACATATCCAGCCAAGAGTGCTCTCTGTGCCTCCTCCACAGCGCTCTCAAAGCCGAAGCACTTATCAATCTGCATCGACAGTCTGGTTGAGCTCCAACACTAACACTTGTCTCAGCCGCTAAAACCAGACGATGTGCCATTGGGCCTCCTCCACAGCGCTCTTAAAAGCCAGAGCACTTGTCAATCTGCATTGCCAGTCTGTGTAGGTTCCAAACTTGACTTGTCTCGGCCACCAAACCAGCCCACAAAGGAATGATCAGCAAAGGAACATATGCCGCCATCAAGCGATTTAATGCAGAGAAGCTGGAAATGTTCCCAAAGGCATATGAGCCGGAACACCTCAAGCTTCTCTGCATTGAATCATGCAACGGCAGCATATGTTGTTTTCCTAATCATTCCTTTGGAATGCTGGTGCAAGCGACTTCAAAGGTGACAGTGCTCGCCTACTGGATGAGGCAGTAGTGACAATAGAACAGACTTTCAGATCTGAAAGGTCACCTGACAAACATATGCCATGATGTAGTTTCAAGCCATTGGTCACCAGCAGTGGCCCACAGCAACAAGGCTGACAGTTCCCTTGTAACAATGGGGCGTTCAGCATGCAATTTGGGCCGCATTTGGGTGCTTGACACATCAATGGACTGATTGCAACCTGACTGCCACCGGCCAGAAGCATAGGAAGGGAATGAGAAAAGGAAGAACAATAGAGGGAGGGGAAGTACAAGAAGAACAAGAAAAGAAGGGGTGCATGTTGCGTGACAGGATGCAGAGATGTTTGACAGAATCTCACCAGGAGTATGTCATTGTCAATAGATTTGGGAACACCAATGACTGAGCATATGACATCAGCATTCTGCAGTTCCTGGTTGATGGCATTGGCTGCTGCGTTACCCCCATTGCCCCCCACCACGTACAGGTGGGTCAGCCCCCACAGGTCTATTCTGCGCACAATCTCCTTCAGATCAGCGCCACCCCTGGAGGTACCCTGCAGGCGTGCACTCAAATGACTTACTGTGCTACCAGCTGTGTTACTGTGGTGAAAAGGCTTTTTTGAGCATGCTTACCTCCAGTTGCATGCAGCATGCAAGGCTTACCCACTTTGTTTGCCAGATTTCAGAAATGCTGTTAAACGCAATCATACTGCTTACTGCAAATGGTCCCTTAGGATAACCTGTAGTCGCAGCATGGTCTTGCTAGAGTGTTGCCTGACTGTGTCCACTTAAAAGAGTGGTTGTTACTGTGTTTGTTACTGTGTTTGCTACTGTGGTAAGGAGCTTTGACTGCATGCCTTCCTGAGGCGCTCTATAACACTGTGCCCTGCCTGACACAAGTTGTTATTACTAAGACCAAGCAGCAGTCAGCAAACAGATTTGGCGTACAGCGCATAGGCAAGCAAACATTGGTGCCTAGTTGTGTTCTCTGGTGAATCTTCCTACATACCTGGCTGACTGTCATGCATTTGTCAAGAGCGATGTCATGCTGATCCCAATGCTGCAGTGATGCATCAGCCTAGTGACGACCTGTGTGGTTGCAAATGAGCCACAAGAGCTTCTGGGAAACGTGTTTGAAGCTGATGTGTATATGGATCTTGCAGTGGTTTGCTGGTTGGCACAGCTTTGACTGCACTCAGGATGTGAGGCTGAGCCTATCCCAGATGCTGCCTTCACTGTGAGACGAGCTTCCACTGTGATCGAAAGAGGCAGACCCTCTTGCTGCAGAGGAGGATACAACTGGTGTGTAGAAGCTTACCAGCATGGTGCCACCCTGCAGGTGAATGTTCTGCACCACCCTCTTGTTCAGGTTGATGGGCTTGAACTCCCTGTCATAGAAGCCTCTCAGGCCATATCTGATGCCAAAGATCTGGTCAGGGGGCACGCCATAATCCTCTAGAGTGAAAACAATGTTCTGGATGACATCATTGAGACCTGGGCAAAGCCCGCCACAGGTCACCACAGCTGCAGTCACCTGCATGAGGGTGCTGTCTCATTCGTTAGTGAAACACTCAATGCATGCACAAGGGTATGCGCCAGCTGTGAACACACACATCACTCAGCATGTGCTTGTGATGTTACGATCTTGGCTACATTTGCCTGCTTACATGCGTTTTGTGACACGCAGGCAATGATCTCACAAGACACTGTCATAAAGTGTGCATCCAGCTGCTGTACTCTGTTTGGCAGCCACACATGCAATGTCTCTACAGCAGGCCTCACTGCAAGCATGCATTGATAGAGCCTGATTGTGATGCTGGTTCATGCATCATGCGATTCTGGCTCAGTATGAGAGGCTTTGCCAGAGCAGACTGCACCTCTTTTGGGTTGTAGTAGATTTTCCTCCTAGGGCCAGACCTGATGGCCCAAAGGGGTAAGGGCATGCATGTGCCATCTGCCATTTGCAGCCCATTCCAGCAGCTAGAGCCTGCAGCAGGCATCCACTCCACTGCGTGAGTGTGTCCATAGCTTTGCCAGCACTCAAGGCATGCCAACAACTGGTAACTGCTGATGATTCTGTGTCATTTTGTATGGTGCATTTGTGAAGATATGCAGAGGACCACAATGCCTTGCCCAGCAGCACAGACCAAAGCAGCAGCACAGAGCAGGTACCTGAGGAAGCCTCAGACTCGTATCTTGTTGTGCGCATGAAGAGCAAATCCATGTCGCCGACTGCATAGCACAAGACAATAGGGTTACAATAGGTGACTTGTGTGATACCCTCGCAATCTGTTGAGAGTCGCTGCTCACCGAAGCCACCTCCAGAGTTATTGGTCTTGGTGAATGGGCTCTCTCTGCAGGGCATACCTCAGTATGTCAGCTTTGTCAGATATATGCGTTACTGTTCCAACATGCCACCGGACAGGTATGAGACGCACACCTGACTGTGAGCCTGTCTCGGAGGCTGCCGACCTGAAGAATATCGTCATCGTCTGCGTAAGCAACACAAACAGGCTATCAGCCGTGCGCAATGACTGTAAGCGACGCGAGGTTCCGTCTGATCGAATATGGCGCACAAGTCATTTTAAAACCTACCGACTGGTGCGCTGAAAGGAGCTACGTCTCCGCCCTCACCACCCTGAAAAAGAAGGCCTTCCGATTGCGCAGGGACGCCGTTGACAATGGGAGCGAGTGACCGCCGGCCAATTCCGGGGCGTGTGAGTCTCGAGCAACAAGCTCGGTCAACTCGACGGAGGCAGACACGATGCTGCAAACCGCATTTTTGTGACACAATCATGTCGCCGGCGCGCTGCTGACTGCCGTTACAGCGGCCTCGCGAGCACCGGCATTCAAAAGTGCCTCCGAATTTGTACCTACCTGCATCTAGGGCTTCAGTAGGTTACGGCAAAAATGGCAATAAGCTCGAAGGAAGCGGTGACGACAAGCACAGAAGCAACTTTGATCAACATCATCGCGGACCTATATCCCCGACTTGAGTGTTGCGTGACTTTACAGTCAGTATACCATAGCACCGAGCGCCATGTTGCAGTGTGGTAGGCGTTTGGCGGGTCTTGCTGGAACTGCTTCCAGGCAGCAGCTTGTTGGCCTTGGCGGAGCTTCAACGAGACTATACCATGAAAACGTAGGTCCCACGTGCCGTATGTGTTTACTGCTGTTGGGAGACGTTTTTCAAGCGCAGTGCGTCTTTGCCTGTGGACGTGTTACTCAGTGCCTACCTGCCCACCTCCTGCAGAGTTTTTGTGCACTGTCTTTCGGTATTGTACATGACGCTGTGTATTGTGCGTGCAGGTGATTGACCATTATGAGAAGCCAAGAAATGTGGGGTCCTTTTCCAAGTTGGACGATAGCGTCGGTACTGGCCTGGTAGGAGCACCTGCGTGTGGAGACGTTATGAAATTGCAAATCAGGGTAAGACTGTGGATGTACTGACATACTTATCTTCCTACTGAGCAGGGCATAGACTGCGCATCGCATGGAATGGCTGACTCTTGACCTTGTGCAGGTGGACGAGCAGGGCAATATTACAGAGTCTTGCTTCAAAACCTTTGGTTGTGGATCAGCTATTGCCAGCAGTAGTGTCGCAACAGAATGGTATGCGAATGTGTCTGGTGTTTGTAGCTCTTTGCTGCATATCCTGTGATAACATGCGCTATTGCTTCAGCTGTTTTGCTTCTGATTAGCTGATGTTAGCAAGTACTTTGTGCACTCACGGCATCAGAGTGTGGACAGCTGTGTGATGTCATCAATTGCCTGCATTTGTTGTGGTCTCAGACTTTAGTGTGATGTTATTTCTGGTGTCACTGACAGTGTCATGTACTCACTGACAGGGTCAAGGGGAAGTCCATTGACGAGGTTTTGACAATCAAGAACAGCGATATTGCAAAGCACTTGAGCCTGCCACCAGTCAAGCTTCACTGCAGCATGCTGGCAGAAGATGCTATCAAGGCTGCTGTCAAGGATGTGCAAGCGAAGAGAGCAAAACTGGCGGCATCAAAGCAGCAGCAGGAACTGAATGAAATGGAACAGCCAGATAGTGACGAGAATCTTGCTGCTGCTGTGGCCGCTTAGGTCCTTTTGCTTTTCATTGCTGAATCTCCTTTGTTGTGCTAGACAGTGTGTAACATTAAATGTGTGTTGAGAACCAGAAGCCTGTAGCATTTCATTGCAGCTGTTGTTTTTAGTCAAAACTGATTTCATGTCGGTTTTTGTGCAAATGCTACGTCGAATTTGTGAACCAGTATCTGAAACGTGCTTATATTGCATCACACAGGAGAGCACTTGTAACCTTGCCTGGACCCTGTGTTATTTGTGCCGTTCTGCTCTGGCTTGGAGGTGGCGTGCTCAACTGCCAGGTTATAACTAAGTAGCACAAGGATTCATGCGTGCATCCCGTACAAGCAACATTGTCACCTATCAGGTGGCCGACTTACATATCTTATGCTTTTTTATGGTGTGAAACGTTCGAGCTAAAGGGTCACTTTGATGATGCAGCTCTAATGCTAGATGAAAATCATCATGCTCAGCTTTTTGACCAGTTTGAAACCAGCATTTGCACTTGGCACATTGCCATCTGACCTCTGTATGGAAATCAACCCTAACCCAGCCTGATTCGTTTGGTGCCTGCTGAGCAGGTTCAGCAGCAGCTCTGTCAGCGTTTGACTCAGACATGTCCAAATGAAGGCCTGGCTCAGCAGTCTGTGCGCTTTTGCAGATGCCAGGACCAAGAAAGCCAGCAATGGAGCGCTGCTGCTGCTTGTTAGTCTGCCTCTTGTTGCGATTACCAGTACTAAGCACCACAGGTGCTTGTGACGTTGTCTGTGTCACTTTGGGCCTTGCTGCGCTGGCTTCAGGAGCACCAGCAGCAGCAGAAGGACTGGCTTTGTAATCCTGCAATGTAGACCCTCGCACAGTCTCACAGACTTCACAGCGTATGGAATGACTGGGGTTCTCAGCAAAGGTGCAAAGCCTGCAAGCCCAAGCCTTCCCTTTGCTGCCTTTGGCTTCAGGCTCCTCATCATGTAACCCTGATGGGCAGCTCACTTGATGCATAGCAGCAGCTGCAGCATCTGAGGATGATGCATTGCGCCCCATTCCAACTCTGTCCCAGTTAGTGGCATACTCATCCTGCCAATGCCCCTGATCGTGAGGCACACTGGCTCGGCCAATCTCTGTCTGAGGCCTCACCTGAGCTTGCTCTCTAGACAAGCTCATGGCATCACGAGTAGCGTCCAGCTGGCCAGCAGCGGGCTTCATTCTGGATGACATTCCATTCACCAAGGACGCCGCTGAGTGGATTCTCTTAGGTAAAGAGAAAGTCTGTGTGCTTGTGCTGACAGCATCTGTATCAGCAGCTGCAGCACCATGACAGTTGAAGCCTTGCTCTGTAGCTGTGCTACCAGGAATGATGTCTACGTCTTCAGTGCCGCTTTCATCGCTAGCCTGTGCTTCTGGCCCTGCGTGAGCATCTGCACTCAGATCTGCTTCCAGCCCATTCTTGGTCATATACCCTGAGTTTGCTTGCTGGAAAAGAGTATAAGAGTGTAAGAGTAGTATATTGATGCTACACTTCCAGTGCTGCAAGGTAGCCGAGTGGCAGCAGAGGAAACTTCTTGCACACACATGCATTCAGCAGGCTACAGATGCCATTTGCAGTCACGCACACCAAATATGCTTGCTTTTGCTAGCTAGTGACACAAATTGGTGGCCATTGTGTGGCAAGGGTACAATGCTTCAGCAGTGATCGATGAAAGTAAGATGGGAACTGCTCAGGTCACCTTCAACGTCATGCAAGCTCTGCCGGACAAAGGAGGCAATGCTCTGTTGTCCTGCCTCCTTCCTAACCTCAAGGAAATGGGACATGCGCATGCCCATCAGCCTGATCTCAATAGGCAGCTCTGCCTTTAGCAGCCGAAGGGCAACTGCCGCAATCTCTGAGGCTGTGCTGATGTGCTGAGGCAGGCTGTGAGCTCGCGATCTGACTTCAAAAGCTGTGGATTTGAGCTTGAGGGTGAGGGTTTTGCCTTTCAGGTTCTCCCTTGCCATATCACCAGCCAAATGCTCAGCAATCTCAGCACACTGCAGATGATAATATCAGCTCATAACAATCTGCCATGGACTTATCATGGCGTCAAGCAGGGTACGCATGGCAGAAGCAATCCAGCAGGAAGGCTCACAGCAAGTCATGAAATGACTTGAGTCATTTCTGAAACTTTATAAGAAGAGTGCAAATTTTGAAGACATGACATGTCGTGGATTGGCAGCTTGTGAAGCTGTCACGCCTTGCCCCACCAATAATTATGTGATTTCGCTTTTTGATCTGTAATTGATTGAATGATCCATCTATAGCCTGTGTGACAAGTCAGGGAACACTTGTGTTCCCAAAAACGCGATGCTCAACCCTGACGTCTCATGATGTCTGCAGATGTGTGGATGCAATGCTGGTGCTCACCTTTGCCTCTAGGTCAGCTGTTGAGCTGATAGCAGCAAAGGTTCTCTCACAGCTGATACCCTTCCGGCTGACTTCTCCTTCTTTGGCTGCCTCTCCATGGACAGTTCTGCCTAGTCCCAGCCCAGCCGAAAGGAAGCTGTCAGTTGCTATAGGGGAAAAGAGGGCAGCAATCAGGCCTCTGTTAGCTATGAGGTCACCACACACCTCCATTCCAAGGGCCTTCAACGTCTGCTCGCAAACCTGTGCAGCAAACTCAGAAATTTGCATATCTTCATGTTACGCAATACACTGGAGTGTTAGACACTGCCGTCGAATCTGCTCAAACCAAATCCATCTGTGAGTCATTGAAGGCATCTGTTAATGGTACTCATGGAGTGGCTTGCGCACGCCATGGGCATCATGACCCTCAAGATAGAAACAAGCCTTGACAATGCTGCAGGCAAGTCAGTGTAGTTGTCAGCGGTGACTTGGATGGCATGCAGTGCCCAACACAGGCAGAAGAGTAAAGGGCTGCCTGAATATTCAGGCACTCTTCTGCACCATGTGTCATACAAGTGGCTGTCAAGGGCATGCAACATTAACTCTTGATGCCACAATACAGATGCCTGACAAGCAACACAGCGTGGGTTCTGACAAGCAACACAGCATGGGCATGCAGTTCCTCAAGAAATGCTGGGCTGCAGGGCTGGGTCAAGTTTGCTGTCAACCACAAAGAAAGCAGCTGATCTGTTTATAATGCTCACAGTAAAGTTGCGTAGCGATAACAGCAGTTGGCCCGATGCTCTGAAGATGCAGGCAACTGTTCAGCATGATGCAGATCCTGTCAGTTGATTTCTACCCAATCGGCCACGTATCCTTGGGGATCGATATAAGAGCAGGTCCTACTGCAACTAACGACTTGTGCAAGCTTTACCTTGCCGATGCCAGGAACTTTACGCAGTGAAAGGCCTTGGACAAAGTCCTTCAGGGCAGCTGGATCCTCTGGCAATGCATACTGCCCATTTGGCTTGTTGATGTCAGAGGCCACCTTGGCAAGCATGGTGTTAGGACCCAGGCCCACACTGCATGTCAGCTGTGTCTCCATTCTCACCCTGTACCGCATCTGCTCTGCAACTTCAGCCCCTGGAACAAAAATGTGATGTTACAGCAATAACGGACTGTGCCAGGAGACATCAAGCACCAACCTTGTCGGAATGACAATACCACTGTCCTGAATGCTCAGTGCTGCTGCCTGATGGGTTGCTGAGTGTCAGCCATGAGTGAACTGTTGTTGCACACTGGGATCTGACAGTCACTCATGCAGTTGCATACATGTTCAGATGGCATTGTCAGATATGCATGAGAGCAATGATGCAGCAGTACCCTGAGACTGGTTTGCTACACAACACTCTGACCTGAAACAGACCTGTCATGCCATGCTGCTCGGAGTAAGAGGTGATGTCCAGATAAGCCTCGTCCAGACTTCCAGCCTCGAAGTCAGGGTCAAAGTCCCTAAAGATTGCCCTTGTGGCTTGGCTAGCCTGTGTGTACTTCTGAAAGTCTGGCTTCACAAAGACGAGCTCGGGACAGAGCTTGCGTGCGATGAAGCCTGGCATGGCTGCACGTATGCCAAACTTCCGGGCATTGTAGTTAGCGGTGCACACCATGCCTATTCCGCCGACAGCCATGGGCTTTGTTTTCTGCATCATCACGACACCTTGGCTTTGCTCTGCTCTGTATATTACATGATTGCTGAAAGAGAAACAGAGTCCAATGAATGGCAAGCTGTTGTATCAACACCAGGATGACAGGCATTTTATACTCTGTGCAGATGTACAAAGCTCCTACCAAGCCTGACAAGCAGAACCACGCTGACAAATACATTTTTTAGTTAGTTCAAGCTGAAGCTTTCATGCAAATGTCAAATGCTGCACAATTCAGGCAAACTCCAGTTCTGTGATGCCGCAAAGCTGCCTAGGCTGATGCATTGAATGTATGCAGCCATAGCAGCCTGTCAGTCATGCTCTTGACTATGACGTATGAGAATGAGATGACGGTGCCCTACCAAGGACGGATTGGCAAGCTCCTCAGCAGCAGCATAGAAAGCATCCATGTCCACATGAGCCCAGACCTTGGTCAGGTCTCTTGTGGCTTCAAGAGCCAACATCTTCCTATCCATGGCCCTACAACAGCACAGTATATGCATCAGCGGGCAGCAAACAGCCAGCAGCTGCAAGTTGACAAGCTTGCTGAAGGACTGTATTTGCCAGTGCCCATGTGTAACCCAATCAAAGCACACAGCACCGAACTGCTCAGCTGAACACTCACTTAGTGTTGGCTGCAAGTTCAGCAGGTGTGATGGCCGTAGCCTTTGCCCTGAGCTTCTTGATGCGCACCTCTGTTTGCGCCTGCTTTCTTTGTTCATTCTTGAAGTGTGGTGAGTCCTGTACCATAGCACAAGCTACTCATGGTGGCACGTCAGGCATATAAACTGCTGCGTATGCCCTGACTCACCTTGCTCATCTCATATACTACGCGCTTGACGTGATCCTTGTCGACGCCTGACATGCCAGCTTTGGCGTTGGTGAACACCGTCTCGAAGTTGGACCACTTGCTGTCCTCAGCCACATGCTGCGTTGCTGGCACCACCTCGGGCTCAGCAGCTGACCTTGGCTGATTCATTGCACCACGTCTGTGAAGTTGCTGTTCGTGACACAGTCTTTGTGTCGCGTAGGCCTCACCAAGACGCGCACCGGAAACACTTCTGATCAGCCTCTCGTTGAGACTACCAATTTAGCAACAACAGCATGGACACCGACGCCAGCACGACACGACACCTGCAAGCCATCATGACAGCGGGCCAATGCCTTCTCGCATCATGACAGCGGGCCAATGCCTTCTCGCAACAACAAAGAGGTGTCGGTAGGCCAGTGAATGCTTGTCGTTTCATCTTCTGCGTGGATGCTGCGGGGTGAGCAAGCGCAGCTGATGCGTCAAAGCTAGTGCATTTACCCCCGGGGGAAGCCCTCGTATCATGCGATTCTGGCTTGAAGGGTGAGCCTCGTCTAAACCTTATGTTGGCGTCTGGAGGATTAGCAGGCCTAAGGTTGTGTATTGACTTCAGATGGGAAGACGGCGAACCTGTCAAGAGCTGCCTCGAGGCGCCTGACAGGTGGCAAACGCAAGCTGCTGAACGGGTCACCATAGAGATAGCACCTGACAAGCTGGTGACAGTACAGCAGCAGGTAGTGACTTTGCAAGTTATCAGGCTCTGCAGTCTGGCAATGTTCTGTGTAACACGCGTA
>JAABUP010004712.1_pt1 | contig 21878 bp, 19 predicted proteins | sample 5559201 | NCBI WGS metagenome assembly JAABUP01 (sample SAMN10711887, study PRJNA513373) | rock metagenome | isolation source: Antarctica rocks | place: Antarctica | reverse complement strand
GTACCGGGTCGCCCGCGAGCGCTCGGTCAACCGGCATGCCCCCAGCACCGAGAACCCGTTCTCGCGCAGCTGGTCGAACGCCGCGGTCAAGACCTCCTCGGCGGCTTCTACGGCCGAGTGCTGCCCGAGCCCAAGCTGGGCTTCGTCGACGTAGGAGGCCATCGACAGGGGGCTCTTCCAGCGGCCGTGGTTCTGCACGGCGTGTTCGGTGGGGCCGCCGGCCAGGGCGCTGGTGGCGAACCCGCGGCGCAGGGAGTGCCCGCCGTAGTCGCCGTCCAGGCCGGCGGCGCCCGGGCGGCGGGTGATCAGCGCGGAGATCGCGTTGTGGGTCATGCGCCCGGCGCGGGGGCGGCGCCCGTAACGGTCGACCCCGCGCCACACCGGCCCGCAGGTGATGCCGTGGGCGCGCAGCAGATTGTGCCAGCGGGTCCACGCGGCGACCGCGTCGAGCGGATCCGCGCGGCCGTCCGGGCGCAGCCGGGCGGCGGTGATCCCCACGGTCGCGGTCTGCCCGGTCTGATCGGTCTTGGAACGGCGCAGCCGCACCGCCAACCCCGGCCCCTCCCCCACCGCGCCGGCCCCGGCGGCGTCCTCGGGGCGCAGATCGGCAATGTCCAGCCGGTGCAGGTCCTCGGCGCGCAGCGCGGCCTTCCAACCGATCAGGAACAGGGCGGTGTCGCGGGCGTCAGCCAGTGACTGGTCGGGGCCCATGACGGCGAGGACCGCGGCGATGTCGGCGGGGCGCAGCGCGGTGCGCCGCCGGGCCGGGACAAACCCGCGGTGGCGGCCGATCCCGGCCAGCACCCGGCGCACCGGCTCGCTCGCGCACGGGTTGTCGACCCCGGCGGCCTGATGCGCCACCGAGATCGCGGTCCGATAGACATCCAGGGTCGAGGGGCGCATCCCGTCGCGGACCAGGACCTGCCCCTCGACCACGCTCGCAGGCGGATCCGCGGGGGTGGCGGGGCGCCACTGCGGCGCCAGGTTGGTCAGGAACCGGGCCACGGTCAACGACGCGGCGGGTAGCGACGGCTCCCCGACCTCGGCGCACCAGTCCCGGAAGCGGCGCCACTTGGCGTCGTAGGCCCGCCACGTCGCCTCGGCCCGCGCCTTGCGGGCGAACTCCCGGGCCCGGGCCGTCAACGTCTCCTGACGACTCAGCGCCGAGGTTCCCTCGAGGTCGGGTCGGGTCAGCTCCGCGGACCCGTCCGGCCGGTTCATCGCCGAACCGCGCGGCGCGGGTGCACCGCACGGGCGCAGCTCGGGCACCACGGGCCGGCCCGCCCGGCCACCGACACCCGCCAGCCGCCGGCCGCGACCCAGGTGTCGATCGCGGCCGCGGTGCCCAGGTCGCCGGCCTCGGCCAGGGCGCCGGACAGGATCGGGCCGTCGCCGCAGCCAGCGCAGACGACCTCGGCCAGCGGGCCGGTCGAGGCGCAACCCCGGCGGTACCGGGCCGCCCCCGGCCCACCCTCGACGGCGGGAGCGTCGGGGGCAGGGTTGGCGGCAGGGACGAGCCAGACGATCTCGAGGTCGGCGACCCCGGCCCGGTCGGCTCCCGCGCGCCCGCAACCCGAGCAGCTCGCCAGGATCGCCGCCGACGGCGTCCCTCCCGGCGGCCGCGCCGCGGCCTCCCTCACCCCCGCCGCTCCCCCACCTCGTCGGGGGCCTGCGCGGCAGTGTGACCCGGGTCGGAGCCTGCTGGTCGCAGACCCGCCGGACCAACGTGCGAGATTGTTGCTTTCCGTGGGTCGGGCCCAAGGAGTTGATCAGAAGTCGATCATTTCTTGATATCCGCCGGGGTGCGGTTTGGGGGACGAACTGGGATCGAATCCTGCCTCGGGTGCCGCTGGAGTCGACCGCGCTGCCCTCATAGTCGCTGGTAGCCGCCCTGGTCGTCGCGGTGGACCGTCCTCCTAAAGCGGGTGCCGCAGGTTCGAATCCTGCCGGGGGCACCAAAGATCTTCGGGGGGCGCTCCGGTGAGCGCATCGGCTACCAGGCGATCGCCGATCGGCCGGCACAGCTGGTGCTCCTCCAGGCGGATGTTGACGTGGAGGCCGTCGGCCCAGGCCGTCGGGGACGGCGCGCTGGGATTCTGGGGGGCGCTGCGTGCGGTGTTCCCCGCCACCCGCGAGCCTGCCCGCAGCCACACCGCCACGTGCTTGGTGATCACCGCTGGGGACAGCCCGGAGCCGGAGCCGAGGAACTGGCGCCGAGCCGGTGACGCCGCCCGCACCCGGCCGCTATTCCCCACACCGGGTGGGCCCCGCTACGCGGTCCCGGCGGCGGTCGCCTCTTGCTCCTCGCCCCGCACCTGCTCCGCGACGAGCTCGGGCGCCATCGCCATTCGGATCGACACGAAGTAGATGATCAGGGACCACTGGGCGACGAGGGCCAGGTCGTACCACTCTGGAATGATCATCGCACCGTCGTACCGTCCGAGGCCGGGAGATCACACCGATACCGAAGTTCGACGGCCGGAACACGACGAACACCAGCACGATGACCGTCAGCACCGGAATGGCGATGTTCCACAGCACGGCGATCCGGTTGGTCTCGGCGAGCCAGCGGACTCCGAGCAGGTTGATCCCGGTGAACACGGCACGGCGACATGAGTGCTTTCCGGGCCACGGCGCCGCACAATCGTTGCCATGGGACTCTCTGGCACCCAACCCCGGGGGAGCCGGCGATGAAGACCGCCGTCGATCTCAACGCCGACGCCGGGGAAAGCCTCGGCCGGTGGAAGCTGGGCCACGACGCGGAGCTGATGGCCCACGTGACGTCGGTGAACGTCGCCTGCGGCTTCCACGCGAGCGATCCGGTGACGATGCGCGACGCGGTGCGCACGGCTCTCGCCACCGGCACCGCGATCGGCGCTCACCCGGGCCTGCCCGACCTGGTCGGCTTCGGCCGCCGGCGCATGGCGCTGCGCCCGGACGAGGCGGCGCAGCTCGTGCTCTACCAGGTCGGCGCGCTGCAGGCGGTCGCCGCCGCCGAGGGCGCCGAGGTGGTGCACGTCAAGCCACACGGCGCGCTCTACGGGATGGCGCTGACCGACCCCGAGATCACCACCGCGATCACCGAGGCGGTGCTGCGGCTCGACCCGGATCTGATGATCTTCTGGCTGGCCGGGCCGACCGCGGACCTCGCCGCCGAGCGCGGCGCCCGGGTCCTCCGCGAGGGGTTCTCCGACCTGGAGTACGACGACGACGGGCGGATCATCGTCGAGCCGGAGCCGCAGGCCAAGGACCCCGACGTGGTCGCGCAGCAGGCCGTCGACCTGCTGGAGGGTCATGTGACCAGCACCTCCGGGCAGCGCCTGTCGGTGGACATCGACACCATCTGCCTGCACGGTGACCGGCCGAACGCCGTCGAGATCGTCGAGGCGCTGGTCGCGCGGCTCGACGGTGCGGGGGTGCGGCGGGTGCCGGCGGCGGAGATGCTCGGCTGAGAGAAGTCCCCGAGGGCGGGTCGTGGCGGACCGCCGCTCATCCGAGCAGCGTCTCCAGTGTGGTGATGTCGTAGCGGCCCTCGACGATCGCGGGCTCGTCGAGCAGGCGCCGGTGCAGACCGATCGTCGTCGGCACGCCCTCGACGCGGTACTCGGCGAGGGCCCGCCGGCCCCGGGCGAGCGCGCCCGGGCGCGTCGGCGCCCACACCGCGAGCTTGGCGACCATCGAGTCGTAGAACGGCGGAATCGTGTCGCCGGCCATGAGCGCCGTGTCCACCCGCACCCCGGGCCCTCCGGGCACCTCCAGCACGGTGACCTCGCCCGGCGAGGGCAGGAAGTCATCGTCGGGGTCCTCGGCGTTGACGCGGAACTCGATGGCCGCACCGCGCAGGGCTATCTCGTCCTGGGCCACCGACAGCGGCGCGCCGCCGGCGATGTGCAGCTGCTCGGCGACGAGGTCGAGGCCGGTGACGAGCTCGGTCACCGGGTGCTCGACCTGGATGCGGGTGTTCATCTCGATGAACCAGTAGCTCCCGGAGGGCTCCAGGAGGAACTCCACGGTCCCGGCCCCGACGTAGCCGACCTCGTGGGCCAGCCCGACGGCCGAGTCGCACATCTCCGCCCGCACCCTGGCGTCGAGCCCGGGGGCCGGTGCCTCCTCGAGCACCTTCTGCCGGCGCCGCTGCAGCGAGCACTCCCGCTCGAAGCAGTGCACGACGGCGCCGTGGGTGTCGGCGAGCACCTGGACCTCGACGTGCCGCGCGCCCTGCAGCGCCCGCTCCAGGTAGACCTCGTCGGAGCCAAAGGCGCTCGCGGCCTCCCGCTGGGCCTCGACGACGACACGGCGCAGCTCGTCGGCGTCCGCCGCCGGCCGAATCCCACGTCCGCCGCCACCGGCCGCAGCCTTGACCAGGACCGGGTAGCCGATCTCCTCCGCCGCGGCAACCGCCTCCTCGACCGAGCCGACCGACCCGCTGCCGGGCACGACCGGCACCCCGGCCCGCTCGGCGACCGAACGCGCGGTGGCCTTGTCACCCATCGTCGCGATGACCGACCCCGGCGGTCCGACGAAGGTGAGGCCTGCGTCGGCCACGGCGTCGGCGAACGACGCCCGCTCGGAGAGGAACCCGTAGCCCGGGTGCACCGCGTCGACCCCGGCCGAGCGCGCCGCCTCGAGGACCGCCTCGGCGTTCAGGTAGCTCTTGGACGCCGAGGACTTCCCGAGGTGCACGGCGTCGTCGGCGTGGCGCACGTGGGCCGCCCCAGCGTCCGCGTCGGAGTACACCGCTACCGATCGAATCCCCAGCTCGCGGCACGCGCGCACGATCCGCAGGGCGATCTCCCCGCGGTTGGCGACGAGGACCGATCGCAGCTCGCTCACGTGTCCAGCTCGACCAGGTCCTGACCGATCGTCACCTCGTCCTCGTTCTCCACGAGCCACCGAGCGACGGTGCCCGCGGCGTCGGCCTTCACCTCCCGGAAGGTCTTCATCACCTCGATGAGGCCGACGGTGTCGCCCTCGGCGACCGTGGCGCCGTCGGCGACGTAGGGGTCGGCCTCGGGGGACGGTCGGCGGTAGAACACACCGGGGGTGCGGGCAGTGATGGTGTGGCCGGCCACGGGAGCCTCCTTCAGGACAGGGCGGAGCGGATGCGCGCGAGCCGCCTCGCCCGATCGCGGCGGATGGTGAGGGCGTCGTCGAGGTCGACGGGGACGAAGCGCGTCCAGTCGCCGGTCTTGGTCTGGGCCAGCCGGTCGCGGTCGACCGAGACCACCGTCCCGAGCGTCGCGTAGCCGCCGCCGGTGACCGCGTCCTGCAGCAGCACGATCGGCTCCACGCCCCCGGGGACCTGCACCGACCCGACCGGATAGCCGCAGTCGGTGACGTTGGCCGGGTCGCTGCCGGCCCCGAAGGGCTGCTCGCGGGGCACGAACTCCAGCTCCGCGCCGCGATAGCGGTAGCCGACGCGGTTCGCGTCGGGCGTGATCTTCCAGTCCGTGGCGGTGAACCGGTCCAGGCTGTCGGCGGTCAGCCGGTAACTGTGCAGGCCCACCAGAAGCCGCAGCTCGGCGGTCGTCGGGTGGACGGGGATGTCGGCGTCGTCGACCCGACGACCGGGACGCGCGTCACCGGCGGGGCCGATCGGGACCTCGTCGCCCTCGGCCAGCGCCCGGCCCTCGAAGCCCCCGATCCCCACGAGGGTGTAGGTCGAGCGGCTGCCGTAGTAGAGCGGCACGTCGACGCCGCCGGCAACCGCGACGTAGGGCCGCGCCCCCGCGGCGAGCTGCCCGAACGCCAGCGTCTGCCCGGCGCGGACCGCCACCGACTCCCACGTGGGTATCTCCGTACCGTCGAGCATCACCGGGATGTCGGCGCCGGTGACCGCGACCAGGGTGTCGGCGGTGAACTCCAACGCCGGCCCGAGGTAGACCGCTTCCAATGCCGCGGCGCCCGGGGAGTTGCCGACCAGCGCATTGCCGACGTGGTAGGCGAAGGAGTCGAGCGCGCCGGAGGGCGGGAAGCCGATCGCGTAGTGGCCGAAGCGGCCGGTGTCCTGCACCGTGGTCTCGAGGCCCAGGTCGCGCACGATGATGGTCACGAGTCCAGCTCCTGCAGCAGGCCGAAGTTGGTCCCGTCGGGGTCGGCGAGGAACCGGCTCGGGGAGAACGAGACCGGCCGGGTGCGGTATCGCCACTGTTTCGCCTCGACCAGCGCGCGCACCTCGTCGTACCCGTCCTGGTCGACACGGCGGAAGTTGATGATGTCGCCGTGGCGGAAGAACACCGCCGAGTCGTTCTCGGCGAAGTCCGGCTGCTCCTGGGGCCCGTCGAAGATCGGGGCCGGGGCCGAGCCGAAGAGCTGGTAGCCGCCGGCGCCCTTGACCGGGTAGATCACCGCGAACGCACCACCGAAGCCGAACGCCCGCTCCGGGGTCTCGGTCCGCGGGCGCACGTACTTGGGCACCTCGACCTGGCGCTCGCGCGGCACGAGCTGGAAGCACCACGGCAGGCCGGGGACGAAGCCCATCATGGTAACGAGATAGGGCGAGCCGGCCAGCGCGTCGATGAACGACTCCGCGGAGCCGTAGCCGTTGATCCGGGCGCCGTAGTCGAGGTCGGTGCCCGACGGGTCCTGGTGGCGGTCACGGAAGCGCATGAGGACCTCGTGGGTCCACGGGTCGGCGAACATGATCGGGACGTCGACGATGCGGGTGTCGACGGTGAAGTCCTCCCCCACGTCCCCGACCTCGGACTCGATGCGCTCCAGCTCGCTGACGAGGTCACGGGGATGAATGCGGTCGGGGTCGACGCGGACCATGTACGACGCGTTGGACGGGCAGATCTCCTCGACGCCCACGATGCTCTCGGCGGCGAGGCGCCGGGTGATGGCCAGTGAGGCGAAGTGCGCGGGCAGGCTCATCGCCGCGTCGATCTCGACGTAGACGAACTCGTCGCCCCCGTGGTCGTACCGGGTCGAGCTGCCCGCGGCCGCCATCATGCCGTCACTCTGCCATGCGGCGGCCAGCACGGCCGGGGCGTGTGACCGCTCTCAGTAGCGACTCATGCCCGGTACATGCGCGGTGCGCAGGCTGCCCGACATGAGCAGCATGTCCGACCCGGTCCCCTCCGGCATGATTCGGCGCCGACACCCCGGACAGCGACGGAGAGCCGGTCTCGTCGCCGCGGTTGCGGTAGCCGCCGCGGCCATCGCCGCCTGCGGCACCTCGGCCCCGCCTCCGACGGCGGGGGCAGTGGGGGCGCCACCGGTTGCGCAGGCACCCAGCGCCGCACCCGCGGCGGCCCGTCCGTCATCGGAGGTCAGCCCCAGCGGCGACATCCCCGACAATCAGGCCTACGTGCCTTACCCGTCCCCGGACGGGATGTTCACCGTGTCGGTACCCGAAGGGTGGTCGCGGTCGGTCGAGGGTGCCGCGGTGGTGTTCACCGACAAGCTCAACACCGTGCGGATCGAGTCCGAGCCCCGGCCGCAGCCACCCACCGAGACCTCGGCGCGGACCCAGGAGCTGCCCACGCTGGGCGCCTCGGTCCCCGGCTTCGCGCCCGGCCAGATCAGCACCGTCAACCGCAACGCGGGCCCGGCCGTTCTGAGCACCTACCAGGCCCGGTCCGCGCCGGACCCGGTCACCGGCAAGTCCGCGGCCAACGCCGTCGAGCGCTACGAATTCTGGCGGGCTGGCCAGCAGGTGACCCTGACCCTGTCCGCTCCGGTCGGCGCGGACAACGTCGACCCGTGGAAGATGATCACCGACTCGCTGAGCTGGCCGCGATGACCACCCCGGCATCGATCTCCGCAACCGGGGGTCCCCACCGGGACCGCGCGCACCACGACCCCGCGCACCGCGACTCCGCGCGGCGCGACACTACAGCGCCGGGACCGGTCCTCGCGGCGCAGTCGGTGCATCGGTTCTTCCGGGCGGGCGGGCAGGAGACTCTGGCCCTGCAGGGGGTGTCGCTGCGGCTGGAGCCTGGCGAATTGGTGGTCGTGGTGGGCCCGTCCGGGTCGGGCAAGTCCACCCTGATCGCGTGCCTGGCCGGTCTCGACGAACCCGACGGCGGCTCGGTGCACGTCGCCGGGCACCAGCTCACCCACCGTAGCGAACCCGAGCGGGCACGGCTACGCGCCCGCCACATCGGGGTGCTGCTGCAGTCGGCGAACCTCATCGAGCACCTGACCGTGTCCCAGAACGTCGCCCTCGTCCAACACCTCGGCGGCGACGCCCCGCGCGCCGACCCCGCCGGGCTGCTCGCCGCCCTGGGCATGTCGCCGCGTGCCGGCGCGTACCCCGCCGAGCTCTCCGGTGGGGAGACCGCGCGCGCCGGCCTGGCGGTCGCGCTCGCCAACGACCCGCCGGTACTGCTGGCCGACGAACCCACCGGTGAGCTCGACTCCACCACCGAAGCCCAGGTCCTCGAACTGCTGGCCCGGATCACCGCCCGGGGGGTCGCCGTGCTGGTCGCCAGCCACAGCCCCGCGGTCGCCGCCGCCGCGGACCGCCGCATCACCCTTGCCGATGGACGCGTGAGCTCATGAACCAATCGACGCCCCCCACCACCACCGACCGACCCCACCCCGACTCCCACACCGCCCGCAGTCCAGGGGTCGAGTCGTTGGTGGTCTGCGAGGACCTGAGCCGGCACTACGGTGTGGGCCCCGCCCGCGCGGCCGCCGTCGACGAGGTGAGCTGCACTGTGTCCGCCGGTCTGCGGGTGGCTCTGACGGGCCGGTCGGGGTCCGGGAAGTCGACCTTGCTGCATCTGATGGCGGGGCTGGAGACCGCGACCACGGGCCAGGTCCGCTGGCCGGGTCTGGGGGGGGCGCCGGCCGGGCGACCCGACCTGGTCGGGGTGGTGTTCCAGGGCCTCAGCCTGTTGCCCGACCTCGACGTCGCCGAGAACGTCGGGCTCCCGCTGTTGTTCGCCGACCCGGCCCTCACCCCGGGGGACCGCAGCCCCGCTGACCGTCGGGTCGACCCGGTCGCCGACGCCCTGGATCGGGTGGGGATCGGCGACCTGGGCGACAAGCTGCCTGAGGAGCTGTCCGGCGGTCAGGCCCAGCGGGTGGCGGTGGCCAGGGTGCTGGTCGCCCGCCCTCGGCTGCTCCTGGCCGACGAGCCGACCGGACAGCTCGACCACGACACGGGCCGTCTGGTCGTGTCGGTGCTGCTCGACGCGGCGGCCGAGCTCGACGCCGCGCTGATCGTGGCCACCCACGACCCGCGGGTGGCCGAACGCCTCACCGAGCAGTGGCACATGCACGACGGCCGGCTCGTCCCCACCCCGCCCGCCCCCATCGGGGCCGGCACCGCCTCGGGAGCCCCGCGATGACCCTGATCTGGCTGTCCGGGTTGCTGCGCCGCCGCGGGACCCGGCTGATTGCAACCGCCGCCGGGATCGCGGTCGCGGTCGCGCTGCTCGGCTCGCTGGGCACGTTCCTGGCCGCGTCGAAGGCCACCATGACCAGCCGCGCCGCGGCGGGGGTGGCGGTGGACTGGCAGGTGCAGGTCGCGCCGGGCGCGAACCCGGCCGCGGTCCTCGACGCGGTGGCCACCGCGCCGGGCACCACCGCCGCCGTACCGGTCGGGTTCGCCCGCACCGGCGGACTCAGCACCGTCACCGCCTCGTCGGGCGGTGCGACGACGACCCAGACCACCGGCCCCGGGGTCGCGCTGGGCCTGCCCCCGGGCTACGGCGCCGCGTTCCCCGCCGGGCTGCGGGTCCTGGCCGGGAACGGCGACGGGGTCCTGCTCGCCCAGCAGACCGCGGCCAACCTGCACGCCGCCCCCGGCGACACCGTCGAGGTCGCCCGGGCCGGACTGCCTCCGGTCCCCGTGCAGGTCACCGGGATCGTCGCCCTGCCCCAAGCCGACTCGCTGTTCCAGCGCGTCGGCGCCCCGCCCGGGTCGCAACCGGCGGCACCCCCGGACAACGTGGTGCTGCTGCCGCAATCGGCGTGGCACGCGGTGTTCGACCCGCTCGCCGCGCTCCATCCCGACCAGGTCGCCCTCCAGATCCACGCCGCGCGCAGCCACGCGCTGCCCTCCGACCCCGCCGCGGCCTACACCGCCACGACCGGCGCCGCCCGCAACCTCGAGGTCCGCGCCGCCGGCGCCGCGCTCGTCGGCGACAACCTGGCCGCCACCCTGGGCAAGGCCCGCGAGGACGCCGCCTACGCCCAGGTGCTGTTCCTGTTCCTCGGGCTTCCCGGGGCGGTGCTGGCCGGATTGCTGACCGCGGCGATCGCCGCCGCCGGCGCCGACCGGCGCCGCCGCGACCAGGCCCTGCTGCGGGTACGCGGCGCCGACACCACCGCGCTGGTCCGCCTCGCCGGGGTGGAGGCCGCCGCGGTCGGCGTCACCGCCAGTGTGGCCGGCGTCGGCGCGGCGGCGCTGATCGGGCGGCTCGCGTTCGGGTCGGCCCGCTTCGGGACCACCACCGCCGCCGCCGTCGGGTGGGTCGCGGCGGCCGCGGCGATCGGGCTGGGGATCGCCGCGGCGACCATCCTGGTGCCCGCCTGGCGGGACCTGCGCGGCGCCACCGTCGCCGCGGGACGCGCCGCGGTGGGCCGGGCGCGCAGCCCGTGGTGGGCCCGCTACGGGCTCGACCTGTGGCTGCTTGCCGCGGCCGGGGCAGTGTTCTGGGCCAGCAGCCGCGGCGGCTACCAGCTGGTCCTCGCGCCCGAGGGGGTCCCCGGCATCTCGGTGTCCTACTGGGCCTTCGCGGGCCCGGCCCTGTTGTGGGCCGGGGCCGGACTGCTGGCGTGGCGGCTGATCGACCTGCTGCTCGGGCGCGGACGCGGGCTGGTCGCCCGCGCGTTGCGCCCGATCGCCGGTACCCTCGCTGCCACCAGCGCATCGATGGCCGCCCGGCGTCGCCGCCCGCTGGCCCGTTCGATCGTGCTGCTCGGGCTCGCGCTCGCGTTCGCCGCGTCCACCGCTACGTTCAACGCCACCTACCGGGCGCAGGCCGAGGCCGACGCGCAGCTGAGCAACGGCGCCGACGTCACCGTCACCCAGTCCCCCGGAGCCACCGCGGGCCCGGCCGCCGCCGCCCCGCTCGCCGGGGTGGCGGGGGTCCGCGTGGTGGAACCGATCCAGCACCGCTTCGCCTACGTCGGCGCCGACCTCCAAGACCTCTACGGGGTGAACCCCGCCACGATCGCCCGCGCCACCACGGTGACCGACCAGTACTTCCAGGGCGGCACCGCCCGCGGCCTGCTCGACCGCCTGGCCACGGCGCCGGATTCGATCCTGGTCAGCGCCGAGACCGTCACCGACTTCCAGCTCCAGCCCGGCGACCTGCTCACCCTGCGCCTGCCCGACGCCCGCAGCGGCGCGCAGGTCACGGTGCCGTTCCACTACGCCGGGATCGTCACCGAGTTCCCCACCGCGCCCAAGGACAGCTTCCTGGTCGCCAACGCCGCCTACGTCGCCACCGTCACCGGCAGCGACGCGGTCGGGGCGTTCCTAATCGACACCGGCGGCCGCGACACCGGCGCGGTCGCCGCCCGCATCCAGACCCAGCTCGGACCCTCCGCGACCGTCACCGACCTCGCCGCCACCCGGACCCAGATCGGCTCCAGCCTCACCGCGGTCGACCTGGCCGGGCTGACCCGCGTCGAGCTGGGGTTCGCCCTGGTCCTCGCGGCCGCCGCCGGCGGGCTGGTGCTCGCCCTGGGCCTGGCCGAACGCCGCCGCAGCTTCGCGATCGCCACGATGCTCGGCGCCCGGCCGGCCCAGCTACGCCGCCTCGCCGCCGGTGAAGCCACGCTCCTCGCCGTCGGCGGGCTGGCCGCCGGCGCGGCCCTCGGATGGGCCCTGGCGCACATGCTCGTCGCCGTGCTCACCGGAGTGTTCGATCCACCACCGGCTGCGGTCTCGGTGCCGTGGACCTACCTGGGCGCGGTCACCGTCCTCACCCTCGGTGCCCTCGCCGCGGCGGCGGCCACCGCCACCCGGCTCGCCCGCCGCTCGGCGTCCGCCCTGCTGCGAGACCTGTGAATCCACCGACGGTCGCGCACAGCCGCGGCAGGGACGGGGACCGGTGATCCCGGCCTGGCCGCTGGTCACCGGGGCGGTCCCCGCGGTCGCCGTCGGAGCCGGAGGGGTCGCGCTGGCCGGCCTGGTCTGGGGCCGCGGCCGCGGCTGGTGGACCCGCCGGCTGCCGCTCGTGGTCGTCACCGTCGCCGCGGGGACGGCGGCCACCGTGGTGGACCGGGTGTGGCGACCGTTCCCCGAGGGGCTTCCCACGGCCACGCCGTGGTGGGTCGGGGTGCCGACCCTCGCGCTCGCCCTGGCCGTGATCCGCCCGCCCACGCGCATCCCGGGGGATCGCTCGAAGCCGACCGGGCGGTCCGTGCGGGCCCGAGTATCGGGCCCGGCCGCCGCGAGTGCTGCCGTGCTCGTGGTGGTCCTCGCCACGGCGGTGCAGGTCAACGCCTACTTCGGGGCCTACCCCACCCTCGCCAGCGCGCTCGGGGCGAGCCCACCCAACCAGGTTGCCTTCATCGACGTGACCGGCCCACCCGGCCGGGCGGTTCCCATGGTCGGCGACACGGGTGGGCGGGCACTGGCGCAGGTGTGGCACCCGCCGCCCGGGATGCCCGCCGGAGGCGTGATCAGCGAGGTGGCGATCCCTGCGCCGACGTCGGGTTTCGCCGCCCGCCCCGGGTGGGTGTATCTGCCGCCGGCGTACCTGGCGACCCCGCGCGCGCAGCTCCCGGTGCTGATTCTCGTCTCCGGGCAGCCCGGAACGTCGCGGGACTGGCTCGACGGCGGGAAGCTCAGCGAGGTGATGGACCGCTTCGCCCGCGCGCACGACGGCCTGGCGCCGGTGGTGGTCATGCCCGACACCCTCGGGCGCAGCCTGGCCAACCCGCTGTGCCTGGACTCGCGGCTCGGGCGCGCCGAGACCTACCTCGCCGTCGACGTCCCCCGCTGGATCCGCACCCGCCTACTCGTCGACGCCGATCCCCGCGCCTGGGCCGTCGCCGGATTCTCCCAAGGCGGGACCTGCGCGCTGCAGATGGCCGTGCGCGCCCCCGAGGTCTACCCGACCTTCGTCGACATCTCCGGGCAGCAGGCCCCAACCCTTGGCGACCCGGCGCGCACCGCCGCCGCCGCGTTCGGCGGTGACCCGACCGCCCTGGCCCGAGTCGACCCGCTCACCGTGCTCGGCCACACGCGATACCCGCGGACCGCAGCGGTGATCGTGGCCGGGCGTGAGGACACCACCTACCGGCCCCAGCAGCAGCGCGTCCTCGCCGCCGTCCGCGCGGCCGGGATGGACGCCCGGTGGGTGGAGCTGCCGGGCGGGCACACCTGGCGGGTGTGGGGGCCGGGCCTCGAGCAATCGCTGCCCTGGCTCGCCGACCGGATCGGCCTCACCGGACCCGCACCGTCGCCCCCCTCGATCCCGACCGGCCGACCACCTGGTCCGACGGGCCCGGCGCGGTGAGCGGCCCACGAGCCGGGACCTCCACCGGGCCCGCCCCGTCGCCGAATCCTGGCCCCCGTGGGCTCTCGCCACCTCGGCGGCCGGTACTGCTGGGCCGGGTCCGCGGCCGCCTGCGCGGCGCCGGTGGGCGCGCCCGGAGGGTGTTGACCCGGGCGCCGCTGACCGCGGGGCTGGTGGTGGGCCTGTGGATGCTCGGGCTGGTCACCGGCAGCATCCCGACCGGCCCGGCGCCGACCCTGCGGTCGCAGGTCGCGGTCGGGGTGACGCCGCTGGGCGCAGGCCACTGGTGGTCGCTGCTCAGCGCGGCCGGGTGGGCCCCGGACCTGACCGGTTACCTCGTCGCGACGGCGCTGCTGCTGGTGCTGGTCGCGCCGGTCGAACGGCGCCTCGGAGCCGGGCGCACCGTGCTGCTGCTCGTACTGACCCAGGTCCTCGGCGCCAGCGCCGGGCTGGGCCTGATCCGGCTCGGCTCGGCGGCCGGCGACGAGTGGTCCGAGCAGCTGGGCACCCAGAGCGCCGTCGGCCCCGCCGCCGCCGCGCTCGGCGCGACGCTGGCGGCCAGCGCCGCAGGATCGGCGCTCTGGCGCCGTCGTGTGCGGCTGGTGCTCGTCGCGGCCCTGGTTCTCCTGGCGCTGTACTCCGGCGGGCTGGCCGATGTGCTGGGGTTGAGCAGCGGGCTGGTCGGGCTCGCGGTGGGACCGCTGCTACTCGGTCGTCCACCTCGTCGCCCGGTCGCGGCGCCGACCCGCCCCGAGAGCCGCGTGCTGGTCGCCCTGCTGGTGGCCGCGTCGGCGCTGGGCCCCCTGATCGCGGCGGTGTCCGACACCCCGATCGGACCGCTGGCCGTGCTGAGGTTCGTGTTCCTCGCCCCACCTCCGGACCCGGCCGCGCTCGCGCAGGTCTGCGCCGACATGGCCACTATTGACGAGTGCCGGGCCAGCGCGGCTCGGCTGCGGCTCGGCGGCTCCGGGGCCGGCGCCGCGGTCCTGGCGGTGCTGCCGGTGCTGGTCCTGCTCGTGCTGGCCGAGGGCCTGCGCCGGGGCCGCCGTTTCGCCTGGGTCGCGGCGCTGGGCGCCCACGTCAGCCTGGCCGGACTGGGCCTGGTCTTCGCCCTCGACGCGCCGACCGCCCCCGCTGCGGTGGTGCTCCCGTGGGAAGGGCTCACCCGTTCCCAGACGCTGCTGGCGATGCTGCTGCCTCTCGCCCAACCCGCGTTGGTCGCTGGGGTACTGCTCACGACCCGTCGATGGTTCCCCGTCCGTGCCCCGCACGGCACCTACAGGGCCCTCGGTGCCCTGACGGGCGCCACCATCGGGATCGCGTCGCTGCTCTACGTCGGGGCGGGCTGGTTGGTGCGCGCCCAGTTCGACCCTGCGCCCGGCCTCGTTGGGCTCGTGGCCGACCTGCCTCTGCGGTTCCTACCGCCCGGCTACCTCTCCGAGCTCACCCCGGCGTTTCTCCCAATGGGGCCGATCGCCGCAGTGCTGTTCGGCTGGACCGGCGCGGTCACCCTGTTGATCATTGCGGTCGGGCTGATCGTCACCTTCGCCCGCGCCCGCGTCGAAGGGACCGACTACGACACCGTCCGGGCTGGGGCGTTGGTCCGCGCCCACGGCGACACCAGCCTGTCCTACCTGGCGACGTGGCGGGGCAACAGCTACTGGTTTCCCCCGGACCGCGACAGCGTCGTGGCCTACCGCGTGCTGGCCGGGGTCGCGCTCACCACCGGCGACCCGATCGGCCCGCACGAGCGCCGCTCGGCCGCCGTCGCCGGATTCACCGGGTTCTGCGTCGAGCAGGGCTGGACACCGTGCTTCTACAGCGTGACCGACGAGATCCGCGCCCACACCGAGACCGCCGGATGGGCAAGCCTGCACGTGGCCGAAGAGACCGTCTTGGCGCTGCCCGGACTCGCGTTCACCGGCAAGAAATGGCAGGACGTGCGCACCGCCCTCAACCGGGCCGCCAAGGCCGCATCACCGCCCGATGGGTCACCTACCCCGACGCCCCGCTCACCGTCGTCGAGCAGATCCGGGCAATCTCCGAGGAATGGGTCGCCGACAAGGGCCTACCCGAGATGGGCTTCACCCTCGGTGGGCTCGACGAACTCAACGACCCCGCCGTGGCCTGCCTCCTCGCCGTCGACGCCGAGGGCAACGTGCACGCGGTCACCAGCTGGCTGCCGATCCACCGCGACGGAAAGGTCGTCGGAGCCACCCTCGATTTCATGCGCCGCGCCACGAACACCGAGTTCCGCGGGGTCATGGAGTTCCTCATCGCCTCCGCGGCCATGGCCTACCGCGACCACGGCATGGAGCTGCTGAGCCTGTCGGGCGCACCCCTGGCCCGGCTCGAGCGTGGCCGGACGCCCACCGCGATCCAGCGCCAGCTCGACGGGCTCGGCCGAGCGCTCGAACCCGTTTACGGTTTCCGGTCCCTGCTCGCGTTCAAGGCCAAATTCCAGCCCGAGTACCGGCCCCTATTCCTGGCCTATCCCGACCGGACCGCACTCCCCGCCGTGGCCACCGCGCTCACCCGCGCCTACCTTCCGGCACTGAGCGCCGGCCAGATCACCCAGCTCGTGCGCCATCTGCTGCAGCGACGATTATGACGGGGCCCCGCGGAGGACCATCCCGCTGCGGTGAGACACCGGTTCAGGCGGCGCTCACCGACGGTACATGTGCGCTGAGCACCCTCGGCAGACGTGACCATCGCCCGCCTCCTGCGACCAGCGTCCCCGCTGTACAGGCCGGACCGCCGCGCCGCCACTCCCGCTCCACCGGCCGCCGTGCGGGTCTTTCCGGTGATCATCACCATGGTGCTGGCCCTGGGCGGGTTCGCGGCCCTCTGGCTGGGAGTGCGGACCGGCAGCGGCCTCGCCGCGATCGACCCCGGCGTCGTCGACGCGAGCGCCGCGGCCGGCCCAGGGTGGCTGGTGGCGGTGATGGCCGTCGTCGCCGACGCCGGCAGCCCGCTCGCGGTGACCTTCCTGCTGCTCGCGGTCGCGGCTGCCCTCGCGTGGCGGGCGTGGTCCTGGCGGCCGGTCGTGGTCGCCGCCGTGGGTTGGGGCGCGGTCACCGGGGTGGACTCGCTGGTGAAACATCTCGTCGCCCGACCCCGGCCGCCCCTCGAGCTGCACGCCGTGACCGCGACGGGGTTCTCCTTCCCCTCCGGGCACGCCACGATCTCCGCGGGCGTCGTGCTGTTGGTCACCTGGATGATCGCCTTCCCGGGCCCGACCGTCGACGGGTCTACGGCGCAGTCGGCGCCGCCCCGCTGGACCTGGGGTCTGGTCGCGACGATCTTCGTTCCCGCCGTCGGCGCGTCCCGGCTGGTGCTCGGCGTGCACTACCCCAGCGACGTCCTCGCCGGGTGGTGTCTGGCCGTGCTCGCCGTCGGCGCGGTCGCCCTCACCGTCGCCCTCAGCACCTCCCGCCGCGCGGTACCCCGACCCCAGCGGGGCATGGGTCCCAGCCCCACCAGCATCCCCGACACCCAAGGGGTCAACCTCCCGGAGAAGAGATCATCGTGACGACCCCCGCCGCGGACGCGACCATCGAGATAGTCGCGCTCGGCCCGACGTGGCTCGACCCGACCTACCTGCTCACCGCGATGGGCCCGTGGGTGCTGGCCGGGGCGTGCCTGATCGTGTTCGCCGAGTGCGGCCTGCTTCTCGGGTTCTTCCTGCCCGGGGACTCGCTGCTGTTCACCGCCGGCCTCTTCGCCGCCTCCGGCGCCATCGCCGCCCCGCTGTGGCTGGTGTGCCTGCTGCTCGCCCTCAGTGCCGTCGCGGGCAACGTCGCCGGCTACGGGATCGGTCGGCTCGTCGGGCCCCGCTTGCTCGAGCGCCCCGACTCCCGCTTCTGGCGCCGGGCATGGGTCCATCGGACCCGCGCCTTCGTCGACCGCCACGGCAACCGCGCACTCGTCCTCGGCCGGTTCGTCCCCATCGTGCGCACCGTGATCACCGCTGTCGCCGGGGTGGCGCAGATGCCGCCCGGCCGGTTCGTGGCCTATTCCACCCTCGGCGGCGTGGCGTGGGCGGCCGGAGTGCCGCTGGGGGGCTACCTGCTCGGCGGCGTCGCCCTGGTCCGCGACCACGTCGAACTGATGCTCGTGCTCATCGTCGTGGTCTCCCTGATCCCGGTGGCCGTCGAAGCGATCCGCGCCCGCCGAGGCGCGGCCGGCGGTGCGACCTACCCCGCCAAGGAGCACACATGAACCTGACCGCCCTGCTCCACGGCGTCGGCGGCCCCTGGGTCTACGTCGTGATCGCCGCGGCGGGGTTCCTCGAGTCCGCCGCCTTCGTCGGTCTGGTCGTGCCCGGCGAGACGGTCATGCTGCTCGGCGGGGTCCTCGCCGCCGCCGGGCAGGCCGACCTCGTCGGAGTCGTGCTCGCCGCTGTCCTCGGTGCCGTCGCCGGCGACCAGGCCGGCTACACCCTCGGGCGCACCCTCGGGCCGTCCCTGCGCTCGGGCCGGGCCGGCCGGTGGATCGGGCACGAGCGCTGGGCCCGCGCCGAGGACCTCGTCGCCCGCCGCGGCGGCCCCGCGGTGTTCCTCGGCCGCTGGATCGGGTTCCTGCGCGCGGTCGTACCCGCCGCCGCCGGCGCGGTCGGCGTCCCCCGCACCACGTTCCTGGCCTGGAACGCCGTCGGTGGGGCCCTGTGGGCCTCCACCGTCGTCGGCGCCGGATTCCTCGCCGGCGCCTCCTGGCCGACCATCCAGGCCTGGCTCGGCACCGGCGCCCTCGTGGCCGGGGTGGCCGCCTCGGTCGTCGTCCTCGGCGTCCTCGCCCTGCGACGCCACCGGGACCGACCCCGGCTCAGCGAACCCACCACCCTCGCCAACCACCCGGCAATGCGCGCCACACCCCTGCACTCCGGCCCCGGAGTGTCCAGCCCCGCGGACCTGACCGGTGTCCTCGGGCGTTCTCATCGAGAACACACGAACTGGACCTAATCTGACTCGTGTGAGGGTGCTGGTGGTAGAGGACGAGGTCCGGATGGCCGCGCTGCTCAAGCGCGGCCTGGAGGAGGACGGCTACGCCGTCGACGTCGCCGCGACCGGCACCGACGCCATCTGGCAGGCTGGCGAGTTCGCCTACGACGCCGTCATCCTCGACGTGATGCTGCCCGGCGCCGATGGGTTCGAGGTGTGCCGCCAGTTGCGCGAGGACGGCCGGTGGGTGCCGGTGCTGATGCTCACCGCCCGAGACGCCGTCGAGGACCGCATCCGCGGGCTCGATGCCGGCGCCGACGACTACCTCACCAAGCCCTTCAGCTTCGGCGAGCTCGCCGCGCGAGTCCGCGCACTCGTCCGGCGGGGCGGCGGCGACCGCCCCACCGTCCTGCAGGTCGGGGACCTGTCGCTGGACCCCGCGTCGCGGCGGGCGTGGCGCGGCCAGCACGAGCTGGTCCTCTCCAGCAAGGAGTTCGCGCTGCTCGAGCTGTTCCTGCGCCATCCCGGCGAGGTCCTGTCCCGGACCACCATCCTCGAACACGTGTGGGACTTCGCCTACGACGGGGTCTCCAACATCATCGACCAGTACGTGTCCTACCTCCGCCGCAAGGTCGACCGCCCCTACGGCGTCGAGCAGATCGAGACCGTCCGCGGCGCCGGCTACCGGCTGCACACCTCGGCCAACGCCGACACGTCCAGCGACACCAGCACCCCCAGCACCACCAGTACCGCCGACGCGCGCTGACCGCCGTCCACCCACCAGCACGAGAGCGGGAGGCGAGCGATGCCGCTGCGGCTTCGGCTCGGGTTGGTGTTCGCGTTGGCCACCGCCGTGCTGATCGGCGTGGTCGGGCTCGGGTTCCTGCTTCAGCTCAGCGCCAGCCTCGACGCCACCCTCGACGCCGGACTGCGCAGCCGCGCCGCCACCCTGGCCGACCTCTACGCCACCGGGGGAGTGAGCTCGCTGCGGCTGACCCAGGACGAGGAGCCGGTCCAACTGCTCGCCCTCGACGGCCGCGTGGTCGCCTCCTCCCCTGTGCTCAGCGGGACACCGGTGCTCGACGCCACCCAACGCCACGACACTGTCGCGCGGACCTCGCGCGGCTCGGACCCGCTGTCGTTCACCGGCGGCGTGGACGAGGACCGCACCCGCTATCTGGCCACCACGCTGTCCGACCGGAACGGGCTGTTATTGGTGGTCGGCACCGGCACCGACATCTCCGACACCGCCGACGAGCACGTCGAACAGGGCCTACTGCTGCTCGGCCCCCCGGCGGTCCTCGTCGCCGGGCTCGGCGCGTGGTTGCTCGCCGGCGCGGCGCTGCGCCCGGTCGAGCGGATGCGCCGCCAGACCGCCGAGATCAGCGAACGCGACAGCAACGTCCATCTGGCGGTTCCTCGCACCCGCGACGAAGTCGCTGCCCTCGCCGAGACGATGAACGATCTGCTCGACCGCCTGCGGGCCGCACTGGCCCACGAACGCGGCTTCGTCGCCGACGCCGGCCACGAACTGCGGACCCCGCTGGCCACCCTGCGCGCCGAACTCGAGCTGGCCACCCGGCCCGGGCGCAGCGCCGACGACCTGCGCGCCGCGGTCACGTCCGCGGGCGATGAAACCGAACGACTCATCCGCCTCGCCGAGGACCTTCTGCTGCTCGCCCGCGCCGAAGGCGACCAACCCTTCCTGCGCACCGACACGGTCGATCTGCGCCTTGTGGTGGCCACCGCCGCACGCGGAGCGGCGGCCCGCGCCGACCCGCGCGACATCGACGTCATCGTCGACGGACCCGCCCGCGTCGAGCTATCCGGAGATCCCGACCGGCTGCGCCAGGCGATCGACAACGTTCTGGCCAACGCGGTGCGCCACTCCCCCGATCACGGGGTGGTCGTCGTTACCGTCACAGCCGACGACCAAGGTTCGACGTGGATCACCGTTGCCGACGACGGCCCCGGCTTCCCCCCCGAGTTCCTGCCCCACGCCTTCGAACGGTTCCGACGCGCCGACACCGCCCGCGCCCGGGCCGACGGCGGCAGCGGCCTCGGGCTGGCCATCGTGGACACGATCGTCCGCGCCCACCACGGCCAGGTCCGCGCCGCGAACCGCGAGACCGGCGGCGCGATCGTCGAGGTCGAGCTCCCCACCCGCCGCGACCCCTCCGGCCCTGCGCCCGGCGGCCACACCCGCTCCACCCACGCGGCGAACGGTCACCCGTTGAGCGAGCCGACGTCGAGCGGGCGCCACGCCGACACTGCACCGACTGCGACCTGAGGTCGAGCGGGCTCGCGGCGGGCCGCTCTCGGATCGTCCGTCACCCTGAATCGCTCCTCAGATGCGGTACACCACTGTCACATCGGCCCCAGACGATTCTTGTCGTGTCCGAAACCGACACGATCAGAGGACGCAACATGCGAATGCGATCAGCAATCGTCGCCGCCGCCATCTCCGCACTCGCGGTGACCGGCGGCGCCGGGCTGGCGCTGGCCAGCACCCCGACCGCCGCTCCCGCGGCGCCGGCGGCCACCAGCCAGCAGGCCGACACCCCTGAGCCCGGCGACACTCCCGACGTCGCCGGTCAGGCCGACCAGCACGGCCAGTAGCCCGCCTCCTCCGGCACGGCTGAACCGGCCCGCTGACCCCCCGGAGGCGCCCCGACGCGTCCGGGACCCGGGCACGGCCCTCGGGCGAGGTCCCGCCGGCCGACCTCGAGGGCCGTGCCCACCACCCTGCTCGCGCACGCGGCTGTTCCCCGTGCACCACCGTCCTGCGCGCGACCGTGACCCTTTGCGGCGCGCCATTGACCACTGAGGAACCGCCATGCTGCACGCCGCACGCCCCTCCCGCCCCTCCCCTGAGAGCCCCCAACGGGATCCGAGCAGGCGCCGCCGGCGTTCCCGGAGCAGGAACCGGCGATTCATGACGATCCTGGTGGTGCTCGCGATGGTGCTGGTGCCGGTCGACTTCTCCTACGGCCAGGCTCTCGTTGCGCCTGGACAAGCCACGGTCTCGGTACGCACCGTCGAGTGGCTGCGCGATCACGGGGCGGGGCCGCTGGTCAACACCGTCGAGAACTGGTGCTACGCCCGCAACCGTCCCGTGGGCACCGCGCCGGACCCCACCTCACTGCCATCCGTGGCGGGGCCGGGCGCCCCGGTGGGGGCGCGCCCGGCGGCGCTGCCCCTCACGGGGGCCGCGAGGCTGCCCGGTGAGGCGGTGTGGGTTCCTTCGGCCCAGCGCGTCGGCGGTAGCCCGCCGGTCTACACGGCCTACTTCCGTCCCGATCCCCAATCGCCCAGTGTCGTTGCCGGAGTCGCGTGGATGAACCAGTCCCTGGTGCAGACCCGCCTGATCGCCGGCACCACAGACCCCAATGCCGGTAAGTTAGGCGGTCAGCTTCCTGAAGATGTGGATCTTGGCGGGTCCGTCGTGGACTTGGTTGCGGTCGGTCGGTCGTTTGATGTGGTGGCTGTGGGCTCGGTATCTTTTGACCTT
>JAABUP010004711.1_pt1 | contig 21879 bp, 29 predicted proteins | sample 5559201 | NCBI WGS metagenome assembly JAABUP01 (sample SAMN10711887, study PRJNA513373) | rock metagenome | isolation source: Antarctica rocks | place: Antarctica | reverse complement strand
CAGGTATTTGACATTGCAACTGGTCATCGTATGCAGCTTGGTCGCTGCAGGCTTGATTGTTCAGGCTGCTTGTTTTGGCCACACAACAGGACCTTGACGGGTGAGCATGCAAGGCAGTTGCATGCAGTCTGCTATGCGCGCATGCTTACAATTTGAGCATTGATGTGACTATGGCAACTTTCTGGATGTTGCATTTGGGAACCTTGGCTTTTTTTGCATTGCAGCATGCCCATTTGTCCAACCGCCTTAGTGCACAGCAGTTTCAGCCAATTGCAGCTGCTGTCTTTGTTGTGTCATCTGCAAGTAGAGTAGACCCAGCTCTTTGACAGAAACAGAGACAGCAAGTCTTGTGCTTCAGGTTATGGGATATACTGATGTACTGGGCTTGCTCACAGAAGTCCAGCCGCAGCTGACGCTTTTTCAAAGGTCAAAGCTTTGCCATGTGTTGGGCTGAAATGTCTTGACTTCATCTGCCTGTTGACAGTCGCCTGTGGTGAGCGCAAATACCAAAGAGGATGTCTTACAGCAGCAGCTAATCCTGTGTTGCATCAAAGGTGGCTTCATGCCTTTGTGTGTCTCAGAATTTGCTTTGTCATGGGCTTCACTGTAAGGCAGCCGCAGCTTTGGCAGAAGAAGCCCACACTTCATGCAAGCTTAAGGCAGGTGAGCCATTCCAGTTGGCTGTCGCTCAATACCTTGATGAGAGTAGGTTGAACAAATGTGTCTTGAGTGTGGGCTACATACTCGTTCGCACACTTTGCACAGGGTGAACGGCTGCTGCTGCCAACTTGAGGATGTTTTACATGCTGAATTTAGATTATATTGATTTTGACCATAGATGTCGACCAATCTGGAGGGATAGGTTGTGCACCGGACCGTTCGTAGGACATGATGTCGGCAGAAGATTGCGTATTGCGTCGGCTATATTATGCGCGCTTGCAATGCAGCATGATGCCCACAGTATGTGACGAACGGCGTGTCGGTTGAGATCACACACAGATCAAAGCTTTGCTATCCTCAGTTGCTAGAAATGAGATGGCGGACATGGCGACCTGTTCTGTTATTGTGTGGCCTCGCCACCGTTGCTTGGACACTGCAATTATGCAGGCAGGTCGTGGAATCTTGAACCCACACTATGCTCTCACTTTGACTTTTAGGTCTATTGACTGCAATGCTGAGGATTCATCTGTTTGGACACAGAATCTGAGCTGTGATCAGGCATGTACGAAAAAGAGAAAGTTCGTCAGCATGTGGCAAACATATGCCAAAAAGCCAGCCTATACAATTAGCTGCGGGAATTCCAGGTATTGGCTGGTTTAGCAGCTTCAGCAGGTGCTGTGGCTGTCTGGTCATGGAACTTTGATGCAAGCTTACGTACTCGGTAAGCAACTCTTTGTGAGAAGTACAGTCCTCCATCATGAGGTTCTGGAGTTGATGAAACTTGGGAGGCCTGTCGTACACGCTCCTCCTGAGCTTCTGCAGCGTCATCTGCTGCTTCATCAACCTCATCCTCTGCTTCATATGTGTGCTGCATGGAGATAGCCTGCAGAAATTGGGACAACTGTTGTGAGACCTCAGCGTGGACCAAAGTCTGCATTTGCATGGAAAATGTTGAGGGTGTGAGCCAAGACCCTTTTTATGTGATGCTTTGCGTTTGTACTTACCCGCAGGAAGGGGTCACGAAGCTCGCTCATTACGCCTCCACGTGTGTAGAGTTTGTCGTCCCCATCAAGAAACAATCGCTGTTCTGCTCCTTGTGCAGTGGGCACATCCACTGCAAGTAATTTGAAGCCATACTTTCCCTGCAAAGAATCATTGCTTGGGGCTTATATATGGCGATGATTGTATGCAATGGGAAGCACCTGTTTCAAGCCATCACTTGAGCAGATGTGCAACACCCTGAGTACTAACATTGTCAAGGTACTTGCCTTGCGTTTCTTGGCTTCCAGTGACACCAGACCTCTTTTATCTGTGCCTTTCAGGGGGAAGATCATCTGCACTCGCCGAGCGCGATAGCTGGGCCACCAGCCTTTGAAACGAACACCGCCCCCTGTCATTACATATGCCCGCACTTCACTACCAGCTAAAGGGGCACCCATGAGCTGCAAGTAGAGGAAACCAGATTAGCCAGCACATATCATTGTGTGATTGCACACAATCAGCCTGGAATGACCTGATTACCGTCCAAAACAGGTGTGCAAGATCTGCATCAACTGCCTTGTCAGAGTGAGGCAGCAAAGCAAATGATATGCATTAAATGTCTCACCTCAAGCACTCCAGGGTTTGTGTTGAGTGCCACTAAAGCCTTTCTGTATACTGCATTCGGGTCTATGGTGTATAACCTTCTGAAGTACAGCATTGTAAAAGCAACAATGGCTGCTGCCAGTGCCTGCAGTACAGTTCACAAGAGCTGTGACATATCACACACATACGGATTGTCAGTGGTGTACTACAGTCATCATTTGTCTCAGGCCTACCAGAAAGCCAAATTCAGCCATTGTCTCTGAAAGGTTGACAAAGATAGACGTCACCCCAAACAATGCCCGCCTGCATGGCAAATGTTCAACATTTCATACATGTGTACCCTGCAATATCGGCTGCACAAACAACGAGATTCAATAGTAACTGAGGGGTTTGTCAGTTGACCAGTTAGCAGCTTGTGTTGGGTGTGTAAGGATATGTAAGACAGTGCTTACCACAGTAAGTACATGCTGAATATGGCTCCTGCGCCTATGAGCTTCCGCTTGTGTGCTTGCCATAGACCCTCTATTTGCAGGGTCACTGCTTTCTGCAGACCGCCAGGCTTACGCACTGTGCTGACCCAGCGTTGTGCCTGCATCACACTGCACATCATGATGTCTGCCCAGAACCCATGCACAAACTGCAGTAAACAGGCCAGCAACTTACTGGCTTAGGCATCTGATTGATGACAGCATTGGTCGTGCTGCTGACACTTTGTTTTGCGCTTTGCATTGCATTCCGAGGGGCAGTGAGCACACTCTGTGCCTTAGCGCGTGCCGTTTCCTGCAATTTTTGAGCTGTACCAGCACTACCAGTGGCGGAGCGCTTTGCCATAAAAGCTGCTGCATTCTTGCTTGACAGCAGACTGCTATTTTGTATGATACTGCTGCTGGCAAAGGAGCCAGAGGGCAGCGACCTTGTTACAGCTTGAGTGGAGTTAACCTGTGCATACAGGCAGACACTGTATGTGAGCTGGCTTCGAGTACAAGTTGACAGACAACTTGCGTGCATAAACACATTGGCACCGTGCAGGCAGCTATCACCTGCAGTCCGCCTGCAAAAGCGGAGTACGGCCTTCGCAGTATAAATGCATAGACATGGACGCAGGCAGCCTCTGAGCTGGGACTGCAAGGTTTGAGTTGGTGCGAAACAAAGGTAGAGGCAACAGCAAGCAATCTACCGCTGTCGCGGGCCCTCATGAGGGTGGTTAGGTCACACTGTACATCAGTGATCAATGCATGTTCAGCTTTCGGCAAGGGAGCAGGGATGTCGAGCGGGAATCAGCACCTTCACACCCAGGTCACGACTGATCTGCAGCGAGGTCTACTATATTTGTGTTACCACGCGGTGTTTCCAGATCACAGCTCAAATAATGCTTGTGTTTGCCCAGATGAAGAAGAAGCTAGAAGTCAGCACTGACCTAACAGCGGAAGCGCTCGACTGCTGCTGCAGGATGTAAGCCTGCCAAAATTGCGGACCTTGCTTCCATCCACGACATGTTGTGGAAGATGTAAATGGGTCGGCCTTGCGACGTCTGATCTGCTGAGTCTCATGCCGAAGAAGCCTGTCGGCATTTTGAAACGTAACGCTCGCATCGCTAAGTCTAGCACACGCGGAAAGCCGAGACGGCTTACAGAGCGTGCGGCAGACGCACCAAAGCCGGATATCAAGCGAGGCACTCCACCTGCTCCACCGAAGCCAGAGCCAGTGCTGCAGGAACCCCGCCAGTACCCGTTTTGGACCTGCCAATCTGAGGTAGACAGACAAGCGGCTGCCTGCCTCAGCAAAATCCTTGCATCGGACGCCAACAAACGTAATGGCAAAACGATCAAATCACTGACCCTTGCACCCCACATCAAGGCCAAAAAGGCAGTATACGCTGTCACTTGCCAAACTCTTTCGTGTAAGTATGCAGCGAAAAGCTGTAATATATGCGCACAGGCGCATGTGAACAGTGGCTCCAGCTTTGTGATGAGATGGCAGCAAGCAATGTGGCAGAGCTGTGAAAACACCTTTGCTGTTGCAGATCTCCCAGTCATTCAACAGGTCCTGAGCAAGACAACCTTGCTGAATGTAGAGCAACTACGGCCTGCTGTGGCCTTTGTCATCACTTATGAGCTGCTCTTTGGTCAGGTGGGCTCAATGCAGAAGAAGCTGCTTCCTTTCTGTCCCCTCACAGGTTGTTGTTGGTGATGACATCTGTCATCTGCTATTCAAAATTGCAGGGGTGCAGAATCAAAGGCAAAGCAGAGAAAGCAATCTTTGGCCTCAAGGTGGGCTGCAATGTGAATGCTCAAGCTTCAATGTCGTCAGAAACATGCAATATACTATTGTATCAATGAGGACTGCTACTTGTGTGCAGGCTGAGCTGCAAGAATACTTGCAAGATATCTTGAATGAAGCTGGAGTTGAGCATGTTGATGAGCTGCTGAGCGCAAACATAGCAAAGGATTGGCCCCGGACAGCTCGTGTGAATCTGCTCAAGATCTCTGTAGCGGAAGCTCTTGCTTGGCTACGATCTCCACCTCTGGAACATCAGAAACTAGCTACTCTGGTACACTGCATTACTGTACTCTGTGATGTTCTGCAACATGCGCCGCAAAAGTCAAAGCAATATGTGTGCGCACTGTCAAAGCAGAGTAGTAAGACAGCTTGTGGCATGCAACGCATGCAGCTTGTTGAGGCCTTGATGTTGCGTACAATAAAGATTGAAGTCGCAAGGATTGCTGATGCTTGCAGGGCAACAAGGCAACAGTGGATGAGCTGCTGCCAGATGTACTGCTATTCCCAGCTGGCACTGATCTGCATGATCACCCTCTTGTGACCAACGGCAGCCTTATACTGCAGGTATGACATGCTTGACGCAAGTTGTCATGGAATGTATGTCATGTCCTTGGCCCACAAGCTGTTTTTGGTGTTGCAATCAGCCCATGCCTGAGTAAGCAGTGTGTGTGCAACATCTGTGCTGCAGCTGCGCAATGTTTGTGAGTGAGCAGCGCACAGAATTCTCTGCTCAGTACTATCCTATGTCATCATTTGTGTTCATGTGCAGAGCAAAGCCAGTTGTCTGCCTGCGCATGCTTTGGCAGCACTGCCACGCTGGCAGGTGCTTGATGCCTGTGCAGCACCAGGCAACAAAACAACACATGTTGCAGGTAAATGTCACTGCCCTTGCTGCTTGAATTGCAAACCCTTGGTCAATTTGCTGACTTGCATGTGACTGCTGGCCCAGCTTCTGACACTCGTCTTCAATGCTGTTGCTGTTAGGTAAGTTATTGAGTCAACAAAAATCGCAGCATCAGTTTCAGCCACTTGCCTGTATGCATTGAATGTGATTCTTGAGTAACGACAGGGATGGTGCTTTGCAGCCTTGATGGGCGGCAAGGGCAGTGTGCTGGCCTTTGATAGGGATCCAAAAAGGTTGGACCGGCTGAAGGCAAATGCAGCAGCAACAGGCGCCACTAACATAGTTGCACAACAAGTATGTACCTCTCAGGGTTCACATCAGAACACAAATTATCATTGGGAGCTTCAGCAAATGAAGCCTCTGCTCTGCTACGACCAGATCTGTTATCACGCTCAACAGCACATGCATTCAAGGGTGTCACATTGTCTCTGCATTGTTGATCATGTGTGACCTGGCTAAACTGCATTGGCTTGTGCTGCTGCTTCAGGCTGACTTTCTATCCCTTGATATGTGCTCTGATGAGCTGCGTGAAGTGAGGGGGGTGATCTTGGATCCCTCTTGCAGCGGGTCGGGTACCTGTCACAGCCGCATGGATCACCTGCTGCCCTCCAAAGGCCAGGCTGGTGCTGACCAAGAGGCCGCCCGCCTGCAATCCTTGGCTGCCTTTCAGGTACACTCTCATCATGCATTCAATGCCCAACATTAACTACAAAGACATGTGGCACAGGGGGGTGTTTGCAGCATGTTATGTTACAACTGCTGCCCGTCGTTGACTCACTGCCCAACATTGACTCACCGCCTGACATTGACTCAGTGCCTGAGGTTGACTCAAAGCTCAGCATTGACTTGCTGCTCGTTGTTGACTTGCTACTCATTGTCACTGCAACACACTGCAGCCCAACTTGCCTGGGTATGCAGACCCATCGCTGCAACAATTGTATCACATATGAACATGTGACATGTTACATGTCATCAAAGAGGGCAGGCCGTTTTTGTCCCTACTCTGCATAGCTGTGCTTCTGTGCATTATTCAACAAATCAAGTATGAGCATCGGTGGCTCTTGTATTGTGGCAATTTGCTTGTTGCCAGGACAAAGTTGACTGGCAAATACCTGGTCATATGATGCAGCTTGCCTATGGCAGCTCTGAGCATCAGAGCATCAGTGCCATGTCCCAATCAATTGCTATAAGCCCTTATATACACAGCTTGTATGCATACAACCTGCTTTTTAGCTGCGATATTAGCATGCAAGCTGCACCATTACTTGTAATGTGGGCATGCCTGAAGCAACGTTTGCCAAATGGTGACAGACAAAGGCATTGAGGCATGCACTGACTCTGCCAAAGCTGGAGCGGCTGGTGTATTCAACCTGCTCCATTCACGAGCTTGTTGTGAAAGCTGTATTGGAGGAGGCCCAAGAACTGGGTTTTCAGCTGGTGGATCCATTTCCAAGCTGGCCTAGAAGGGGGTTGCCTTTGCTGCCCGGCCACCACCATCTCATCAGGGTTGGTGAGTCTACTCACCTTTCGTGCATGAGTGTATCCAGTCTGACTTCTGGTGATGCACATGTTTGGGTGGATCCACTTCAATTTTCTGCCTTTGCAAGCCGTGCAAGCCTGCATTGCTGCTGCATACTTGTGAGGCAAGGGGCAGGCACGCTTGTTGCCTCAGACCTGGCATGGGTATGTTGCAACTGCTGCAAACTGATGACATGATAGCAACAGAGCTTTGGCTGCTATGTAATGCAGATCCAGAGAAGGATAAAACAGATGGTTTCTTTGTTGCTGTTTTTCAGCGCTCACCGTCCTAAGGATAGCCTTTTGAGGCTCAAGGTCTCCCACAAAGCAGTAGCGCAGTGTTTACGTGGGCTTGGGATGAGCTGTGTATAAATTCAATGTACACAACTTTCACTGTCCTCTGGCCGGACCATCAAGTTGCCAGATGTTGCACTAATTTTCAATTTGCAAACTTCATTATGTGACAGTGATCCCTGTATTTGCCAGATACCAGGCTTGTGAGGTTGCCTGTTCTATTGTACCCCTTGCTTATTCCCCAAAGGCCTTGCACTTCTTGATGAGCTGGTCTGTGCACAATATGTTTCTTTGCTGAAATGAAGGCTTTCATCAGGTCCTTGAGATAAAGGGCAGACCTGCTCTAAGCACATGATGACGCAGGCTGCAAATTGTGCACAGACCCTAGAAGGCTGCGCAGAAAGCTCTTACCTTTAGACACAAGGTGCTAAGAAGCTCAGTGCAACTGCTGAACAGTTGAACCCATGACAAAAATCTTGATCCACAACATGACCAGTGAGCATGAATCAAACACCGAAACTGCATATAAGCCGCTGAAATGCTGCGTGACATCAACATCGATGGTGGATCCAGACAGCTCACAAAGTCAGTCTCTGCTTTTCATTGAAGCATGATGTCTAGGATATGATGAGTTTTGTGTGCAGGCTTTGTATAACACCATTCGTACAACAGCTTTCAAGTCAGCGGTTCTACTTGTCATGCCTGTGAACATAGCCCGCGCAATGCATTAAACAGATCCTAATACAACCTTGCTTGACTGCATACTGCAACTGACATAAAATCTCTATGATCCAAACATTTCAGTGGGCTCTGCAGACCAGTGCATCCTTGGAGCCGTGCATCTGAGAGCCAATCTGTCAAAGAACAGCATTCACATGTCATTGAGACTCAGTGACATTTGAGATTGTGCTTGTGCTTTGCCACATGGATGCACCAGCGCGCCACTTCTCTTGCAAGGACTTTTGGCGCTGGGCGTCTGCTGCTGCTTGCTGCCTTTTGCGTGCCTGATGTGCATGCTGCATCAGATTGCCAAGGTCAGTGAAAGAATTTCTTATGGCGAAAATTGGACCAGACTTGTGATGCAAACGTGTGGTGCATATCTTGATGGAGATACACTCTGTACCTTGATTTGCAAGTCTTTCTTCCACATCCTCTTGAAATGGTTGCGGTTTTTTTCAGGCTTCAGTGCTTGTTTTTTTTGCTCTCGAGTCAAACTCGGCCAGTCTTCGCGTGTCGCAGCATCGATCTGTTTTTGGCTGGCAGCTGCAGAAGTTGTGAATGAGTGCCCTGCACCACAACAACATTCTGAGCAACAAGATGGTAATGGGTAACGGGTATCACTCATACAAGATATGCAACGTATTTTGGTGATACTCTGCAGACAAGCATACAAGCTAGAAAATCGCACCAGGTGACTGCAAGCAGGTCTGTAGAGAGGGCAGTGGGGCTAAAAGAAATGCTATAGAGGAGCAGCTGCTGGAAGACGCGTGGTGTTGAGTGATCACGCGTGAATTTTCAGAAGAGGCCGCAGCTGCCTGTGAGAAAGCGCGAAGTACGCGACTGCAGGATCGGCCTGCGGCCTGCATGCCGATGCAAAGTTGCCTCAATTTGTGTTTCGGGAATTGCTCTTGTCTTCACTGAGTCAACGACGTTTGACCTAATTGCGCAGTCGCAAGGGCGTCTTTCAACGATCCGCCCTGGGCGAGTCATTTTGCCAAACAGCAATGCCACAAGCATATGTAGGAACAAAGCGCAAAAGAGTTGTCCTCACTAAGTGCATGCCAACCTATTACTTTGAGCAACAAGCTGTAGCACTATGACAATGTCAATTCATGACACAGCTCGCATGAAAGTTTCATGATGAAACACAGCACCATCAAGAATGTTGCCAAAGCTATGCAAGCTATGTATAACATACACATTCGGGATCAGCACAGAATGCTGTTCAAGCGTGATTTGCTAGCAATGAACTCAACATGCAGTTGCGCTTCGGCACATTGAGTGCCATGCCTGTTCCCGGCCGTGAGTCCACGCTCTGCGCGTCAAGGCTTGCGACTGGGGACGACAGAATGCCTGTTCCTATGAGGGCGATTTGCAGTTGCATGGCTTTCGTTTCCCGACGGCATGGTCAAAGTAGGCTGCAGAATGCGCCTGCTGATCGAAGCCGACCACAGGTTGATGGTTCACGGGTTGATGTTTTGCTGTGCATGCTGGCCGGCAACAAATCTGTTCCTGGTCCTGGCTTTGTGACCTACTGGTGATGTCATCGATGGCCATGCAAGCTCAGATCTCACAACAGCTCCCGTGTAGACGTGACCGTCTGAGATCGCCAGAGCCTCAGGCTTCTGCTTATTGCATAAAGCAACATTGTCATAAACCAAGACTGAGTTTCTTGGTCGCGGCGTTGACTCCCTCTCTGCAACAGAGATGCGACGAGTGGCTCGCCCTCGACACGGACTCTAGCACAATCAGTGAAGCAAGTCAAGCCATTGATACAGAAAATAAGGCATTGCTGCAAGACTGCCTGGGACAAAGGCTTGCCTTTGGTTAGTTTGACTTTGGCACAGCTGCTGTCGTCAGTGCATGCTAAGAAGGCCAAGCTGTGTTGACTATTTCAATGTGGCTCTGAAATTGCAGGTACTGCAGGGCTGCGTGGTATCATGGGGTTTGGCTTCAATCGAATGAACCAGGTCGTCGTCCAGCAAACCACTCAAGGCTTCTGCAGATACCTGCAAGAGCAGGCTGCCCCAAAACTTGCCACCCAGGGGGTGGCCATTGGTATGCCCGCTGATTGCTCGATGTCAACAACAATTGCACTCAGAAACAAGAGTGACCCGGTGGTTTGTCCAAAAAATGATGTTGAAGCCATTTTGCAGGATATGATGGTCGTCACCACAGCAAGGAGTTTGCACACCTGGCCGCAGCGGTATTTGTGAGCCAGAACGTGCGGGTGCATCTATTCTCAGAGGTGGTACCCACACCTTTTGTGGCGGGTGCTGTTACTTACACGGTACACAGCACCAGCCCTGCTTGGTTTACAAGCAAGACAAAGCGATGCCAACCAACCACGTCTGTCCAATGACCAGGAGATCATCCAACCTCTGCAGACAGCACCAGCCAAAGTTGCTTGACTACGCTGGCTCTTGATCTTTGCCTCCGTCACCATGTAGTAGAAATCTTTTTGAAGGTTTTGCAGATTGCGTAAAAGCCACAGCGCAAGAAAGCATGCTGTGCAGGGGTGTGCTGGCGGCATCATGATCACTGCCTCTCACAATCCCAAGCAGTACAATGGCTACAAGGTGTACTGGGGCAATGGCTGCCAGGTAGCCATCTCATCTGCGTTTGCTGCTCGTCATCTCATGTCTGGTCTATTTGACCAATACCTGATCCTCCTGCCCGTAGTGTTGCTGCCAAATGTGCACCTTGTCATAGCTCAGCATAGTGCGCTTTTAAAACTACGCATCAACCAGCTCCCCAGCCGCCACATGATGTGCTGTTGTACAGAATGCATTGTGTTCATGATACGGACATGCTGTATTACTGCACACAATGCATGTCCAAGGTACGTGCGACTGGTCAAAGGCTTAGCCGCAGTGACCAGGTCAAGAGCTCTGACATCATTGTAGCATACCAATCACACATGTTGTCATTGCAGACCTGGCTGCCTGCAGATCATCCCTCCTCATGATGTGGGCATTGCAGCAGCCATAGATGCTCAAACTGAGCTGTGGGATCTTCCAAGCGATGTCACCTCCAGTGAGCTGGTGAAAGACCCTCTGCACCTGGTCACACAGCGCTACTACTATGCCCTACAGCAGGACCTCTCCTTCAGGCCCCGCCAGGACAACCCCAAGGCAGCCCCTGTCGTGTACACCCCCCTGCATGGGGTGGGTCTGCCGTGGGTGCAGAAGGTATCCTGCTGCTCACACCTGCAGATCTGGCCGAGACCCCCCTCCCTCCTTTTCCCCTCCCTTTGCCACCTCGTATAGCACTGGGTGACACTGAAGCCAGTTATTTACATGCTGCATTTGAGAAAGCCCATCTGCATCCACAGCACAGACAGCATTTGGCATGCAGCATGTTGCTGTTTTGGGTAATTACCACCTTGATCATTCAACAGGTAAATGCCCACAGAGCTTTCAAGTGAAAATGACAAGGTGAGGGTAATTCTGCCTTCACAAATGGGGATGCACATACACACAAGGCTGCTTCACACTTGTCAGATGTGCGCAGCCAAACAGAGGTGAGGAGTGTGTGCAGTAGGCCTTCACCAGCTTCAATCTGCCGCCCCCCATCCCTGTAGTGGAGCAGGCCCTGCCAGACCCCGACTTTCCCACCCTTACCTTCCCCAACCCTGAGGAGGGCCCAGACGTGCTGGACCTTGCCTTTGCCACAGCCAAGGCTTATGGGGCAAAGCTTGTGCTGGCCAATGACCCGGATGCAGACAGGTTTGCTGCAGCAGAGCAGGACCCAACCACAGGTGAAGCCTTTCTCACCTGCAGCTGTATTGTGGATGGCCGACATTCTACCTGTTCGCTGACATCCTGCTGTGGCATGCCTGGTATGCCACAACATAACTTTTTTGTCAGCAGCACATCAATCAGCCAGTCAACGAACAGACTTATCAATCAAGCAGCCCCTTGCTCAGTTAATGCAGTTCATCCACTGATCAGTCAGGCCACCACATGTCCCATCCGTGAAGAACACCACGTCCTCACAGAGACATTGTGCATAGAGGGGTACAAGTAAAACGGTTGTGTGAAGAGGATCCAGCGTCCAGCAGAGATGCTGTGCTTGTAGGGGCATGGCGCATCTTCAGTGGGAATGAGATCGGCATCCTGCTGGCGCACTGGCTGTGGTGCTGCTGGCGGCGAGATCACATGGATGATGACCCTGCCTGCGTTGTCATGCTGGCCTCTGCTGTCTCCTCCAAGATGCTGCAGGCCATGGCGCAGGTCATTTCTAGCCTTGCTATTTATCAAGGCCTCAAGTCTGGCTGCTGGACTATTTTGTGGTTGTGGGATTGACTGCTGCTGATGCCATCTCTGGCTCCTGGCTCATGACCCTGGCCCCTGCTTCTGCCACCGCTCATGCTTCTGCCACCGCTCATGCTTCTGCCACCGCTCATGCTTCTGCCACCGCTCATGCTTCTGCCACCGCTCCTGCTTCTGCCACTGCTTGCACTCTCCGCCTGATGTTTCACATTGTGCAAAGCTGCATTCTCAAGACTTCCCTTACTACAGTTCAGCTGTACCTACTGCATTTTAAACTTTGATTGTTGTACTGTTTGATTTGTACCTGGGCATGGCTACAGAGTACATGCAAACCACGTCACACGTGAGTCGTAAGGTAGTGCCCCTATTCCTGCATGCATTCTTGCTTGGCATGACCACTCTAACAAGCCTCAGTGTATGTTACACAGGAAGAGCGCTTCAAGTTTGATGAGACGCTGACTGGCTTCAAGTGGCTGGGCCACCGGGCCCTGGAGCTGCAACAAGCAGGCTTTACCCCCCTCTTTGCCTTTGAGGAAGCCATAGGCTTCATGTTTGCTGGCCCCCCTGGCAGCATCAAAGACAAGGACGGCGTGGCAGCAGCTGCTGTCTTTGCTGAGATGGCTGCAGACCTGAACCAGTGGGGCATCAGTGTGACGCAGCACCTGCAGTCTCTGCGGGACTTGTATGGCTACTTTGAGACCCGATCTAGCTACTTCACATCAGACAGGCCAGCAGACATCCGGGCTGTCTTTGAGCGGCTGCGCCATGAAGGCAACTATCCCAAGGTCAGCAGTCAATCTGTGCAGCTGCATTGCATACCAGCCTGGGCACTGTGTGTTGATACAGTTTGGTAAGCAGCAAGTCTTGACGTGATCAGGTGTGCTGCTGTGGCTGATCAGGTCAGTGCTGCAGCTGTCCATGTATCAGCCTGCCACAACCTGCAGGCTTCCTTCTTCAGGAGCTTAGGCACTGCTATCAGCTGCTTCCACATGCTCCCAACTGTGCATTGATGTGATGCACAGCAGACTGTGAACATGTACTTCATGCTGCTTGTTGTGCGGGCTTTGACTCTCCGCTGCACAACATCACAGGCACTGGCAGGAGTGGAAATCACAGCTGTGAGAGACCTTGACTCTGGCCTGGACACAGCGCAAGCAGAGGGGCGCTCAAGGCTTCCCTGGCAGAAGGGAGACCTCATGCTCACCTTCACCCTGGACAATGTGCACACCCTTACGCTGAGGGCAAGTGGCACCGAGCCCAAGCTGAAATACTACCTGGAGGTATATCCCTGTTGGACCAAGCACAGCAAGCACTACACATTCAGTTTGCCCTGAGCCAAGTTGTCTCCAATGTGGCGCACACTTGGGTTGTAAGTTGTCTAGTTTTGCAGCCATACACTACTACCATTATGGGGGCCTCAGATTTTGCCAAAGTGTCACATGTCGGCTCCCAAGCTGCGCGAGTGACTCGGTGACATCCAATGAAACTGGAGATGCAGGCGGACATGTACAGCAAAGCTTGCTCTTGACACAGCAGTGGAACGTGCAGGTGTCTGATGAGGATGATGCTGCCACTGCCATGAACTTGGCAGACAAGCTTGAAGCTGCCATTGCAACTGAGCTTGTCCTGCCAGAGAAACATGGGCTCATTCCAAACCAGAACAATCTGTTACAGGCCGAAATCGAATGACCTGTTAGCAGCTGTGCATCCTGTAACACACCCAAGATGGGGCCAAAGATTTGCATGCTTATGCTGTGTTGTGCATATGTTTTGCATGTACATGTGTATAATCAATGTTACATGTGCGTGTGCGCGCTGCACTTTAAGCACAATTCAGTACATAAGTCTGTTGCACGTTGCAAACATTGTATACATTCACCTCAAATCAACAGACAAAGCATGGTAGCCATACATACACAACACAGAAAACACCATACAAGAGCAACACTTCACTCCTTCTCCTTGTTTTCAATCTTCTCTATAGACCAGCCTTGGCCAGCTTGTGTGCCATCAAAATGCACAATGGTCGAGTGAAACTTTTTCAAAGCTGGTCTATGAGCGATGGACAGCATGGTAATGCCCCTTTGAACACACGCTCCATACAACTTCACCTCCCCATCTGCACTCACCTGCAAAACAAGGTGGCTGAACCAAGTCAGTCATCACTCTTGCGGCCAGTAACAATGAACACCCAGAAAGATTACAATGCTGTGCTTCAGTGATCGTGCTAAAAGCATGAGATGCCATCATACTACATGAACTCATCGTGCGGTCATCATTGAGATGCCATCATACTGTAAGAACTCATCAGGCGATCATCATGCACACATTCACGAATGTAACATAAAAGCACGGCAGAGGGGGCTCCAGAGCAATGCAACATCCAGAGCATGGGTTGCATACCGCTGAGGTACACTCGTCAAGGATGGCATAAGTAGGATTGTGGAACAGCAACCGGGCCATGGCAAGCCGCTGCTTCTCACCACCGCTCAGAGTTTCAGACCAATTCTGTACCTGATCCCATCCCTTGCCCCTGCACACCACGCATACAACAGCAGCTGAGTCAGCAATTTGCTGTCTGGCAAAGAATGCATGTATGGCAGGTTGCCAGGATATGTATGTGAGGCTGTGGACTGGTCAGCTGAATTCAGGGCAAGTCTGCCTGTGCAAGCCTGCCTCAAGTGACACGTGGTGACTTTGGAGGCAGCAGCAGCACCTGGTGAGAAGGTAGTCCAACTCCACAGCTTCTAGGCAGGTGTCCAGCTGCTCTTCGAGCTCCTGCTCTCCCAATGTCACCCCTGCCAGATGAGCAAACCTGCGCCATCCATTCAACAATCAACTGAATAAACAGAACATATGAGAGCCACAACTGCCTTGCTCAAAATGTTTTGCAGTGCAAATAGCAGCTTCTGCCTTCTATCACAGACGAGTTGACAGGTTGTCTCCAAGACCATGCTTTGTGTGCTGCCACAGCAGTCTGGTAGCAACAGACTGTAGGGCAGCTGCAACGCTGTATAAGCCTCGAGCGCTGCCAGGGCTGCAGCTTATGCAGCCATGTGACAGCAGAGGGCAGAGACAAAAGGAGGCTTACTTGGCTTTGGTGGCCTTCGAAGATTTTTCCCAGACAAGGCGAGGAGGTTGGGGATAGAGCAGCTGGTCCCTGAGGCTGCCGCTGACCAGGTAGGGCCTCTGGGACAAGTAGAACATGCCGCCCTCACCAGGCACCGTGATGCTGCCGGCCTGTATGCCACCAAAAGCTCACAACATTGTTGGCCAGAGTGCAGTGTCTGGGCCAAAGGGCGTCCTGGGAAAGGACACACTGGAGCAATAAACACAGTCTGCATTTTTTTGTTGAATCCTCCAAAGGCCAAAAAAGCTCTCAGTTTCCATGTTGCACTGGACATCATGGCAGTAACTAAATCACGTCCTAAAAGAATGGCTGATGCTAGAGTGTGATGCAACATGCAAATTACATGTGGTTGCTGTAACCACATGTACAATAGCAATGGCTTAGCATGAGACAATGGTGACAGCAAAATGGGCAGAGTCCTGCAAGCAGGTCTGAGACATGGGTAGGGGGTGGATACCTGGAGGGGCCAGAGGCCAGCCAAGACTCGGAAGAGGGAGGACTTGCCACTTCCGTTGGGGCCCATGATCATGACTGACTGGCCATGAGGCACGCTGAAGGTGAGCTGCCTCACCAGAGCTGTGCCATCAGGCGAGTTCAGTGCCACCCTGCACTCATGCACTTGCACATGCTCAGACTCACCACTCACACTTCAGTTCCTTCTCTGCACAGTTTGTGGGAAGCCAGGCTCTGCTGGTGATATTGCCCATGTAGCATTGTAGGCATCCATGCTATGTACTAGGTCTTCATTGCCTCAAGTGCACATGTTCACATCACGCACTTACCATTGAATGTTTGAGCCAGATGCAACTTTGTCTGACAGCCTACAGATGCATTGAGCAGCACCTCGCAATGATGAGGCAACAGAATTCAAGGCGGGCAATGGTGTGCATGGCCCACTCCAGGTTGACACAAGGCAGCAGTTGGCAACAGTAGTGACAGGGACGACAACACTTACTTGTCAAAGGCAATGGTGTTGCCCTCCTGTCTGTGGGGTGGGGCCAGGTCCTCATCAGGCTCCTCTTCTGATCCGCTGAACTTGAGCTCCTTGCTGCTGACATTGCGCAGGTACAGCTCCCTGTGGGTGGTCAGCGGATCCCCACTGCTCAGCTTCTTCACCTGTGCCAGGCACATGACCAGTCTGTTGACCAATCAACACTCTTGCCCTGAAGAACCCACCTAGTGTGATGCAGCATACAAGTCACCCAAAGCTCATTAGCTTAGACATGTGTCTAGCAGCAGCAGTGATGCACAACACCCACTCAGCAGAGCAATTTGCAGTTGTACCAGTCAATCAAGCAGACTGGCAATACATGAAGTAAGATTAGATTGAATCAGATGATATGGCAAAAGATGCCTCAAAATTGAGCCTCAGATCTGACTAGATGCTGCTTACTGGCAAAGGGGAGTTACTCTGGCTCAACACAACGCCGCCCTTGCTAAGATCCAGTACAGCAACAGCTTTCTCATCAGGATTGATTCCTCAACCATGTTGGTAGTTGCATAGCGATGAGAGTTGTGTTGATGAGTGAGTGCGCAGGTTCAGGTGGTATGTGAGATGGCACACCTGCTCCAGGAGCTCAGCAACCCTGGAGGTGTGACCAGCCAGGCCTGTGATACGCTTGTACACCAGCACCAGGTCCCCCACCCCCTTGGAGGTGTTCTGGAGCAGGCGCATGGAGCGGATGTAGTCCTGCGTGATGTCATCTCGGCTGCCCCGCTGTGCTGGCTCCTTCAAATAGATGGGCGCTGCGTACACCAGCAGGGCCACCACACTCGCAAAGTACTTGACAAAGTAGCCGTCAAAGACCTGCATATTGCACATGAGGCGGGGGTTTATGACCCATCTCATCTTGTTCTGTTGTAGTGTGCAAACAATGACCGTAGCCAATGCCTGCTTGTGGCCAACCGCATTTTCAGACACGCAACATGTCCTGAACTTTGATACCAGTTCAAAGCTGTCAATCAGACAGAGGGCCATTGCTAGGACAGCTCTGCTGCAGAAGCAGACACCCAGCAGTGGCACAGCGTATACCTGTTGGACAAAGCGTTGGAAAGCAGACAGCTTATTGTGGCGCAGCAGCCTGTACAGATGCTGGTTGAGGATGAGCTGCTCAGCTGCCCCAGAGGGAGGGTCGTTGTAAGCCACCTCCTCTGCATGCGCCACCAACCTCTGCAACATCCAGATGCAGGACTTCAAACAAGCTGCATTGCAGGCTACAAACACTAGCTTCTCACATGGCTGCAACTTTTGAAATGCGTGAGCTTTGCTATGACAAGTTGGTGCAAGTTGGTACAAATGATGGCCTTGAGCCATACATGATGTCTGCCTTTTGCTGTGAGGGCACCAGTCTGTGACCACAGACACCGACAAGCTGACATGCCAGTTTATCTCACTGAAATCTTCAGCAACGAGAGCTTTGCCATTGCAATCAGCAGGTCTAATGGTGGAAAGGGCATCAAGATGATGTTCATTATGCTGTCACCCAATTAAGTTTTTTACACAATTGCCCGTTGAGTATGAAAAGCTGAGAAAGTTGTTATAGTGCGCAGACCTGGTGAGCAGCTCTGAACCCCCCAGAGAGGCTGGACTCCTGAGCAGTCATGAGGGCCAATGGAGGGCTGAGCTTGCGCAGCGCCCCAGCTGAAAACAAGTAGTATACATACAATGCCAGCTGCCCCTTGTACCCCATGCTCCTTGACAGGCTCCTGGTGAAGAGTATCACATCCAGCAAAGGCTGCATGACAAGCAAATACGTCTGTGAGCAACTGCCATGTAACTTATGCAGACTGCACAATCAACCATGTGTTTCTGCAGCATGTCTACATTATGCAGTGGCAGACTTGTAGCAGCCTGACACTCTTGACACTGCACTTGGTCATACAGCAATTAAACTTTCAAGATATGGAAGTACCTAAGGAGGTGAAGCCATTCAAAGCAAGTCATGGGGACATGCTTGTGCAAAGTGGGGCTCTGCCAAATGCTTTTACTGGCTCAAAACCCCAGTAAGTTTTTGCATGTGACCTGTGGTATAAGCATACCTTGAAGGTGTAGCTGTACAGTTCACTGATGTTGTACGCAAACTTCTCGACGTCTTCTGTGATGCGCTGGTCTGCGTTGGTGAGGCCTCCCAAGGTAGATGCAGCATAGTAGGCACGGTTGCTGCAGTACTGCTGATGCAGATGATGAGACAGTCTGCGCTGAAAGGCTATCTGGATTCTCTTCTGCATGTATTTCAGGCCGCTGTTGACCACCGCTGCAGGGATGGCCACACCAGCGAATGCAGCCAGCAGGCGGGCAAACTGAGGAAAGTTCTGCAGTCACGACAGGTTCTGTAGTGCCAGGGCCATCTGATGCACACATAGTACAGCTGGTGTAACCAGAGAGCAGCTGTGCGTTCAGCAACTATACAACATGGTTCATGATGGTCAACATAGCGTCAGTAGGATTCTGTGCCGCATTCTGTTTTTGAGCCCAACATTTGTCACACCTGAGCAATGAGGTATCTGCCTGCCCGGGCTTCTATTCGGGAAATGTAGTCTGTCAGCCATGTTCTGGACAGAAGCAGACATGCTTGAATTCCAATCAAGCCTGATTCCGCAGAAAGAATGCTAGGGACACAGCTGCAGGGCAACAGCAAGGCTCTCTGTTCTGGCAGAATTGACACAACACATGCACACAACAGAACAGACATGCATGTGTACACTCACATTCCCAAGATGGTATAGAGTCGCCTGGCAAACACCTCATCAACAGCAACCTTTGGACGCTTGGCTTTTCCTGACTCCTTTTGTTCTACCTCTGCACACAGACGTTGCTGCTCCTTTTGTGCACGTCTGACCTCATGCTGCAAGGACTGTCCGCCTGCAACGGCGATGCCTCCAGTGAAGATGGCAGCCTGCGCAAAACTTGCTATTTCAACAATCCGGTGGTGCAGCAGAAAGCGACTTCCAGCCTTGAACAGGCCCCGCTCGACGCATGCCAACGTGTCTCCCACGCTGTGATGGTATCTCGACCTACCGCAAGGGTTTTCTTCTGTGCAGGCGTCAGCTGCTGTAGCAAAGCTGCTCCCATCTAAAATGAAGCAACTCAGATCAACGCACGATCTTGCTGCTAACTTCTACCGCTAGGCTGCACGATGCAGGTTTTTGCTGACATCGTTTGCTTTCCGACAAGTGTATGGCGGCTCGCACGCTGCAACATTCCATGCGGAGACTATCTAAGAATTGTTACGTAGTCAAACTGCTAAACCTTTTGCATAGCTTGTTGGTCAAATCAGTCAGCTATGCGAGGAGGGACATCACACCTGAGTCATGCACACATACTATTAGTGCATCACGCATGCATGCACTATGGGCAACGATTGCAAAAGGAGAACCTGTGCATACTAAATGACTAGCCGCATTGTGGCTGACACGCTTGTGCACAAAGATTTGATATACGCACATGATGACATCAAAAGTTCAAAGTGAACTGCTGTGGCCAGGGTAAATGGTTCAACAACTGAAAAGAGCTGAAGCCATCTCTGAATCCATACAAAATCTTGCTGTTAGAGTCACAATCAGAACAAAGGGATTTCATCTGACAAGAAGCGTTCCCGATAATCGCTTCCTTTTGAAACAACAAAAAACACAGGAATGCCAGGTATGACATAGTCAGGCTTTGCCAAGACCTCTCCCAACAATAACTTCTCACTGACACGGCACCACTTCGAAGCTTTGGGCCCATAGCGCTGTGGGGCAGCATCTTGCAAGTCTTGTGGCCAGCCACCATACAGCACCTGCACACACACCAGACCTTCTTCACCACATCAGAAGGAGTCTCGAAGCATTGACACAGTCACACATCCAAAAGAACACGCTAAAGTATCGAGGTCAAGTATGCTTCAGGAGAGACACAAAACACGGGACATTTACCAGATGAGGTAATGCATCTTTACCTCTGTGAGCTGCTCTAGAGGAAGTGGCCTGGCAGCATGACTCAGATAGTACAGCTCCAGCTTGTCGCGGGTGTACTGATGCTCATTGTCCCAATCTAAAGGCGGTGCATCAGGAGAGAACATGACATCTAAATGCTGCTGAAGGCTGTCCGCCTCAACAAAGTCTTCCACAGCGTCCGTCTGCATGGTCTCAGGGTAGACAAACATGACAGGCCAGTGCACAAGACTGTCTTCAGCAACAAATGGCTTTCTGTCTCCTGCAAAGGCATATTGACTAATGGAAATCTACGCAGCCTCATTTGCTTCACACGCTTTGGCAGCTTTGTCCTATGTAGCAAGTAGCACATGCTGACCTATGCTGAGCTGGGGTTTGCCAATCTGCCAATTCCTCAAGCTTATGAGGGTGCTTGCCAGTTGCTGAGCTGGCCCACGTTTAGCTTTCTCCCTGGCTGCTCGCTCAACAGCTCTTTGCTCCTCAGCGTGCAAATGCTGCTGAGCATCCTGCAGATACAATTCGGAAGATCAGCAACTGCACATGCAGGTGAAATAGACCCGGCTGTGCTGTCATTGGCGCAGCCAGTTGTCAGCAGGAGGCTACCTGCTGAATTCGTTTCAGCTCAGATGCACCAGCATCCTTTGCAATACCCTGCTCTGCTAGCGTGAGAGCCTTGCTGTACTGCTTGAGATTGTAAGCAGCCCTTGCTGCACGGTAGCAAGCCTGCATGGAAACATAAGCAATTGCATGGCCATGTGACAAGACTGTGGAACTTTCCTGAAAAGCTGAGCTCTGCCGAAGCATGACCTTGCAATGACATCTGCAACAGAGAGACATAATTACCTTCACATTGTTAGTATCCAGCTTCATTGCCCTCAGGCTGTCTTCCAATGCATTTCTGTCATTCCCAAGCTGTAAATGCACTTGAGCTCTGTTGCTGAGTAAAACAGTTTCAATGGTGCTGTCACCGCATTGCACATCCAAGCCCTTGGTATATGCAGTGATAGCCTCACGAAAATAGAACTTTTTCCTGTGCTTGAGACCAGTCTTGAGAGCCTCATTGCCTTGATTCTGCGAGCAAAAGCAAGTCAAAAGCTTGTTGCACAATCCTGCAGTGTGACATCCTGACCAAGCTGATGAACCTTATGGCTCTCGGCTCTTTCCACAGGTGTCTGCTCATCTATCAACGCATTGATCGCTGCTAGGTCCACATTGTCCTTATTTGTCGGCATCTCGTCCCAAAATACTGCTGGGAGGTCCTCCACAATGGTGGCACCGCCTGCAGGGCTGGGCTGTGCGTTTGAGGCTTCCACCATCGGAGCTGCTGCTAGAGTTGGGCCGCGGTATGGCGCACAAAATTTTTGTCGCCAGCTCTGCAGTCCTAGATGCAGCCGGCAACGTGGAGCAAGTCGCTGACTTACTTGCGCTCCTCTCTTGGTCACGCAGCCGCAGACACTGAGAGAGAGATTACAATGCTTTAGCCAGCCAGCAAGTCTGATCACATATAGAAGAAGACGAAGGTCAAATGTGGAAAACATCAAGACAGTCTAGAACGAACTTGAAAACCTGCATATGATCTTGCT
>JAABUP010004710.1_pt1 | contig 21882 bp, 23 predicted proteins | sample 5559201 | NCBI WGS metagenome assembly JAABUP01 (sample SAMN10711887, study PRJNA513373) | rock metagenome | isolation source: Antarctica rocks | place: Antarctica | reverse complement strand
GTGAGTTTCGGGAAGGCGCGAAATCTGGAGAGCCGTCCGTCGTCATTTCTTCATCGACGTTTTGCCTGACTAGCTCATCTGTGGCAGAGAAGGTAGACGCCATCGGCACTCTGTCATGTCAGAGGATGTTCGATGTCTTCGACTGCTGTTGTGAACGACGCGCACGCTCAGATCAACGTGGCAGGCATGCCGCATGGCTCCACGTGCATGACAGCTCAGATGTGATCCGGGATGACGTCAGGAAGTCACGAAGCAACTGCCGAAGAGGGTGTCCCAGCGCAAAGTGAACGGAGTTCCCCCCGTCGTAGCTGTCAATTGAGCATCGAGAGAGCATGTCAGAATATCGACGTTTGCTGCGAGTAGCCCTTTTATATGTCGCTCAAAGGTAGGATATCTCGGAGCTTTTCTGGGAGCCTCGGCCAAGATCTCAGATTAATAATTTCTTCAATTCATATCGAGATGCGTGGGTGTGATGTGTGAAATTCCTTTCGAAAATGACCTGGTACCTGTTCGAAGAAATCAGTCCGAATGACGTCGATCTGACATTTCGGAAGGAGATACTTCTTTGTTAAAATAAAACCCTGCACTATTTCGCATTCTAAACAAAGTGGAACATGATTCAATATTTGACATATCGAAGTCCATTTCAGCCAGCTTTATCAGCAACTAGTGATAAGACATCCAGCACGTCTCCCAGATCCCGAACCAAAAATCCATCTCCCCACATTGAATGAATGCCTCGAGTTTGCCCTTTAAGCGAGCACACGCCTGGGTATAAGCTTAGCTCGGCTCTCGTAACAGATAGTCATGCGTTCTCGCAGGCCCATGCGTCATCTGTTCTGGCAGACTTCCGCTCCAGTCTCTAGGACAACCGCTGGTGACTTGACAGGCTCAAATGGCACAAACTGTGATCCGTCGAATCTTCTCGCGGCCAGCTCCAATTTGCTGCCGGCAAGCAATGCTGAAGCTTCACTGTTCAGTCGACAAGACTTCTCGAGCGTCCCAACATCAGCACATGACTCGAGAGCCGCGTTCACGGATTTTGAAGCCTGCTCATTAATATCAGTTCCAATTACGAAAAGTGCTCCTAGTGGTGAGGGTGTATCGAGCGCTCTATTCTCTGTCACATCGTCAGCGTGGCAAAGCCCCTTGACAATGGTGACTTTGCTGTCGACTATCATCTCAATTAGCTCTTTTGGAAGATTAGACCAAATTAGCCCAACCGTGACAGCGACGAGCGATGCAAGCCTTTCTACAACGAATTCCACGTCAACGCAGACGGTTATGTCGCCCAGCGTAACCTCAACGGAGACCCTAAGTATTACATCGAGTCCATCAAATGGCGTATCAAGTGATTCATTAGACGAATTATGGAGCACAATCGCAGCCCTTGTATGCGCACTGATGACATATACAGAAGCCCCGGCTATACCTAGTGAGTCTTGATATGAACTGGGGTGCCGTGCCGACTGCATATTAACTTTGTGGCCCACAGGGACTATCTCCGTGTGATGCATAGTAACATGAACTGGAGTTCGAAGTTTTCCAATAGAAGGACACTCAATGGAATAGGTTAGAGCTCATCCGATCAGGTTCAATATCCCATGGGCTAGTGCATTGGTTGCAAAACTCCTTTGCATTTACTAATCAAGGTAGCTCCAATCTTACCATACATCTCACCTTGGAAAATTTAACCCGAAGTCTGCTCATCTCCAGGACGAGAAGAGCAGCGCAGCAGCAGATTTTAAGGAGCATTGACCTGGGACACTAGCACCTCTTCTTAGGCCTCGTCCCTGGAAACACCATTGATTCAGGGCTTTTGTGGGGGGCAAGTGCCCGGAACTTCGGATCACAAGCCCCTAGCCTAGTTTCCATTCAAGGAATATGAATTATTCGTGCAGATGATCTTTACGCATCTCAGACACCTCACATACTTCTTTAGTGGGATCGGACGGCGAGGAGAAAGGTGAGCGACAACGACATGTTTCCCTAGAGGTGGGTGTTCGCAGCGCAGTCCCAACAGAAATTGTAGTTTCGAAAGGAATAGCACAACAGGAAATGCTTTGGGCGCTAAGCCTATTTAAGCTATTTATGGAGTTGGGCTGTCGGATACTTATACGGGTCGTTACAATCCGATCTCGTTTTCGTGGTCATGTTCAGGCTAACCGGTCCGTGAACACGACCACGAAAACGAGATCGGATTGTAACGACCCGTATAAGTATCCGACAGCCCAACTCCATAAATAGCTTAAATAGGCTTAGCGCATATCTAAGTGCAGTTTTTTGAATTCTGCAACATACCAGCTCATGGGAATTTGCGATTCGTAATGCAATTTTCAGAATCCTCGGTCATGCAATCCAAGCGCAAGGACAGCCTGCGATCTCGATTTCAGGTAGTGTCAGATGCACCAACTACTTTGAGGTCGATTCCTACAGGCAGGCAAGACTTGAGAAAGAAGATCCTGATGCAAGCCTCGCGTTCGTCCGTAACGTTGGCTTTGCTTCCGGGAGGCCGAAAGTTGGGAAGTGCGAAGTCTGCTAAATTTGGGCAGGGCTTATTCTGCTACACCCCGCAATTCACTAGCTCGATATCCTCCACACATGGATATCTGGATTGGCAACATCTTTGCCCCGCAACGTGTCCGTGTATCCGTTTCGACATCGGCTCAATGAAGACATCCTATCAGATTAGATTGATTGCACGCACGACTGGTTCCATGCACGACTGGATGGAGGCCATGACTCGGAAGTCTAGATCCGGTCACTACCAACCTTTGTGGTCAACCACTTGCGCAGGGTCCAAAGGAGCCGGCCCCACACGAAAAAGCCATGGACAGATTCCATGTGCCTGCCTACCGGAAGAGGTCTTACACAGCCTTGCACAGCTGTGCCCCTCATCACAATGTGGGGTTGATGGTGCTAGGCCGGATTGATAATATCTTAAGCCATGGACCTTTCCTGTGCTCGAGAGTCCTCTGAAAATAGGAAAGACACCAATTCATTCAAACCATTCGAACAGAAGATCACAACCGCTTTTGATATATCCTTTGAGTCATCATCACATCATAATGGCACCCAGCATTCCAGAGAAGCAATGGGCTCAGGTCATCGAGAAAACCGGAGGTCCTGTCGAGTACAAGCAGATTCCTGGTAGAGCTGATCAGCCCATGTCTGCCACGGCCATGCTGATGCGGAACAGTCGCGAAACCCGGCCCAGATGAAGTGCTCGTCAACATCAAGTACTCTGGGGTCTGCCACACTGATCTTCACGCTGTGAACGGAGACTGGCCATTAGCGACCAAGCTCCCCCTTGTTGGTGGCCACGAAGGTGCCGGTGTAGTCGTAGCGAGGGGCTCACTGGTTCAAGATGTCGAGATCGGAGACCATGCTGGTGTCAAGGTACAAAGCCTACGTACCACAGGCGAGTGATCGAGACCGCTAACTCACAATTGTAGTGGCTGAACGGCTCATGCCTTGCGTGCGACTTCTGCCAAACAGGAGACGAGCCCCTTTGCCCCAAGGCTCTGCTTTCCGGCTACACAGTCGACGGAACCTTCCAAGAGTATGCGATTGCCAAAGCCGCACACGTTGCGAGGATACCCAAAGACGTTCCTCTGGATGCCATTGCACCAGTTCTTTGCGCAGGTATCACAGTCTATAAGGGATTGAAGGAGTCCGGAGCCCGCCCCGGACAAACAGTGGCCATCGTTGGTGCTGGTGGTGGTCTCGGCGCTTTTGCTTGCCAGTACGCCAAAGCGATGGGCCTCAACATCATCGGCATCGATACCGGAGATGAAAAGGCAAAGATGGTAAAGGAGCTCGGTGCCCACACTTTCGTCGACTTCGCCAAATCCTCAAACGTAGTCAAAGATGTGCAGGTTGCGACCGAAGACGGCACGGGCCCTCACGCAGTCATTCTGGTGGCGGTCAACGAGAAGCCTTTCCAGCAGGCATCAGAGTACGTTCGACCTCGTGGGACCGTCATCTGTATTGGTCTTCCGGCCGGTGCCTATCTCCGTGCTCCTGTCTTTGAGACTGTCATTGGAGTCAAGACTATTAAGGGATCTTATGTCGGAAACCGCAAGGACACCAGCGAGGCGATTGATTTCTTCCGCCGCGGGCTCATCAAGGCTCCATTCAAGACTATCGGTATGAGCGAGCTGCAGAAGGTGTATGACATGATGCATGAGGGCAAGATCGCTGGGCGGTACGTCGTGGACACTAGCAAGTAAGATTGTTGCAAAGGATTCTGTGAAGCCTAGAGTACTTCAAGTCAATTGGATTTCCAGGGGGCCTCCCAAATCATGTAGCCAATGACCTGCTTCTCCATATTCTTCCATCAATGTAAATATAATGAACTTGTCTCTGCCTCTCATGTCCCATGCATAGTATGTGAACAACAGATTCACTATCTTCCCTTTCGGTGGTGAACCTTCATCGCAATCTCCGCCCTTCCAATCTCCCCTCGCTTAACCCCTTCACCCCCACTACCCGGCGCAGCACACCCAACTACATATTCCTCCTCCCCGATCCAAAACTTTTTCTTCTTCACGACGATACTGTACGCCACCCCCCACCCCTACGTTCCCCCTTCCCATCCCTTACTAACATACAACCACAGTCATAGAATCATTTCTATAGTACACGTGTATGTCTTCTCTTCCCTTCTCCTTCCTCCGCTTCATCCCTATCTCCCCATTCCCTTCTCACTCATCGCGATCACGTTTCGCTGACGCTCAATATCAACATAGCCCACATTGTGTTCTCCAAAAGAGCCACAGAATCTCCAACCGCGCTGATGACTTGTTACCCCGCCGCGTCAGAGTGAGCACGCACTATACTCTTGTTGTCGGGGGTGACCCTGCAGAGAGTGGCGATGATCTCGACGTCGCGACGGTCGGGTTTAGGCCCGCTGCGCGACGTGCGTGGTGGTGGTGGACTGAGCGGTTTTGAATACATCCAGCTGTTCAATGTTGGGAATTGATTGGGGTTTGGGACTCTGGTTCTACATATAGGCGATGAGATTCAATGCAAATTCTTTTTTTGCATACCATCGTTGTCAATTTTCTACGTGATGTTCGAGTGTCAAATGCTCTATCAACATCCAACAACATTTTCTACCTCCATAATCAATACCAGTTCCGCCGTAGAACCACACTTCCCACCGCTCCGCAACCACTCAGTTGCCTAACCCCCTCAACAGCCTTCTTATTCCCTTAAATACCGCTCTCCTCACGACCTCCCTCTTCTCCATGTAACCCTCAAGCCCGCCTGCTCCGTGCGTCCGCGCAGGATCTCTTCACGCTCCATACGGGCTTAGGGTCCCTGGGGGGTGGGTTGAGGTTTAATCAATCTATAATATTACTAGGGATATTCTTGAGGGTTGGAACTATGCACCGGGAGGCTCGAGACTATGGACGTCTGTGACATGTGCAAAGCATCAAGTATGAAGCTCAAGATAAGAAACGAAGAGAGGTCTGCAAGTCGGCAAAGACATGTATATCACTTCCGGCTGCTAGCAACATAGATACATAAAAATCATCCAATTTCATGTCACCAAAAGCCCATCTCCCCAATGCTCAATCTCACTCATCCAAACAGTGCGTCCCCAAGACGAATCGACACCGTCTTCGTCTGAGTATAATTCGCCAACGCCGCCTCTCCCAACTCCCTTCCGATCCCACTCTCCTTGTACCCTCCAAACGGTAACTGATGATGCAGCATGTTGTACTGATTAACCCACACCGTCCCCGCCTTCAGCGCATTACTCACACGCAACGCGGTATTGAGGTTGGACGTGTGCACAGCGGAGGCGAGCCCGTAGGTGGTGGCGTTTCCGAGACGGATGGCGTCCTCTTCGGTTTTGAATTTGGCGATGGAGCAGACGGGGCCGAAGATCTCTTCTTGCATTATTTTCATATCTTCGCTTACGTTGCTGAAGATGGTGGGTTGGATGAAGTAGCCTTCTTTGCCGTGGCGCTCGCCGCCCGTTTCGATCTTCGCGCCTTCTTTTCGGCCGGCGTCGATGTAGCTGGGTGGATGGTTAGAAAGTAGGTAGCTTGGGGGGGGATGTTGATGGAGACTTACCCCATGATGCGGTCGTATTGGAGCTGAGATACTTGGGGTCCTTGGAATGTGTCTGCGGCGAATGGGTCGCCGACCTTGTTGGCTGCAGCCCTCTTCTTGAACGCATCGACGAATTTGTCATAGACACCCTCTTGTACGTAGATTCGGGTTCCGGCACAGCAGCACTGGCCGTGGTTGAAGAAAACACCGAAATTGACCCAAGAAATGGCGTTCTCGAGATTGGCATCATCAAAGACGATGTTGGGGCTCTTGCCACCAAGCTCCAGCGTCACCTTCTTCAAGTTCGAGCCAGCGGCGGCCTTCATGATCTGTCGTCCGACAACGGTGCTACCGGTGAAGGCGATCTTGTCGACGTCCATGTGGGCGGACATTGCGGCACCGGCGATCTTGCCGAAGCCGGAGATGATGTTGATGACGCCTGGTGGGAAGCCGGCCTCTTTGATGAGCTTCCCGGCCATGAGAGCTCCGAGTGGAGTTTGCTCGGCGCTCTTGATGACGACGGTGTTGCCGCAGGCGACGACGGGGCCGATCTTCCATGCCCACATGAGGAGTGGGAAGTTCCATGGGATGATCTGGGCGCAGACACCGATCTATGCAGAAGTCAGTCTCGTGCTTGCTTGCGCTGCAGTGTCTCGTGCTTACAGGCTCTTGCTTGGTGTAGCTGAAAGTGTCTGAGTTTGTATCGATGACTTTGCCCTGGATCTTGTCTGCCCATCCACCGTAGTATCTCAGGCAGCCGGCGCAGTAGCTGATGTCGGCCTTCGCCATGGTCAAAGATTTGCCATTGTCCAACGACTCGATCGCCGATAGTAGGTCAAGGTTTTGCTCGAACAGGTCTGCCAATTTACAAAGATATTTGCCCCTCTGCTCTGGTGTGACTTTTTGCCAGGTAGTGTCAAAGGCCTTGCGGGCACAGGAAACGGCGATGTCGACATCTTTCTCGGTGGCTTCGTGGACGGATACAATGGGCTTCTCGGTGGAAGGGTTGATCGACTCGAATGTTTTGCCGTCTACGCCTTTGACGAATTCGTTGTTGATGAAGCTGTAGGGTCGACGGTCAGTGTGAGATTTGTGGTGGGGTCGGTGAGACCGAGGTTGGTGAGGCCGCAGTGCGGGGTAGCCCAAAACGACAGCGACGCAAAAGTCGCCGGCAGCAATGCGCAGAACGACTTGAAAGGAAGAGTACGATGAAGTATGATGAAGACTTACAGTCCGGTGGGTTGCTCATATTTGCCAGTTAGAGGCGTTTCTAGTGTTGCGGATACAGACATGATGTGGCAAACGGTAGTTTGTCCTTGAATGTAGATATGTGATGGTTAGTGAGGAAAGGAGATGTTCACTATACGTTTGTAAAAGAGATGGAAATTCGTGGAACTTTTAGATCAAGAGGATATGATGAATATTTACAACGAATGCCGCGCTTAAGGAAGGCCAATCCCTTCGTTATATTGGCCCTTTTCGCGTCGTTCAGTTGCCAGTCCCCACATTCTGTCATAGATCACACTAAGGCAAAGGCTGCGTCATTCTCCACTTTTCCGGCAGAACTCACTCCCCTTTCCCCATCCAGGGAGCTCAACGAAGGGATCCCTTAACGAACGGCAAGGAGGGGGTTGATACCCCTCTTCCGCGTTTTCCCCAACGGGTACGGATGACCGCTGCACGCAGCAAATGTGTGTGGACGGTTCCCCGGACGGCACGTCGCTTGCGGGCTAGATCTTCCTATTCGAATGTATCGTGGCTGTCCCAGACTATCCATGCAACCCTCCATCCCAATCGGGTTCTAGGACATTGGCAAGTGAAGGGGTTAAATCCCAACGGCAACATATGGCTCAACAGCTTTCACCTCAAGCTTGAATGACATTGATCACTGATAGGGGGAATGAGCAAGCGATTTGTTAGTAATGTCCAAATTCGTCATGTTTGCACTGTTCGTACTAACGGAAACTTTGAGACGAACCTAGATATTACTAACTGCAGCATATGGTCCACAGGGTAGCCACCTCAGGCATGCTTGGCGTAAGACGCAAAACAGTCTACCGTGAAGCCTGCATCGGCCTTGGTATGTGACTCGGCGTCGGTTCATCCGGGCCTTACAAGGCTTGCGGGCAATATATCGGGAATATCTCGGATGTTGTTCCATGCAAAAGCCTCAAAATGTAGGAACATTGGAGTAATCATAATTGGAAAATAAATCGAACCAGCTTGCTTCAAGCTCGCCGCAAATTTGAATCGCCTTACGCATTTGACGTGGGTATATGCATGCTCGCTGTACAATGATCCGGACGCCATGCTGGAAATGCTGACATGCCAAACAAAAAATCATTCACTAGGAGCCATATGCACACTTACTGCCATTCACAAGCATTTACTATCTCTTGTTTCTCCTTGATCGTGCCGATGGTGCAGGCTCGAAAGCGTCATCGTCATCGGAAATCTCATCATCCGAGATCTCCTGGGCTTTCTTGGGCTTTTCTCGGCCTTGGATGGCGGATTGAGAGAAGTTCAGCTGAGACTGCTTGCTGGCCTGGCTTGCAGCTCCTCTGGCAGGCGCACGCTTCGTCTCTTTCGCCGGTGCCGCCTTCCTGGTCCCTCGTGTGGGTGGTGCCGGCTTGACGAAAAGCTGACTCTCGCTCTCTTCCTCGTCCGAATCAATCATGACCACATCTTCATCCTCTTCCTCACTCTCAGACTCCACAACCTTTTTCTTGCTTCTAGATCCCTTTGCGGGGGCTGCTTTTTTGGCAGGAGCCGCAGCTTTCTTGGGAGCTGCAGCTTTACCCCGGCCATTGGCTTTGGGTTTGGCTACGGCCTGAACATCAGCATCATCAGCATCCTCCTCACCTTCGGAGTCGGATCGTATGATTGCTTCGAATTTCTCAGCCCACTCCCCGTCTAAGCCAGAGTCCCAGTCATCAGGTTTGGGCTTGAGCTTCCGCTGCTTGTTCAGCATCTTCTTCAGGTGCCCAGATGCGAAGAGTTCCTCAAGGTGGGACTTCCCTTCTTCCATTGCGTCTTTGATACTGTCTTCATCCAAATGCTCCATATTCATGAGCAAATCAGTCTGTCGTTTTAGGTTTTCGCGCACGAACAGTTCCATTGCGTGCTTGTCATCTTTATCCACGAATTGGCCAACTGCGTCTCCAAAGGAGTTCTGAGGTAAGATAGTAAGAGATTGGGCCGCAAGGAACTCCCGCACGAGCTTTTCTACCTTGACAGAATCGAGGGACATAGAAGCTAGCACGGATTCTTCAGGCAGATCTGCAGTACTTTGTGCTCTCTTCGTCGCTCCAGCCTTTTTACGATAGAATTGCACCACGTCGTTGAGATTAGCGACCTTTCCAATGAAGCGATTTGAAAAGCGCTGGGGGTTTTCACAATCGAAATTGCCTTTCTCCGGCGCAGTATACTCCACTCGAAGCCTGATTAACGGTAAAGGCGGCTTCTCGTCTTCATCTCGGTCTTCGTCTCCTTGGGTTTCCTCCCATTCCGCGTTTGCTTGTTTTATCATTTCATGAACGATACCTTCGAGGAATCGGGTGAGCTCCGTCCGGTTATTCGCCTTCTTCGCTAGCCGCATTGCTTCCTTCTCTTCTGCCAGAACGATCTCCTTCATGACAAAAGGCCTTACGGACTTTAGACGGATGGTGTCCACCTTAAAGTCTCTGCCAGTAATGCTCAGAATGGCGACGTGCTTCGGGACAGCTTCTCCAGGCATGAGTGATGTTGCGACCGATGACCCAGGCTGCATGACGTGGAAATTCATTTCCGGGTTATACTTTGGATCGATAAGACATTCATGCTCATGGCCCCATACGACCATGTCAAGGAAGTCGGGGAGGAAATTTTCTGGGAGGTAACCAGTGTCGGTGTATGAATGGCTGTATTGAAATCAGCATAGTTCTTTAGCATCAAGGGCATGTCATACTGGTTTTGATGAACACTCATGAGATTGAACCAGTCCTGCTTTTGGGTACCTGGCTGATAGAACTTGACCTTTCCATCCCTGAAAGTTCTAAACAAGCGTTCATCCCTTACATTACTCATGCCATATAGTGCTAGCTTCGTATTGCCTTTTTGTAGCAGTACAGGCTTTATTTGAATGTTGTCCGACTCGGGTGTTCGGCCGTAATAATTGACAAGTCCAGCCGCTTGAAGCAGATCCAAGGCTGCTAAATGACCTTCCTATTGACGATGAGTCTTTCCCACAGCTTCTGGCGGCATGCAAAGAACGTGAACGTACCCCTGACGGATCATCATGGTTCCCATGTATCGAGAAGACTGGTATGGCTACGTTGATATCTGGATCTTCATAATTGACGTGATCGAATGCCCTGCCGATTTGTGAGCCTTTGAACCTCACCTTCTAGATGCCAACGCTGAGGTACCCTTGAAATACCTCACTGCTGTCACTCAGCATCTCTAGCTCGCACGGCTTCTCTCCGTAGCATGCCATCCGCAAAGACCGCGTGACATTGAACATCGATTTCCTTGAGGGTTTGTTCTCGTGGAAGAGGTCCCCAGCGAGTAACACCATGTCGACATCCTTCTCTTTTGCGAGGGTCATGACTTCATGGAAGCTCTTCCAGCTGTCATCGCCTCGGATGGCGTCTCGCTCAGCGTAGCCGACATGGCTGTCGCTGGCAATCAGGATTCGTATCGTATCAGCAGCTATGATACTCTGTCAGCCAGAAGTGCTCACAATAGAAGGGGCCAGTGATAGACAGGATTAAGACTGCGTGGGACTTCAGAGTGCATTTACCTGGAAGACCTGGCATGATGATTCTGCTGCTGTGTGCTTTGGGAAAGCTTCAACTCTGGCAGCTTAGTTTGTCACTTAATATGATAAAGGTCCTGGGAAAGGCTGGAAAGCATGTCGATCACAAAATGTTATGTACCAGCCCATACCAGTGTTATCTGGTGTTAATGAGAACGTTGCAATGCCCTGGCGCCATTTTACGCGGCTTTTTCACGCGTTTCGGTTCGTCAATGTTCTTGGCCTGCTGCCTGGATGTCTCCGAGCATCCTTTCAATAATAATACATGGGTTTGTGCCCCAACCAAACACACCCCACAGGCGAACATTCCATAGGGCTGAGCCAAGGCCCGAAACATCGCTTTAGGGCGATTGGAGAGAAAGGGGAATATATCTTTTAAACTAGCAAGTTCATACAACATCGGCCGGACGGTGTAGTATCTATTACAATACGGACAAGGTCTAGAGTGCGAGCCTCTATCTGGTCAAAGAAATCGTATATTTGCTTACTTCTGCGATACCTTTGGCAATCTCGATTACACATAACGTTTTGCACAGCGCGATTGGTGCCCCATTCTCTTTGTATGCGAGAAGCTTATATTTTGCATTGCTATCGAGGTTTTATTAGGAAATGGCAATGTACACGATCTGTGAGCCCATTCTCCTCCCTTCCTCTATCCCCTTCGCTCACCAACGATCTGCCGCTTGATCAGCTCTCCCAGAAGCTGCCAATTTCTGTAACTTCGATGGGCTATGATAGTCCATAGTCGTCTTGACTACCGAGGCCGTTCGGTATCAGCCTGGTGAGAATCTGCACCAATGTCGCTATCAACAGCTCCATCAGCAGTACGTATGGCTTTTAGGCCTTGTACTGGTTGGACGCTATGACTCGCAGGTTCATTCGAGGTCGTCAAGGGATGCCATTACAACTTGAGTCTCCGATTGAGCTCTAAGTTTCTAAGATGGCGGATCAATGATCCATTTTATAAAATTGATGTGCCTCTGGCGCTTGCTTATATGCCGCCATCTCCTGCCTTCCGCTTTCGACAAGGCGACTCAGGGCTGACATTCTCTTCCCCAAACCTATCTCATCACTCAGCAGCCAGGATCCGAGGGTTGACGACTCCATGTCGGCGGCCCACGCCAGCGTCTGCACCTGCCACGGTTTGAGCTGGCGCTCGAGGCCACTTAGACGAGGCGGGAGCTTAGTACCGGGCTGGAATGGCAGCATTGGCTTTGCAGGTGCGAGATCGAGGCGCTGGCAGGGATCAAGGTATGCAGGTGGCGTGGCACCTACATCATTGATCTGGGCTTGGAGGCTAAGGTATTCGGTGTGGACTTTGACAGCCGTCTTCCGCTTCCCTTACGCTCGAGATCGCACAAGAAGAGTACGAAAACGGGATGCGATCTCTCTGCACTTTGTCTTTTTCCAAGTTTGCGAGTGACAGAAGAAACAAAACCGCGGAAGATCCACGCAATCTTGATGGCATCTAGGTGTGGGTATGCGGCCAGTGATGGCCGGAAATTCAGCGGTGCCGTATGTGGCTCCGCTAAATGTGTTCCTATATGGCCCACTTTCGTGGTGACTGAACAAGCAGTAAGCTCTTGCCAGCTGTAGTCGTGCCCGAGTCGACGGCCGGCCATATTTCATGACGACACAATTCTAGACATTTCCGGAGGCAGCTCTTGAGAAGAGATAAGTAGCGCTTCCGTTCGTTTGACAATACACAAGAAATAAGAGAGTGATCCTCACCCTTCCGTGGCACTTGATTTTCTTATCGATATTCTTGATCAGTAAAATCGGAAAACTTCATTATGGTGGAGACCGCTCGCCTCGCTGGCTTGTATGCGGAGACGCATTCATCTCCCCCAGTCTTACCGAACCCACGGCGTCCATCATAATGTCGCCTTCTATCTTCCTTTCCTTCTTGCCCATCCAATGAGCAGCCTGAATGTTTTGTCACGCTCCGCCATGTCACCCAATATTAGTGTGATACGCGTCAGATAGCAGGTCACAGCTATAGTCAAAGAGATTCAGAAATCGGGTTGAGGCTCAAAACCGCAATTGAACGCAAGCTTAACTCGTATTTCTCGCATCAACTGTGTGAAGCTTCCTCTGACTCACCGGTGCGACGTCCTATGCTGAGATTTCAATACAAGGTCAATCGAACATGGAGACCCTCCTTAGCTGTTCTAGAACCGCAATGTTCAGCACATATATGAAAGAATTATGATGCAATGCATACAGCGCTGACGCTGGAGAATGAAAGATACTAAGGTTGCAGAATCTGGCTTCGGGATATCTTCAATGACCGTCCTGTTGACGATTTGCGCTTTCATTTCCTATAGGTGGTCCCTCTCCACAGCGTTTCTACCCACATCGTTCAACGTTGCGATGCAATGGCACATCAGTGCACTATTGGCTCACCTAGCACCAATGCGGTATCTAATTTGCCTTGCTCTCAGTCAGTTGGTTCAGTGGATCGACATCTTTCAGAGGCTTTGTCGTGCTTACGAGGTATCGACTCAGCAGATGATCGTGTGTCAGTCTCCCTATTAAACATCCTGCCAAGCTATGATGAGGTGTATGAATCGTGAAGTCTGGTACTGCAAATATATTCCTAACCCTACCCCTAGACGAGGATTTACCTATAGGCAAGAAATCATACCGCCGCAGTTTGGTTGAAAGGAGGACGTACTCCGAACTGTTAAAGGGTAGACGCATACGTTCTAAGACGAACCGAACCAGACAGCGAAGAGCGAGTGAGGCAGGGGAGGAGACAAAGAGGAATAGCAGTGAGAAGCTCGGAAGAGACCTCTCGTGATAAGGTTTTGGGTGTTATGGTACGAATCTATGCGAATGAAGTCAGTTAAGGTCTGCTCCGCCGTCACCACCGTGTTTCGGCACACGCAAGCAACGCTGAATTTCCTAATTGGTCATCAACCCAAGCACGACCTACGATACTCATCAGTAAAAGGTGAAGGTGAAAGTAAAGGAGTACTAGTAACTTACCTTGGTCTTTAGTAGCTTTAAGCTTCAGGCAGTACATGTCAAGTCCAATAGCTATGTGCGCCTGGAGGTTTGCAATCGCATCATTGCCAGCATTATGGGAGTCAGCGAACGGTAGCCACAGAACACCCCGTAACGATGATAGTATGCTGCAGCTTGTTATTGGTACCACCATACACAGGCTAAAGGCCTCTACTTTTTGTCTCTCGGTTGCAAGGAGCCATATATTTCAAGCTACCTCGGATGGAAATATCTTCAGGACAGGAGGGTCTCGGTCCTTTGCTTTGTACAACTCGACGAGGGTGAGCTCCATCCCTCGCATTTAAGCGATTGCTGTACAGGGCATTGTCCGCGTCGAGCTTTTTCCTGATATCGACGAACGAGAAGCGATGGTTATCTAGGCCTCTCTTTACCACCAGCGTTAGCATGGTCTCAAGATAAATTGGAAGCCGTTTTGCATTCTTAGCTTTGTCTTTATTCAAGGGGATCATGTGAGTGTTTTGTTCCTTGATGAATTCAAGGAAACCGGGTCTCCATTTCGTCTTTCACAGTTGATCATCTTTGAGGCCAAGAGCCTTCCTAGAGAAGGCGAGACTCTTAGGCTTCTTATCCTTATCGCCGTAGCCTGTCATAGGCTAATATCTTAGAGGGATCTTCTCCACCGTACTATCTGTTATTTTAAAGTAACGGATATAAAAGTTTTAAGGACGATAATACGTGGATCCTTAATGGATTCGAAATCTGGAGGCTTTGATGTGATCGACATTCCGAAGACCATGCCTTACGAGGCACGTAATCGCCAATCTCAAGATGACCTGAACATGATGTTGGCCACAGAGGCTCTTGATATGATCTGTGCGCCTGATGTAAAGATTGCCCAAACTCGCTTGTCCGGAGATTATTCTGCGACTTGAGCATGAAATGCCATTCAAACTTATGCAATAGCCCGGGCGGAAGAGAGATGTATTTTTCTTTGGCGAGCTCTTGGAGATGATGGTTACTGTGTACGATGGCTCTCCACGAGTGATTTAGGCTAGGAACCTTTGTTGAAAACCCCATTGAACGTTTTTTCGTGAGTCCACTGCTAAAATAATACAGGCTGCGGTGGATGGCAACACCCGTTTTATGACAGAGGCGGAATTATCAGCGTCACCGGCTCTCATCTTCTGAATCTGTCTCTGTCTTAGAGTCTGTATCTGTATCTGAACCTGCATCTGACTCTTCGACAGCCAATTGAGGGCTATGAACTAGTCCGTGCTGAAGAATATCAGCTGCATTGTTGGTCCTTTGTATGACTTGGCGCTCTCCTGGCTCTCCACAGGTATGTAATGCAGACTTAGGGCCTGTTCGATTCCAGGGTACCTGGATATCTTTGAGGCTGCCCTGATCTCCTTGAATGCTATCAAGTGTTACTTGCATTCCAAAAAATCTGTACACTCTGGGCCCGTTTTTGAGTGGATCTGTTCCCGATGCGATTACAGCTCTAGCGGCGTCGATTCTTTCTCTGTCGCGTAATGACCTTTCAACCCTTCCATGTGCTGATGGTGCTTGTGCTAGCTGCCAACATCCACACAGCCTATTGAAGGATGATCTGATGATTGAGCGCTGGCATTGTTTCTGGGACTGCTTTGTTCAAATTCGCCAAACCAGCTTACCGTCAATTGTATCACCGACATAGCATTCCGTACAGAAGACGATGAGACCCGGATAATTCAGGCGCCGAGTACCATCTACATCCTGGGAGGGAACAGCTTCTTGTATGGTTCTTCCAAGCAATGTATCCGCTAGGAGGAATACTGAAGGTTCAGTCAACTCGAACCGAGACCGTAGGGCGTCAATAATAAGCTGTGTCGCTCTAGCTATCGAGAAAGGGATCTCCCCGTCTCCAGAGATCTGCGCTTGAGGAATCATTAGCAAAACCAACGTAAGGGAATATGGCTTGGCCAACAAGCTTGGCAATGCCAAAGTTTTAGAATCAGTCCATACGAGCAGCTTAATCTGGAGCTCGGCAAATGCACGCATAGCCTCAGCTGCAATTTCAGTTTGGAGATCTCTGCGACGGAATTCGGGTACAGGAAGTCTCTATGAGGCTTTATTGATGTGCCTCTTAGACAATGACACACGGCCACCGGAAAGTGAGATTCAACATAGGCTGTCGGCCATTGTGTGCATTCTTCGTCTCATGCTGACTTCCGGTGGCAGCGTCTTCTGAACAGCGGCATTCTCGAAAGTTTGTTCCCAGTGCTTGAACACAAAATATTGTAGAGGAAATCATAGTTTGGAAGGGAGGAAGTAACGAGAGATTCTCAATTCTCATCTTGTTAATACTCATCGCACCCAAACGTTTTTCAAATAAGAGCAAGGGGATCGTAAAAGGGGCATCCATATCTTTCCATTTGAATGGAAGGCCTCTGCATAGACGATTCAAAGGCCGCACTTTTCCTATCATACTGATCGTATGTGAATACATTATATGTAGTTATGTTGAATAATTGATGCCAAGGAGAGAAAAGAGAAAGTGAGATGGTGCGAAGCCTCAGACAACGGATCATCAAACGCTCTTTCCCTGACAAGTGGGACACATGATGCATCATTCGCTAGGCGCTGCAAATACCATAGGTCGTTCTCAATATAGACTCAGATTCATGGCTCGAGGTCGAAGGGGTTTGCGGAACCAAGATTCGAAGATCTAGCTTTGTAGAATACTTGCGGCCAAGCAGATGTAGCCTGAGGGAATTTCAAGATCCTTGATACAGCCACAAAGGCCGTATAGTAGCGGTATTCGATATGAGGTCAAAATCGTTTGATCAACAGCAAGCCATGATCATTTCCAGATCTTCCTTGATCCTCGCTGAAGCCTACCTCGAATATGAGTCAATTCTAACTGTGGAAGGCATCAACTTATATCAACCAGTCTTCTTCCGGGCAGAAGTACTTTAAGCCCCAGAAGACCGGGAATCCACTGAATCGATCATTGAGAGAGCGCCTGAAGCCTAAACTTACCAGCTGGAGAGATCGAAGGCTGATTGAATTTTCAGGCAAAAGATTCATGTTGACCAACCATGGCAGATCTTGCATTTTGAATTCCTCATAGAAATGTGATAGTCGATAGGATTGAATGATCGACAGGAAAATTCAAGGCCCATCAGTATCACGACCGACATGAAACAAGCGCTCTGAGGAATAGTAGTCATCAGGCGAAGAGAAGTACTAGCATTGAAGCCATCTTTTTTGACAGAAAAGGAGGTGAAATCTGTGCTTTGTATAAGCCTCGCTCAGGTCTTGTCAATATTCCTGAGCGGAACCAATCTTCTCTCCGATCTTCTTAGTATGTTCTTTGGATGTGTTCGAAAATTAATGTTGCTTTGTATTTGCGGCCCGCGACGAAGGGCGAGCCGACTGACGAGCGTGTCCTCGTTGTCTCGCTGTGTTGGACCGTAGCAAAATCCTCGTGAACTTTCGAAACAGTACTTTGAATTGCAGCGTCGAGAATAATCGCGTGTACCTTTCACAGAGATATCATGGTATGGCTTCCAATATCTGCGCCAACTTGCATGATAGTAACGTGAAATGCGGTAATGTGATTCGATGTAGATGTGTAATTCTCATGATTCTTATCAAGTGGATAGTACAGCGAGCATATCAAGAGTAAAAACTAAAAGTAAAAGCAAAAGTAAAACAAAAGCAAAAAAAACAGAACAAAAGGACAACCAGACTCCCATCTTAACGATGTGCCTGTAGCACCCAAAGTGCCTCCCAGAATGCTAGTGCCCGGTGACGTACGGCCGCCCTCTGGTTGCCATTGTTCGGATTGGATATTCCTGGTCTCTCTAGAAACGTGTACACGCCACTTTGGTTCACTATAACGACAAGTTAGAATAAAACTGGTTCAAAAGGGTGTTCACATACGCCGCATAAATTAAAGGCCGGTTATGCTTGGGATGATATCGTTGCCACGATTTGATCTCCAATGATAGATGGTATTCATGTTCTGTGGTATTTTGATGACTTTTTAGCGATGTGAGAATCTCGGTCCTGATCAGAGCGAAAGATTAATGGCGGCGACTTCTCGGTCGTAAGAACCAGATCTAATCTGAGGAACAAAGGAGCAGTTTTAAGAAGTTGTCCCGTGGTAAGGCGAATGTAGCTCTGGCTAGCAGCTGATCACAAGGAAAAAGTTTGTTCCAGCCAAAATCCATGGTGCCTAGAAATGACCTCCCAAATGTCAGGAGCTGCTCGCTGAACTCAACATGCTACTTGATGCTAGCCCTCTGCTCTCCGTTGAAATCATGTCCAACCTCATTCCCAAAGATCAACCTCGATCTATCTTTGATTAGTCACCTGACATGAACACGACCCTTGGCGTCCGGTGGAATCGTTCTCATTCGACTTTTTCGCCTTTCCCTTGTCCTCCTTTACCTTCTCTTGGCTTGCGCTCGCCGTTGCCCGAGCCGTGAGAGGGATCTTGAGAGAAAGCTGAGGTTCCAAAAAGCACTGTCATGCTGATTTCCTGTATCATGATTATCAACTCTAATTTATTGACTTACACGCAACCCTGATAAAGCATGTATGTGCTTATTAACTTTCATGTCTTGTTCGGCTTTCATGAGATATCAGTAATTGACTCAAGGCTTTTGCGCGACTAAAGGAAACAATGTCAGCCTTTTAGAAATTCAAAGCGACGTCGGGGAGATACAGAAAACATAATGTTTCCAAGCCTTGCAAGCAAGAAATTGTGGGGTGAAATTCCTAGCACATGCAAGGGTTCACTGCTCTGTGAATTTGATGTTAACCAAGTGAGGTATGGTGTCTCTAGAGAGAGGCTAAAAGGCCGTCCCTAAAGATATCTTTTGCTAGAATCTAGCGATCCGTGGGATGTGAGGCTCGTGATTTCCAGAATAACCCTCTGTTCTTCAGTTCGACAGCGTTCTTCTCTTCAACCCAAGAACAATGACTAAAGACAGAATCTTGATGACAGGGAATTTGGAAATTTCCGTGAATTTTCGTCTGACTACGGACGGAGCCACTTGCTCCACCTTCGATTCTGCGCATGTAGCTGGTTTAATGATATGATCTTCTTTGAAAGGCCTCTTCGTCTCAGTTTCATCGTCTCCCTTTTTGCCAGGCTGCCTTGAGTTTTTCAACGGTCCAGTGTGTCTTGAGAGCCTGGAGGACCTGAAAGCATCGTACGTGGTTGTCGAAGTCGGTTCTTAGTATATTCCTATTCGTACTCTAAGTCGAGAATCACAATAAGACCTCAAAGGCCTTATCGACATCCCTGTGTTGTATAATCAATTGAAAATTTGAGCTCCGGCGACGTTCGATGGTGAAGAGGTCTTCCGTACGTTCCAACACGGTTGAATCGGACAACCCATGATGTTCGCTGGGTATGCACCCATCAAGAGGTTCTTTCATGCCCCTCTCGGCTGTGACTGAAATTGAGTTCCACCTTCGAGGAACGAAAGAAGACAGAAGACAGTGGTCGCTTGCAAAGTAAAATGTTCTAAAGCACAAGTGAATTCAGTCATCAGGCTTTGTTGCGACGTAAGTGATACGAGTCCCATGTAGTGGCCTTTAAAGTTATTGAATATCGTCGGAGGACACAGGGAACTCTTGTTCTCCATTAATATCCATGAATCGATTTGAATACTCGATATCAGACGTAAGCAACTGATGTTCATTCCAAGCACAGCAAGACCATTGGTTTCAAGCCGTACATTCGACAAGAGAGGTAGTCCAATCCCTTTTCTTTTTTCAAATTACTATTTGGGGGGTGAACGGCCGAATAAGAAATTTCATTCAGATAGGCCCGACTTTCAGTCGTAAGATCGGTGTTGTTGGAATAATCTCTGGAGCGCAGTCATTAAACATTCAAGTACGCTAGGAGGATGCTGAAGGACGGAACTTCAGTCCAGAAGATATATTGAAAAATCTTGCGGTCACTCTTAAAACGAGACGAAGGACCTCCTGCTCAGTTACATGCCCAGGAATCCGAGCTATCGCTCAAGTGACACCGTTGATTGAAGCAAGTAATTCTCCTTGGAGTGATTGTAGTCAGCAGCATGCTCCGAATCGTAGGTTTCTCTCGACTCTTGTACTGTGTCAGACACAATGATATGCAGATGACTTTCTCGGGCATCGTTCAGCCTAAATAGAGATTTAGTGACAATGCGAAAGACTCACGCCAGGGGAGATATTCTTACTTTGCCGCTGCGCCTTCGTCACTGTCTAGTACGCCCATGTTACCTTCCATTGCGGCGAGCGCTACCAGGTCGTCTTCTAAATCATCCTCCTCGCTTTCGGGCTCTTCTGATCCTGGTAATGACTCGTCATTTTTAGGGTCTAGATTGCTGACATTCCGTTCGGCAGGCTCGTCGACATTCGTATCGTCTACACTGATCGCTGGCTATGGCTCTTCTTCCGTTCTTATAGACAGCTGAGATGTCCAGTGAGATAATATATCTTCGTCGCGCAGTTATTGAAAGCCTCTCATCATTGGACGATCGGAAAAAAACATTGTAGAACTCTTGGTCTGGCAGATGACGAAGGATGGGAAGATCTCGAATCAGATGTGTCTTCCAGCTAAATTTCGAAATGCAGCAGGGGGAAAAGACGATTGATCGTTTCTGGCGACGAAAAGAATGTCGCATACTGTCATGTGTTTTGTTTCGCTTTCAATGGGAGTAAGATTGTGCAACCCAGACGAACGAAGGGGAGTTTTGGCAAGATCCGATGTGATCTATGAACGATACTACAGGGCGGAGTGCCTTGGAATCAAAAAAAATAAAAGGCAAAAACAAATAAATTAGAATCGTTACCAGACATTCCAACTTTATCAATCTGTAGACTTCTGAGTGCTGTTTCCTGCCGTACGACTGTTTGACTCGCTAGCCATGAATTCTTTCAATGAGTACGTTCAACATACATTCGAGGCTCGCACAGAATTGAAGATGATACTTCCCTTCTCGGATACGTTTTGCAGAATGCTTCGTTGGTATCGGGCACCAATGAAGGCACCTGCCAATTCATGTCGATGATGGCCGTGAAACTTGTTGAGCTTTGCGTCATCTTAAGTCCAGCCACGTCGATTCTTCTTGTACGAATCCGAGCAGTCTTTGGCATACTGTCTGGCCGACAACGAGAGTCTTGCACTCTGTAAATTGATTGTTCTCGTAGTAATAGTTGTGACCCATGCGTAATCCAGACTCATGGGCTCCGCCACCTAGTCCGAATGCTCCCTTGGGATTGTTGTCTGGATTTGTTGTCTACCATCCTTCGAAAGTTTTCCTAATTCAACTGCTTCTCTGGTAATTTGCAGTGGAGGATAAGCGAACTATGATAATACTGACTCTTGACATATCAGGGCGTAATTGACTATCTCACTTTCAAAACGGACATGTAGATCTGAACACGCCAGCTCCTCGGAAGACCAGGTTTGAGTTTCCATTGCCACTGTATCATTGACGGAGTCCAGATCGTAGACTTCCCCTCAAAAAGTCACTCTGAGTATGATCTTCAGCCATGAGTCCAATAATGGAGGATACTCAGTACATCGAGCTACACCAACAATGTTAGTGTACTGCAGAGACAGATTCGCCTGGGTCTCGGCCTTGACCTGTTCCCTCGCATCTTTTAAAACATCGAGAATAATGTAATCCCTCTCCTGCGTAGGGTGTTCCATTCCCATCAGGACCGGTAGTAAACCTCGTTCATCTTCCGGCGTAACCCAAAGCTCAGAGAGCTCCATCTGCTGGTCTTCCACCTCTTTCGACAGCATGTAGAAGTGTTGCATTAGGTCGTTGCTCAAGCTTGGTGGCTTATGTGAGTTTGGAATGAATTCCTCGGTTCCCCAAAGCTCCGTGAATCTGTCCATGTTCCGTTGCTTGCGATCATAGGCATTCTTTAAATCGGTGACGGCGGAGTTGAGGATATTTTCCGCCGCGATACTCCTCTTCAATCGTGCTTTAAGCTGGGTCAAGACGGGGGGACAGACAGACACATTGAAAGTCGGTGATAGGCACGTGGCAGGACGA
>JAABUP010004709.1_pt1 | contig 21884 bp, 22 predicted proteins | sample 5559201 | NCBI WGS metagenome assembly JAABUP01 (sample SAMN10711887, study PRJNA513373) | rock metagenome | isolation source: Antarctica rocks | place: Antarctica | reverse complement strand
ACAGTGCCCGCATCAAGTCCCGCACCTACTGCTATCCCGGTGGTCTGGAGGACTTCGTCCGCCACCTGAACAAGTCGAAGACCCCCATCCACTCGACGGTCGTCGGCTTCACCGCCAGCGGCACCGGGCAGGAGGTGGAGGTCGCCATGCAGTGGAATTCCGGTTACACGCCGTCGGTGTACACCTTCGCCAACACCATCAACACCCACGAGGGCGGCACCCACGAGGAGGGCTTCCGGTCCGCCCTCACCTCCGTGGTCAACAAGTACGCGCGGGAGAAGAAGTTTCTCAAGGAGAAGGACGAGTCCCTCGGTGGGGAGGACATCCGGGAGGGTCTCGTCGCCATCGTCAGCGTGCGGGTGGGTGAGCCGCAGTTCGAGGGGCAGACCAAGACCAAGCTCGGCAACACCGAGGTCCGCAGCTTCGTCATCAAGACCTGCAACGAGTGGCTGGCCGACTGGTTCGAGCGCAACCCCACCGACGCCAAGATCATCATCAACAAGGCGATCTCGTCGGCGCAGGCCCGCGTCGCCGCCCGCAAGGCGCGTGAGCTGGTGCGCCGCAAGAGCGCCACCGACATCGGCGGGCTGCCCGGCAAGCTCAGCGACTGTCGCTCCAACGATCCGAGCCTGTCGGAGATCTACGTGGTGGAGGGCGACTCGGCCGGGGGTTCGGCGAAGTCCGGGCGGGACTCGATGTTCCAGGCGATCCTGCCCCTGCGCGGGAAGATCATCAACGTGGAGAAGGCCCGTATCGACCGGGTGCTGAAGAACACCGAGGTCCAGGCCATCATTACGGCGCTCGGCACCGGGATCCACGACGAGTTCGACCTCGCCAAGCTGCGCTACCACAAGATCATCCTCATGGCGGACGCCGACGTCGACGGCCAGCACATCTCCACCCTGCTCATGACCCTGCTGTTCCGTTTCATGCGCCCGCTCGTGGAGCACGGGCACGTCTACCTCGCCGCCCCTCCGCTGTACAAGATCAAGTGGAGCAAGGGTGAGCCCGACTTCGTGTACTCCGACCGCGAGCGCGACGCGCTGCTTAAGGCGGGCGTCGATGCCCACCGCAAGATCAACTCCGGCGACGGGGTGCAGCGCTACAAGGGGCTGGGGGAGATGAACGCCAAGGAACTGTGGGAGACGACGATGGACCCGGAGCACCGCATCCTGCGCCAGGTGACCCTGGACGACGCTGCCACCGCGGACGAGCTGTTCAGCGTGCTCATGGGCGAGGACGTCGAGGCCCGGCGCAGCTTCATCACCCGCAACGCTAAGGACGTCCGTTTCCTCGACGTGTGACTGCTCCGCCCGCGCACAGCCTTCCTCCACCGACCGACCCGATCGACCAGGAGACCTGAATGACCGACACCACCCTGCCGCCCGACGGTCCACCTCCCGGCTTTACCGACGGTGGATCCGGCCCGGCCCGCGACCGGGTGGAGCCGGTGGACATCCAGCAGGAGATGCAGCGCAGCTACATCGACTACGCGATGAGCGTGATCGTCGGCCGCGCGCTACCCGACGTCCGCGACGGGCTCAAGCCGGTGCACCGCCGGGTGCTGTTCGCCATGTACGACTCCGGTTTCCGTCCCGACCGCAGCTACGTCAAGTGTGCCCGCGTGGTCGGGGAGGTGATGGGCAACTACCACCCACACGGGGACACCTCGATCTACGACACCCTGGTGCGCCTCGCCCAGCCGTGGTCGATGCGCTACCCGCTGATCGACGGGCAGGGCAACTTCGGCTCCCCGGGCAATGACCCCGCCGCGGCGATGCGCTACACCGAGAGCCGGCTGACCCCGCTGGCCATGGAGATGTTGCGCGAGATCACCGAAGACACCGTCGACTACTCGCCGAACTACGACGGCAAGACCACCGAGCCGGTGGTGCTGCCGAGCCGTTTTCCGAACTTGCTGGTCAACGGGTCCGGCGGCATCGCGGTGGGCATGGCGACGAACATGCCGCCGCACAACCTGCGGGAGGTGGGCGCCGCCGTCATCTGGGCGTTGGACAACTACGAGGCCGACGAGCAGACCACCCTCGCCGCCGTCATGGAGCGGGTCACCGGGCCCGATTTCCCGACCGCCGGACTCATCGTCGGCTCGGACGGGATCCGCGACGCCTACACCACCGGCCGGGGTTCCGTGCGGATGCGGGGCGTGGTCGAGGTGGAGGAGGACGCTCGCGGGCGGACCACGCTGGTGTGCACCGAGCTGCCGTATCAGGTGAACCCGGACAACCTCGTCACCAACATCGCCGAGCAGCTGCGCGACGGCAAGATCGCCGGCATCTCCGACATCCACGACGAGTCCTCCGACCGCGGTGGCATGCGGATCGTGCTCACCCTCAAGCGCGACGCGGTGGCCAAGGTCGTATTGGCCAACCTGTACAAGCACACCCAGTTGCAGACCAGCTTCGGGGTGAACAACCTCTCCATCGTCGACGGGGTGCCCCGCACCCTTCGGCTCGACCAGATCATCCGGCTCTACGTCACCCATCAGCTCGACGTCATCATCCGGCGCACCCGCTACCGGTTGCGCCGCGCCGAGGAGCGGGCCCACCTGCTGCGCGGGCTGGTCAAGGCCCTGGACGCACTGGACGAGGTGATCGCGCTCATCCGGGCCTCGGCCTCGGCGGAGGTGGCGCGCACCGGGCTGATGGGGCTGCTCGATGTCGACCAGGAGCAGGCGCAGGCCATCCTGGACATGCAGTTGCGGCGCCTGGCGGCACTGGAACGTCAGCGGATCATCGACGAGCTCGCCGAGATCGAGCTGGAGATCGCCGACTACCGCGACATCCTGGCCAAGCCCGAGCGGCAGCGGGAGATCGTGCGGACCGAGCTCAGCGAGATCGTCGAGAAGTACGGGGACGGCAGGCGCAGCCGGATCATCCCCGCCGACGGTGACGTCTCCATGGAGGACCTCATCGCTCGGGAGGACGTGGTGGTCACCATCACCGAGACCGGCTACGCCAAGCGCACCAAGACCGACCTGTATCGGGCGCAGCGCCGCGGCGGCAAGGGGGTGCAGGGCGCCGGGCTCAAGCAGGACGACATCGTCAGCAAGTTCTTCGTGTGCTCCACCCACGACTGGATCCTGTTCTTCACCACCAAGGGACGGGTGTACCGCGCCAAGGCCTACGAGCTGCCCGAGGCCAACCGCACCGCGCGTGGCCAGCACGTGGCCAACCTGCTGGCCTTCCAGCCCGACGAGCGCATCGCCCAGGTGATCCAGATCGCCGACTACGGCGTCATGCCCTACCTGGTGCTGGCCACCAAGGGCGGGCTGGTGAAGAAGTCGCGCCTGGTCGACTTCGATTCCCCGCGCCAAGGCGGCGTCATCGCCGTCAACCTGCGCTCCGACGACGAGCTTATCGGGGCGGTGCTGTGCGCGGCGTCGGACGACCTGCTGCTCGTGTCCGCCGGTGGTCAGTCGATCCGGTTCTCCGCCACCGACGAGGTGCTGCGGCCCATGGGCCGGGCCACCTCCGGTGTCCTCGGGATGCGCTTCAACGGCGAGGACGCCCTGCTCAGCCTGAACGTGGTGAAAGCAGGCATGTTCTTGCTGGTCGCGACCTCGGGTGGTTACGCCAAGCGCACCGCGATGGAGGACTACCCGGTGCAGGGTCGTGGCGGCAAGGGTGTGCTCACCATCCAGTACGACCGCCGCCGTGGCACTCTGGTAGGGGCACTCATCGCCGACATCGACGACGAGCTGTACGCCATCACCTCCGGCGGCGGGGTCATCCGGACCACCGCGAAGGAGGTGCGCAAGGCCGGACGGCAGACGAAGGGTGTGCGCCTGATGAACCTCGGGGACGGGGACACCCTCATCGCCATCGCCCGCAATGCCGACGAGTCCGGCGAGCCGGGCGAGGCGCCCACCATCGCTGAGGAGCAGTCATGAGCACTCCGTCGCAGCCACCAACAGGGCGTGCGCCCCAGGAGCAGACGGGGCGCGGGTCCCAGGAGCAGGCGGGGCGCGGGTCCCAGGGGGGTCGGCAGCCGGCTCCAGATCGTCCGAAGGGCGGAGCGCCCCAGGGGCCGCCGCCCACGTCCGGTGGGCCACCGCCGTGGCAGCGAGGCAGCGCCAAGGCCCCATCCGGTCAGGAGCAGCCCCGCCGGTCCACCGCGGTCGTCGACGCCCCCACGAGCCAGATTCGGCGCGCCGACATCCCCACGGACATGCCCGACCTGTCGGCGGCGCGGCGTACCAGTCCGGACCCGCCTCGGGCAACACGCGACGCCAAGCGTCCAGCTGCGTCGGTGCGCCCGTCCAACCGCGGCCCCCGGCGCGCGGCCCTGCAGATCAAGCACATCGACCCCTGGTCGGCGCTGAAGCTGTCCCTGGTGCTGTCCGTAGCGTTGTTCCTGGTGTGGATGATCGCGATCGGGGTGTTGTACCTGGTGCTCGACGGCATGGGCGTGTGGACCCGGATCAACACCACGTTCACCGACTTCGTCTCCGTGAGCGACCCCGGCAACACCAAGAACGCGCTCATCGGACCCGGAAGCGTGTTCGGTGTGGCCGCGGTCATCGGCGCAGTGAACGTCGTGCTCTACACCGCGCTCGCGACCGTCAGTTCGTTCATCTACAACCTCTCGGCTGATCTCGTGGGGGGCGTCGAGGTCACGCTCACCGAACGCGACTGAGGTGACGTCGCGCTGAGGTGACGTCGAGCTGCGCCGCTCGCTCGGGGCCCGCGTGTTTTCGCCGGGTGCTCCCGTCGGGTAACCTCAGCCCGCGCATCCAGGGCCTATAGCTCAGCCGGTTAGAGCGCTTCCCTGATAAGGAAGAGGCCGGTGGTTCAAGTCCACCTAGGCCCACGTGAGCGACGAGGTGAGGAGGCCAGGTCCGATGAAGGTGTTCCTCCTCCTCGTCGTCGCTGCTGCCGGTGCAGCGTTCGGGATCTTTCGTGCGCGAGCCGGCAGCGACGAAGCAGATCTGTGGCACGAGGCCACCGCACCCCAAGCTGGCGTGGACCGCCCTGATCTGGATACCCAACCCTCGGGGACGTAGCTCAATTGGCAGAGCACTGCCTTTGCAAGGCAGGGGTTAGGGGTTCGATTCCCCTCGTCTCCACCTGATGCCTGGCCTTTGCGGAGACCGGTATACCACGGCCGCGTTGTTGCGCTCGCGAGCAGAGCGGCTCCCCGTACCTGTACCGGGACCGCCACCTCACCTTGCGTGAGATCACGGGTCGACCACTCCAGTGGCCAACGACGACCCGAATCCTTCCGTGCGAGGCCCCCGGCTCGGCCACGGCAGTTGCAGTATCCCCGCGGCCAGGGCGGTTGCGGCCGCACGTCGCATCGACGCCCGACCACCACCAGCGCGGGCAACCGAGAACAAACATTCTGACTAGCTGCCTTGACGACGGACGCGACGTCGGGCGAGCACCACTGCTCCCGCGGCCAGCATCGCACCACCGACCAGGCTCACCGGGACCGCCGAGTTGCCAGCGGCTGCACCGCCAGCGCCGGCCTCCACACCACCACTCGGAACCCGGTTGCTGGAACCCTTCGGGTACCCGGCGCACCCTCCTTGGTGGCTCCCCCCAGCCAGCGACCTTGACGCGTGCTCGTCGTGGAAGTACGCCCTGCCACTCTCGAACCAGACGTAGAACGCCTGGTCTGGCCCGGCCTGGGACGGGTCGGTCGTCGCGGGCTCGGTCTTCGGGCCGGGGCCCACCGGTACGTTGGCCAGTTCGGTAAGTGTCTTCATGTCGAGCACGGAGAAGGCCCGCCCGGGCCGCTCCGACACGTACCCCCGCAAGTAGTCCTCGTCGAACGTGATGAAGTGCGAGCCGAGCGCACTCGTCTGGATGCGGGGGACGCGCTCGAAGGGCGTCGGAGGCTCATCTCCGTTGAGCTTCGCCACCGTGACGAAGGCGTCGTAGCGGTTGGTAAGAAGCGCAAGCCCGTGCGCAGGTCCATCCGCGGGGAAGAAGGCAATGTCCGCACCCTTGCCGGCCGGCAGCAACGTCTGGAGGCGACGCTCCGGGATGTTGACGATGCTGAAGACTGAGGCGTCCTGATTACCCACCCAGAGCCACTTGCCCTCTGGCGAGATCCGCGGGTTGAGGCGCTGCATATCCCCCACACTCTTGTCGTGGGTCCCGCCAACCGAGACGGTAGCTGTCACCTGCAGGGTCGAAGTGTCGACGAACGTCACCGTGTTGTCGCGGGCGTTGGCGGAGATGAGTGTTCGACCGTTCTCAGCTACCGAAGCGTTGAACGGCCCATTGCCGACCGTGACGGTACTGATTGTACGTAGGGTCAAAACGTCGATCACTGTCACGGTGTTCTCGCCAAAGTTCTCGACGAACAGCCGGGGGCCGTTCGTCGTTTCGACGTATTGCACGTAGTTGGGCTTCTTTCCCACCGGGATGGTGGCAACGTTTCGTAGCTCCGCCAGGTCCAGCACGCTGATGCTGTTGCCGTCGAAGTTCGCGCTGTATGCACCGTGTTCGAGGAGTTGAAGCTCAGGTGGCGCGGACCCAGCCCCGTCCCGATCTTGCCGACGATCTTGTTGTTCACCATGTTCAAGATCTCGACATTGCTCGTAGGGCCGAAATGGGCCTGGATTGCGATGTTGCGGCCGGGGATCGGGTAGAGGTGATGGGGCCGAAAGTCAAGGTCTGCGGTGTCGACGAGCTCGAGTGTTGCCGGGTCGTAGACCTGCAACTGCGAGGGGCCGGTGATATTGCTCGGTTCGGACGACGGAGTGCTTGTGAACACTTTGGCCATCTCGTCCTGGCTGGAGTCGTTCGTCCTCACGGCCGCACAACTCTCATCTTCAGTGAATCGCGCGGAGCTTCCTGCCGCCTGCAGCGGGAAGACGATGGGGGCGGCCAACACGACGCCGAGCGACAGCGCCTGGATGACCCGCCACGACCGTCGTCGAACTCGGGGGCGTTGCAAGCTGAGGTTGGGTGACTGCGATGTAAGCATAACGTCCTCGTTCGAAGGTCGGGGTCCGTACTGGGGAGGCCACCAGCTGCCGTCGCGCTCAGGGCAGTGATCCGATTAGCCACAAGTACACCCAGCAGGAGCGTGAACCTCAAGTAAACAGCCCGCATATTTTGGGTGTACACCCTCGCGATATGCTTCGTATACACCCTCGATCAGGCGTCCCTACGCCGGTCTGCCCCGGGGAGGGCCTCCCGATGGAACACGCGCACGCGCCGGGACGGCGTCGTTCTATCCTGCTCCGGGTGGTGTCGTCTTAGATCCCGTCGAAGGCACAAGGGCGTGGAGAGCGTCGTCGTGGTCGGTCACAGCGGAACGGCTTCGACGTCGACCTTGACCCATCGAACCCGGTCCGGAGTCCACGCAGGCCAATCCCGGGCCCCAATCAGCGAGCCGCGCTCGAAGGTGGCAACCACACGGAACGGTGGCTTCGCCCGGCTGTTGTCGTAGACGACAGCGTTGTCGACGACGCCGATCGCTTCGGCGACTAGCGGCCACAGCCGGTGGTACCGCCCCCGGATCTTGTCCTCGGGCACCGCGTGGCCTCCGCGGCCGACGCGGTCCTTGACGCGGGCGACGGCGAGCTCCTCGGGAACCATCACGACATGCAACGAGACCAGGTACCCGGCGGCGGCGACAACCCGCACCAGTTCGAGCTTCGAGCCGTGCGAGAACACGGTCTCGGTAGCGAACGACCTCCGCTGCTCGATCAGCGCCGTCCGGCGTTCACTGGCAGCCGTCGCAGCGTCATAGGACCGCCCGGAGGGGTCCTCGGGCCAGCGTTCGGCGGCGATGGCGTCGGCGTTGACGAACTCCAGGCGGGTCACCGGCCCGACGACGGCCTCGAAAAGTGTCGACTTCCCGGCGCCGTTCGGTCCCGCCAGCAGGTGCAGGACCGGGTCCGACATCAGCCGTCGGAGCGCGACGGCGCCGTTCGGCGGGGGTCACCGTCGCACTCCGCGGACGCGGCAGCCTCGGTGGCCGACCTGGCCTTACGGCTCCTCCGGGTCTTGGCGGAGCTGCTTGGTGCGCCGGTACCCGTTGCCGGCTGGGCGGACCGCCGGGGTCGGGCGGTGGAGACACGGGAGGCGGATTCCGCAGCGGGGCGGTGCCGTTCGACGACGTTGCCGTCGTTGTCGAGTTCCACCCACCTCCGGCCTTCGGCCGTGAACCGGTTGGTGAGGTCTAGCTCCGCACGGTAGACGGCCATCCGCTCCGCCCACTCGGCACGGACCACGGCCTGCGCCTTCGAGTCGAGCCCGTCGTACGAGCGATGCCCGGCGAGGACCTCGGCGATTTCCCGGTGGCTGATACTGGTTGAGGCCTGGATCTCCCGGCCGATGCGCGCCCAGTGGGCGACCTGCTGGGAGGCGCTGCGGCTCTGTGCGTCTCCGGCCAGCTTCGCCGAGGCGTAGAGGTCGTCTTCGATTCGGGTGGGGGATGTCGTAGCCATCAGGTGCCTCCGAGCGGTTGAGCCCAAACCAGAAACACCAGTGTAGCATTCTGCAACAGGTGTACCGCTCAAGCATCGGCCTGGCTACCTGGCTCAGCTGGGTTGGGAGAATCCGAAGCGGGCGTAGAGCTTGCTTCCCTGTGGTCCGCGCAGGAACTCGACGTAGGCCCGGGCCGCCTCCGGGTGCGGACAGTCGCGAACCACGGCGATGGCGTAGTGGCCGATCACGTTGTGTTCGGCTGGAATCGACACGGTTTCCATGGCGGCACCGAGGTCGACGCAGTGGTAGCGGGCCTCGGTCGACCACAGTGGACAGGCGTCGACGTCGCCGGCGGCCAGCCACATCGCACTCTCCCGGTGGTGGATCTGGGTCCAGCGCGTCGTACCTGCCGCCACCTTGTCCTCGAGCACCGTCTGTCGCAGCTGGCTACCACCGGCCTTCTCCATGGCCTGGGCGATCAGCTCGGCGACACCCTCGTCGCGGAGGTTTGGCATAGCCACCCGCACGTCCGGTTTGGCGAGATCCGCCAGCCCACGGATATCGAGGGGGTTGCCCGCGGCGACGAGGATGGCCAGATCGTTGGTGGCGTAGGCCACCGGTTCGCCGATGAGCCCCTCGTCGTAGAGCGGCTGCAGCAGCCGTGGCCCCGCAGCGACGAGGTCCGGTCGCACGGACAGGCGCAGTTCCCCCATCTGCAGTGCGCCGTTGCGCACCTGCTCGATGACCTTGCCGGGCGGGATGGTCTCGTAGAAGACCTCACGGACCCACGGGTTCGCAGCCTGAAAGGCGCCGACCAACTCGTCCATGACCATGAACTGGTTGCCGTTCATGAATAGGACGAGTTCCGCGGCAACGGGGTCACCGTGCAGGTCGACAACCGCATCCATCGGGGGGACCGTCAGATCGACGGCTGCGAGCCGGGACGAGTTTGCAGCCTCAGGGGCGGACATAGGCCCACCCGTCGTGCTGGCGGCGAATGATCTCGCCGAGGCCCGAGGTGACGATCTCCACGGCCGGCAACAACCGCTCCTCAGGGATCTGTTTCCGCTTCAACGTGTTGCGGCACGCGAGGACCTGGACACCTTGCTTGATCAGCTCACCCACTTCCTGCTCGAATCCGGTATCGCCGGTCACCAGACCGATGCCCTCGCCGTGTGCCACTACGGCGAGGGTCCCCGCTGCCCCGAGGTCGGCCGCGATGTTGCGCACGTTGCGCAACGCCGCTTCGTGCAACGTGGTTTGACTCTCGGCGACCTGGATGATTGCCCGGTAATGAGCCATGCCTGCCCTTCTGTTTGCGCTTGCGACCCCGACCGCAACTGGTCCGTGGCTCGACGATGCCGGGCAAGGCCGTTCAGCGGCAATATGCGCGACGTACAGATCCCGGCTGAACGGCTACTCGGGCGTGGCGGCCTTCGAGCGCTGCGCGTACCAGCGCACCGCCTCCGCCCGGCCGGAAACGTGCAGCTTGTGCGCGACGTTGGACATGTGCACCCGCACCGTGCCGGGCGAGAGGAACAGGCGCGCGGCGATCTCACGGTTGGTCAGGCCCTCAGCCACCAGGCCCAGGACCTCATCCTCACGGGAGGAGAGCGGCCCGGAGCCAGTGCTCGTCGGTGCGACCGCCGCGGCGAGCCGCCGGGTGATGTCTCCGCTGAGTTCCGGATGCGCGCACGCCTGCTCGACCAGGGCCAGCAGGTCCTCCCGCTGGTCGGGTGAGCGGCGGCGGATTCCCGCCTGGTTCAGCGTGGCCTCGACCGTTTCCCGGAGCAGCTGGGCGAGGCGGCGGCGATCTTCCACCGCCTGCCAGCGCCGGCGTTCGCTGGCCCGCAGCACGCCGGCGACACCGACCAGGAGGCCGGTGGTGGCCAGCAGCAGGAGGATCAGCCAGACCCGTGGTGCCGCCCCGAAGTGGTCGGCGCGGTAGGCGAGTCGCAGACCGATCGAGACGGTGAGCAAGCCCAATGCAACGGCAGTGCCGCGAACGCAATACTTGAGGGCCAACTCGAATGCGAGCAGCGGGAACAACAACACCCCTGGGGGCTCCGCGGCTGCGCCGAGCACGATGAGCACCGCGAAACAGCCAGCGGTGTCCGCAGCGCTTGTCCAGAGGAAGGGTCCGCGGTCGGGCGGAATCACCGTGAGCCGGTGGGCGGCCACCGCCGAGATCGCCACGAAATAGCCGCCCACGCCCAGTAGCCCGGGTACCCATACCCCGGGGACCAACACGCTCATGAGCGCGACCGCGATGCCGACAAGAACCCGCGGCACGACGAGCAACTCCTCGAAACGCAACGCACCATCGATCGAGGCCCGGCGGAGACGGCCGGGTCCGGCGAACAGCTGCGGTGTGCCGCGCGTCCCCGTTGACGCGGTCTGATGAAGGGCCAAACGTACTCCCGGTGTGATGGAGCCCACAGGGGCGCCGTCCGCAAAGTATGCGTCCTGACCCCGCCCCCACGCCACCGGCACGCGCGGGAAGGTCAGGGCGTCGGTCAGCTGCGACACAGGCGGAAGCGTTCAGGGATGTTTTGTGCGCACCGTCTATTGCCACTGAACGCGGTGTGTCGGCACGGTAAGCGATACATGTGAGCTGGCCCACAAGTGTGATCAGGAGTCCTCATGGCGATAACTGCCCCCGCTGGCAGCACTGCCCGGAGCGGTGTGCGCACCCCGGCCGGGCGAGGTTGGCTCTCCACCCCGTCCGTGCGCCACCTTGTCGCCCTCGTGGTGGCTACCGGAATCTTGCTGGCCCTCCATCTCGGGCCTGCCCTGCCTGGGCTCAAGCCGCAGGCGCAGACCATCCTCGGCGTCTTCCTGTGGTTCATCATCCTCCTGGCCACCGAGGCGGTGCCGCAGATAATCGTGGGGGTGGGTGCGCCGCTGCTCGTGGTCCTGCTCAACGGGGCCCCTGTGGATGCGGCTTTCAACGCCTTCAACAGCGACGTATTCTTCCTTATCCTGAGCGCCTTCGTCCTGGTCGCTGTGATGATCGGGGTGGGGCTGGGCAAGCGGGTGGCCTTCGGCGTCGTCCATCTGGTCCGCTCGACCCGCGCTACCCGAATCATGGGGGCGATGACGGTGGCCGGAACCCTGCTGCACGCCATCTTGCCGACGGTCAGCGAGACCGCGCTCTTCTTACCGATCTCGCGCTGCTTGGGTGAGCTCTCCGAGGGGCAGGAAACACCACCTGAACTCAAACGCGCCAATCAGGCCATGATCCTCATGGTCACCGGTCTGGTCCCGCTGTTCGCCGGGGTGTTCTTCCTCACGGCCGGCGTTCCCAACCTCGTGCTGGCAGCCCTACTGGACCAGTCCAGCGGCATCAAGGTGAACTGGCTGGACTGGTTCGTCTACAACCTCCCGCTGTGGGGGTTGATCCCGATCCTCTTCCTGCTGGTGCGGTGGTGGTTCAAGCTGGGCAAGGTCGAACTGCCCAACGCCACCGAGAACCTGGACAGAGTCCGCACGGAACTCGGCCCGATCAAACGGAACGAAATCTGGGTGCTCGTGTGCATCGCCGTCGGCTTTGCGTTGTGGGTGACCGAGCCGCTGCACGGCATCTCCACCGGCATGGCCGCCCTGGTCATGATCGGGTTGCTGTTCATGCCCTGGGGTGGACTGCGCTTCGCCGATCACAGCAATGCGGTCATGTGGCAATTGCTGTTCTTGATCGGCGGGGCCATCTCGATGGGCAACCTGCTGTTCAAGAGCGGCGCGGTGATCTGGTTGGCGCAGTTCGCGGTCACGCCCATCGAACGCTCCGGCATCCACAACGGCATTGTGGTTCTGTTCATCCTTGCCCTCGCCCTACATGTCGCCCGGGCCGGCATCATCAGCGGGGCGGCCATGGCTGCGGTGTTCATCCCGTTGATCATCGGAATCGCGAAGCAACTGGGCTTCAACGTGCTGCCCTTTTCACTGATCCTCACCAACGCACTCAGTTTCGCCGTGTTCGTGCCGATCTCCGCGGTGGCGGTGCTCATCGCGGTGCAGGCTGCTGAGCTCAAGTGGCGGGAGATGGTGCTGTTCGGTTCCCTGCTCTCAGTGGTATCGAACATCTACCTCATCCTCGCCCAGTCGGCCTGGATGACCCTGCTCGGGCACCCGCTGAGCGGCTGACCGCAGCCGGTTCGGATCGGGCGGCCGACGCCGTAGCCCGTAGCCCAGCCCGGCGGGAGACGGCTGACCTATTTGGCGTGGCTACATGTGCTACGGTCTGGTATGAGCAATTCGGTATCGGTCCGGGAATTGCGCAATACCGTCAGTGAGGTGCTGCGCCGGGTCGAAGGTGGCGAGCGGGTCACCGTTACCGTCGACCGTCGCCCGGCTGCCGAGCTTGTCCCGCTGCGCCGGCGTCGGGCGGTTCCGGTCGATGAGGCACGAGACGTCGCCGCCCGCCACGCCGCGGATACCGGGCTGCTGCGCGAGGTCAGGGAGCTGCTGGCGGACACGACAGACGACGCGTGAAGGCGCTGCTGGACACCTCGTTCTTCGTGGCAACGGAGGCGGGGCGACCGCTCGGCGAGATGCCAGGCGTCACCGAGACCGAGGTGTCGGTGGTCACCCTGGCTGAGCTGACGGTCGGCGTGCTCGTGGCCAACGACGCTGACCGGGCGGGTCGACTAGCCACCCTGTCCGCAGTCGAATCGACCTGGGACCCGCTTCCCGTCGACGCCGAGGTGGCGCGCGCGTTCGCGCGCATCGTAGCCGAGCTGCGAGCCCGGCAACGGCGTGTCCCCATCCTCGACGCGCTCATCGCCGCGACGGCCGTCGTTGCACAGGTCCCGGTCGTCAGCCAAGATCGCGGCTACGACGCCATCCCCGGCGTCCAGGTGATCCGGGTCTGACTCGTCGATGAGCCGTCGCACGGTCTCATCGGCAAACACTCCACCGAACTCTTCTTGACCGATACGTAACACCCGCTCTCGGGTCTCGTCCCTTACCCGCAGCATGCGACCAGCATATCGTCGGGTAGACGTCCTTGTTAACGACTACGTTTACGTGTTCGCCGCGTCGTAAGGGCCCTGCGCACGGCAGGGCCTGAGGTGGAGCACCGGCAACGACAGCAACACCCCACGAGCCCCTCCGGCCGAGGATCGAGATTAGCGTGGACCCATGCGCACTGTCCCCGCCGCGGTACTCGCTGCCGCCGTAGTGGTGCTCACCGGGTGCTCCGGCGCCGCCGCGCCGAGGAGCGCCCCTCCCACGTCAGCCCCCGTCCCCTCAGCCACCACCTCAGCCGCCGCACCGACCACGACGACACCTCCGGCCGTCGCGACGCCGCCAGCTGCACCACCACCTGCGCCCGTGGCGCTGCCGGCGGCACCCGCGCCCACGGTCGACGGTGTCTGCCCCTACCTGTCCGCTGCCGACGTGTCGGCGTTCAACGGCGACAAGGTGCTCGGCGTGCGGCTCGACCCCACCTACATGCCGCCCGCATGCTTTTTCACCCGCGGCGACGGCAGCCAGCAACTGAGCGTCTGGGTGTTCCGCGCCAGCTCGGCTACCGAAGCGAGCGCGGCCGTGGACCGCGCGGCACCCGTAGCCACCACCGATCCGGCCGACCAGCCTGCGGGGTGGATCGGCGGGAGCAGCGGCGGTGCGAACGGCGCCGTCTACGCGGTGGCGAAGGGTCCCGTTGCCGTCGTGATCATGTCCAGCCAGGGACAGTCGGTCAAGGCCCGACGGGTGGCCGAACAGGTGATCACCGCGCTGGGGCTGTGAGCTCCGCTCCGTCCGCCCCGTCGCTCGGCTGACCATCCGGCTCCTCCGGTGGCCGGTGGTCTGCTACCCGGGGTGGCTCCGGGGCGGGCGGCGGGGCGATTGGACGACGGAGCACCACCGCGACCGCCCCACCGCCGAGGACGCCGAGGGCCAGCAAAACCCACGGCCACGTCGGACGGCGCCGGGACGCCCGCGGAACAGTCACCGACGCAACGCGAGCGGATGCGGCGCGGCCGCGGATGCGCGCGACGTCGGCGGCTGTCCTCCCCGCCGCCCGCGCCGCGGCCAGCCCCGCCGCACCGCCGCACCGACTCAGGGCCACGGTGCTCCTCCGTACAGCCCGCACCCCGTTGCCCAACGCGCGTCCCGTGAGCTCGCCAGCCGCGGACAGCACCGTCACCTCGTTCATTCACCCTCCCGGTCGCTGTGCAGACCCCGGTGTGGCCGCCTGCCCACGCTCATCCTGCCCGCAACTGGTGCGGTAGCAGCGTGAACTGGTGCGGTAGCAGCGTGGAACCGGGCCGGGTGGCAGGATGGGGTGGTGACTTCACCAGGCAACGAGACCAACGAGACCACTGCTCCGGCCACCGCGACAGCCACCCTGCACACCAACCGGGGTGACATCCGCATCGCGCTGTTCGGCAACCACGCGCCGAAGACGGTCGCGAACTTCGTCGGGCTCGCGGACGGGTCGGCCAAGTACTCGGACAAGAACGCCGCGGGTACCACGTCCGGGCCGTTCTACGACGGCTCGGTGTTCCACCGGGTGATCGGCACCTTCATGATCCAGGGTGGGGACCCCACCGGTACCGGTCGCGGTGGGCCCGGTTACCGCTTCGCCGACGAGTTCCACCCCGACCTGCGGTTCGACCGGGTCTACCTGCTGGCCATGGCCAACGCCGGCCCGGGCACCAACGGGTCGCAGTTCTTCATCACCACCGCCAAGACGCCGCACCTCAACCGTAAGCACACGATCTTCGGTGAGGTCGCCGACGCCGAGTCCCGCACTGTGGTCGACGCGATCGCCACCACCTCCACCGACCGCTCGGACCGCCCGGTGGAGCCGGTCGTCGTCGAGCGCGTCACCGTCGAGCAGGCCTGAACAACCCACCCAGCGAGGACAGGCAGCGCATGAGTACACCTGGCTGGGGTCCACCCGCGCCCGGGCAGGACGGGTTTCAGCCCGGGTGGGGTCAGCCCCCGCCCGGTGTTGGCGCCGCACCGACCCACCCCGCCTGCTTCCGTCACCCCGACCGCTCCACCGGCCTGCGGTGCACCCGCTGCGGTCGGCCCGCCTGCCCGGAATGCCTGCGGGATGCGGCCGTGGGATTCCAGTGCGTGACCTGTGTCGCCGACGGCCAGCGCGAGGTCCGCTCCGCCACCAGCGTGGTGGGCGCGCGGCTCACCCCTGGACCGCCCGTCGTGACCTTCGCCCTCATCGGGGTCAACGTGGCGATGTACCTGCTCACCGCGGTGCTGGCCCGCAGCGCGCTGGACAACGGCGCGTCGGCCCTGTTCCAGCGCCTCGCGCTGTTTCCCTACGGAGTGGCCGAGGGAGAGTTGCCCCGGCTGGTGGTCAGCGGCTTCCTGCATTTCGGGCCCCTGCACCTGCTGGTGAACATGTACGCGCTGTACATCCTCGGACGCGACCTGGAGTCCGTGCTCGGGCGGGTCCGCTACGGCGCGGTGTACGCGGTGTCCCTGCTCAGCGGCTCCACCGCCGTCATGCTCTTCCAGACACCCAACAGCCTCACCGCCGGCGCGTCTGGGGCGGTGTTCGGGCTCATGGGGGGGTTGGCGGTGGTGCTGTACAGGCTCAAGCGCAGCCCGACCCCGGTGCTCACCGTGATCGCGCTGAACGTCGCCATCAGCGTGGCGGTGCCGAACATCTCACTTTGGGGGCACCTCGGGGGCCTCGTCGCCGGCGGATTGGCCACCGCTGTGCTGGTGTACGCCCCCGCGCCGCGCCGCACCCAGGCCCAGGTGATCGGGCTGCTCGTGCTCACCGCACTGCTGCTGGTACTCGTCGCGGTCCGGGTACTGGCGTTGCAGGCCTCCCTGGGACGCTGAGCGCTCGGCGGGTGCCACGTCAACCCTGCCCCAGTCGGACCGCGAGCAGGCGGTCGAGCACGTCCCGGGGGTCCGCACCCAGCTCGACCCTGGTGAGCACGAGGAGCGCACCAACACGATCCGGGGTGTCGTAGGGGCTGATCTCCAGTACCGGCACGGTGCGACCGAGCCTGCGGGTCCGCACCACTTCCACCACCTCGATCTCACCCCACTGCAGCCGCACCGTGCCCGTCGGCCCACGCACCGCCAAGCCTTGGGCGTCGGCGGCCAGCCGTGGCCGAAGCAGGGCCCCGAGGGTGGCCGCACCGAGCAGGCCCGCGGCGGCCAGCCCGAGCAACAGGCGGCCCGACGAGTCAGCGGCCAGCACGGCGAGCAGCGTGGCGACCGCACCGGCCGACCCCGCAGCGGCGACGGCCACCGGCCTGGCCGACCACTGCGCCGCCACCGTCAGTGCCCGCCGCTCGGGCGCACCGGAGCACCCGCCAGCCGACCACGGACCGCAGTTGTCCACAGGTGTTGTCCACACTGGGGATGAATCACACGGGTGTCATTGGGCGGTTCGGCGACTGACGCGGCGGGAACGCGGGCGGTCGGGAATGCGGGCGGTCGGGAATGCGGGCGGTCGCAGCTCAGCGCCAGCGCATCGTCATGAGCAGGCCGATGACCATGAGCACGAACCCGATGAGGAAGTTCCACGCGCCCAGCGTCATCATGAACGGAATCTTGTTGCCAGCCAGATAGTTGACCACCAGCCACAGCAGCCCCAGGACCATCACCCCGAGCATGACGGCCACGTACACGGGGTTGGACGGCCCGGCCTTGACCTTGACCGGCGTACGGCTGACGCTGCCGCCGGCGTAGGCGGGCTTCTTGCGGACCTTCGACTTGGGCATGGTGTCCTCGGATCAGCTGTGCACGGGCGTCGTCTCGGCCTCAGGCTACCGTGGTGACCAGCGGCACAGCGGGTGGCGCATAGGGCGAGGGGACCTGGTGGGTTCAGTGGGGTCACGGTTGCGCCCGAGTGCGGGTGGGCGCGCACCGGCCTGGCGGGTGGCGGTCGCCCTGGTGTTCCTGCTGGCCGGATTGCTGCTCGCGACCACCCGGAGCGCCGCGCAGGGCGGGGAGCTCCGCGGTAGCGGCACCACCCGGCTGTCCGACCTGGTGCGCACCGCCCAGCGCGGAGTGGATGCGGCGGAGGCACAGCGCGCCCAGCTCATCGCCGACGTGGACGCGGCGCAGCGCAGCGCAGCCAACTACGATGCGGGCGTGACGGCGAGCCTGGCGCAGGCCGATGAACTCCGGTCGGCGGCCGGCCTCACCCCGCTCGCTGGGCGCGGCCTCACCGTCACCCTCACCGACGCCCGGCGGGACGCCGACGGTAAGTATCCGGCCGGCGCCGCCCCGGACGACCTCGTGGTACACCAGCAGGACCTGCAGAGCGTGCTGAACGCGATGTGGGCCGGTGGCGCGGACGCGGTCGCCGTGCAGAACCAGCGGTTGGTGAGCACCTCGGCACCACGGTGCATCGGCAACACACTGCTCTTGCATGGCCGTACCTACAGTCCGCCCTACGTCGTTGCTGCCATTGGTGACCCGAACCGGCTGCTCGACGCGCTCAACGCCGAGCGTGGCGTGGCGATCTACAAGCAATACGTGACGCGGTTCGGCCTTGGCTACCTGGTCGATACCGCCGATGATGTCACCGTCCCCGCCTACACGGGGTCAATCAGGTTGAGTCAGGCCCAGGAGGTCCCGCGGTGAGTACGACCCTCGACGAAGCGCCGACGCCGAGCCCACGGCCGTCGCGGCACCGGGGCGACCGGGTGCGTACCGCCGTTCGCGGCGTTGGCGAGGTGCTCATCACCGTCGGCCTGGTCCTGCTGCTGCTGGTCGTCTACGAGGTGTACTGGACCGATGTCGTGTCCGCAGGCAAGCAGCAGGACGCCACCACCGCACTGGACCAGGTGTGGGCCGGCGGCGACAACCCGGTAATCGCGGCGCCGGCCGCGCCAGCGGCGCCAGTGACCGGCCAACAGCGCACCGCCACGTCGTCGGTGGCCCCGGGGCAGGGCTTCGCCAAGATGCGGATCCCGTCGTTCGGACCCGACTACCAGTTCACCGTGCTCGAAGGCACCGGGGAGGACACGCTGGCCGTCGGACCGGGGCACTACACGGGTACCGCCTTCCCTGGGGAGCCAGGCAACTTCGCGGTGGCCGGGCACCGGGTGGGCAAGGGCGCACCGTTCAACGACCTCGACCTGTTGAAGTCCTGCGACTCGATCATCGTCGAGACCGCCGGCTCGTGGTTCGTCTACCGGGTGCTGCCCATGGGCGACGAGGTGGCGGGTTGGGCCGGCGGCAAGGGGTCCACCGACCCACTGTGCATGGGTCGCTCGGGCGAGAACACCCCGGTCACCCCCCTGGGCGGCGCCTACACCGGCGTCGTCGGGCAGGAGATCGTCGCGCCGTCGCAGAGTCAGGTGATCGCCCCGGTGCCGAACAACCCCGGTGCGGTGCCGTCCCCGGCCGACTCCGCCGCGTTGCTGACGCTCACCACCTGCCACCCGCGTTTCTCCGCGGAGCAGCGCTTGATCATCCACGCGGTGCTGGTGAAAACCTGGGCCAAGGACGGCTCGGCCCGGGGCCAGCTGCCGCCCGAGATCACGGCGGGTTGACGTGTACGCCTGGATCTGGCGGGTGCTGCCCGGACCGCTGGCGGTGCGGCTGCTGCTGGCGGTGCTGCTGCTGGCGGCGGTGTTGGCACTGCTGATGATCGTGGTGTTTCCCGTCGTGGACCCGCTGCTGCCGTTCAACGGCGTCTCGGTGGGCAACCCGTAGCGGCGGGCAGCTCGGGCCGGCGTAGCCGCGTAGCGTTGTCGCGCATGCGCATCCTCGTCGTCGACAACTACGACAGCTTCGTGTTCAACCTGGTGCAGTACCTGGGTCAGCTCGGGGTACGGGTGGACGTGCTGCGCAACGATGACGCTGGCCTGCGCGACGTCAGGGGCTACGACGGGGTACTGCTCAGCCCCGGCCCCGGCAAGCCGGAGCGGGCGGGGGCCAGCATCAACGTGGTCCGGCGGTGCGTGGAGGGCGGCATCCCCCTGCTCGGCGTGTGCCTGGGCCACCAGGCGATCGGGGTGGCGTTCGGCGCCACCGTGGAGCGTGCCCCGGAGCTGCTGCACGGCAAGACCAGCCTGGTGCTGCACGAGGGCGGCGGGGTGCTCGCCGGCCTGCCGCGGCCCTTCACCGCTACCCGCTACCACTCGCTGACGGTGCGGCCGGATTCGGTGCCCCCCGAGCTGGAGGTCACGGCGCAGACGTCCAGCGGCACCATCATGGCGTTGCGGCACCGGGAAGGGCCCGTACACGGAGTTCAGTTCCACCCCGAGTCGATACTCACCCAGGGGGGGCACCGAGTGCTCGCCAACTGGCTGGCCGGATGCGGTGAACCCGTGGACGATGCGCTGGTGGCCCGGCTGGAGCACGAGCTGGCCGTCGGGGTGGGTGACGTCAGCGACGTGAGCCCGGCGCCGGCGTAGCACCCCGGCCCCGCTGACTATCCACCTGACGGCCGGGTCGTCGTGGTGGGAGCGGGGGTGGTCGTCGTGGTGGGAGCGGGGGGTGTGGTGGTGGGGGGTGTGGTGGTCGTCGTGGCCGCGAGCGCCCCGTAGGTGAGCGCGAGGGGTGCGCTGGGCTCGATCTCCGTGCCCGAGGCCCGCGACTGATCGAGCACCACACCGTTCTGCGCCGGATCGGTGACGGTCACGGGAGTGGCGGTGATGTTGCCCTGGCCCCCGGTGTATCCCGCGGCTTGCAGGGTGGACACCACCTGGCCGAGGGGCTTGCCCCGCAGCTCGGGCAGCACGATGCGGTTGGCACTGGAGACGTTGATCGTGATGGTGGCGCCCTTGGCCGCCTGCGTGTTGCCGGTGGGGTTCTGGCCGACCACCTCCCCCCTGGCTTTGGCCGAGTCGGCGGGGGCGGTGGTCACCTGGAACCCCGCGGCCTCCAGGTTCGCGGTGGCGTCCGCCTGGCTCTGCCCGATCACCGAGGGAACCCGCACCTGGGCCTTGCCGCTGCTGACGACCAGGGCGACGGAGCCGCCGAGGTCGACGTTGCGGCCCGCCGCCGGCGTCGAGCTGATCACGGTGTTGGTGGCGACGGTGTCCGAGGGTTGCAGCGTCGGGCCCGGAGCCGCCGTGAGCCCCACCTGCACGAGCGCCGCGCTCGCCTGCTCCAGGGTCAGGCCGGCCAGCGTCGGCACGGGCACCTGCTGGGGGCCGGTGGAGACCGTCAACCTGATGGTGCTGTTCTCGTTGACCTGTACGCCTGCCGCGGGGTCGGTCTTCACCGCGTTGCCCGGAGGCACGGTGGCGTCGGGCACGCTGAGCACCATCACCTGCAGGCCGCGGCCGATGATCGTGCTCTGCGCCTGCTCGGATGTCTGCCGGGTGACGTCGGGCACCGCCACCTGCCTGGGCTGGCCGCCACCGTTCAGTACGTAGAGGAAGTAGGCGACGAGGGTGAGGAGCGCGATGCCGACGGCGCTGGCCAGCACGATCAGCGCCCTGCGTCGCCCGCGCCCCGGCTCGTCACCCGATGCGCCGACCGACTGGACGTCGTCGCCGGAGCGGGTGGCGAGGAGGGGAACGGCGCCCATGATCTCGGTGCGGTCCTCCTCGGTCATGATCGATGGCGCGGCGGGGCGCTGACCAGCCAGCACGCGCACCAGGTCGGTACGCATCTCACCCGCGGTCTGATACCGATTGGCGGGGTTCTTGCTCATCGCCTTGAGCACGATGGAGTCGAGGGTGGCCGGCACCGCGGCGTTCACCTGCGACGGGGGGCGGGGGTCCTCGCGCACGTGCTGGTAAGCCACCGCGACCGGTGAGTCACCGGTGAACGGCGGCTCACCGGTGAGCAGCTCGTAGAGGACGCAGCCCACCGCGTACACGTCGGAACGGGCATCGACCTGCTCACCGCGGGCCTGCTCGGGGGAAAGGTACTGGGCGGTCCCGATCACCGCCGCGGTCTGGGTCATGGTCGATGCGCCGTCCGCGATGGCCCTGGCGATACCGAAGTCCATCACCTTCACCGCGCCCGCCCGATTGATCATGATGTTGGCCGGCTTGACGTCGCGGTGCACGATCCCGTGCCGGTGGCTGAAGTCCAGTGCCGCGCACACGTCGCCCATCACCTCCATGGCGCGCCGGGGGGTGAGCGGGCCGTCGTTGCGCAGCAGGTCGCGCAGCGTCTCACCCTCCACCTGCTCCATCACGATGTAGGGCAGTGGCCCGTCGGAGGTGTCGGCCTCACCGGTGTCGTACACCGCCACGATCGCCGGATGGTTCAGGGCGGCCGCGTTCTGGGCTTCACGGCGAAAGCGCAGGTAGAACGACGGGTCGCGGGCCAGATCGGCGCGCAACACCTTCACGGCCACGTCGCGGTCCAACCGCAGGTCGCGCCCGGAATGCACCTCGGACATGCCGCCGAAGCCCAGGGTCTCCCCCAGTTCGTAGCGGTCGGACAGCTTCCGTGGCGTACTCACGGTGTCACCGCGCCCGCGGGTGCTACCGGCGTGGTGGTGGGTACCGACGCAGGAGGGGGGGTCGCGGACGGCGTCGTGACCGACGGGCGCGCCGTCGTCGGTGGTGG
>JAABUP010004708.1_pt1 | contig 21884 bp, 35 predicted proteins | sample 5559201 | NCBI WGS metagenome assembly JAABUP01 (sample SAMN10711887, study PRJNA513373) | rock metagenome | isolation source: Antarctica rocks | place: Antarctica | reverse complement strand
CAGCGCGGCGAACAGCTGGCCCTGCATGCACAGCTCGCTGTGGCCATGCGTGGCAGCTGTGCAGGATTTGGCACCGCCTGGCTGAGCCATGAGTGCGCGGCAGACGCCGTGCCGATGGGGCAGCTGTCTTGCAGGGGTCACGCTCGAGAGTTGGCTCTCAGACAGGGCAATGTGCATGAGAGTACTTCACAATTGTCACCTGTCTGTCTTTGAGCACACCAGGGGAGCCAGCACCTCCACTGTTGCCTGGGTGTCGGTCTGGGACGCAAAGCCATGGTATTGCCAGCCCAGGTAGTACACCTCCAGCGCGACGTAGCGCTGCTCATATGCTTGCAAGAAGGGTGTTTTGCGCTCACAAACTGCATCCAAGCAGACCAGCAACTGCTTGTTTACTTGCACAAAAAGTCTTGCACAAAAACACTTGCACATGCAGTTGCACTCGGCCACTGCTGGTCGGGTACTCGGTGTCTGCTGGTTGGGCACTCCACCTTCTGGCTTGTCTGCAGCAGAGCGGGTAGCGGGGGCGCTGCACGGTGGCAGCAGCCCCTGTGCTGCAGGCTGCTCGGGCTGGTGTTCCAAGGTCCCTGCGGCGTTGCAGCCGGCTGGACCCTCTCCTCCACCACTGCCGGGAGCTGCGGAGCAGCCCGGCGGTGCGCAGACACTGCCGCCACTTGCACCTTGCGGCTCAGTGTCTTCGTTGGCCTCTTCGAGCTCTAGTGCGCTGGCCAACTGGTGCAGCTGAGAGGCTAAGCACGCGCGTCCCCTGCCTCCTTCAGGAAATAGCAGACGCTCCAAGGCTGCAACCAGGCTGGCATCAATGACCATGCTCTGTTTACATCTCAGCACAGCGCACACACCTGGCACTGTGGTAAATCCCTGTCATACTCGGGATGCGAAAAGCGAGTTTGAAGGGACTGCTTGCAACTCGAGGTCGTACCCAACTGGCCTGGTTGCACCCAGCTGGCACATGCGAGCGCATTGGCCTGACTTGCTTGCGCAGGCCCGTAACCTTTCATCATGGCCCTTCAGCTGCCCAGGAGGCCCCTGGGCCGCACTGGACTGGAGGTGCGCCATACCTGGACTGGTTCTTGCGGATGCTTGGTGCTGCAGCACTGGCACTGGAGCTGTGCTGACTAGCAACGCGCAGGTGTCAGCAATATCCTTTGGGGCTGCTCCGCTGGGCGGCGTATACGGAGACACTTCTGAGGAGCTGTGCATTCAGGCTGTGCACGAAGCGTTTAAGCTAGGTGCGGAACCACCCCCTTGTCCTGGCACAGGTTGAAAACAACAACAGACACTGCTGTACGATATACATCGTTGCTGCCTGTCTAACAGTGCATGTACTGACGAGGCATGCTATTTGAAGTGCAGAACGACACACAGAGCTGAGGAAAACAGCGATAGTGACTCAACAACTCTGAAGCAGCCAACTGACACTTGCTGAGCTTGCCTGGAGACACCGGTTGACCTTCTGTGTCGGAGTGCAGTCAGAACTATATCAGGCTTGGAGCATGTTGCGGTGCGCATACAGGTATAAACCTCTTCGACACGTCGCCATACTATGGCGACCTGCAGTCAGAAAAGGTCCTGGGCCGAGCGCTCCAGAGCCTGCCTCGCGACCAGATATACGTCGCCACCAAGGTGCTTCTCGGCTATTGCACGCTATTGCGTACAACTTGACTTGCAGGCAGCCTACACATGCATGCAGCAACCTCCTGTACAGCCCTCTGCTGCATTCTCATCTGTGTGAGTGGCTGCGCTGTGTCTGAAACCAACACTCCTGAGCATGCAGTGTCCAGAGAGCCTGATACACTGGGGAGCAGCGCAGGTCGGGCGGTACGGCTTGGAGGAGAAGGACTTTGACTTTAGTGCGCAGCGGGTGACAGCCAGCGTGCACGAGAGCCTGGGGCGGCTGGGGCTGGACTACCTGGACATTGTGCAGGCGCACGACGTTGAGTTTGGCTCCCTGGACCAGGCGCGCCTGCTGCCGCAGCTGCGCGGCAGCCATGCCGGCCAGTGCTTCGCCCCCCTGCTGTGCGCTCGCTGCCAGCATGTGGCCCCTAAGCTATCCTGTTTGTGCCATGCTCATTCCACCATCCTGTCATCGCAGGGAGAATGTTACGTTTTCCCGCAGATATAGGCAGTTGGCCGGCCTTCTTTTCACTGCCACTGTGATCCAAGTGAGTCGTGTCTGGGATGTACTTGGGTGTCTAGGAGAGGTGTGGATCCTCTACACCAAACACAGCGTGACTCTGCAGGAAAGGCTGAGCATCCACGACACTCTCGATGATGCCTTGAAGCGTATCACACCGCCCAGGAAAGACAGCAGGATGTCAGAGTCGATCTCTGGTGCAGCTTGTCAGATGCGGACCTGTGCTGACATGGCACCGCTGCGCAGGTGATCAACGAGACGCTGCCGGCGCTGCAGAAGCTGAAGGAGCAGGGGCTGGTGCGCTTCATCGGCTTCACAGGCCTGCCGCTGACGGTGTACCGCCGCATCCTCGACAGGCGCGCGCGTGCTCGCGCACTCTGCGACACGGGCGCGTTGTCTTGCAGCCTGGAGGCCTACCGCTCCGCCCTTTGCATGCCCAGCGCTCCTGTCTTCCTGTATGTGCTGTATGCCAAAGGGTGCCGTGTTGCTGCCATATGCTGTGGGCTGCATACGAGTGATATAAAAAAAATGTTTGAAATGACTCGCATAAGAGTCATTTCACATGAACTTGGTTGCCATTCTGCTGCTCAAACGCTCTGCGCCCCATCGCGCAGGGTGCCCGAGGGGCTGGTGGATGTAGTGCTATCATACTGCCATCACACGCTCTTTGATCGCACGCTGGAGGGCCTGCTGCCCTACCTGCAGGGCAAGGGCGTGGGCGTCATCAATGCATCGGTGCTTTCCATGGGGCTGCTCACGCATGAGGCGCGGACCCGCTCCTAGCAACCTGGCCTGGCTGGGTGAGGGCCTGTTCTTGCACTTGCGTGGGCAATCCCCACCAGTGTGGGGAGCAGTATTGAGTGATGGATGTTGGGCTGTATCTGCAAGCCAAAAGCCATTGCTTTAGATGATTCTGTCATGCACATGGTAGGATGTGAGTTTGGGTCTTCACTTGCGGCTCGTGCACCAGATGGCCAGCGTGCCCGCAAGGGTTTTGTGCATAGGTGCCATGGCAGGTCGGCGGTATAAAGAAGGTGAGCACTGCCCTAACGAGCATATTGATGCGCAGTTGAGAAAGACAATCTCATGCGCAGGGGCCACCGCCATGGCACCCTGCGCCCGAGGAGCTCAGGTTGATGTGCGCAAAGGCCGCCGCGCGCGCCGCTGAGCTCGGCGTGGACCTGCCCACACTGGCCATCAAGGCCGCAGTGCAGGAGCCGCGCATCGCCACGTCGCTCGTCGGCTTCCGGAAGCCGGAGGAGGTGCGCTCCCTGTCAGCTGGCAGCAGACGCCTTGACGTGGCTCCAAGAGAGTGTCATCGGCGGCCCTGCATCCTCGCCCGGCCTAGGGCTTCACGCCCATGCGCCGGGCTCTGTGCTGCAGAGCCACCTGTGCGGCGCTGGCTCCCGCATGCCATGGCCGAGGTGCCAATCGGACATGCAAGCGCACATCACATGGAGCGCTGGACACGCCGGCACCATTGCAGGCCCGCAATTAGCACCGCTGCACGTGCTCGCATCATGATACGGCCCTGATTGAAGGGCCAGGCTGGGCCCAGGTGCGGGCGAGCGTGGCGTCCGCGGCGGCCCCGCTGACGGCGCGCGAGGAGGAGGCGCTGGCGGAGGTGCGCGCGGTGCTGGCGCCGGCGCGCGACGCCACATGGCCGTCCGGGCGCCCCGAGAACAACTGATGCTGTCCGCCCAGCCTTCGCGTAGGCGCCGGCGCGGCCGGCCCTGGCGGCAGGAACAGGCCGTGCCTGGCAGCATGCATGCTGCCCGCACGTACGTGCCTATGGTGCTGTGGCTTGTGCGTGCGTGTCGGGCCCACTGCGCATGACTGGAACAGGGCAGCACACTCCGTTACCACGTGACCCCTCAGATGCTCTGAGGCGGGGGTACATGGCTGCAGCTCACGCATGCGCGCATGTTGGGAGCTGGGGCGCCCAAACTGAAGTTGCTGCCAGGGCTGCTCGCTCGTGATGCATGGCATGCCCTGGGGGCGACCACAGAATCTGGTTGCATGCGCAGCAACTGCTGAACAACAGACGAGAGCTGGGCATTCAGACTTGGAGTGGTGAGTGTGAACACTGGCCGACCCGTTGCACGGGCGTTCACCAGAGCGCGCATTTTCACACTCGCGCGCTTACATTGAGCACCTGAACCGCACGCTCTAGCAAAGAGCCCCGCAGGTTTCCCCATGAGACGCAGCACTTCAGACCATGCGCGCCGCCACATGCTCAGGCACTGGGCTCCTGCACCGCACGCTCCAGCAGGGAAACGCGCAGGCTCCTCCACGAGCCGCAGCACTACAGGCTTGCGCGCGCCGCCTGCACGCTCCGGCGGCCTCAGCTGTCGGAGCCGCGGCGCGCCGGGAGGCCGTCGCTGCTGCGGCGCTGCGCCAGCGGCTTGGCCAGCAGCTCGTCGCGGTGCTCGGTGCCCTCGGCGACCACGTAGCCGGCGCCGACCTGGCAGTACTTCAGCACCACGCGCTCCTGCGCGCGCGGCGGCCGCGCTGGGGCCGCGCGCGCCCAGAGCCGACTGCGCCCAGGCGGAGCCCGCCCCGGCCACCAGGCCTGGTGCGCTCGCAGCGGACCGGGGCGCCCCAGGCACAGCCCTTGCACAGCGGGTGCTGTCGGCGATGGAGCGTGACGCGGCTGTGGGAGGTCGTCCCGGCATGTGCGGGCAGGTGCGGCGCATCATGCGGCCACGGAATGCATGCATGCATCAGGCGTGCGCGGGGCCCGCGCGCAGCAGCGCACCTTCAGGTGCGCGTCGGCGCAGACGACCGAGTTCTGGATGCTGCAGCCGTCCTCGACCATGACGTTGTCCATGAGCACGCTGTTGATGATCCTGCCGCGCGCGGCCCCGCTGCCTGCTTTGACAGCCTCTTCTCCAGCCTCCCAGCGCCTTCCCAGGCCAGGTGATGTCGCTGTGCAGACTTGCGGCTCATGGGTCAAGCAGGGCGGCGTGCCTGCCAGCCTGCGCTTGAGCAAAGAGTGAGGCGACGGGGGCTGTGCAGAGCGCGCACCGCACGCCGGCGCCGACCTTGCACAGGCGGCCCAGCACGCTGCGCTTGACGGAGCACTTGTCGCCGAGCGTGGTGCCGCGGCCCAGCATGCAGCCGGCGGCCACGGTCGCCTTCGCGCCGAGCTGGCACGAGTCGTCCATGAAGTTGTCGTACTTTGGGTTTGCGCGCGCCTCCAGCGGCAGCCGCGGCGCCAGCTCCGGCCCCACGGCCTCCCTAGCCGGCGCGGGCGCCGGCCCCGTCAGCTGCCGAGACACAGACAGCATGCCGCTGGCGGCCGTCATCTGACTCGGCACCAAGCCAGGCACCAGCCACCTCTGGCATGTTTGCTTGCTTGCATTGCGCGTCCTCCTGATACGGCAGCTGCTGCGCCAGGTCAGCGCCTCCCGCTTCCCTGTCAGAGGGACATGTGAAATGCAGCGCTCAGTTCGGCCAGCCCTTTGTGAGTGCATCACAGGTGCTCACTGTCAGCGCATAACGAACACAGTTATAACACCAAAACGAGAGCAGCACTGAAAGTCTGACAAATGCACACGGAGCAGCGGCCCAGGGTACGCGCCGGTTGATGTCCGCGTATGCTTGCACCGACGCGGCGCGCGCACAGAAGCACTCCGCGCCCGCCACATACACGCTGCAGGCGCCGCCGGCGGACGCGGCGCTGCACCTGGGTTCCGGGCCTAACCCCAACCCCGACTCTGTCCCCAGGTACCGCTCGCACGCCGCCGCGACCAGCCGGTCGCCCTCGCACGGGCCGCTCTCGCTGGCAGCGCTGCTGCAGCGGCTGCCCTCCTCGCCGCCCTCGGGCTTCTGGGGGCCTGGCTGGGCGTCCCCGAACCCCGGCTCGAACGGCGGGCTGGGCGCCGCGCTTGCGGGCGGCGGCGCTGGCGCCGCCGCCGAGAACTGGCGGCGCACCATGTAGGGAACCAGGTCCTGCCACGGGAGGGACCAAGGCTTGGGCTCTTTCACCTTCTATACCATGCCCCTACATCCATCAGCAGTTGGGCACCTTTTCATTTCATGGTAATAGGACCACGCACGGCATCCTGCTGTCCCGAGAGGCCATAGGCAGCAGCTTGTTGGGTGCACGCCGCAGTGGTCTCGCTGATGTATTGGAGCTCCCTTGGGGAGTGCAGGTCATGGGCAGGACCTCCCTGGCGTTACGTAAGTTCTCCAAGGGGTATCAGAGCCGGATGCGCGAGTGGGGATGCTGGGGCCGCCAGCGCGCCTGCTGCAGGCTCATGGCAGAGGCCCGCTCGGCGAGCGCCGCGCGCAGCGCCTCTGTGCGGAACACGTACACCAGCTGATCCTGCAGTGCCATGCCAGACCAGGTCACTGGCCGGTCGCAGAGTCACCAGTGCGGCGCCTCAAAGTGCTAGCATGGCTTGCCCGGCGTACCAGCCTCATGGCTCCGCACGCTGTGCGCAAGGAGTGTCAAGGTGAACGTGCAAACGCATCAAAGCTTGCATGACGTTCGTGACATTATGGACTCCTGGTTGCGAAATTGCACCGACGGCTCCAAGTTGGCTTCCAAAGAGAGGCGTATGGGACGCCATGAGTCTCCTGCGCAAGCAGACGGAACGTGGGGCGCCGCGCGTGTTGACAGCGCGCCTGCAGGTCGGTGCGCACGAGGAGGCGCCCGCCGGCGCCCAGCGCCACGAGCGGCACGCGCACGTTCCGGCGCGCCTCGGGCGACGGCAGGAAGAAGAGCAGCCGCTGCCCGCGCGCGCCCAGGCCTGCGCCGCCAGACCCCTAAGGACATAATGAGCAATAATACCACGTTATTAGCTTAGGCACCCTTGGTCTGGTCGGTGGACTGTAACACGCAGTCCACCGACCAGACCAAGGGTGCCTCAGCTCCGGGCGTGCGAAGGCAGGCCTGCCAGGGGCTTTGCGGGCTCGCTGCAGCGCTGCCGCTTGTCTGCAGCTTCCTGCCCCAGTGCGTGGGGGTCTGCACACTGCAGTGCGCATGCCAGCAAGCAGCAAGAGCAGCGACACCACAAACCTAGGCGAGTTAGTGCGCACCTATGTAGTCGACATTCTTTGGCGCCTTGCCCGGCTTCGTCTCCGTCGCCGGCGAGGTCCGCCGGTGCGCCAGCAGCGCTGTGCACGCGCTGCCCTGCACGTAGTGGGCCGCGAAGAGAGCCTGCACATGCCCGAGAGTGGACACGCGTCAGGGCTGAGCGGGCGGGCGCGAAGCTGCATGCTGCAGGGGTGTTGGCAGTGTGACGCGTAGGGAGGGTTGAGCGAATGCCGTCTCACATCCCTGTCACTGGCGCCGTTGGTGATGTCCGGCACGCGCGGCACAGTATGCAGCAAATCGCACAACTCTCCTTTCATTTGCAGACCTTGTGGCAGCCGCAGGCAGCCTCAAGGGACTGCACATATGCTGGATTCTGACAAGTAATACGTCGTGGACACACAAGCCAGATACGTTGCAGGCGTGCTCGCAGCGCGCCTGCAGCGGCACGTTGCAGACCAGGTCAGCGGCCATGACAACCACGTCCGGGCTGTGCAGCTCCTCGGCCACCAGCCGCACAGCCTGCGCTGTGTCGGTGTCCTCTGGCACGCTGCGCACCTGCCAGGAGGGCGGCATCAGGTTGCAGCGTCGCTGACTTGCAGCAATGCCAGAACGTTGGCAGGTTGGTGGTTCTCTTTTGCAGAACGACGGCCAAAGGCAAACGCTGGAAGCAGCCAGCCACCGTGCGAAAGCGGCATCATGAACAGCAGCCAGTCCTGCCGTTCCAGCCGCACCCATGGCCAGCAAACGCTTACACCGCACCTTCAGCACCAACTTGCCGTGGTAGTGCTTGCTGACCCATGCTTTCACGCGCACAGTTGCGTCCTCGCCACAGCACACCTGCAGGCAGCCGCCTTGCCTGGTCTTGCATCCGCATTTTGAGCAATGTTGTGCATAGCACACACAGGCTCTGGCATGCAAGCACGGAGCGCCGGCGCGCTCGACGAGCGCTAACGATTACGCGCTCCAAAGTGGCTCGGCGCACCACCAGGACATCATGCACGCCGCCGGACTCCAGTGTGTGCAGCGGGTAGGTGATGAGCGGCTGGTTGGCGACAGGCAGCAGCGCGGGCGGGAGGCCAGTCGTGTTGAGCGGGAGCAGGTGCTCGCTGGAGCAGCCCGCCACCACCAGCACCGCCTGGTGCTGGAACATGGTGTTCGGGGGGCAGCACTAGATCTTGTGAACTACCTGGTGGCACACGCGAGTGATAGAACAACACAGCCAGCTGCGGAGAGATCATGCATAGGCTGATGTGTATTGTTGAATATAGTTACAGCTACATGCCAGTAGGGTGTTCCCCCCGAGGCCGCCTGGACATCACGGGATGGTGGATGATGTTGCAGCCTCGGGGCACCGGTGCTCAGGCTCACGGTGCCCTGGCTCCCAGGGTGCTCACTGAGCACTGCTCAGGCTCCAGCACCCACGCCAGGGTTTTTGTAAGGTCAGGACTCCTGAGGACCAGCATGCTTGTTGGCAGGCAGCTGATTGCCAACATTACCACCACCCAGAACATCAGACGCGCAGGCTGCATGTATAGTAACAGCTGGAGGGTGTGGGTCCCACACCCTCATGTCCCACACTGTGGGACATGATGGTGGGCTCTGTATCAGCTGTCACGTACCCTATCGTACTTCCGGCACCTATACGCACTGGGCCCATGCTCTGGTCAGGCCGAGGTCCTAGCCTGCGCGGCGGGGGCAAGCCTTATCAAGACATTTTCTGTTCTCATGTCGCAAGGAGAGTCGCATGCAGTGCTCCCATGCCTCTCAACGGCCCAGCAGGGGGCGCTGGCTCTTGCGCCGCGCAGGCCGCATGCGCTGGATGAGCTGGCGCGGTATTGGACCATGATCCGGGGGACCCCGCGGGCCCGGTGGCCGGAAGTAGGGTCGGGTACATCACGACTAATACAGAGCCCCCAGATCATGGTCCAATACGCGCCAGCTCCTACAGCACATACAGCCTGCGCGGCGTAGGACCATGTGTATCAGGCAGTGCACCCCCGCTAGGATGTTGAGAGGCATGGGAATACTGCATGCATGTCTCCTTGCAATGAGAACATGAGAACAGAAGTTGTATTGATAAGGCTGCCCCCCACCGCAGACGCCAGGAGCTCGGTGGTACCTACATGAAATGCCGCGAGGAGGCGGCATTTGGCCATGCGCATGTGCTGCTTAGTGCTCACATTGAGCACATACAGGCATACCCAGGGCGAGCGAGTCGCCGCTGATGTGGGGGTGTGGGGGCAGGGACCTGGTCTTGCTCGCGCTCATGAGGCGCTACTCTCCACAATCTCGACCCCAACGTTCTAAACCTCTGCTGCACCTTACATGCGCTCTAATACCCTCATGCGCCCACACTACTTGGCCGGCCTGGCATACTGCCTGCACGAGGAAACAGTACGATTCGGCTGTGTGGATGTCATGGTCGTCAGTATGAGTGTTCAGTGTTGACTGTGAGCATGCATGCCATGTTACGCTCCTGTCGACATGGAGACGTGTGCAGGCTAGCTGCAGGCTAGCTGCGTGGCGACGATGGCAGCCATTGGCATGATGAGCTCGGCAGCCGCTGCTAGCCTTGCGCAGGCTGCAGCCTCTGCAGTAACGCGTTTACAGTGGCCATGTTGTGCCCCAGACGCAGGCCACCCAGAGGTGACGGGGGTGCGCAGCCGCCCGCGCTGTGCGCATGGTGCATGTCCTGCGCGTAGCACGAGCCCTGAGCGCGCCCATCACGTGGCCTGCGGCAGCTGCGGGGGCTGCCACGTGCGCGGCGGCAGCGCCTCCCGCGGCTCATACAGGTTGGTCTCCTTGTTCGGCTCCTGCGTCAGCAGGCCTTACAGTCAGCCTGCTGCTGCGGACTCAGGTGCTCATGGGTCAGCGTCGCGTTATTGTTCTGGGCATGCGTGCTCAGCTACGCACTCAGGGAGTAGTCACATTGTTCCACCAGGCACACGCACGTTCATTTCCACACTCAACAGCCCACACTCGAGTCCTCCTCTCGTCACCAAAGGGTGCGTGTGCTGTGGAATGAGCTTAGGCATGTTTGTGGGGTAGTCAGAGAGCACGGCAATGGCATGCATACAATCTGCTCACACACGAGCAAGCAAAGGGTCGAGCTTCTCAGCATGGGTTTGCGTCACAACATAGGCACGGGGCGCACCCAAGGTATGGTGCTCAGGTTGGGCTGCTCTGCGCTGACCATCGTGAACTCGCCCATCTTGGTGAGGACGCCCTTCCTACCAGCGCGCAGCGTGCAGCCCTTGGGCTCCATGGCGAAGATGCCTGCGCGGATGCTGGCTGTTACGCAACTGTCTCGACGGAAGAGCGCTTGCACTACTGGCGCTCTCAGACACATCTGCATACTCAAAGACTTTGCATTGACGTCATTGTTTTGTTATGTGTGACAAACCAGATCTGGTGTGCAAGGAACGTCTTTGCGTTGACGTCACGCTAGTATCAGATGGTGTGGATGGGAATGTGCCTGAGTCCCGCAAGCTCCGGTCGCAGCGCGCGGCCCTTCCCAGGCCAGCGGGCGGCGGCCGGCGCGGCGCGCGCGCGCACCGCTGGTCAGCCGCAGGATGTCGGCGGGCTGCACGCGCTCCACCTCGTCGTTGACGAGCTGGAGCACGACCGCCGCGGTGCTGTCGGCGACCAGCAGGTTGCAGGTGGTGACCTTCACCCCAGTCTTCTCAGCGACCTTGTGCTTCACCTCGCCTGCTTACGGGGAGCATGGCGTGTCTGAGCACGATGAATGACAGCATCGCCGTGCACGCAGCGTCTCGATGGAAGCCTGCAGAAAGCACAGCTGCAAGCGGGGCGAGCGCGTGCCTTTGTCCAGGACGATGAAGTTGACGTTCACGGGCAGCAGCGAGGGGCGCAGGTCGATGATGCGTGTGTAGGTGGGCTGTGCCATGCTCAGGCGCCCTGCCTGTGCTCATGGGCGTGCCTGTCCAGACGCTGACCCAGCGTGGCTGCACAGGGCGCCCACGGCAACAACTCGTGTTCAGCGTCAGCGCCTCAAGCACCAAGGAGCCCACCAACTTGGAATTTGTTTGTAATCGAACCTAGTGGCGCACTCCTTGCCAGCACTCCCAGGACACCAGGTTCAGAACAGCAGGTGGACAGGGGTTAGTGCTTGTGCCATCATGTGCGCAACAACGCAATGTGCTATTTAACCGTATACGGCTTATACGGTCAGCATATACAGTTACGGGGAGCTGAGACATGCTCATCAACTGTGCAGCAGGCCGTCCACACATGCCACCTCTGTAAACTGAAGCGATCAGCAGTGTACGGAAGCACATAAACTTTCATTGGTGTGTTCCCGTACATGGTCCTGAAGCGCAAGCGGATGGATGCATTGGCGAGTGCAAGCTGCCTGTTGAACAGGCCAAGCAGACGGGTGATGGCGCTGGGCCGTCTGAGTCAGAGAGCAAGCGTTCTCTGGCTGTAAGGGACTGGTGGCACTAACCATGGCAGCGGACACCAGCCGCGAGGCAGCCCTCGACCGCCTGGTGCTGCAGTACCTGAAGAAGCGCAAGTGAGTGCCCCGAGCTACCCCAACGCTTTGCAGACGCTTTAAGGGCACTGGTCTGCGACAGCGGTGTGAAGCAAGTGTGCACCTTCGTTGGTGGGGCCGCAGCGGTGCCCTGTCGATCACTTTCTGTGGAACAAGGTGAGAATGCAACACAAGGACTGTTATGCCACCACGCAGGTACGACAACGCGCAGCGCATCCTCGTGGCCGAGGTGCCCGCGCTGCAGAGCGAGGCGGGCGCAATGGCGGCCTCGCTCGCGCCGCCGCGCGACCCCGAGCGCGGCCTGGTGGCTGACCTGCTGTTCTACCTGGTCGCGGACAACGACGCGGCGGCGGCCGCGCGCTCCTTCGACCGCCTGGCCGCCTGGGCGGACGCCTCGCTCGACATGTATCGGGCGCGCGCCGGCCCCGGGCCCGCCATGTGCTCGCCCGGCCGCCGGCCGCCGGTTGGCGCGTCCCAGGCGCAGACTGGTCCTCGGCTGCCAACTCTTCAGAACGATGTGGCCCTGTGCAGTGGTCAGAGAGCGCGTGCGTCCGGGGGTACCCTGCTGCTGCCCGCGAGCTGCAGAGCGCTCGATGTGCTCCTAGGGTTAGGGCTACCCCCATCCCTAACCCTATCCGGGGCGCCGCAGGCGGAGCTGGCGCGCGTGCTGTACCCGGTGTTCCTGCACACGTACCTGGACCTGGTGGGCCAGGGCGCGGCTAGCGAGGCCGCGGCGCTCATGGCGCGCCACCGCACCCGCTTCACGGAGCCCGGCGGCCGCGCGTCCAAGCTGCGCACGCAGGTGCCCCGGCCGCCGCGCGCAGCACGCACATCATGGCGACGCGCTCGGTGGTCAGCAGTGTGCACGACCCTGTGCCGTGCCGTGACTGCCACGGGCTCTTCCGGCGGCGTTGGAGGCGCGAGAGGGCCCGCGTGTGAGCTGCACATGCGTGGGCGCTCCGCACGCGATGCAGAGCTGTCACTGGTGGGGTGAAGGCGCACAGATCCACCGTGTCCCTGCCTGTGCCAGATGGCCCTGTGACCTGTCAATGCCTGTACGGCGGCCGACCTCATGCTGCTGGGAAGCTGGGCCTGTGGCACTGTGCTGCCTCTCACCGCCGGACGACCCCACCGACCTCGGATGCAGCATTTAACAACTTGCGGATCTGATGATGAATGTATTTTCGCCACCTTGCCTCTCTTGGCGCATTGCAGGAGCTGGCGGACCTGGGCACGGCCGCGTCGGCGGAGCAGCTGCGCACCAACGCGACGGCGGCGGCCGCGCGCGGCATGCGCTACCCCGTGCGCCTGAGCGCGTTCGCCTTCGAGCTGCTCATGGGCTTCCTGAAGGGCGCGCGCCTGCTGCTGCCGCTCGGCACGATCAACGAGCATGTCGACCTGCAGGCGCGCGGGGCCCGGGCAGGCCGCTGCCCCAAGCTGCCGCCACCGTGCGCGCCGGCGCGCGCACGCTTGCGCCGCCTTAGAAGGGTGGGCGAGCGCACTGCTGACGCTGTGTCTGAATCCCGTGGGAAAGAGTCTCAACTGCATGTGCGCTTGTAGCATCGATTCTGCTCGGTTTGACATGCCCGGGAGCGCCGCGGGCCACCGCGCTGTCAGCGCGGCATGCCAAAGGCCCGCCGGGTGTGCGAGCCGCTGTTGCAGCGAGGGACGCGTCGCTGCAGCGGCGCGCTCCCTGTGCGCGCGGCGCGGGGCTTGAGCGCGCGCAGCGCCTGCGCGGCGTGCCGGAGATAAATCTATGACGCGCGCAAGGCCCTGCGGGCGCAGGTGGCGGACGCGGCAGCGGGCGTGGGCGCGGACGCGGGCGGCGAGGAGGTGTCGCTGGTGGCCGGGCGCCTGCAGGTTGACGTGGCTGCGACCAACCTGCAGCCCGTGCCGCTCGCGCTGCTCAAGGTGCCGCCGCGCGCCGCCGGGCGCGGCCTGGGCCGGGCCTGCGGGCCTGCGACTGCAACCGCCTCAGGCCGGACATGGCCGCGGGGTGTGGTGCTGGATGCCCATGCTGTATGGCGCGAAGCGCGAGACTCTCATTTATTTTGGTCGAAAGGGAGGAAGGGGATTGAAGCAGACCCATGCGGCGCAGGGCCAGCCGGAGGACGTGCACGCGGAGCGGCAGGCCGCGGGCGCGGGCGAGGAGCCGCCCGAGCGCGGCGCGGACGGCACCAAATTGTCCAAGAAGGCGCGCGCGGCGCTGGCGCGGGCGGCCGAGCGCGAGCGCGGCGCACGGCGCGCGGGCGCCGCCGAACGCATGGAGCCCGAGGTGCGGCCGGCCCGCGCCGGCCAGCCACATACCCAAAACAGCTTCAGGCCATCTGCACAGTATGCCCAGAAGGTGAGACTGTGCAGTGGTGGCATGCGCCGTGACTGTCGTGTGTGCGCCGGCGCCCGCTCATGCTGGAGGCCCTATTGCTTTCCCGCGCGCAGGTGCCGCTGCCGGGCCTGGCGGAGGAGGCGCTGGAGGCGCGCGTGGCGGACGTGGCCGCGCGCGCGCCGGCGTCGCCCGACGCGCTGCCGAGCGCGGCCTTCTTCACGTTCGTCAACACGCGGCAGGCGCTGACCGCGGTCGCCTTCTCGCCGGACGCGCGCCTGGTGGTCGGTGCGCGCGGCGCTTGCCGCCAGTGCGCCCGAGTGCCTGCATCGCTATGGCGCGACTCCGCACAGCTGCGCCGCAGGCCGCTTGTGCGCGCAGCTCACTACTCGCCGTCGGCAGCTGCAAGCCCTGGCGGTGGTGCTTCTGTTCAATCTAACAGCTGCAAGTATCTGACATTGTGCAGTCAGATTGCTGAAGTGCTTCGTGCCGGCCTGTCAGGCTGCTTCGCGGACTCGTCTGTGCGCGTGTGCGATGTGCCAGCGACGGCCGCCGCCCGCGCCGCGCCCGGCCGCGACCCCGACGGCCAGGAGCCCGCGCCGGCCGCGCCGCCGCCGGCGGCCGCCGCGCTGTGGGGCCACGCGGGGCCGGTGTATGCGGCGGACCTGAGCGACGACGGGCAGGCGCTGTTCACGGCGTCCGGCGACGGCACCGTGCGCCTGTGGAGCACCGAGCTGTGGGCCAACCTGGTCGCATACAGGCGCGCGCCCAGCGTCTGGTTAGGGTGGGTCAGGGTTAGAGCCTAGCCCCAACCCTATCCAACCTGGTCGCGTACAGGCGCGCGGCCCCAAGCCAGGGTGGCCGCCCGCGTTGCTGCTGCCGGCGCTGCGGTTCCTCAGGCGCTGCACGCCCTGCGTCTGGTTAGGATTGGGCAGAGTTGGGCCCTGACCCTAACCCTGTCTGAGTGCCAGACGCATGGCGCGCCGGCAGGGGCCACAACTTCCCGGTGTGGGACGTGGCGGCCGGCCCGGCGGGGCTGTACTTTGCGAGCGCGGCCGCCGACCGCACCGCGCGCGTGTGGGCCACCGAGCGCGCGCGGCCGCTGCGCATCCTCGCAGGCGCGCGTGCATGCGCGCCTCGTGGCCGGCTCTGATGCGCCGGCAGGGTTGCCATGTAAGAGCGTGGGATGCTGCGGAGAGCCGGTCCTTCACTTCCCCAGCGCCGTACACCCAGAGCGGCTTGTCCACCAAAGCTTGTATTTATCTGAGGCGTGGCGCATGCTCATGCTCCTTACCTCTTCCCTAATTTGTGCGTCGCTGGGGCGCTCCGGCTGTGGCCGTGCAGCACATCCCAGCATTGCTGTGGCTGTGCGGTGGAGGTCCGGCGGCCGCTTGCAGACAGCTTGGTCGCACGCCTGCTACCCTACCCTAATCCTATGGCTGTGCAGGTGGAGGTTCGGCCGACGCTTGCGGACAACTTGATTGCATGCCTAGCAACGCTCGTGCTGTGGCGTGACCACCCCGGGCTTGCGTGCGGCCGCGCAGGGCACCACAGCGACGCCACGGTCGTGCGGTGGCACCCCAACAGCCACCTGCTGGCCACCGGCTCCGACGACCGCACCGTGCGCCTGTGGGACGTGCGCGACGGCCGCGCCGCGCGCGTGCTCGTCTGCCACAGCGCCGCGGTGCGCCCCCTGTCTCGCACGCGACGCTCCCCTCCGCCCCTCCGCACGAGGAGCATTGGAGGCGCTGTGGAGGCAGCGACCGCGGGTCGCAGCAGGTCTGAAAAGTTACGTCACTACGCGTGGGGTTGTGAGAAATGCAGAGCTCAACATCAAGCCATCGCTGTGTATAACTGCAGCAAAGCATGGAGGCCGCGCGCCCCAGATCACGGCGCTAGCGTTCTCGCCGGACGGGCGCGCGCTTGCGTCGGCGGACGCGGAGGGTGCGCTCGCGGTCTGGGACCTGGGCGAGGCGCGGCGGACAGGCGGCGCGCGCGACGCGCACCGCGGGCCCGCCTGGGCGCTCGCGTACAGCCAGGGCGCGGGCAGCCTGCTGGCCTCGGGTGCGCGCGGGGCGGCCCTGTCGGTGTCCCGCGGGCGTGCCGGAAGAGGATGCGGCGCTGCCGGCCTTGGGTTTGGCGTCTCTAGATTTGCATCAGGGCCATGTGCGTGCTCACACACGGACACGCATTGCATGTCGGGCTGGGCCTGCGCCAGCCGCTGCCAGGGCAAGAGCCGCGCCCCAGCTGATGCCGCATGCACGCTGCTCACCCGGTCATGCGGCAGGCGGCGCCGACCACACGGTCAAGCTGTGGAGCGCCGCGACGTGGGCCGCTGCCGGGCCGCCGCCGGCGGACGGCGCGCCCGCGCCGGCGGCGGCGGCCGGTGCAGGGGCGCGACCGCTGCGCACGCTGACCACCAAGGCCACGCCAGTGTTTGCGCTGCGCTTCACGCGGCGCAACCTGCTGCTGGGCAGCGGCGCGCTGACGCTGGCCGCGCGCTGAGGCGGCTGGGGCGGGGGCGTGCGCTAGCGCCGCGCTGGCGCGGCGGGCCGGAGCTTGGCGGTGCGGCAGAGGGAGCCATGCGTCGTCATCCTGTGGTTTGCTCAGTGTCAATGGCTGTGTTGGCCAGGCTGCGTTGTCTGTACATTTAGCGTTTGGTCCTCTGTGTGGCTCTGTTTCCAGAGTGTGCTCCATGCATTGAGGCTGAGCAGCATGCGGTTGTGCGCCTCTTTGCATTTTGGTTTGGAGGGAGCTGTCACATGTGACTTGCCGAGTTTTCAACAAGCGAAGACAAACGTCAACTTGAACACAGGCAGGCAAGTTCCGACCAGCATACTGACAGTGCGGTGACAAGGTGCGGAGATCCATGCGCCTCCAGTAGCAGGAATCCCGCAAGCTTCACGTGACTGCTTGATCAGTTCTGGAGCTTGGGCCCCTCCAGCGCGCGCCCGGACTAGCGCTGGCTCCAGACTCACCCCCGTCCTCCATGTGCGCTTCAGGCCGCGCCCCAGACGCTGCTACCGGAACAGCGCCTCGAGTAGCTTGAAGTCCTCGGCGAGCTCCACCGCGTCCGCGCCCGGCGGCACAAACCACACCCGCCGCAGGCCGCGCGCCTCCAGCTGCACGAAGCAGCCGTCCTGGTCGCCCAGGGGCCAGCCGCGCCTCCTCCAGACCTGCGCACGGCGCCTGGCGCGCTAGTCAGAAGCGTCACCAGCGCCAGCACATCACATATCAGACCTGAAACGCATGACCAGCTTTGCACCGGCATCGCTGCTTGTCTCCCTTCCTGCTCAAGCACAGTGTGCAGGACAGATGAGCACTCAATTGAGCAGGCCGCGCACACTGAGGTGCACAGCGGCTGCGCTCCTCGCCAAACTCGGCTCTACACTGCAGCCACAGGTCAGCACCAAGCAAGTGGGAAACCCTGCCCTGCGCGCCTGCGGGAACGCGATGTCCCTGCGACGGACGACGGCGCACGCAGCGTGCGCGCCCGTGTCGGCCGCGTACTCGCGCAGGAACGCCAGCGCGCTCTGCAGCGTGTCCGGCGACTCGAACGCGGCCGCCACCCTGACCTGGCCCCACTGCTCCACCGCGCCCTCGGACGCGCGCCGGCCTGGCCCCGCAGAGCGCGCGCGTTCCTCATGCATGCCTGCAGGCGGCAGCTGCTCGAGCCGTATCGCTTCAGCCTGCAACACCCTTCTCCCCACGACTGCAACCGCAGCGCTGGCACCGCGCCCTGCCACTCAGCACAGAGTGAGCCACAGCGGCTTGTAGCATGTGCAGCATGTACCATGTAGCATGGCGGGGGTGCGCGAGGGCTGGCAGCGCACCCGGCAGGAAGTAGACGCACGGCGGCGCCTCTTCGCCCGCTGCAGACGCGGCCGCTCCGCCGCCGGCCGCCTGGCCCGCGGGCGCCGCGCCGCCTGCCGCGCCGCCCCCGGCGCCGCCCGCCAGCTGCTCCGCGGCCGCCACGCGCACCTCCGCCGCAAAGCGCAGCACGCGCTCCTCGCTGTAACTGACCTCTGCGCCCGCCACCTGCGAGCGGGGCTACAGGTTTGGAGCATGGCCTGGGATGGCGCGGGTGTGCCTGACAGGCCTGCGGCGCTCGCCGACTGCCAAGTTCTCTGGCGCACGCTCGTGGACACGGCGGGCTGAAGTACTTGTGCACACCAGTCTACTAGGTAGATGCGACTGGTTGGTGCAAGCAGAATAACAGGCACAGGAGAAAGAGGCTATGCGCTCTTCGGTGCTGGCACTCGAAATGTTGCCAGCAGTATCATTTGCCATGTCACCACTGGGCCTCTTGAGCAGATCAAGCAGGCAGCGCTTGGTTCGAGTCACACTTGCCGGGGCACCTACGCCAGGCTATCGAGGCAGTACAAAAGGCGCACCATGGCATCCTTGGCCTCCGCATACTCCTCTGCGGTCGTCACCTTGTGGGTGACCTGTGCGTCCCGCAGCCGCGCTCCCTCTGCTGTACTGCCGCCAGCGCCTCCCCCAGAGCCATTCGTGGCTGGCCCTGGTACGCCTGCAGGAGTATCACAAGCACATGTCGGCCAGGTCAGGCTGGACCGTCTAGCGAATGCCTCTTTCCCTAGCACTTGCAGAACGTCTTCAAATAATGGTTAACACGTTGCATTTGTCACACCCGCAACTCATAAATAGTCTCTTCAGTGATGGTGTCCTCCTTTCACCTCAACAGCGCACACCTAAGCATAGGTGGGCGTGGTCAGGGTGCCATGTTTGACGGTGCAGTGGAGCCATGGTTGGGCTCGAGCATGCGTATCAGCCCTTGCGTCCAGCCCCATGCAGCTTACGATGCACAGGCCAGCACCTGCAGGCACACTGCCCTTCCTGTTGGTTGTCGGGGCAGCCGCATGTAGCTTGGCTGCAACCTCTGCGCTGCCAGGGTTGCACTCCCGGGCTTTGCTGAAGGCTGCCCGCGCCTGCAGGGAAGGCATGCAGAGCAGTTGCTGGTATTGCCAAGCTGCAAAAGTGCATCTTCATGTCATCAGTTCCTTGGCAAATCACCAGGGCAGCTTGCATGTCAAAAGCACTCAGTCTGGCTTCCCTACATCAAATCTCAGACTTTGAGCTGGGTCTGATGTCCCAGGCGCGGCGAGAGTGACCGCAGCGACAAAGACAGAGCCATTTGCTGCTGGGGCATTGCCTGCTGCATTAGCCTTGCCTGCTAATGTAGCCTTGCCAGCTGTTGTAGCAGGCAAGGCACCAGCAGTAAATGGCTATGTTTTTGTTACTGCTGCCACTCTAGCCGCGCCTGGGACATCCAGCTAAAAGTCTGAGATCTGATATAGGCAAGTCTGGCTGAGTGCGATCGACGTGCAAGGCGGACGGCAGACAGCAGCAGCTGTGCTGGGCAGTAGGGTGACTGCTTTGCGCTGTTGAGTCGTCGCGAGCAACGGCACACGCCATACGCAGTGTGAGACTGGGCGACGCACTTCAGCATGTCGGCCCAGCGCCTCGAGTGCGCTACCCACGCGGTAGTGCGCTTTGTCCCAGTCGCCGCGGAGGCTGACACACTGTTGCGCGTCTGCCAGCGCCTTGTCGAGCTTGTGCAGCTTCAGGAGGCAGGCGCAACGGTTGCTGCCAGCACCGCAGCCTATCAGCCGTGTTGCAGCACTGCAAAGTGTGCAGGTGCAAAGCTGCAGCTGCACTGAGCGTAAGTGCACACGTTTGTGCGAATAAATTTGCTGTCTTATTATCAGGCTGTATGCATGACTGTTTCCATGACGTGCAAGTGCACGGGATGGCCAGCAGATCTGATCAAGGCGCGCACCTCAGCAGGACGGCTCGCCTTTCTGATGCGTCGGCCGGCAAAGCTTTCAGTGCCTTGGTGTAAAGTGCTGCAGCTTTCAAGAAAGCACCGGCCTTAAAATGTGCAGTACCTTGCGTCGAAAAATCGTCAGACATGCCACTGGCTTAACACGTGCGCAGCGCGTCTCCCTAAGACAGGCCGTGGCACCAAGTCTTACAGGCCCCACGCTGGTTCGTGCTAATGTGCCGGCCTGATGAAAGAAGTCCAGAGGCACGTGCTGTGCACAGCAGATGAAGGGTTGGTGAGGGTTAGCTGGGCCTCGGCAGTGCGTCATTCACTTCTGGACACTCAGAGCTTTCTCCCCTTTTCTGTCCTTGCCGGGCTTTCCCCCAGGGGGCTCAGAAGCGAACGGTGCCCTGCGGCTGTCCCGCGTGCTGAACAATCAATCGTCTGCACTACAGTCGTCTTAGTCCGAGTCTGTACAATCAGCTCTGGCGGCCTTTTCTTACGGCAGTGGCCTGTCCCACTGCGGCTGCGGCGGCCACAGAGGACGTGAGCACTCGCTCACTCGGCGATGAGTAGGAAAGGGGCCTCCTATGCAGAGGACGATGACTACGACGATAGCTTTTATGATGATGGCGAGGACTACGCCGAGTACGATGAGCCTGTGGTCCAGCCAAAGAAGGTGCGCTTGAAGCCCATGCGGCACATCTGAGGAGGCTCCCAGGTGCTGCACAGCTTGGCATACCTGCTGAGGCCCCAACAGCCTACTCCAGTTTCACTGCGTTGTGGGTAGATGGTTTGTTGCACTCTGCACGATGATGCTGTTGCGTGTGGTGACAGGCCGTGGCGGCCAAGGCAGCCGCTGGGAAGGCTGCTGCCAAGGCACCTGCAGCGGCAGCAGGTGCCTCCGCCTTGGCCCGCTGCCTCTGTGACCCGCCGCCTGGGCGCCCCTCGGGCCGCGCCCGGCTGGGCGGTGCGGCACCTGCCGCTGCTGGCCTATCGCAGTGTCCCTGGTCGCGCAGACGTGTGATAACTGCGCAGAAATGTAATGATGCATTCCTGCTGAGCCTGTCGCCGAATGGCATGAAGCCTGGGAGCGAGCGCATTTTTTAATTATTGCTGGCTCATTTATCACCCCTTGTCATCATGAAATGCGTCTGTGAGATATATATGAGCATATGCATGCACACCACCCCTGCTCATGCTTGCCGCATGGGCGAGCAGGCAAGAAAGCGGCGTCGACGCTGAAGGCGTCCGCCCCAAAAGCGCCGGCCCCAGCGACCTACCCGCTGGCGCCGCCTGTACCGCCGGCAGAGGGCGTGGCGCGCTTTGCATTCGATACGCCCTCGCCTGACGACCGTGTGCTGGCGGCGCGCGCGGGCGGCGGGGTGAGTAAGCCTGGGCTGCCGCCCCCGGACGCGCCGGGGCCGTCCGGGCGCAACGACGGCGGGGGCGGCGCGCGGCAGGAAGCGGGGGCCGCCGGGGGCACGTCCAGCACGCTCGCAGGTGCGGCGCTGCTCACAATGCGGGGGTCGCTTGCTGTGGGCTCTCCCTTCGCCCTGCAAAGAACTCCGGACGCTGCAGATGTCACACATGCTCGGCAGGGGCGTACTTGCTCTGATGATGACGTGATATCCTCATTAGAGCGAGCCCCATGCTGGCTCCCACCCAGCCTCGAACAGGCCGCTGAGCAGCAGGCCCGGCAGGCATGCAGGTGCTGCGCATCAGCGAGCGCCCGGCTGCGCCCGCGGCCGCCCGCGCCGCGCCCGCCGGCGCGGCCCCCACGCCGCCAGGCAGCGATGGCGGAGCCGCAGCAGCGTCGGCTCAGCCCCCAGGGCCAGGGCAGGGCCCTGGGTCAGCACCAGGGGCTGCCGCGGCGGCGCCGCGGCACGCAGGCCGGCTTGCGGCGGAGTACGAGCTGGAGCCAGACCTGGCACGCGAGTGCGCGGCGGCCGCCGCGGCGGAGGCCGGCGGCGGCGCGGGCGCCAAGCCGCAGCTGCACCTCGTGGTCCTGGGCCACGTGGACGCCGGCAAGTCCACGCTCATGGGCCGCCTGCTGCACGACCTGGG